>Ga0137367_10002691_pt1 | contig 14299 bp, 13 predicted proteins | sample SagtaG_14_FD_104939 | JGI IMG/M metagenome (GOLD analysis project Ga0137367, IMG submission 104939) | Vadose zone soil microbial communities from Sagehorn Ranch, Mendocino, California, USA - Sage1_L_80_16 metaG | ecosystem: Environmental > Terrestrial > Soil > Vadose zone | place: USA... | reverse complement strand
GCGCAGGTCAACGCGCCGTTGACACGAGGAGTCGCCTGATGGCGACTACGAGCACCGAACTGGACATGGGCATTGTCCAGACGTTCGCGTTCAAAGTACTCGGCGACCTCACGGCCGAGCAGATGGGTCCGCTCAGCGCGGTAGCCGATCGCCTTGGACTCTTCCAAAGCCTGGCCATACTGGGCACCGTCAGCGCCACGGAGTTCGCAGAGCGTACGGGCTTCCAGGAGCGCTACGTGCGCGAGTGGCTGTCAGCAATGGCGTGCCACGGCTACGTGGTCTATGACAAGCTCACGGATACGTTCCGGCTACCGTCGGAGCATGCCTTCGTGCTGGCTGACTCCGAAAGTCCCTTCTATCTTGGCTCGCTGTTCAGCATGGCCGAGCCGTTCTGGCGGCACGTCGACCCGCTCGCTCAGGCCTTTCGGGACGGCGGCGGTGTGCCCCAGGCCGACTTCGGTGAGCGGTTCTGGTGTGGTTTCGAGCGCTTCACCGGGCCCGCGTTCCGCAACTTCCTGTGCCAGGACTGGATACCAGCCGTGCCGAGCGTGGACGGCGCGCTGCGCGCCGGCGGCTCTGTTGCCGACGTTGGGTGCGGTAATGGTCAAGCGCTGCTGGCGCTCGCCCGCGGCTATCCGAACGCGAGCCTTGTTGGCTACGACAGCTCCGCGCCGGCGATTTCGGCCGCGACCACCAACGCGCGCGCCGCGGGTCTCGACCATCGTGTTCACTTTGAAGTGTGCGATGTTGTTCAGGGATTGCCGGGGACATACGACCTGGTCACGCTGTTCGACGTCCTCCACGATATGCCACATCCGAAGCCAGCGCTGGCTGCTATCGCGCGCGCACTCCGGCCGGGTGGCACGTGCTTTGTGCTCGAGCTCAATCTCTTCGGCGATCTCGCTCGCAACCTGGAGCACCCGCTCCAACTTGGCGCCTTCGGCTATTCCGCGAGCCTCAATTACTGCATGACGCAGGCGCTGGCCGCCAGTGGCGAGGGGACTGGTACGTGCATGGGCGAGGAGCGCATCCGCGCAGTCGCCGCGGAAGCGGGTTTCGGCAAGGTGGATCGATTGGACTTTCCCAATAACCCGTTCAACGTCTTCTACGAGCTCCAACTCTGACCGCGAAGGCCGCTGTGATCTGGGAGACTCGGGAGCCTTCAAGCTCCCTAGAATGCGGGCGTGCGGCTTCGGATCTAGACCGAGCCGCATATGGGCGCGTCGTATGCGGACCTGCTGGCAGTCGCGCGCACGGCGGAACAGTGCGGTTTCGACGCCTTCTTTCGATCCGAGCACTATCTCGCGTTTCCCGCGGACCACCACATGGGCGGCCGGGCGATGGCCGGCAGCTACGGCCTGCCAGGGCCTACTGACGCCTGGGTCACCCTAGCCGGATTGGCGCGGGATACGACACGAATTCGGTCGGTACGCTGGTGTCGCCGGTCACCTTCCGCCCGCCGGCGGTATTGGCGATCAGCGTCGCCCAGGTAGATGCCATGAGTGCTGGACGCGTGGAACTGGGCCTCGGCACCGGTGGTACGCCGCCGAGCACCGCGCCTTAGCTATCCCCTTTCTGCCCTTATGTGAGCGGTTCGACATGCTCGAGGAGCAGCTGGCGATCATCACCGACCTGTGGACCACACCGGTCGGCGAGGCGTTTTCGTTCCAAGGCCGACGACACTATCAACTGAACGATTCGCCGGGATTGCCAAACCCATTGCAGCAGCCGCGTCCACCTATCGTGATCGGCGGTGGTGGTACGAGGCGGACGCCGCAACTGGCGGCTGTATGCCGACGACTTCAATGCTGGCTACATGCCTGTTCAGGACGTTGCTGATCGCTTCGCGCGGGTGCGCGCTGCGTGTGAAGCGGTCGGGCGCGACCCGGCGACGCTGGTGTACTCCACCGCAAAGGCGGTGTGCTGCGCGAATGATCCCACGACGCTGCGGCGGCGGGCTGCAGCTATCGGCCGAGGTGCTCGAACTGCTCGAGCAGCTGCGTGCGATCGGCACCCAGCGCGTCTACCTTCAGATGCTCGATTTATCCGATCTCGACCATATTCGGGAGATCGCTCGGGACGCGCTGCCGGGCCGCGCGGGAGCTTGGCTAGGCACGCGACGAGTCGATCTGTCCGCGATCACCCCAGCCAGGTTACGCACAAGCCGCGGTGCCCCAGCTAGCCCGCGTCGGTCAACACCTCCCTGACCGCGTTGATGACCGCATCAGGTCGCTCGTGATGAATGAAATGCGCTTTCTTCTACAACCATCAGTCGACTGCGACTTGAGAGGCGAGCCAGATCCTGCTGCAGCTCCAGAAACTTCTCATGTAGCCGGCGCGCGACGTCGCGTTGTGGCACCAGGCTCAGGAAATGGCCGGACACGAGTACGCGCAGAGGCAGGTCGCCGAGGCTGTGAATCGTGTTCATCTCCTGGCCGATAGCTACCAGATCCACGCCCTCCGCGTTGCAACTGGCGTCGCGCCAGCCACCTTCAGCCCATACCCTTCGGGCTGTACGGAATTGTTCCGATGCGCCATCAAAGATTGGCGGGAGGAGCGGCCCGATCCGCTCAAACTGGTCCTGGTGAGTTGGATCGACCAGGATCAGCCCGACCACCTCAGCAGGGTGCAGGTGAGCATACATACGTGCATTCATGCCACCGACGGAATGGCCAACGAGCACGTACGGTGGCGCGATGCCCGCAGCATGTAGCAGGTGTCGCAGGTCGGTAACCATGTCCGTGGCCGTACGCGGTGTCGGGCATGGATCGCTCTGGCCGCGGCCAGCACGGTTGTACCGACATACGCGCGCATCGTGCGCCAGTGCGGTCTGAACGGGTACCCAGCCGTCGCTCGGCGCACCCAGGCCACTCTCCAGGACAACCACTGGGCTGCCTGCACCAGCATAGACGATGGCAAGGAGCCGGCCGCCGATATCGACCAGTTGTTCGGAGGCGTGCATTGCAATCGAACTCTCGTGGTGCATGGTCCCTGTACCGTGCACCGCCTGAGGCACCCGATCCGTGGAACACGCGTGCTGTCATTCACCGTGACCACGATTAGGCCAGCGGCGACGGGTTTCACCAAAAAGCATTAGCAACCGTTTTGGTTGTCAAGCTTTTCGAGCCCGGATGAGCGGATCATTCAGCGCTGGCGGGCGTGGCCACAGCCCAGCAGGCTTGTCGTCGAACCATGGCGTTCAGGATGGTCAGCATCTTGTGCATGCAGGCGGAAAGCGCGAGCTTCTTGGGCTTATGCATGCTCAGGAGGCGCTGGTAGAACGCACGGATCTGTGGGTTCCGCCTGGTCGCTACGAGGGTGGCCATGTACAGCGCGGCCCGCACGCTGGCGCGGCCACCCCAGATCACGCGTTTACCGCGCTTCTTGCCACTGTCCTGATTCAATGGCGCCAGACCGACGAGCGCCGCGATCTCTTTGTGGCTGACGGTGCCCAGCTCGGAGAGGTCCGCTAGTAGCGTCGCACTCAGCACCGGTCCAACACCGGGCGTCGAGCGCAACAGCTGGTTTCGCTCCCGCCATGCCGGGCTGGAACGCACGCGCTGGCCGATGTCGCGGTCCAGTTCATCCATCTGACGATTAAGCCACGCAACGTGCTCACGGATCTGCGACCGCCTTTGCAGCCAGCCCCCACCGCTCGATTGCGGCCGGCCATGTGACGGACAAGGCGGTGAGCTGTGGGGCCCAGGTGCACGGGAACCGGCCCGCGTGGGTGTCTCACAGACAGGCGCGCCGCGTTTCAGTCGTACTCGAGCGTGGGCACGCCTCTGCCAGTGTCTGTGGCGGCGTGCGGGTCCGAGTCCAACACTTGTAGGACCCAGTAGCTGCCCACGGTACGTGGTGATGCTGGTAGACACACGCGGCCGTTTGGACCCAGCGGCGTCGGCTTGATGACACGGAAGTGCTGGTTGTCGATGCACAGAAATGTACCGTTGGTGCTGCCGTTATCACGAATCGTCTAGCCGCCTCGGGCGCCCGGCGTGATCGAGCAGTGGCTGCGCGAAACCACTGCGAATTCATCAGGTACGACGATGTCGTTTACATCCGGTGACGAGTCGCGGCCGACCCGAACCGACTTGAGACGCAGTGTTCGTTGTTCGAGAACGACACCATCATCGGCATGCATGGCGCGATTGGCGACATTCGACCAGTCGAAGTTCGATGCGCGACGCCGCCAACGCGACGTGATTCCGAGCCGCCGAGCCTCCAAGAAACTCAAGGCGACTCACTAACTCAATTTAGCCGCGCGTCGCGCCGCGGTCCCGCTCCGAAAGATGCTCGACCGTGACGCCCGTGGCGCAGTTGGTCCGCGTGACGTAGCGCCCGCCGTACACCCAGTAGATCCGCATCTCGCCAGCGCCGCGATTGGCAAAGCGGTGCGGCACGCCGGCCGGTGCCCAGGTCGCGTCCCCGGCGCTCAGCTCGAGCGTCTGTTCGCCCAGCTCCACGAGCGCGTCGCCCTCGAGGATCAACACCGTCTCTTCGACGTTGTGCGTGTGCAGGGGGATGCCGGTACCCTGCCCGAAGACGGTGATGCCCGTGGTGACCTTATTCGTCTCGGCGTTCCACTTCCCGACCAACGGAATGGTCTTGACGCCCGAGCCGCGATCGAACGGCTCGATCTGCTCCGGGTGTAGCACCATCGGCCCTTCGCTGATGTTCATCCCTTGCATGCTACGCGCGTGTATGCCAGCGTAGTGCGATGCAGGATGTAGAGTCGGTGATGGAGTCACCTGCTCCCTCGGGGCGTCGATCCCCGGAACGCCGACCTGTCGCATGCAGGCGGCACAGCTCTGCGATGCCTGGCCTACTGGCATCCAAGATCGCCACGAGCTGAAGGCCAGCGGTGGCGGAAGGGCTTGACCGTCATCGGCCACGACATGTCGCCTGCCTTGACTCTGGTGCCGCGAGTCGGTAAGCCTTGGGCATCGTCGACCGTGCGTGCCTGTACAGAGTGCGGCGAGACGAAGCCGCTGACGTCCGAGATCTTCCAGCGCATCGCACGCAGAGGCCGCTACCACGGGCGGTGCAAGCTGTGTCGGGCTCGACGCAAGCGCGAGCGCGCTTGGACTGGCGCAGTCCACGTTATCCCGCCGTCACTCACGGCGTCGGTTGAGGCGCGCGTCGCACTGGCTCATCGCGACCCCGCATCACGACGCGCGTTCTCTGGCGCGCGCTTTCAGCAACACGTTAACGTACGTGCTTGGCCGACGAATCTTGGGCCCTTCGTTTAGTCCATCGACTGCACGGAACAGTGCCAGACCGAGATTGATCAGGTTCAGGGGATTGCCACTATTACGTGCCCCACGAAACCGGTCCGCGTTGTCGCGCAAGCTACGGGGAAGCAAGTCCATTTCCAGCAACGGTTTGCCAATGCCGTAGACAATGAAATGAATAAACGGCACGCAATAATGCGTGGCTTCTTCCAGCTTCTCCACGCCGAACCCGGCGGCTCGAACCCGTTCGGCCAGCGTCGCCGGCTCGTACAGCCGCTCGTGGTTGGACCAGATGGTGGCGATCGGCCCGTGGCGAATCGGCTCGAGACGCATCCAGTCACGCATGCGGCTGATTGGGTCCCACCAGAATGGGTAGCGCGCGTGCGGCACCGAGATAGCCAGTATCCCGCCTGGCTTGAGAACCCGAGATAACTCCCGGAGACCGGCGGCGTCGTCGCTCAGGTGTTCGAGAACTTCGCTCAGCAGGATCTTATCGAACGTAGCATCCGGAAACGGCAGGTGTGACAGGTCGGCCTGAAGAAGATCCGCTGGTACCTGCTCGCGCCGACCCCACGCCAGCCGGTCGGCATCCGCGTCGACGCCGGTGAGCCGTAGGCACCGCAGGCTACCCATGACCGCAAGGTAAAAGCCCATTCCACAACCGGCGTCGAGGACGCGCTCGCCGTCGTGCAGGTCCAGGTAATCCAGGAGAATGCGCGTGCGGCGCCTGTAGGCCATGTCGGCCTCGTTGCGCAGGCTGACGTCCAGATTGGCATGGTCGCGGGCTGTCAGGCCCCGCTCACGATCCGCGGCCATGCGCGTTTCTAGCGGTCCAGCTCGTCGGCGGTGTGACTCGCGGCGTTCACCTCGATGTCCCGCGAAATGCTCACCGGCTGTTGCTCCGTGGTTTGCGCATCTCCCGCACGCGTATCCAGACCGCGCAGCAGCCGCTCATAGCGCGTGATTGTATTCTGGGTGTCGAAAACCTCACGCACTGCTCGCCGACAAGGCCGGTATCGGTCCGGCTTCCGGAGGACCTCGACGATGGCGGCCGCCAGAGCGGCCGGATCACCAGCCCGGACGATTCGCCCGTAGCCGGTTTCGCGGATCACCACCCTCGCCCCGGGAATGTCGGTGACGACGACCGGAGTCCCTGAGAGCAGGGCCTCGACCTCGACCAGCGGCATATTGTCGGTTCGGCTAGGTATGGCAATGACGTCGCACATGGCGTAAAAGTCAGCCAGCCGCTGCGGGTCAGTGATCAGACCCAGTAGCGTCAGGTGGGCGCGGTTATTCTCGACCAGCGATGCGCAGCGAGCAAAGAAGTCTTCGTAGACGACGTTGGGGTCGCCGGCATACACGAAGTGCACATTCGGAAGCTGCTCGCGGACGCGCGACATACCATGGAGGAGATAATCGAAACCTTTCTCCTCAACCCACCGCCCGGCGAAGCCGACCAGCCGTCGGTCGGCCAGGCCCAGCCTGGTCCGCCACTCCACTGCCCTGACAGGGTCGGGCTGGGGCAATTCGACCGGCGGGTACACATGGCTAATCCGGTCGGACAGGCTGCTCAGCAGCGGCGAGTTTTCCGCATAATCGCGGCTGTATGCGGTCACGTGGTCGGACAGGTGACCCGCCGCCCAGAGCAGACCGAATGCAGCGCGCTGAACGAACCAGTTCGTCAGGCCGCTTGGCATGACAACGTCGCCATGATGGGTCATGACCAGCCTCCGACCCAGCAGCCGACAGAGTGTGGCCACCAGCAGCGCCTCAGGCAGCGGCGTATGCATCTGTACGGCCTCGTGCTCGCCCAGCAGGCGTGCCAGGGTGGCCGGAAACGCGGGTGCCACAACGCCGCGACTGAACCGCGCGAGTGGCTTCAGACGGACGACGCGCACCCCGTTGCGCAACTCGACCTTCGGTAGATGAGGAGCATGTTGCGCGCACAGCACGGTCACATCGTGGCCACGCGCAGCGAGCTGCTCGGCTACCAGCACAGCGTGCTTTGTCAGACCTGTCCAGTGCGGGGCGTAATAGGTCAGGACAGTGAGAATTTTCATCGCGCCTGGTCGCTGCTACTCGCGGCTGCCTATTATGCCCGCCGCTCCTGCTCGCGCAATACCCGTGCCGGTCGCCGGCTCACGTGCCTCGAACCATGTAGACCTGCACGCCCGGATTGTCGTAGACCAGATCCCACAGGTTTCCGCGCCCCGAGTTCCATTTGTCCTGGCCACCTTGAAAATAGGCGCGCTCTAGCTCGCCCACGACGAAGTACCGAACGCCGTAACGTTGGAAGACGCGGTAGGCGTCCATCGGATCGGACGACTGGTAGGCGCCCTGGATATCCTGGATACGCTTGGATACCAGGTCACCTGGTACGGCTCCGCGCTGCTGGCGTTCATGCCAGTCCCAGCCGATAACGTCCGGGTTGCCCGTGAACATCGCAAAGCGATTGCCCCAACCGTACAGCGTCGGCGCCGTATTCGCCTCGGCAAAGATGGGCGAGCCGGAGACAGATGACTGTATCCAGCGAATCGCCTGCGCGTCGTAGGTCAGGTGGAGCTCCCGGTCGCGGTCCGAATAGATCGCGCGGTCCAGGAATGCCATGCCATCGAGCGTCGGTCCAACGGAGATGTCGAACCGATCCGCGACACGCGCACGCGTTGCCAGCAATGGGTACAGCATTGCGGCACAGGAGAGGGCAACGAAGACACCTCGCCACAGGCTTCGCCAGCCGGGGCTGAAGCCTGCCACGTGGTGCAGGAGCTGGGGCAAGGCGGCCGCCGTGGCCACTGCGAGCAGCACCCACGCCTGCAGGTAAAACTTGAAGACGGTATTCATGCGACCGATGTCGATGTACTTCAGCACGACGAACTCGACCGTGACTGTCAACGCGAGGCCGACCACGATCAAACTGAGCGAGAGTTGCCAGAGCACAGTTGCCCTCGCTGGCCGGGAACCGCGGTGATCTCGCGGACTGCGAATCAACAACAGCAGCCCCAGCGTGATGAGCGCTATGGCAAGAGCCTGGGCGCTCAAGCCGATGGTCCACATGGTTAGCACCAGCACAACCGCACAGGCCAGCAGCCAGCATCCCAATGTGTAGGTATGGTTGTGGGTTACCAGCCGTTGATGGAGTCGTCGCATGTGGACGGGTCGGTACCAGAAACGCAGCGCCACGCGCGTAACGCGCGCTACCGGATTCAAGTCGCGGGCTAGCAGAAGATCGGCCACCAACGCGCTCGTGATGATGAACAGGAAGTAGCCATTCAGCGTCAGATAGTCCTCCAACACGGTGCGGCTGCCGGTCCAGATGTCGAGCCCACCTACAGCCGACCGCTGATGCTGGTGAAAAGGCAGGAACGCCAGATACCCGAGGCCGACGACCAACGCCACCTGGGCGAATGTCCAGGTGAGGACGCCTGCTGACATTCGAGTGTGGCGGCGCCACGCCTGCAGCCCGAATCCGACAGCGGCAAGCAGGGTGTACGTCGGCAGGTCCCACGTGTTGAGTGGCCACAGCGAGCCGATCACGAGTGCCAGGAGCAACGCGCGACCGAGCGCCGTGAGGCGAGCGGCACCGGCCGCAGCGGGCGCCTGTCGCACAAGACACACGACGAATGTCAAAACGACGGTCGTGTACGGCAGGGCCAGTAAGTGCGCGTGCAAGTCTCCAAATAGAAACGTGAACCATGGGAATTCCGTGATCGGCCCCGGTTCTGTTGGCGGATGACTGATGACCCGCGTTGCGTTCCAGTACCACCATTCGGGCGGAATGGACAGTGGCTTTCCGGCCATGAGGCCGGTGAGCAGACCGTGGGAGCTTCTCACGAGCGGCTCGAGCCCGGGTATGGCGCTGTGGAACGACAGATCACTCTGGGCCTGGAGCGCGTCGAGCACAAGCCGCGCTTCGCCGAGATTGCCGATAACCGCGACGAACGTGCATCCAAGTAGCGCCCCCACTACCGGCCGCTGTCCGAGTTGGCCACGCACAGCCGTGCCGCTCAACAAACCGAGCATGAGGCCAAATACTGCCAAGCCGAGAAACGCGAACCACGCCCCCAGCGCCAGGTTGTAAGCGACCGATGGCACGATCCCGGTCAGATGGATGGCGGTGCTGACAAGGACGAAACCGAAGTAGTAGTAGTTGATGAAGCCACCGGCGAACCAGGGGTCCTGGGGCGGGAAGTACGTTGTCCTGGCTATGGCGTTCAAGAAGGCAAAGTCCATCGGCTTCTCGCCACCGCGCACCGGGTGCCAGAGGTCCGGGTTCAGCCATCGCACCGCGACGAATACGCAGAACAATACCCAGAACAGCAGTTCCTCAATGACCAGCAAGCCGCGCGCTCGGTGCAGCCAGGCCCAGAAGGCGCGGCGGTGGCTCACGACGATGCTAATGGCACCAGTGGCGACAATCAGCAAGCTGATCTGGACGGCGCCCTCTGAGAAACTCACAATTCTCAAGCTCGCCAACAACCACGCTAGCCAGCCGACAAGCAGCAGCCCGACCGGTCTGCCGATCGCATAGCCACGATCGGGCAGTGCGCGCGCGACGAGCCAGAGATACGGGCTTGCGGCCACGCCGAGCAGCGACAGTATCAGGCCCCACACCGGCACGGGCACCTGGTTAGCGAAACTGGTGGGATCGAACAAAGCCCCCCATGTACCGCTTGTGGTTTGAGTCCGCTGCTCGTCTGCCGTAAGCATGAGGCCATCGGGTAACTCGGTCGCTTGTTTCGCGTTCAGCGGCAGAATCGCATTCCAATTAATCCCACCTAACAACTGCTCAGCGCCTATTCGGCTGAAGGCGGGCGTCTTGCGGAACAGCTGGACGCGTGGATGGTCGTAGACAGTCCAGGCTTCCTCGGCTGCCTGGTCCGGCAATGGCACGAACAGCAGATGCGGGTACGACGTGAATTCAGCCACCCGCTCGAACCCCAGTCGGCCGTCGAACAGGGCCTGGTAGTACCGAACTACGAATGGGAACCGGATTGGGAGCCGCGGCAACGAATCGTATTGCCGGTTGCTCGAGACGAAGAGGTATTCAACCTGATCCAGCACGTCGACCACGTGCTGCAGCTTCTGCTCCGACTCTTCGGTGGTGATATCGAGATCCAAGCCGTTGTACATCCCAGAGCCGAAGCCGTCCTTGCCATCAACGGGCAAAGGCAGCCAATCATCCCAGCGTGTCTCGTTGGCCACGGTGGTCCCCGGCGGGATGTTCGCGTAGATCCATCGTGATGCCTCCACCCGAGTATGAGAGCGCGTGTAGATAGTGGTGAATCCAACGCCATACAGGACAGTGCCGATGACTACGAGGGCAAGCAGCGCACTCGCACGTCTGCGCGTCCAACTCAGCGAGAGTCGCCAGGGTCCGGGTACCAAGAGTCGTCCGTGGCCGCGATCGAATACCCAAATGAGCAGCCATGCGCCGAGGACCGCCAGCGTTGGGTAGATCGGAAGGAAGTACCGCATCGACTTGACCCACTGGGTGCCGAGCACACCAAACAGCAGCGCTGTCCAGAGCACCGGGACCAGGTGAGCCCATTCGGCCCGACGAAGGAGACGCCAGCCCGCGACACCCCACCCCGTCCAGGCGGTCAAGCCGAGCGGCAGGCCGAGCCCCCACAGCAGCATGTTGCTCAAGGGAAAGACCAGCGGTATCCGGTGCGCCCACTGGTGAGCAGGCGGCGCGTCTCGCTCACCAGTCATCCAACCTCGCACTTCGAGCATGTTGTCGAGCCAGCGTGGCGCCAGGCCAAAACTCGTCAGGCTGGGCGTTTGGAAGGCGTACGGTTCAGCGATGCGGAAAGCGACCAACGCGGCGACGCCGCTCACCATCAGTCTGAAGAGCGTTTGCTCGATGAACGCCGCGCGACTGCCAGGCTGATCGTGCCGGTGCGCCCAGGCCCTGCATACGGCGACCGTCAGAATCAGAACGAAGATCGGGTAGATGGAGATTTTGCTCGCCAGCGCCAGGCCCGCGGTCGCGCCTGCCAGTGCGTAGTCGCCAACACGACCCTGCTGGAACGTCCGCGCCAGGAAGTACAGCGAAAATGTGACGAACGTGGCGGAGAAGTTGTCCACCACGAAGAAGTGCGCCTGCTGGATGGCAAGCGGGGATAATGCGTACAGCGCCGCGGCCAGGAGCGCGACTCGCCGATCGCGGTAAATGCGGCGGGCCAGCAGGAATACGCCGCACACTGTCCCCACGTCGGTGACAGCGCTGGCCATCCGACCAACCAGGTACACCTGGTCGTAGCCTGTCTGGCCAACAGCCATAGCCAGGCGTTTGATCAAGACTACCGGCAGGTCGCCGTAGACGAAGAACGAATACCCGACGTTGCGCGGGTTCAACGTCGATTCGGCCTCGTTGAAATAGCTGGGGAGAAAGTTGGCGGCCGGCCACTGGAGCGCAGTCTCCACCATCGTCAGGAAGCGTTCATCGGGGTGGAGGTGCCGCCCGTGGTCCCAGTCGAGACCAACCAGACGAAGCGCGCCCGCCAACAGCAGAATGGCTACCAGACAAGTGCGCGTCGATAGCCGCGCGGCCTGAACCGCACCGAGCAGTCCGAGCGGAACTCGCGCGTCAAGTGATTGGGCTACGAGTTCCGTCTTGCCCAGACCTGGCCTTCCCGACTGGCCCACCGTCGACGCCGTCACGGCCGGAGCGAACCGGTGCCCAGGTCTGGACTTCAAAGTGGTAGTAGGACGGACTTTCCGCACTCAGACTGCCGGTGAGGCGGGCCGCGCGAAGACCACTGAAGGCAGACTTCCGCGCGGCGCCTCAGCCAGACACCATGATTGAACCAGCCGATCCGTTTCCCAAGTGCCCAGACGTCGTAGAAGCGCGGGCTTGGGCGCGTCGGCTGACCGTCGCGCAACATCTCGGGTGGCGGCGGTCCTGCTCCGCCTCCCTGCAACGGACGCTCTTGTTGAATCACTGGCGCTGGCGGAGAGTCCGGGTTGCTTACGTTCAGCAGACTTCTGATGTTGACTGGACTCGGAAGCCATCCACGACCAACCAGCAAGACGAAGCCGAGGATAAGGGCAGCATCCAGCGGTGTTGGCCCGCCACCACCGGAGCTCGGATCTGACTGCGGCGCGGATGAGTCGCTCGTGCCGCTGCCAGCTGGCGCGTTTCCTGGGTCGGTCGGGTTGCCCGGCAACGTCACGCTGCCCGGCAGAAGCGGCGTGTCGGGCGGTGGTGTTGGCGTGTTTGTTGGCGTGTTGGTGGGTGTCGGCGTTGGCGTGTCGGTGGGCGTGTTGGTGGGTGTGGGCGTCGGCGTGTCGGTGGGCGTATTGGTCGGCGTGGGGGTACTGGTGGGCGTATTGGTAGGTGTCGCCGTTGGGGTGTCGGTGGGTGTGTTGGTGGGTGTCGCCGTCGGCGTGTCGGTCGGCGTATTGGTGGGTGTCTGTGTAGTTGGTGCGGCGGTGTTAGTCGGAGTCGGGGTCAGCGTGCACGCGACCGGAGCCTTGGTTGGTGCTTTGCCACCGCCCTGGCTCGGAGTCGGCAGCAGCTTCACGCAAGAGGGCGCGGCAGCCACCTCCACCTGACTAGCGTCAGCAATACTCGTGGCCTGGCCAGCAGAGCGTAGGAGCAACGGGAGCAACCACAAGAGCACGAGCGCCCCCACCGCGGCGATGACGGGTCTCAGACGCTCCATCACTCCAACTCCCTTCCTCTTTAATTGGCTGCCGGCTGTGCAGGGCTGCGGGAAAGGGCCCCATCTTACTATGCTCGGTTGATGTGTCAAGCCGGAAAGCGCGGACGGGCGGACACGAAACCTTGGTCGGCGCATTTGTTCGCCCGACCGCACGCTGCTGCTTTAGTGGGCAGTATCATTGCTCTCGACTCCGCCCGACTAAGCGCGACCGTACACGAGTCGGTGCACGCCACTTTCGGCGGCGAGTCGTGCACCGGAACTAAACGAGCATTTGTCGACGACTTGTTCATGTTCGTGACCATGCGGCGCGCGGAACGGGCGCTTGCTGGGACGCAAAGCTGGTTCGACTGGACACCTGAGCAGATGGAGCGAGCCGCCTCCGACTACCTGACGTACTGCGGGCAGTACGAGATTATCGGCGACAAGATCGAGCACCACATTGAACACAGCCTGCTGCCCGAGTGGGTCGGGACGACAAAGATCCGTTTCGCCAAGCTCGATGGCGACCAGCTGTTTCTCTCTACCGCACCTCTCGATAGCACCGGGGTCGGGCACACGCGTGGCGTCCTCGAGCGGGCCATACGCGCCCAGTCCGGCTGAGCGCGAATGAGCGCGGGCTGAGGACGGTGATTGCGCCACCAACGCCTCAGGGACATGCAGAATGTTGTGGCCCAGCAGCCGGCGATCGCCCACGCCGTGCGGTGTCTGCCTCTGCACGACCTCCTGGAGCGCCAGTTCGGACTACTTCATCAATCGGACTGGCCCGAGTTCGATGACCCCGAACCGCTGCCGCCCAACGTCATCCGCTCCGGCCACGCCGTCGCTAAGTGCGTCCCGCTAACTGCCTTACGCGAGCACGGTTGTTGACAGCCACGCCACTGGCGCAACTGGTACACGGATCGGTAGGCGGCCGCGAGTGTTGAAAGTCAATTACTTTGACCAGCAAGTTGACTCACGGAGATGACACCTTGGACAGGGTCGTTGCCTCACCGGTTATAGCACTCTGGTCTCAAGTCCGGAAGGCCCGTCGTCGTAGTGACTGGTGTGGTCATGTGGGGAACCCCCGCAGGGGTTCTCCAAGCCCTGTGCGAACAGGGCGTCATGTCCATCACCCAGCGACGGGCTGGCCGATCAGGAGGTGGTTATCACCGCCGGTTCAAGTAGATCGGCGAGCAGGATGACGGTGTCGCAGTCCGGACAACTGCCTCCGAGTCCGATCGAACGCGCGTACACATTGCAGTCTCCACAACGGCGCTCGCCGAGGAAGCGCTCGCCACACCGCGAACACTCGTAGACGGTATGCGCCACCAGCAACCGCCGATGTTGGAGTTCCTTGCGCAGGATGGCCGAATCGACGGTGCTGTGCACCGTTCGCCGGCGCAGACGATACGCCAGTTG
>Ga0137367_10002684_pt1 | contig 14308 bp, 9 predicted proteins | sample SagtaG_14_FD_104939 | JGI IMG/M metagenome (GOLD analysis project Ga0137367, IMG submission 104939) | Vadose zone soil microbial communities from Sagehorn Ranch, Mendocino, California, USA - Sage1_L_80_16 metaG | ecosystem: Environmental > Terrestrial > Soil > Vadose zone | place: USA... | reverse complement strand
ATCAAGAATGCGTTCACCCTGGCGGTAAAAAAGTCACTTCTTTCCAGCGACGAGATTGACTTGCGCAAAACGTTCATGCCGGCCATCGAGGCAGTAAGTGCGGTCTCGGCCGCAAAGATTCGACTCTGTCAGCGAGGGGCAGGGAAGGTTAATCAGTGATTATTTGCATCAGCGCCAACCCAGCCATCGACCGGCGACTATGGTTAAAAGACTTGCAGTTGGGCCGGGTTAACCGCGTTTCACGTGTGAGTTCTGATCTCGGTGGCAAAGCGGCGCATGTTGCTATTGCTGCCAGGGAACTCGGCAGCGAGGTCTCGTGGGTCGGGTTTCTCGGGGGAGTGATGGGAGCGGAGTGTGAGCGCGCACTCGATGCACACGGCATTCCCGCAGAGATTGTGCGCATCCGCAGTTCGACGCGTCTCAACCAGGAAATGATAGAGTCAGATGGAACAACCACCGAAGTGCTCGAGCCCGGTGGCGCTATCGAAGAGGATGAAAGAGATAAGCTGTTCGCAGTATGTCGCCGCCTTTTTGATCGGTACAGGTCCGAAGCACAGGTGGTGATCTCGGGAAGTCTTCCGCCTGGTCTTCCACACACGTTTTACGCGAGCCTCATCGAGGCTGCACACGGCTACGGGTGTTTTGTACTGCTGGATACGAGTGGTGAGGCAATGCTTGCCTCTCTCCAGTCATCACCGGATCTTATTAAGCCGAATCGTGAGGAGGCAGAAAGGGCTTGGGGACAACGCATTATCGATGAAACCTCGGCGCTCGCAGCGGCGCGATCGTTCATCGACCGGAGCGCAAAAAGTGTGGCACTTTCGCTCGGATCCGACGGCATGCTTTGGCTTGCGTCTCCCGATGCGCAACCTATCATGGTGCGGGCTCCGGTCATCACCGGTCGATCAACCGTCGGCTGCGGTGACGCTACTCTCGCCGGCCTGGCAGTCGGCAACTGTTACGAGAATCTTCGTGAGAAGGCCGTACTCGCGGTTGCGTGCGGCGCAGCAAATTGCGTTGCTGATGCGCCGGGAATGATAGACGCGAAGGAAGTCAATCGGCTTGTACCGCTAGTCGAGGTGAAGAGTTTGTAGTCGTAAGTTTTTCCTTAAGAAAGGTCTAGATCGAGGCATGATTACTTACCGGACTTTAAAAGGAACCGACCTGAAAGTTTCGCGCGCCTGTTTTGGAACAATGACATTCGGCAGCCAGGTTGACGAGGTCCTCGCGTCGCGGATGGTCAACTATTGCGTTGACCGGGGAATCAACTTTTTCGACACGGCTAACGTGTATCAACTGGGAGTCTCAGAGCAGATGCTTGGAAAGGCGCTAACCGGCAAAAGAGAAAAGATCGTCCTGGCGAGCAAAGCGCGGGGAAAGATGGGCGAGGCCAAAGACCAGAACGGGCTCTCGAGAGCTGCGATCATGAGAGCAGTGGAGGAGAGTCTTCAGCGCCTGCAAACCGATTATCTGGACATCTATTATCTTCACCAGCCTGACTACGATGTGCCAATCGAAGAGACGCTCGAAACAATGCAGGAGTTGGTGAAGGTGGGCAAAGTCCGATATCCGGCGACCTCGAATTACGCCAGCTGGCAGGTCGGACAGATGCTGTGTATCGCACAGCAAAAGAACTATCAACCCGCACTCATCGCTCAGCAGATGTATAACCTGCTGGCACGAGGAGTTGAGCAGGAGTTTATCCCCATGGCCAGGGAGCTTGGTGTCTCCCTCATCGCCTATAACCCTCTTGCCGGCGGCCTTCTCACCGGTAAACACCACGCTACCTCTATTACGCCGGGAACAAGATTCGATAAGAACACCATGTACCAGGATCGCTACTGGCGCGAGCAGAATTTTAGAGCTGTCGAAAGATTACAGGCGATAGCTCAACAAGCAGGTCGCTCACTTATCAGCCTTTCGCTTAACTGGCTCATGCATCATACGGCGACGGACTGCGTCATTCTGGGGGCTTCAAAACTGGAGCAGCTGGAACAAAATCTGACTGTTTTAGATGAGGGACCGCTGCCGCCTGACGTTGTAGAACTTTGTGATGAGGTCTGGAAAGAGCTGCATGGTCCGACTCCAATCTACAATCGATGAAACCCATTACTCAATCTTCATAAAGTCGAACGCCCTGGACCACCCGATTGATGACACCTTCCGGGCTCGGATGGTCAGGATCTAGTCCTGCTTTGAAACTCAAATGCACTCCAAGCAACTGGGCATAGGCAATCTCGAAGGGGGTTCGCAGACTATCCGGCAAGTCCGGCGCAATCGCCCGCATCTGTTGATTCAATGGCACGAAATCCATGATATCCGGAGTAATAACGACAACCTGTCCGAGCTTTTTCGCTTGAAGTTCCTCGAGTAGATCCAGTTCATAACGGCGAATGTCAGACGATGAGGATAGAAAGCAGAGAACCAGCGTGTCTTCTCGAAGAAAACTCATCGGGCCGTGTCGAAGGCCCAGAAATGTTTCCGATAAGGCAGCTATCTGTCCTGCAGTCATCTCAAGAATCTTGAGTGCAGCTTCCCTGGCTGCCCCAGTCAATCGGCTTGAAGCGAGGATTAGCGCGCGTGAATACTTCCGTTCGGCGATCGCCCTGGCTTTGTCATCAAACTCGGCGAGCAAGTTTTCCCCCTCCCGGATAATATGTGGAAGAGCGTCCGTCAGTTCTGATAAGTGTCTAATGGCAAGACCTGCGAGGACCAGGTTAGAGAAGGAACTGGTCATCACCAGACTCTGATCGTTCGTTTTCGGATCGAGTGTGAGGACGTTTACGCCTGGATAATTCGCCAGCCGGCCTTCGGAATTACATGTAATCGCGAAATGACGGACCGAAGGGTAGAGTCTTTGAATTCTTCTGACTACCCCTACACTCTCGGGGCTGTCGCCGGAACGGGCCAGGGAAAGAAGGATTCCGGAAGCGCCCAAACCACCTTCGTAATCAGTTAGTAGATCGGTGGTGGCAATCGCACGGGCACTGGGCCAGGCCGAGGCGATGGCAGTAGCGGCGTGGGCGGATGTGCCCGCGCCCGTAATTACAACCGGTACCTGTTCGTCAAACTCACTGAGATCAAACTCACGAACCCGCGCGAGGGTTGTTTCCCACAGCGCCGGCTGCTGAAAAATTTCAGTCCGCGTTGTCGCTCCCGGTCTCTTTATTTTGTCCAATCGCTACATCGCTCCACAATAGATCATGAGCAGAGTTCACTTGCCGGAAAGCGCGGCTAAGTTGCTCTTACCTTTGAAGACTCGGAACAAGTAATAGGTAACAGATTCTGTCCTGAAGTTCAGCGTGCTTTCCTCAGGGTTCATTGACGATATCTTTGACTCTTCCCACTTCACCTGATTCAAGTCGGACCTTAATACCATGCGGATGATGAGAGGATTTCGTCAGAACATCCTTAACAATGCCACGAGTCAGTTTCTCACTGCGCTGATCCTGTTTCAAAACAATATCAACCTTAAGCCCAGGCCTTATGTCTTTCTTATCTTTCATGAAGAAGAGATCTTAGCATAAGAATGGATACAAGTTGGCCCACCCTCGAGATTTCACCCCGTTAGGGATGATATGTTTATAGATCGAGGAACAAAACCCCTCCGGCTACGTTCGGGGGAGCGGAACGGAGCCAGCATGCTAGCGCTAGTGAATTCCGCTCCTCCGAACGTAGGTGGGGCAGGACATTTTGACTACGGCTCTAAACATGTATGCGGTACACAAAGGCAGACTGGTATCCAGGGATGGAGAGAAAAGTCATTGACGGGGGAAATCCGGCCGCCTATACTCCGCGCAAATCAAAAATCGCCGCTAAAGATCGCTCAATCTTTAGCTCTGCCCAGGACGACAAAATAGATCAAAGCTAATGGCCGAAAGGACGATGCATATAGAACGAGTGCTGTTATTGCAGAACTTCTTTCGTGCCGCCTCGTACGGCAACTAATTTCTGGAGGGCGGCTAATGATTAATAACAGGATCTCAACTCCTCTGTTTAGACGTTTGAGGGGTTATAGTTTTGACCCTAGTCTTTCGGTGCAACTTGATACGGCTCTATTCAATGAAGCGGTTTTCAAGGTTCGGTGGGAAGAACAGTTGAAAACAGGTCCCGTGGGTGAATACCTTGAAGTCGTCGATTTCGACCCGGCAAGCAATTGTTTCTACGAACCTGTCGATCTAAACAATCCGTACGTGCTGGCGCAAGACGGACTGCTGCCGTCGGAAAGCAGCCCGCAGTTTCATCAACAGATGGTCTATGCCGTCGCAATGACGACCATTCAAAACTTTGAAAAGGCACTCGGACGGAAAGCTCTTTGGTCATCCTACCGCGAGGGTACAGATTCTGATTTTCTGCCACGCCTAAGGATTTACCCGCACGCTTTACGACAAGCTAACGCATATTACAGTCCGCCGAAGAAAGCCTTATTGTTCGGATATTTTCCCGCTTCCAGTAACGCTCCAGGCGACCACATTCCCAACGGTATGGTTTTTACATGCCTTTCACATGACATTGTGGCTCACGAAACAACTCACGCTTTGCTAGATGGAATGCATCGCCGTTTTATCGAGAACAGTCATCAGGACACGCTGGCCTTTCACGAAGCATTTGCGGATATGGTGGCGCTTTTTCAACATTTCTCCTTTCCCGAAGTCCTGCGTCAGCAGATTGCCAAAACGCGCGGAGATTTAGCTTCACAAAGTCTGCTGGGCCAACTTGCTCAGCAATTCGGGAAAGCCATAGGAAAGTACGGCGCGTTGCGCGACGCGATCGGAGAATTTGATGCGCAGGAGAACAAGTGGAAACCGCGTCAACCCGATCCGAAGGATTATCAAACAGAGTTAGAACCTCACGCGCGGGGTGCAATCCTGGTTGCGGCAGTTTTTGAGGCCTTTCTTTCCATCTATAAGCGCCGCGTTGCCGATCTACTAAGGATTGCTTCGAACGGGACCGGGATTTTGACACCAGGAGAACTGCATCCCGATCTCGTCAATCGCCTGGCTTCGGAAGCAGCCAGGACTGCTCAACAAGTATTGAACATGTGCATCCGCGCTTTAGACTATTGTCCGCCGGTTGATATCAACTTTGGAGACTATCTGCGGGCGATTATCTCGGCGGACATTGATTTGGTTCCCGATGATGATCTGGGCTACCGGATTGCATTTATCGAAGCCTTTCGCAGACGAGGTATTTATCCACGCGATATTCGTACGTTGTCGGAAGAAAGTCTGTGTTGGAACAGTGTGCGAGAAGAGGAACAGCAGGGAATCCTCAAGGTGATTGCTGGTAGATTGCGCTTCTTCGTTCATCAACTCGGCTACCTGGACGAATTTCCTCGACTGGAACAGGTCGAAGAGTTGTTCGACAGTTACAGAGCGTCATTGAAAAATACGTTGATAGCGGATAAGGAAAACAGATGGAATGAACTGGACGGAAAGCAAAGAGCTAAGATTTGGAAGCAACTGTTCGAGTATGGCCCCGCACCCGACAAGAAATGGCAAGACTTATCAGGCGGCGAAAGAGAGCACGCGGAAATGGTTTTGTGGCAGACCCTATCCGATAGAGAAAAGATCTTTTCTCTGACGCGTGCCGCGCAAAGTGCATTGCATCAATGGCTGGTTGAATACAAGGCTGACGCCGATTCCGAAGACATAAAGAAATTTGAAGCGCTTACAGGACTCTACCTCCTGCAAACAGCTGAAAAAGAGCAAAAGGTTGAAGGTTTGAACTGTGTGAATGGAAAATACAGCTTTGAAGTTCACTCGTTTCGGGGTGCGCAGAGAGTCAGTCCCGATGGTAACACGGTCAACGAAGTAATCATCTCATTGACGCAAAAACGGAACGTGCCGTCTCAGCAACATTCGACCGCCGAAGATGGCGATGATGTCACCTTTATTTTTCGCGGGGGCTGCACCCTGATTCTCGATTTGCAGACTTTGAAACTGAAGTATGTCGTCAAAAAACTGATTGACAATACCGACGGACGCTTAACACGTCAGCGTGCTTACCGCACTGGCGAAGGAGGAGCTTCGCTCCGCGCGACATATTTTGGCAGACCCGATCAAAACGGAAATAGTGAACCGTTTGCCCTACTTCACAGCGATTCATAACTCCCCTCGAGGAAATAGCAATGCCAAAGCACAAACCACTTGCCGTCCGAATCAGAATGTATCGTCAAGGATTAGGCGATTGTTTTCATCTGACATTCATGCAAAAAGGAAAAGAAGAATTTAATTTGATGATTGATTGCGGCCTTTTGCAGGGTACGAGTAAGGGGAAGGAAATCATGCAAAAGGTTGCGCAAGACCTGGAAGCAAATCTTACGCTCGAGAAAGAAGTGAATGGCGAAACCAAGAAATGGCTGGATGCAGTCGCGTTGACTCATGAACACGTTGACCATATTTCAGGGTTTTCACAAGCTCAGGACATTTTTGACCGCATACATTTCGGCGAAGTATGGGCCGGGTGGATGGATGACGAGCAGCACCCGAAATACAAAGCGGTTCGTGAGCGTTTTCATAAACAGGTAACCGGACTAAGAGCGGCTTTAACAAAGATGACTTCAGAGGAACAGCACGGCCTGAAGGAAACGGTCAACGCACTGGTCAACGAGTTCTTTGACGAGAATGTATTAGGCGCAGAGGGAAGCACGAGCGGGCGGTCGCCGGCGTGGGATTACGCGCTAACGAAGTCTGTCGATAAGCCGAAATACTGCGTTCCCGGCGACTTGCTGTCCATAAATGGATTTGACGATGTGCGAATCTATGTTCTTGGTCCACCTGAAGATTTCGAAACTTTTACGCAGGTTGATCCCTCACCGGACGAGACCTATCGAAGTGAGGGAAGCAGTTTTGCATTGTCGGACAGTTTTTTTGCCGCGGTCGCCGGAGCTGACAATCCTTCAGAGGCCGAGCTCTTTCAGCCTTTTGAAAATCATCTGCGAATTGATGCTGACAGCGACGCTCCTCTGCATGAGTTCTTCAAAACTAACTATGGTTTTGAATCAGGCGATCAGAACGAATGGCGACGCATAAATGACGACTGGCTAACAGTGGCCGGCAGCCTGGCTTTGAATCTGGATACTTACACCAATAATACCTGTCTGGCATTCGCGATTGAGCTCGTAAATAGTAAGAAGGTCTTGCTATTTCCCGGTGATGCTCAATTTGCCAACTGGATTTCCTGGCAGAATTTGTTCTGGGACATTCCTGACGGCAAGGGCGGTACACAACGTGTGAAGACTGAAGACCTACTGAAACAAACAGTGTTTTATAAGGTCGGACACCACGGTAGTCATAACGCAACTTTGAAAAAACACGGACTGGAAATGATGAGTAACCCTGACCTCGTGGCGATGATTCCAGTGGATCGTGAGAAAGCCAAAAGCAAAACCACCAAGACCAATCCCAATGGTTGGGAGATGCCGGAAAAGAATCTCTTCGAGCGGTTGAAAGAGAAAACTCGTGGGCGCGTGCTTTTGGCTGATGAGAAGGATGACACAGACCTGAAAGCCAGGTGTCAGGACAAGAGCTTTTTGCATAAGGTTAAGTTTCGAGGTTCCTTCGTTAGGAATGAAGAGGTCTCACTTACAGCCGAGCCTCTTTTCGTCGAATTCACCGTCGAAGGCTAGCTCGACAAAACATTCTTTGGAGTGCGGCGGCCCGGCGCCGCTTTGGCCTGGTCTCCTTTCACTCAACTGCGAATCAAACTGTTTCGCGTCCGAAGCGATTTCGGGCGCGGGAGACTGTGGCGAACGCAGGCCAAAGCGCCGCCAGGCCTGGTCCGGCGCCGCATTGGCCTGGGCTCGTTATCACTCAACTGCGAATCGAGCTGTGTCGCCGGCAGAGCGATTTCGCGCCAGGAAGACCGTTGCGAACGCAGGCCAAAGCGCTGCCAGGCCAGCGCACTCCAAATTAGGGGCAAGGAGTTATGTGAGTGAATGAGTGAACGGCGGTTCTGAGACGCTGAGGGTAGTTTTCCAGCTCCGCTTGGCGAGTCTTAAACCATTGCTCGTCGTCTTTCTCCTGGTCACGTTCAAAAGCTACAGCGCGACGCGTTTCCCCCGGAGCCGGCCCCCCAAGGATTCCGCGCACTTTAACAAAGTTTTCAGGATCAAGCGCCTTCGTCACCTCATCAGGTGTGAGACTGACTGGACGATCAATGATCTCGCGAGCAACCGTTTGCAAAAGATCGTAGGACAATTCCCCCCGGGTTTCGAGTGCGAGCTGAACACAACGAGCGACGATCTGATGAGCAGTGCGAAAAGACAGTCTGTCACGACGGACCAGGATGTCAGCCAACTCTGTGACGGTTATGAATCCCTCGCTCGCGCGTCGTCTTAGAGTTTCGGTATTGAATGTAGCGGTTGAGAGGGCAGCCGCAAAAAGAGAGAGCGAACGCGTGGCGTCCCGAAGTGTGTTGGCGATCAGCGGTTGCAAATCATCTTCAACGTCGTTGATGTCGCCGAAGGGAGTGTTGTGCGCGCTGATGAAGACAGCTGTTGCCTGCCCCAAAGCTTTACTGGCAAGGATACGCACGTGTTCCAATGCAACCGGGTTACGTTTCTGCGGCATAATACTGGATGTCTGAACGTAGCCGTCAGAGAGCCGCATGCCATCGAATTCCTGCATCGCGAGCAACAAGAAATCCTGCACAAATCTGCCGACGTTAATGAGCATGACAGACGTGGAAGCTAACATCTCAGTGAAGTAATCAATCGCGCCGATGCTTGCGTAAGAGTTCGTGGTCGGCCTGTCGAAGCCGAGCAGTTCAGCTGTCCGCGTGCGGTCAATCGGGAATCCGGTGGTGGTGATCGCACAAGCTCCGAGAGGCGAATGATTGATGCCTTCGCAAGCTCGTTTGAGGCGGACAATGTCTCGGCCAAGCACCTCGGCCATGGCGAGCAGGTAGTGCGCCAGAGTTGTCGGCTGTGCCGGTTGCGTATGAGTATAGGCGGGGATGACCGTCTCGTGATGGCGCTCGACGATATTGAGCATCTCGTGGCGGAGATCCATCGCCGCGCGCATAACGATCAGCGCATCCCGTCGCAAGCGCATCCGGTAAATCGTGACGTCAACATCGTTGCGACTCCGAGCCGTGTGCAGTCGTCCGGCCGTATCGTCTCCACAAACAGCGGTAATCAGCCGTTCGATATAGAAGAACAGGTCTTCGCACGTCCCATCGTAATGGCTGGCGCGAACGCTTTCGCGGTCAAGTCCATCCAGGGCAGCAAACAGCGAGCGTGCTTGCTCCGCTGTGATTATGCCTTGCTCGGCAAGCATCAGTGCGTGGGCATAGTCCACTTCGATCATGTAATCGAGGAAGAGACGTTTGGCGTCTTCAAAAACATCCGTCAAGACGTTGGCCGAGTAAGGTTGAGCAGGAAAGTTTTCGAGCTCGGCGCGACTCCTAATCTCATCCTCACCAACGATTGTCTTAGACATTACTGAAGAGAACCCCCATCACGAACGCAAATAATAACAGCCGATTAGTAAGACCCGTCCATTGCTATCACAGCATTCATCTTGATCTTGTTGTGGAACGGCTGCCCGTGTTTGTCTTCGGTGCTTTAGCAAGGCTCAGTAGGTTAGCAAACAATCTGTAAGCCCCAGGAACGCCCTCCGGAAGCTGTCGAAACCACGCGTACGAGGTGTAGACATACTTGCCGCGACCCAATTCCAGATAGACCTCGCCACCATCTTGTGCCGGCTCGTTCGGATCGTGTGATTCGAGAAGGGAGACATATTTGGCATCTTGCGCCGTCATGTTGTAGAGGGTGCGCTCCTGCGTCCAGTTTTTCCAATCATCCACCGTAATCTTGTTGGGAAGGTTGAAAGCAGGATGTTGCGGTTGGAGCACGGTGACTACGGCGTCTTCGTCCGTAACGCGTGGTCCGATCTTCGCGGGCAGAGGTGCAAGTCCCCTGTCAACATAGTCGGATCTTTGATATTGCACGATCATCGTTCCGCCGTTGCGCACGTAGTCCAACAGCCTCACATTGTTCGCCACAAAATCCGGCCGAACCTGCGAAGCTCGAATGCCAACCACAATGACGTCATAGCGCGACAGGTCGCCGGTTGAAAGCTCGTCTTCGCCGAGCATCGTAACCTGCAATCCCATCTGCCTGATAGCTTCAGGCACTTCGTCGCCGCTACCCATGATGTAGCCGACACGAACCGGCGCGACTTGCAGATTGAGTACACGCACGGTGGCTTGGGCAAGTGGATACAGCCTGTGAGTTTGAATGTGAGGGAATTCAATGGCGTGCATCTCGCGATTGAAAATCTGCCCGTCAACCACGGCTTCGGCGTCAATTTGGAAAGAGCCTGCCTGCACGGCCGCTGGAACACTGAGATTAAAACGTACCGCGGTGCGTGCGTTTTTCTCTTTAATCTCAAAAGGAGCTTCGGCGGGCTGCGATTCCCACCCGTGAGGAACTCGCAACCGCACCTTACCGTTAACGGGATGTTGCGAATTATTTGTGAGCCGGATAACAACGTTTCTAGTTTGGTTCTTAGACGATATCGGCACCACCACCAATGGTGAAGTAAGTGCCAGTGAGATCGCTGGAACCACATTAAGGTCGCGTCTGATCTCGCCGCGCACCGGATCGGCGTAGCGGTACTGAATAGCTTTGGTCATAATCACGGGCGTGCCGCCGATTTCCATCCTGACCTCGCCGAAAGCCTGCTGAGGCTCAAAGGGACGACCCTTGGGTGCATTCGAGGGCCATTTGAAAAGATCGCCGTCACGCGGCTGCAACAGCCAGTAAGGCTGCGTTAAGGCAGCGTTCCCGGGCACGGAAAGACGGAAGAAAGCCGACTGTTGCGCGGTCTCGCGTCTGAATCGTGCAAAAGGATCGCTCGCTGCCGCGGGTGCTGTTGCAGACTCGACGCGCCAGTCGTTTGGAGCGCGGAGTTTTATTTCCTCGATCTTGACTAACGAGGCTTCGGGCACAAAGACCTTCACCGCGACGGATAGCTGTTCACCGGGCGCAACTAGTTCGGTTTCCACGAGCGCTTCTACAGTAACTCCGGCCGCGCGTTCCAAAGCCTCGGCAAACTCCCTTTCTTTTTGCTCCAAAAGAAAATCCGCATCGGCTCTGGCGTTGGCCCCGTCCGACAAAGAAGAAAGCTTTTCGCGAGCCTTGCGCGTTGCGTCTAACCCATCCGCAAGCGCCTTAATAATCTTCTGCGGAGCCATCGCATCGTATTCAGCGAGCGCACGAGCAGCAGCCTTCTCCATTTTTGAGAGTTCGTCGCTGATGGCGTCGTCGCGCAACTCCGAGAGTTTAGCGATGCCGGTGATCGAGGTGTCAATGCCGTCAAAGACGCTCTGTTCGGGCTCGCTATTTTTGACAAGACTTTCCAGCAGGCGCATGCCGGATTGATGTGGGCCGTGCGGTTCGATTGATCCCTGCTCCTGCGATTTATGTTGGCTCCGGCCTTCCAGGGCAATTTCGTAATAAGTGCGTCCGAGTAAATAATCGTATCGGCCGGTCTCAACCCCAAGCGTCGGTTTGTTGTTCGGATTATTCCCGAAGCTTTCGCTGACGTAGAGCTTGCGCGCCTGCCAGGGCCGCAACCCTTCCACAATCTGTTCAGGAAACTGAGCGGGATCAGCGGCAGCGTGAAAAGCCATCGGCGTCAGATAGCCGGCGAGTTGATGATGTCCGTGTCCGTCGGATGGTGTGCCCGTGAAGCGCGAGATGATCACCAGCGGACGAAAGGTGCGAATTATTCGTACCATGTCGCCGAGTACATTTTGCTCGCCCCACTTCGCTGCTGCTTCCGCTCTTGTTTTCGTAAACCCGAAATCGAAAGTGCGGGTGAAGAATTGCTCGCCTCCATCAAGGCGGCGTGCTTGCAACAACTCCTCGGTGCGAATCACGCCTAGCGGCTCGAAGAGGTCGGAACTGATGATGTTCTGTCCTCCTTCACCGCGATTTAGGGAGAGGTACGCCACGCGAGCTTGATCGCCTCGAGCGAGACGAGCAATCAAAGCAGAATCCTCATCGTCGGGATGCGCACCGGTGTGCATTGCGCTTGCAGTGGTCTGTAGACGACGGAGCGTCTGGCCTAAACCATCCGCGCCGTTGCTATAAATCCCCCGAACCTGCGCTCGAGTCGTGGTAAATGTAGGGGCAAGACCGAGTGATACCGCAATGATTCCGAGTGCGCAGATGAGAGCAGTTAAACGTTTGTATGATTGGACCATGAACACCTCAAGAATTAACCTTTACCTAAGCCAAAATCTTAGAAAAACAGAAATGCTATCCGGACACCTATTCTCTCAGTTTCAAGTCCTCACTCCGTAGGAGTGAAATGTATATAGCCTCGCACATAACAAAAGACCGACGCCGTTCGGAGGGGCGGAATGTTACTTGATGAATACCTGTCAACTTGAGTTCCGCCCCTCCGAACGGCGCCGGAGGGATGGCGGTCGGACTCCGGGCTATAAACATTTTCACCCCTACGGGGTGGGCCACATGACCTGGGCTTGTCCACCCTACGACTTCAAAAAGCTGGGGGGAAGCAGGTCGTTATGGCTTCGTACTACAGAGACTGCATTGAGAAAAATCTCAAAATTAGGACACTATCCGGGCACTTGCTCGGTTGACCTATTGTCGAACGGCCATTCTCCGCGATTGCGTGCGCGCACGAAGTAGATGATAAGCCCGAGCAGAATCAAGACAGTTGCGTAGCGTATCTCCTTCAGGAAACCCTTGCGCGCAAAGAGCACGTAGACAAAGCCGCAGAAAGCCACGACTGCAGGTACAGGATAAAGCCACATCCTGAAAGGTCGGGGCAGATCCGGTCGCCGGCTGCGGAGGACGATGACGCCAATAATTTGCGCGAGAAACTGAATGATGATTCGAATCACAACGAGCGCGGCAATGACATCGGCCAACCGCAGAAGGCAGAAGAGGGCGGCGATGCCACCCATAATCAGCAACGAGACATACGGGAAGCGATGCTTTGGATGCACCTTCGCGAAGAAACGAAAGTAATTGCCGTCAAGCGCCGCGGCGTAAGGAACACGCGAGTAGCCGAGCAACAGAGAGAAGACCGATGCGAAGGCCGTCCACATAATCAAGACCGTCGCCAGGAGTCCCGCCCAATGGCCGTAAAGCCGCTCCATGAACGATGAAATGACGTAGCGGCGGGCCTCCGATGTCGCAGTCGCGCTGAACTCTCGCCAGGGAATGACCCCCAGGATCGAGATGTTCATCACAATGTAGATAATCGAGACAAGCAGAATCGAAAGCAACACCGCGCGCGGAATCGTGCGGCCCGGATCGCGGACTTCCCCACCCACGAAGCATACGTTGTAGTAGCCCCAATAGTCATAGACTGCAATCAGCAACGCCGCGCCCAGGCCGGTGAAGAACTCAGGTCTGAGCGTGAACGCGTCAGGAGGAAAATCGAACGCGATCGCGGGATTGAAATGCCAGATGCCGGAGACGATGATCCAGGCAATTGTCAACATCACTCCGACCCACAGCAGATTCGAGAGCCGTTCGATGATCGTGATTTTGCGGTAGAGTAAAACGACGGCGAGCAGGCATGTTCCGATAGCGACGAAGGTGCCGAACGTGAGTTGCAGACTCACATCGAGGCTGCCGAGCAACGGCAACGCTAAATGCGCATCTTTCGCCATCAACGAATGGTCGAGAGCAGGGAAGGCATAGGTGGCGTAAAGCGCAAAGCCGATGCAGCCGGAAGCAATCGAGAGGGGTGCGCTGAAGGTCAGTTGCCAGATGAAAAGGAACGACATCAAGCGTCCCAGACGCTTCTTTCCATAAATCTCTTTCAGATACTGATACGGCCCACCTGAACCTGGCATCGCCGCGCCCAACTCGGCCCAAACCAGGCCGTCGCACATCACCAGCACGGCGCCGAGAATCCAACCGAGCATTGCCTGCGGTCCACCCATTGCCGCAATGATGAGCGGAATTGTAATGAATGGGCCGACGCCGATCATGTCGATCATATTGATCGTCGTTGCACCGGCCAGTCCGACGCCGCGTATCAAAGGCTCGGATGGTTCAATGCCCGGTCGATCGACGTCAGTTTTTGAGATTTCTTGACTAGTCACCAATAGAATCTTTTTGGAGTGCGGCGGCCCGGCGCCGCTTTGGCCAGTTCTCAGCTGCGACTCACGTGCCCATCAAACTATTTCTGTTTCGCCTGCGAAGCGATTTCGCACCAGGCAACAGTCGCGAACCCAGGCCAAAGCGCTGCTCGGCCTGCCCCCGGCGCCGCTTTGGCCAGTTCTCACCTGCGACTCACATGCCCATCAAACTATT
>Ga0137367_10002678_pt1 | contig 14330 bp, 12 predicted proteins | sample SagtaG_14_FD_104939 | JGI IMG/M metagenome (GOLD analysis project Ga0137367, IMG submission 104939) | Vadose zone soil microbial communities from Sagehorn Ranch, Mendocino, California, USA - Sage1_L_80_16 metaG | ecosystem: Environmental > Terrestrial > Soil > Vadose zone | place: USA... | reverse complement strand
TCCCTCAGGGAGAGATTTCCCCGAACTTTGATCGCGCCTTGCGCCCTTGAACCTCCGAGCGGCCCCCCCACCCCATCCCCCTCCCCCCCCCAGGGGGGGAGGGGGCCCGAAGGGGGGGGGAGGGTGTTCATGGGCGGGGAGAATCGTTCCCAGCGCCGGGAAACACCGACACGCTCGAGAGATCGCGCGGGTGCCATGTTACATCTCCCTCTCCCTTGGGGAGTGGGTTGGGGTGAGGGGACATCGGGTTTCCGGTTGTCCGACGATTGTGCCTTCGAGAGGAATGTAGATTTCATATCACTAAAAGTGTTTTGCAGTTATTGAAGCGAAGCGGTCTTCTTCGGGGCGTCATCTTCGACGATGAACGTGCCGTTCATCAGCGGGTGCAGTTTCTCGGTCGAGCACTGCGTCGCGCAGTAGTAGGTGAACTTTCCGGCGCGATCGGCCCGGAACTTTACCGTTTTGGGTGCGCCGACCATGACGCCGTTGATGAAAGCAACCTCGTCATAACTGCTGATGGCGAACCCATGCCCGACGCCAAGGCCGTTGTCGGTTGGCTCGAATGTAATCTCAACGACCTGGCCTTTCTTGACGCGAATGATCGCAGGATCATACTTCCAGGCGCGTTCGGTCAGCTTGATGCGCACCTCCGGTTCGCCGAGTTGCTCGCGCACCAGAAAGTTTTGTGATGCCCGCGCGATTGGACCCGGCGCGGCGGGTCTGGCGAATGTCTCGACGTAGTAGGCAAGCTTCCACGCGTCCGTTTCGGTGACCGTGCCGTTGAAGCCAACCATCGGGGTGCCGTTGAAGCCGGTCAGTATTGTGCGCACAATTTCTTTGGTGGCGTAACCCGACTTGAACGCTCCCGGTCTTCCAAAGTCGCGCGGCCTGATCCTGCAGTCGCTGTCATCGAGCAGACTGATCGCAGAAGGACCGTCACCGCGGCCGGTTTCGCCGTGGCAATTGACGCAGGCGAGCTTCGTGAAGAGCGCCTTGCCTTCCGCGAGGGTGACGCCGTTACGCGCCGGCGGGGTAACGAAAACTGCCACCGTCCTGCGATCCTCGTTGGTATCGGCAAAACGCGTTGAAAACGTCTTGATATATTCGACCACCGCCCAGCGGTCATTGTCGTTGAGCATCACCTTCCACGGGGGCATGGGGGTGCCTGGCATGCCCAGTGAGACAGCGCGGAACAAATCGACATCCGTTGGCAGGTTACCGGGCGCGGTCGAACGCAACCGGAAATTGGCCTGGACGAAATTGCGCGGTTTCGGCAGCAGGAAACCGGCGGCGTCGCCCCTCCCATCTCCATTCACGCCGTGGCAGGCGAGACAATTTTGCAAGTAAACATCCTTACCGTGGTGGATGAACTCAGCGGTCACTTCCGGCTTCGGAGGCGCTGGCAGATCGGAGAAGGTCAGGCTGGCGTTCGCGGGTGTTGAAACAGCCGTTGCCTGTTTCATCTGCTTTGCGGGGTGTTGCTGGTTCGCTGCCGGTTTGCAGCCCGCAGCGAGGAAGACCAAACCGGCTGCAATTGGAATTGATCGAACAATTATTGTAAAATTTGTTCATCGTCACCTCCGTTGGAGCAGGCAGGCACCGCTCTTTTCACGCGATTGCCCCAGGGGAGAAAGAAATTCTGGAATGCTTGACGCACGTCAAAACCTGAAACGCCTCGAGGGTTAACCTGAACGCATGTTTGTTCGTGTATAACATGGCGCGTACGTTGCGGCGTGTTCCGAAGTGGAATATCACGGCCACGGCGGTCAGCGCCGCGTTGTTCTGGATTTCACTTACCGTAACGGCAGGTATTTTCATCGCTGCCGGCAAATGCAGTTACGAAGCCACCGAAGGACTGGCGACGGAGGAAGGAGTGCGGAGGTTGGTGAGCGGATTGCGCTCCGTCGCGGGATTCATGTCGCATTTCGACGCCATTAGCGCCATGCACGCGCACGCCCATCTGGGAGGCGTTGGCTGCTTCACAATGCTCATTGTCGGCGTGTCCTACAAGCTCATCCCCATGTTCACGCTCAGCGAAATGCAGAGCCGGCGGCGGGCGGCACTGAGTGTCGCATTGCTGAACGTCGGTCTCGCGGGTTCGTTTGCAGGCATTCTGTTGCGCAGCCCCTGGAAACTGGCCTTCGCCTTTGTCGTGATCGCGGCCCTCGCAATTTATGGTTGGGAACTCATTGCCATCCTGCAGGCACGGAAGCGCCGCACATTGGATTGGGGCATCAAATACTTCCTGACGGCCGTTACGCTGTTGTTGCCTTTGTCGGCGCTGGCAGTCGTGTTGTCCTGGCCGGGCATGCCGTTGAACCCGTTCACCGGCCGGCTTGAAAACCTCTATGGGTTTCTTGGGCTGATCGGCGTTGTGTCATTCGCCATCATTGGAATGCTTTACAAGATCCTTCGCCGCTACGCCCAGTGCTTGCGACGTGTGGCGGCCCACATTCACGGAGTGAAAATGGACGCTTCCCGATACGACTACCGCACTGGCGGTCTGCTGGCGTGGCGAAAACAGGTGGACGTGATTCGACTTTCAGCGATTTCTCCTGCTGCTGCTGTTGCTGACTGGAACTGAGGGAACACACCCGCAGGCGGCGTGAAAAAGTTGACGTTCGGAAAGAAGCCAGCACAATGACTCGACGCGGTTGATTGTGCTGGGCCTGTAGCTCAATGGTTAGAGCATGGCACTCATAATGCCGGGGTTCTCGGTTCAAGTCCGAGCAGGCCCACCAGTTTTGCGTTGAAGACGTCATCCTGATGCACCGAAAAGCCGCTATGCCGAAAGGAATTGTTTTGTCGTGCGAATCGTGCGGGGACCCGCCTTGACTGGACGGACCTCGGCCTTGTTATCTGCTCCCACGACCACGACTTGGTGCGTGCCTTGAAGGTCGGTGACGGCGCGTTGCGGAACGAGTAGCGAGCCTTGTCGTATCTCCGAGCGCATCCTGACGCGCACGAACTGCCCACGGCGCAAAATATTTCCCGGATTCGGAAATAGCGCGACAATTCGCTGCGATCCGGTGCGCAGGTCCACTTCAGTATCGACGGCGAAGAGCCGGCCCTTGTGCGGAAAGAACGAGCCGTCCGCCATAATCAATTCGTATTCGAGCTGGCGTTCGTGCTCAGAGCGCGCTTCTGGATTATTTGCCCACCGACGCGTGTAAGCGACGTAACGCTGATCGCTCACCGTGAAGTAAGCCTTGATGGGATCGACCGTGGAGATGGTCGTGAGCGCCCCCGTGCTAGGGCGTGCTAGGGCCAACCAAGTCACCGATTTCCGCCTTCGCCAGGCCGGCAATGCCGTCAATCGGCGATTTGATGGAGGTGTCATCGACGCTCAGAAAAATCCTCGTGCTTGTCGCACGCCAGCGTTCGGCATATTCTCGTCGCGTTCGGAAAAAACAAAACGACCAGAAAACTTTTTACAAAAAACAATTCGCGTAGCTTCGGCTGCTGTCCTTCTCGAAACGGGCAAACTTCGACTTACAAGGCAGCGCTGGAAGACACGCCCACTCGGGCGTGTCCGAAAGCGTTCTTGTAAGGGCACGCCCGTGCCTGAGAAGGGACGTGATTAGGTCACGCCCCTTCTGTTTCCGGTACGAGCACCCTTCCAAGAGCAAGCCAACGACAGAGCTGATTCGCGCGCGAGCGAACACGGCTTTTGTCTGCATGGCGAAAATTGAAGACCTCATCGCACAAATTCCCGACGAGCGACTCCGCAAGGGGATCGCTGCGGAAGTCAAGGCGCTGAAGAAGACGAAGAAGTTTGGGCTCGTCTTCGAGGAACATCTGCCGGAAACGGTGCGGCTGCCGCGATTGCCGGTGAAGTCCGGCGAAGTTGTCGCGTTGAAACGTGAGGCTGGCAACCAGCTCTGGCGGATCAAGAGCATCCACAAGCACACAGCGATTTGCGACCGTCCCGTGGAGGGTTATCCGTCACCCACCGAAACCAACAGGGAGTTTCAGGTTTCCGACTTGGTGGTCGTCCGCAGCTTTGGCGATCCGATTTACCCTGCACTCGTGCCAGTGGAGCGCGTTGAACGCGGCGGGCCGGAAAAACCGTGGCACATGCTCATCAGCGCGGACAACTTCCACGCTCTCCAACTTTTGCTCTACTGCTACGAAGGCAAGGTGGATGTGATTTACATTGACCCGCCCTACAACAGCGGCGCTCGCGACTGGAAATACAACAACGACTACGTGGACAAGAAGGATGCGTTTCGCCACTCCAAATGGCTTTCGATGATGAAGAAGCGCCTCGTGCTTGCGAAAAGGCTGCTGAAGCCGGATGGCGTGCTGATTGTGACGATTGACGAAAACGAAGTTTTTCATCTTGGCGTGCTGCTTGAACAGACTTTCGACAACTACCTGCGCCACACCGTTACCGTCGTCATCAATCCGAAGGGAACAGGCAAACTCAATTTCGCCCGCACGGAGGAGCACGCGATCTTCTGCGTGCCAAACACGCGAACGCCGATCATCAATGGAAATCACTTGGCCGACTTGGCGACGGCGCAAGAAGAGGAAGATGTCGAAGAGGATGAAGGCGCTGTTGCGGATGGCGAGGATGATCAAATACCGCTCTTGGAAGAACCCGCCCCCGAGGAATGGTATCGCCCATTTCCTCCCGAGGACGCCGATCTATGGGAATTGCGCCATGCTCGACGCCGCGGTAATGAATCCAGCTACCGGCATCAGCGGCAGAACCAGTTTTATCCGATTTACATCAACGAGATAGAAAAAGACGTAGTTGAAATCGGCGACTCAATTCCGCTGGAAAAGAAACCAGATTTTTCTCGGAAGGGTCAACTCACGCCTGTTTGGCCGATAGACAAGGAGGGCAACCACCGCTGCTGGCGATTCATTCCGTCAACGATGCGGCGCTTGCTGGATGAGAAGCGAGTGGTTTTGGGGATGCAGAATCCCAAGACGAAAACTTGGACGCTGAACATTTGGGAACTGAAGACCAAAAACAAGAAGGTCAAAACCGTCTGGTGGAATTCTCGCCATGATGCTGGCACACACGGGACGACCTTGCTGCATCAATTGCTGGGAAGACGAGACGCGTTCCCTTTTCCGAAATCACTGTATGCCGTTCGAGATGCGCTGCTGGCCGTGGTCGCTCAAAGGCCGAATGCGCTCATCGTGGATTTTTTTGCCGGGTCGGGGACAACCGCGCACGCCGTTGCGCTGATTAACGCGCAAATCGGCGGAACAAGACGTGCGATTATGGTGAGCAACAACGAGCCCGGCGAGAAGAAGGCGAAGAAATTGGCGGCAGCAGGAATGTTCGTCGGCGACGCCGCATACGAAGCCGAGGGGATTTGCGAAAGCGTGGCCTGGCCGCGATGCAAGCATGCGTTCAACGGAAAGCGAGACGATGGCACGATTCTCAAGGGAAAATATCTTGGCCCGGACAAAGACGGCTACGAACTAAATCTTTCGGATGGCTTCCGAGAAAACTTGGAATACTTCCGCCTGGACTTTCTCGACCCCGACGAAGTTGCGCGTGGCGATGCGTTCCAAGCGATTTTGCCAATCCTCTGGATCATGGCCGGCTGCCATGGCAAACGCGAGGATTCCAAGGGGTCACAGCCTTGGTTCATCCCAAAACACTCACCGTTCGCCGTGCTGATCAAAGAAAAGGAATTCCGATCGTTTCGCGAGCAATTGGCGGATCGAAAGGACATCGAGTGGGTGTTCATCGTGACCGACTCGGAAGAAAACTTTGGACTCATGCGCCGAGCGTTGGGCCGCAAGCTCCAGTGCGTGCAACTTTACAAGAGCTACCTTGAAAATTTCCGGCTCAATACGTCGGAAGCGCTGGGAGAAGGAGACGCGAAGTGAAACTTGAATTGAAACCGTTTCAGGACACGGCGTCCCGCGACATCATCTTTGAACTGGGCGAAGCGCGCACCTCCTCCGCCAAAGGAAAACTGCAAGCCGTGATCTTGGCTGCGCCGACTGGCTCTGGGAAGACGATCACCTTGGCGCAAGTCATTGACTTAACGCTCGGCGGCGGCGACGGGATTCCAGCGCGGCCGGAAACAGTCTTTCTCTGGTTGTCGGATTCACCTGAGCTGAACGTCCAGAGCAAGAACAAGCTTCTGAGTGCGTGTGATCATCTGCCGTTCCACAAGATGGTGACGATTGACAGCGAGAGTTTCGACGATGACTACCTGCAACCTGGCTACGTCTATTTCATCAACACGCAGTTGCTCGGAAAAGACAAGCTGCTCACGAAAGAACCGGGCGACCGGCGGAACTTCACCTTCTGGCAGACCGTGGCCAACACAATTGCCCGTCGGTCGCAGGATTTTGTGCTCATCTTTGACGAGGCGCATCGCGGTGCAAATGCCACCGACCGCAACCGAACAACCATCATGCAGAAGTTCATTCTCGGCGCGGAGGCGGACGGATTGCCGCCTGTGCCGCTCGTGTTGGGAATGAGTGCCACGCCACAGCGTTTCACCGCGTTGCTCGGAAACACGAACCGCACCCAAAGGCCGATCAACATTTCGCCGGAGGATGTGCGGTCCAGCGGGCTGCTCAAGGACTGGATTATTGTTCGCAATCCGAAAACCACGGTCACCGGCGACATGACGCTCTTGGAAAACGCGGCAAAGACGTGGAAACATTTCACGAAGCTTTGGGAAGACTACTGCGTGCGAGAAAAGGAAAAGGAGATCGTGCGGCCAATCCTGGTCGTGCAAGTCGAGGACGGCACGCAGAGCAACATCACCCGAACTCCGCTCAATGATGTGGTGCGAGTGATTGAACGGCATAGCGGACCGCTTGGGTTGAATGAAATCGTCCACTGCTTTCAGGACTCAAACGAACTCTCGGCGGCGGGTCGAATCATCCGGAAGCTGGAGGCATCGCGAATCCAAGACAGCCCGGACGTGAAAGTTGTCCTGTTCAAAACTGCGCTGACCACCGGCTGGGATTGTCCGCGTGCCGAAGTGATGATGAGTTTTCGTCGCGCGCAAGACCCGACGAGCATTGCGCAACTGGTCGGGCGCACAATACGCACGCCGCTCGCGCGACGCATCGGCACGGACGAGGTGTTGGATACGGTCGAGTTGTTCCTGCCGCACTACGATTCGGACGCTCTCGAAGAAGTATTGAAGCGATTGCGCAATCCCGAAGCCGAAGAAGGCGTGGCGACCCGGGTCGAGACAGCAGCCGAAGCATACGCGCGCAATCCATCGATGGGCAGAGTCTTCGCACACCTGAAGACGCTGCCGACGTATTCGGTAAGTCGCGTTCCGAGAATGAGCGACGTGAAGCGCGCCCTGCGGCTGGCTGGACTACTCGTTCACGAGGGCGTGAATCCAGAAGCAGACGACCATGTGCGCGAAGTGTTCATCAAGCAGCTCAAACAACTGCGCGATGCGTGTGCGGCGAAGGATGCCGAGTGGGGAAACGTCGTGCGAGAAGGCGGCGAAATCGAAGTGGACATCACGCAGGTCGCCATCGGCCAGATGAACGTTACGGGCACGAAATCCACGCGACTCGCTTTGTCCGAGGAAAACATTGACCAGCTTTTCGACGCTGCGGGCCGAATGCTTGCGGCAGGCGAAGGCCTGCACCGGACTTACTGGAAGAAGTATCACGACAAAGAGAAGCCGAATCAGGCCAAGCTTGAGCTGTTCGCCGTGATGCGTCGGCCGGAGACACTGGCGATTTTGGAAAAGCTTGCGAAGCAAGAATTCGATTCGTGGTGGAAGAAGCATGAGGCAGCTATTAAGCAGCTTCCGGCCTCAATAAAGACTCGCTTCCAAACCCTTGTTCAAGCCAGCGGTAAAGCGGCGGTGCAGGAGTGGGAATTGCCGGAGCAAATCGTGGAAAAGAAGGAAGGTGAGGCTTGGCCGAAACACCTTTTCTGCAATGAAGATGGCGATTTCCAGGCGAGACTGAACGGGTGGGAAACTGAACTGATGAAGTCAGAACTCAAAAAAGGCGAAGTCGTCGGGTGGCTGCGCAACTTGCCTCGGCGCGACTGGGCGCTGTGCATCCCCTACGAACTGGCTGGCGTGAAGCCGTTCTATCCCGATTTCGTGATTGTGCGGAGAAGCGGGAAAGACTTCATCGCCGATGTTCTCGAACCGCACGACGACAGCCGAACCGACACGTGGGCGAAGGCGAAAGGTCTCGCGACATTCGCGGACGAACATGGGCTTGAATTTGGTCGGCTCGTCATAGCGCGAAAGAAGGACAAGGCGTGGCAGTTCGCCGACATGAACAACAAGGCGACGCGGGAGAAAGCTCGGAGGATGCAGTCGAGCGCGGACCTTGAAAGCATTTTCGCCTGAGCAACGCTTGTTACATTGGAATCTTTTCCTCGACTCCTCATCCCCGGCCCTCTCCCCGTTCGAGCCGGAGACGGAGAATCGTTCGCGTGGTTGGCGTGGTTCGCGGTTTCCTTTGCGCCTCTCGCGCCTCCCCGCGGCTTGCACGCGATTTCGCAAAAGCGTATTCTTTGGCCATGAGCACGATCTCAATCAGTGAACTGAAGAAGAAGCCCGCGAAGCAATGGCTCAAATCGGCGGGCAAGGATGATTTGGTCATCACTTCCAAAGGCAAGCCGGTCGCGGTGCTGCTGCGAATCGCGGCGGCTTCGTTGGAATCCACCCGCGCGCTGGTGCGCAGTGTTCGCGCGCTCCAGGCACAGTCCGCGCTTCAACAAGCCGCCGCTGCCAGCGGCGCAGCAGCACTTTCCATGTCCGACATTGATGCGGAAATCGCCGCCAGCCGTCGCGCGCGTCGCCGGAAATGAAAATTGTGCTCGACACCAACATCGTCGTGTCGGGCTTGCTCCAATCTAAAGGAAATCCCGCCCAAGTTCTCACGCTGGCGTTGGCTGGGGCGGTTCAGGTTTGCCATGACGAACGCATTCTCGCTGAGTACGCGGAAGTCCTTGCCCGTCCGCGTTTCAAGTTTGACCCAAAGCGCGTCCGCGAAGTGCTGAACAAGATCGAGGCGGACGGCTTGGCCGTTGATGCCAGCGGAGAATCCAACTTGGATTTGCCTGACGCGGATGATGAGCCGTTTCTGGCCGTCGCGCTGGCGGCCTCGGCGGATTTCCTTGTGACCGGAAATTTATCCGATTACCCGCCCGACAAGCGTCGAGGTTGCGCGGTTGTTTCTCCCGCAGCGTTCATGGAACATTGGCGGAAGTTGCAGCACGAGGATTGAGAGAGTTCAATCAGTGTTACTGAATTCGCCGAAAATTTTTGCGCGAGTTGAATTTGAATCAGCGTTCATCAGCGTCAATCAGCGGTTAAAATTTTTGCGTTCCATGCGTTCTCTTGCGGCAATTCAGTTCGTATGGTTCGGGTGTTTCGCGGTTCACCTCATCCGACCTGCGGCCACCTTCTCCCCATCCGATGCGGAGAAGGGAATCAGCGTCCAACGAGTTTTTGCAAGTGCTCGGGATAGCGCGCTCCTTGAACGGTGACCTTCGACGCGGCGGTTTCCAGTTCGCGCAGGTCTTCGGCCGAGAGTTGAACCGACGCTGCTCCGACGTTCTCTTGCAAGCGATGCAGCTTCGTTGTGCCGGGAATGGGAACGATCCAGGGCTTCTGCGCCAGCAGCCATGCCAGTGCGACCTGAGCGGGTGTTACTTTCTTCTGCGCCGCGAACTTGCCAATCACATCAACCAAAGCTTGATTGGCTTTCCGGTTTTCTTCAGTGAAACGCGGAACATTGTTGCGGAAATCATCGCTGCTGAATTTCGTGTTCTGGTTGATCGCGCCCGTGAGGAAGCCCTTGCCCAGCGGGCTGAACGGAACGAATCCAATCCCGAGTTCTTCCAACGTCGGCAAAATTTCCGCTTCCGGCTCGCGCCACCACAGGGAGTATTCGCTCTGTAGCGCGGTGACCGGTTGGACGGCGTTGGCGCGCCGGATGGTTTTTGCGCCGGCTTCCGAAAGGCCGAAGTGCTTCACCTTGCCGGCCTGGATCAGCTCCTTCACCGCCCCGGCCACATCCTCGATCGGCACGTCCGGATCGACGCGGTGCTGATAGAACAGGTCGATGACATCAGTTCTCAGCCGCTTGAGCGAAGCCTCCGCCACTTCCTTGATGTGGGCGGGCCGGCTGTCCAAGCCATCGATGCGTTCCCCTTTCGGCCCGATCTTTTCGTGGCGATCTTCACTCGCCCGCGGAAGGGTGCGAGGGCCTCGCCCACGAGTTCCTCGTTCTTGAACGGGCCGTAGATTTCCGCGGTGTCGAAGAAGGTGACGCCGCTTTCGACCGCCGAGTGAATCACCGCGATCATCGCCTGCTTTTCGCCCGCCGGGCCGTAGCCAGAGCTCATGCCCATGCAGCCGAGCCCGAGGGCCGAGACTTCGAGATTACTCTTACCAAGTCTGCGCTTTTGCATCATTGAATTCCTTTCTTTGTTAAATTTCACGCTGGTCACTCAGACTTGAGCGAAGCCAAATCAATCGAGAAGCGATACTTCACGTCTGACCTGACCATCCGCTCATAGGCTTCGTTGATCTTTTGGATCGGAATGATCTCCACGTCGGAGGTGATGTTGTGCTGGCCGCAGAAGTCGAGCATCTCCTGCGTCTCGGGGATGCCGCCAATCGGCGAACCGGAGAGGCTGCGTCGCCCGACGATGAGCCCAACCCACCTCGCGCAAACGGGAAACAAATTGCGCCGCGGGAACAAACGCATATCCCGAGCTCACGCCCGGCATCGCTTGCCGGTCCGTCTTTAGGCTCTTGCGAATGAGCTTGCCTCGCACTCGGAATCTTGCGAAATACATTCTCGATGGAACGTGGCGTACTAGATTTGCGTACTGCGTTGTCTGACAGGTGTTGTCGGAATCGGCAGCCTGTGGCTGCGCTCGGCTCTCTTTCACCCGAGCAGTATCAGATTGTCAACCAGCTATGTTTATTTTCACTGTAAGTAATTGCAGTGCAGTAGTAGGAGAGGTGGCTGAGTGGCCGAAAGCGGCGGTTTGCTAAACCGTTGTACGGGTTAAACCGTACCGGGGGTTCGAATCCCCCCCTCTCCGCCAGTTCTCCCTTCTCCACGGAAAAAAGTGCCCACACCCCGAACTAACCCGGCTTTTCCGCGCTGGCCGCGACCAGCGCGCGCGCCAGGGTCTCCAACTGCGCCACGCTGTGTTCGCTGGAAACGGCAAAGCGAAAGTAGCCGCTGGCGGCTCCGCCCGGGTAACGAATGAAGCCGGGGTAAATTCCTTGCGCCAGCAATTGCCTGGTCAACCGCTCCGCGTCGCCCGACCGCCGCGGCGTAACGGAAATAATCGGACTGGGCGTGTCGGCAACAAAAAATCCTCTTTGACGCAACTTGCTTTTGACAAACTGAACGTTCCGGCCCAGACGCCGACGCATCGATTTGTCCGCTTTCACGATTCGCACCGCTCGCAGGGCCGCATTGACCAGCGGCAACGGCGACGGTGTGTTGCCGCCGTACAAACGGCTCCGCCGCCGAATGCGCTCGCAAAGCGAACGTGGGCCGAGCACCGCGCCACCATAAACACCGAACGCTTTGCTCAGCGAGATCGTCTGAATGATGCGATTCGACCGCGCTCCCAATTGTTCGGCCGTTCCCTTGCCTGTTTTCCCCAGGACACCCGCGCCGTGGGCGTCATCCAGCAGAATGCCCGCGTCGCGCGGCAAAAGCCGAAGGTAGGCTGCAACCGGCGCCAACTCGCCGTCGTGCGAAAACATCCCGTCGGTCAACAGCACCGGGCGCGACCGCCGACCGATTTTTTGAACGATCCGCGCGACCGCCTCCGCGTCACGATAAGGAAACCGGAGGATCGGACAGTCGAAAAATGTCGCGGCGTCGATCAGGCTCGCGTGCGCCCGTTCATCCAGCAAGACGTGGGAAAAGTTTCCGGCCAGCGTTTGCGCCACGACAAGATTGGTCGCGTATCCGTTCGACAGCAGGACCGCGTCCGGCACCGCAAAGAAATCGGCCAGTCGTTCCTCCAGCTTTTCGTACAGGACGTGATTGCCGGTCGTATTGCGGGAAGCGGCAACGTTGAGGCCGTGCGCCTTCAGACCGGCGCCCAGCGCGGCAACAACCGCCGGATGGCTCGACAGCCGAAAATAATCGCAGCCGCCGAAGTAGGAAAGTTTCCGGCCGCGATAACGGACAAATGTGCGGTCCATTTGTTGGAGGGGGGCAGCCAGCGGATTCATCGGTTGCCCCCAAGGGTAGGACAAACCGGGCCGTTGCGGCACGGAGTTTTTTGCCCGCCGCCTGCGCGATCAGGGCGCGTTCAAGAACGTGAGCGATCAGGGGCGAGGACGGCTCGTCCCCGCAAAACTCCGTGGCTCTGACAAAATGCGGGGACGAGGCCGTCCCCGCCCCATTCTTGAACGCGCCCTGGCTGCGCCGGCTGCGCCGATAATGCGATTTGCTTTTTAAGTTACGTTAGCCGATAAATCGGCGTCGCACCCAATGGACCATCGGATGAGGCACGCTTATGAACACAAATCGAAAATCGCGGCGCTGGCCGGCGATCGCCGCTGTCATTCCCGTCCTGTTTGGCTGCGTGAACGGCGAGTCGGCAACTGAAACCAGGGGCAAGGACATGATGTCGCTCGACGAAAAAATCTTCGGTCAAATGCCGGACGGCGCCCCGGTCCGGATCTACACGCTGAAAAATCAAAACGGTGTGATGGTGAAGATCACCGAGTACGGGGCGATCATCACGGAAATCCATGCGCCCGATCGCCAGGGCAAGACGGGCGACGTGGTGCTCGGTTTCGACAACCTGGATCGCTATCGCAGAGGGCACCCGTTCTTCGGCGCGATCGCCGGGCGGGTGGCCAATCGCATCGCCAACGGCAGGTTCACGCTCGAGGGCAAGGAATATACGCTGGCGAAAAACAATGGGCCGAACCACCTCCACGGCGGATTGAAAGGCTTTGACAAGAAAGTCTGGACGTCGAAGCCGCTGCCAACAACGGACCACGAAGCGGGCGTCGAATTGAGCTGCTTCAGTGCGGACGGCGAGGAGGGTTATCCGGGCAATCTCAAGGTGAGCGTGACTTACACGCTCACGGACAAAAACGAGTTGCGGATTGATTACCGGGCAACGACGGACAAGGCGACGCCGGTCAACCTGACGAACCACAGTTATTTCAACCTGGCCGGTTCCGGCGATATCCTCGGTCACGAACTGTGGCTCGCCGCCGACAATTACACGCCCACGGACGAAGGATTGATTCCGACCGGCGAAATCAGGAGCGTCAAAGGCACGCCGCTCGATTTCACCAAAGCAACGACCCTAGGCGCGCGCGCCGATCAGACCGGCCTTAAGCCCGGCGGTTACGATCACAATTTTGTGTTGAACGGCGCCGGCCGGTCGCTCGCGCTGGCGGCGCGCGTTTACGAACCAAAATCGGGCCGCGTGATGGAGGTCTTTACCACCGAACCGGGCGTGCAGCTTTACACCGCCAACGGACTGGACGGTTCGATCGCGGGCGTGGGCGGTGTCCCCTATCCACGCCACGGCGGATTTTGCCTTGAAACCCAGCATTTTCCCGATGCGATCAACAAAACGAATTTTCCTTCGGTGGTTTTGCGACCGGGCGACACGTTCAAGAGCACGACCATTTACCGGTTTTCGACCAGGCAACCCTAACGTTGCGGAGAAAAACGCCCTTCCCCTGGTTCTCGCGCTGGGCCGGCACACTGCGCACATTGAACGCGGCGCGGAACGGGGAACCACAGGGGGCAACGCTCACTGAAAGTGACAGTTGTTCCACACTTTGCAAAGTGTGGAATTGCGGCGCAGGCAATCGTCCGGAGCTCTGCCACGCTCATCTTTATGCAACCAGAGGGATAAGATTCCGTGACTGCCTTCATGGTTCGTTTCCAAAAGCCGATTTGCGCCTGACAGTTAGTCGGCAGGTCTGGGGCGCATCCTTATCCAACCACCAGAATTCTCCTTCTCCCCGCGAGGAACGAGAGGGTCGGCTCCGGGATTTATCCTGAAGAAACGTGAGCGATGCGGATGAGCCTGGGAAAACACCCAAGCCCTTTTGCGGACCGACACCCTTGCGGACTGAAGTCCGCGCTCCGGTATTTATGCCTGACGGGGGGTCGCGGAGGTCGTGGAGGTCGCGTCTCATTCAGTTTGTTCTTGCATCACCGGGCCGTCATTGCCATCGTTACGGAGTCAGGGTATCGGGCACTTAGGCGCATCAGGGCATCGGACACTCTCAGACATGGACAACCAATCAATGCAGGAACAACTCATGGAGAATATCAAACTCAGTTTAATTTTAGCAGCCGGACTGTTGGCTGCGTGTCTTGCGCCTCCGGCC
>Ga0137367_10002676_pt1 | contig 14331 bp, 12 predicted proteins | sample SagtaG_14_FD_104939 | JGI IMG/M metagenome (GOLD analysis project Ga0137367, IMG submission 104939) | Vadose zone soil microbial communities from Sagehorn Ranch, Mendocino, California, USA - Sage1_L_80_16 metaG | ecosystem: Environmental > Terrestrial > Soil > Vadose zone | place: USA... | reverse complement strand
GTATCCGACGATGCGCGCGTCGGTCGTCTCGCCTGCCGGTGCGCGAGTCCCACCCACGATCTCCGAGAACGGAACCCCGGTCGCAGGGCTACAGGCCCAGAATCTAGGCCGCGCCAAGGCGATCGCGCTCGTCGTCGACCGTTCGCAGTCGATGAGGGGCAAGCCCCTCGTGAACGCTTCGGCCGGCGCTCGTGCGTTCGTCGGGGCGAAGCAGGCCGCGGACGAGTTCTCCGTCGTGGCGTTCGGATAGAGGGCGTCCACGCTCTCCCCCTTCTCGATCTTGAAGTCCGACGCCGACGCGGCGCTTGCGCGACTGAAGACTGACAAGGTCCAGGGCACCGCCCTCTACGACGCGATCGTCGTGGCGGCCCGACAGCTCGGCGCGAATGAGCTTCCGGGTCGCGTCCTGATCGTCCTCACCGACGGCGCCGACAAGGGGAGCAAGCACGATCTGTCGGCGGCCATCGCGGCGGCGCATCAAGCAAACGCAGCCGTCTACACGATCGGCATCGAAGGTACGGGCTTCACGTCCGACCCGCTCGTCGAGCTCTCGAGCTCGACCGGCGGCCAGTACTACGGCGCGTCCTCGACCTCCGACCTCGCCGCGGTCTACGGGACGATCGCCGAGGTGCTGAAGCGCACCTGGCGGATCCAGTACGTGACGGCGGCGCGGCCCGGGGATCGGATCACGCTCACGGCATCGGTCATCGGCGAGGGCTCCGACGCCGAGGTCGTCGCGATTCCGCGGGGCAAGACCCCGGGGCTGGCGGAGCCGTCGAAGCTCCTGCCGAAGGACGCGTACGGGCCCAGCGGACCGCTCGCGCTCGCGATCGCGGTCGCCGCCCTCGTTCTGCTCGCCTGTCTCTTCTTCCTCTCCGGCATCCGCGGCTCATGGGTGCGAAGCCGCATCGCAGTGCATGTCGGCGAGGCGGCGAACGCGAAGCAGAAGCGCAAGGAACGACGCGGGGAGATGACGGCCGCTCTCTTCCGCGGCACAGAGCGCGCGTTCGGACACCTGAAGCAGTGGCGCTGGATCGGCAGGATGATCGAGCGCGCCGACGTTCCGCTCAAGACCGTCGAGTTCTTCTGGATCGTGGTCGGCTCCGCCGTCGGCGTCGGCATGTTCGCGCTCGCCTTCGGCGCGGGTCCGGTGGTGCTGCTCATCCTGATGGTGGTCGCCGGGTCGATCCCGTTCTCGTGGGTGTGGCTGAAGATGCGCAAGCGTCTCCGCGCCTTCGAGAACCAGCTCCCCGACCTGCTGATCACGATCGCCGCGTCGCTCAAGGCGGGCCACTCGTTCAAGCAAGGGCTCCAGGCGGTGGTCGACGAGGGTCACCCGCCCGCGAACGAGGAGATCAAGCGTGTCCTCACCGAGACCTCGCTCGGCCGTCCGATGGACGACGCCCTCGCGGAGATGGCCGAGCGTGTCGGGTCGAAGAACTTCGAGTTCGCGATCACGGCCGTGACCATCCAGCGCCAGGTCGGCGGCTCGCTCGCGACGCTGTTCGACATGGTCGCCGACACGGTTCGCCAGCGCCAGCAGTTCGCCCGCAAGATCCGGGCGCTGACGGCGATGGGCCGGATGTCGGCCTACACCCTGATCGGGATCCCGTTCTTCCTGGCCGGGACGATCACGGTTCTGAACAGCGATTTCATGTCACCGCTCTACCACACCCACGCAGGCCACATGCTCATTCTCCTGGGGCTCACGATGATGATGATCGGGTCCCTCATCCTGAAGAAGATCGTCTCCTTCCGAGGTTGATGCCATGCTCTTGATCCTTGCCATTGCAACCATCGGTGGCGCCGTGTACTACTTCGCGGAGATCGCCACCTCCCCGATGCGCACGCGTCGGGATCTCGTGCACCGCGCTGCCAACTACGGCCGCGCGCGCACGATCACCGGAAAGGAACTCCCGCGCTTCCGCGAGCGCGCCCTCGCTCCGTTCATAGCGAAGGTCGCGCGAGTGATGCTCCGCATCAACCCGCGCACGACCACGGAGTCGGTCGCGGCACGCCTGATGGCGGCCGGGATGCGGAAGACCTCCCCGAGCGGCTTCATCGCGGCGAAGGGAATTCTCGCCATCGGTGGTGCCTTCTTCGGGATCATTCTCGCAAGCGTGGTGGCGCCGAAATACGCCATGCTGTGGGCTCTGCTGTTCGGCCTGATCGGCTTCATCGGGCCCGGCATGTACCTCAACAGCCGGGTGCGGCGGCGGCAGGCCGATGTCGCGGCGGAGCTGCCTGACGCGCTCGACCTCCTCTCGGTCAGCGTCGAGGCCGGCCTCGGTTTCGACGGCGCGGTGCAGAAGCTGACCGAGCACATGGAGGGGTCGCTGATCGAGGAATTCGAGCTCGCGCTCGGCGAGATGCGAATCGGCGAGGGCCGGCAGGAGGCGCTCAAGAAGATGTCCGAGCGCAGCGCGTCGCCCGAGATGGCGAGCTTCGTACGCGCGATCATCCAGGCCGACCAGCTCGGCATCTCGCTTGGGCGCATCCTGCGGATTCAGGCCGGTGACACGCGATTGAAGCGCCAGATGCTGGCCGAAGAGAAGGCGATGAAGGCGCCGATCAAGATGCTCTTCCCGACGGTCCTGTTCATCTTCCCTGCCATGTTCATCGTGATCCTGGGGCCGGCGTTCCTGAACCTGGCCAAGATCTTCAAGTTCTAGGAGGACGGGTTGACTGTGGCTGCAGAGCACGGAACCGAGCGAGGATTCGGCACCGGCCTGCGTGCGAAGCTCGAGGCAAAGGATCAGCCCGAACCGCGGTCGCCGGGTGAGGCGATTGCGGCAGCGGCCCCTCCGGCGAGTCCCGATGTCGACGCCCTCCGCGCCGAGCTCAACGCGTCCCTTGCCCGCGAGCAGGAGCTCCGGGCATCGCTCAACGACCAGGTCGACGCGTCCGGCCGCGAGATGCACCTCGAGCAAGAGCTCGCCGAGCAGGCGGCGGCGCTCGAGCGGCGCGCCACTGCGCTCGCCACGACCGAGGCCGAGCTCGACGAGCGCGAGCAGCGGATGGCCGAGCGGCTCGCGGAGCTGGACGGCCTGCTCGAGGCGAAGGAGGAGCTGGCCCGCGCCGAAGCGCGCATGGAGGAGCGCGAGCAGCTGATCGAGCTCAAGGTCCGCGAGCTGAAGACCGGGGACGATGAGCGCGCAGCCGCGGCCGCGGAGCTGAAGCAAAAGGTCGAGGACCTCGCGAAGCGTGAGCAGGAAATGGCTCAGGCAGAGGCGCGCTCAGCGTCTGCCCACGGTGAGGCAGAGGTCCGCCACGAGAAACTCATGCGCGCCCTCGAGGAGAGCGAGGCAAAGGCGCGCTCAAAGGAAGAGGAAGCACGCGCGCTGGAGAAGACGGTCGCGGAACGCGAGGGGATGCTCGCGACGGCCGAGGCCGCGCTGACGCAGGCGCGGGTCCAGCTCGAGGCCCGCGAGAAGGTGCTCGGCAAGCGCGAGGCAGAGATCGCCGCCCACAGCGGCAGAGACGACGAGCAGCTGGCCGCGCGGGCGCGCGAGCTCGACCAGCGCGACCTCGAGCTCTCCACGAAGGCGAGCGAGCTCGCCGCGCGCATGCAGCAGCTCGAGGCCGACGCAGCCGGCAGCGACAAGGTCGCGAAGGAAGCTCTCGCGCGGCTCGAGAGCGTCGATCGTCGCGAGAGCGAGTTGATCGCCCGCGAGGCCGAGCTCCACCGCCAGGAGGCGACCGCCCGGCGTGTTGCCGAGGAGGCAAAGAAGCCGGAGGTGGACGAGCTCGCCGAGCGCCGCCTGAAGCAGCGCGAGGACGACCTCGCCGCACGGGAGGGCGCGCTCAACAAGGCGGAGCAGGCCATCCTCGCGTCACGGAGCCGCTATGAAGGAAAAGAGAAGGCGCTCGACGAGCGGGAAACGGTGCTTGCAGGCCGTGCGAAAGAGCTCGAGGAGCGCGAGGCCGCGCTCAACCTTCGCGAGGCGCAGCTGGAGGCCGAGTTCGAGGTGCGCGAGCAGCGGCTCGAGCAGCGGGAGAAGGCCGGCGCGGAGCTCGAGGCGCAACTCTCGAGCCGCGAGAGCGACCTCTCCATCTACGTCGCCCAGCTGCAGGAGAACTTCGACCGCCGCGAGTCCGAATGGTGGTCGAAGCAGCTCGGCAAGGACATGGAACAGCCTCCTGCGGCGTAGCTCCAGCTAGCCGTCACAATCCCTTCTATGGCGTCCACGCTCAGCGACCGCGAGCTCGTCGCGCGCTGCCGGGCGGGTGACGAGCAGGCGTGGGCCGAGCTCGTCGAGCGCTTCTCGCGCTACGTCTACGCGATCTCCCTCCAGGCGTTCCGCCTGCCCGAGGCCGATGCGGAGGACGTCTTCCAGGAAGTCTTCGCGCGCGCGTATCAGCATCTCGACAGCCTCCGCGACGACGCCGCAGTTCGGCCGTGGCTCGCCCAGCTGACCCGCCGGCTGTGCATCGATCGTCTGCGCGCGGCAAGCCGGGAGCGGCCGGCCGCGGAGGAGGACCTCGAGGCGCTGGAGCCGGAAGACAGGCTGGCCGTGCTCGAGGAGGCCCTCGCGGTCCACGACGCCCTCGCGACGATGCCGGACCACTGCCGCGAGATCCTCGACCGCTTCTTCGCCCGAGACGAGAGCTACCGGACGATCGGGGCCGCGCTGGACCTCCCGGCGGGCACGATCGCCAGCCGCATCTCCCGGTGTCTCACCCGGCTTCGAGCACTGCTCGAGGGAAGAACCACGGACGATCCCCCGTCTAGTTCAGGATGACTTCGTTCGACGAGGAACGGCTCGCGCGCCTGATCCGGGCTCTCCCACCCGCCCCCGAGGCCTGGGTGCGTGCGGCGCAGGAGCTTCCGCTGGCCCAGACCGAACTCGACGAGATCGTCGCCCGCGCCGAGGCGGATCTGGCGTTCCGCCAGCGTCTGATCGCCGACCTCGAGGGAGCGCTCGAGGCCGAGGGCTACGAGCGGGATCCGGCGATCGTCGAGGCTCTCGCTCGACGGTTCAAGTCGGTTTAGAGCGAAGCGATCCTAGAGCGTGGTTTAGACGGCCGCACGGGCAAAGCCCGTACGGCCTTTCTGCGGCGCCGCCGAGTCGGCGCCTCGCTCGACGGTTCAAGTCGGTTTAGGCGTCCGCGTCCGGAGCGGGGAGAATCCCCGCATGGCGATGCTCGATTTGCGCCTGCAGGAGTTCCTCGACGAGGTCGCGTCGGAGCGCAGGACGCCGGGGAGCGGTTCCGTCGCCGCGCTCGTGACGGCAGCGGCAGCCGGGTTGCTCGCGAAGATCGCCCGGGCCTCGAAGGACGGCTGGCCCGAGGCGCCCGGCATCGCAGCTCAGGCGGAATCGCTGCGAGACCGCGCCGAACCGCTGGCCCAGGCCGACGCAGAGGAATACGAGGCGGCGCTGAGCGCGCCGACGAAGACTGGGGACGAATCTGTCCAGCGAAGCGACTTCGCGGTGGGGCGGGCGTATGCGCGTGCCGCCGAACCGCCGCTGCGGATCGTGGAGACGGCGACCGACGTCGCGCAGCTCTCGGTGACCGTGGCGCGGAACGGAAACCAAAGTTTTCGGGCGGACGCGGCGGCAGCCGGCGCCTTTGCCGCGGCCGCCGCCCGGGCCGCGGCGGAGCTCGTCGCGGTGAACCTCACGGCGTCGGCAGAGGACCCGCGGGTGGTCCGGGCAAGGGCGCTCGCGGAAGATGCCGCCCGCGCCGCCGATGAGGCGTACGCGGGCGATTAGGGAAGAGAATGGGCGGTGCGAACCGCGGGCCGCCGCACGACCGCCCTGCGCACGGCAGCTGTTGCCATCCGGAGCGTCATCGCCCGGACGCGGACCGGCGGGATCGTCTCTCCCTCATGAGCGATCCGAGCCAAGCGCTCCTGCGTGGCCTCGCGAATGAGCTCCGCGTGCCGGGCCCTGGCGATCTCCTGATGCGACTGCGGGAACACTCCACACACAGGACGGCCCAGCGCCCCCGTCTCTTCCCGGACTAGAAGGCTGCGCCCGAGGCCCGTACGCTTCTCTCATGGCTATCTGTGCCGCCTGCGGCCGGGAGAACCCGGACGGCGCCCGCTTCTGCAACGCCTGTGGGGCGTCTCTCGAGATCGCGACCGACCCGCGCGAGGAGCGGAAGGTCGTCACCGTCCTCTTCGCGGACCTGATCGGCTTCACCTCGCGCGCCGAGAAGATGGATCCCGAGGACGTCCGCGCCCTGCTCGCTCCCTACCACGCGAATCTGCGCTCGGAGCTCGAGCGCTATGGGGGCACGGTGGAGAAGTTCATCGGCGACGCCGTGATGGCGCTCTTCGGCGCGCCGGTCGCACACGAGGACGATCCGGAGCGCGCCGTCCGAGCCGGGCTCGCGATCCGTGACTGGGTCACGGAGCAGGAGGAGGAGCTCCACCTACGGATCGCCGTCAACACCGGCGAGGCACTGATCGCACTCGGCGCTCGGCCCGAGGCGGGCGAGGGCATGGCCTCGGGCGACGTCGTCAACACCACCGCACGCCTGCAGACAGCTGCCCCGGTGAACGGGATCTTGGTCGGCGAGACGACGTACCGCGCGACGAGACACGTGATCGACTACCGCGAGCACGAGCCGATCGGGGCGAAGGGCAAGGCTGAGCCGGTGGATGTCTGGGAGGCTGTCGAGGCGCGGGCCCGGATTGGAGTCGACGTCCTGCGCCAGGTCCGCTCGCCGCTCGTCGGGCGCCACCGCGAGCTCGAGGCATTATCGAATGTCCTCGCCCGGCTGCGGCAGGAGCGCTTGCCGCAGCTCGTCACGCTCGTTGGAGTGCCGGGGATCGGCAAGAGCCGACTCGTCTACGAGCTGATGCAGGCGGTCGAGCGCGGTGGTGAGCTGACGTTCTGGCGGCAAGGCCGCTCCCTTCCCTACGGAGAGGGGGTTACGCATTGGGCGCTCGCCGAGATGGTGAAAGCGCAGACTGGGATCCTCGAGACGGATACGGATGAAGAGATCCAGCGGAAGCTGACGGCAACCGTCGAGAACCTCGTCGCCGATCGGACCGAGGCGGATTGGATCGAGGCGCACCTACGTCCGCTCGCGGGCCTGAGCGCCGAGTCGGAGCGGGATGCTGACCGCCGAAACGAGGTCTTCGCCGCCTGGCGGCGCTTTTTTGAAGCGATGGCTGAGCAGCGCCCTCTCGTACTCGTCTTCGAGGACTTGCAATGGGCCGATGACGATCTGCTCGACTTCGTCGACCACCTCGTGGAGTGGGCGGGCAGCGTTCCGATTCTCGTCGTCTGCACGGCACGGCCGGAGCTCCTCGAGCGGCGGCTCGGTTGGGGTGGGGGCAAGCTCAACGCGACGACACTCTCGCTCTCGCCGCTCTCAAATGAGGAGACCGCGCAACTCCTCGCCGGCCTCCTTGATCAGCCGCTGCTCGAGGCCGAGACGCAGCAGGCGCTGCTCGCGCGTGCAGGCGGCAACCCGCTCTACGCGGAGCAGTATGCGCAGATGCTGAGCGAACGCGACGACGCGCTAGAGCTTCGGCTGCCTGAGTCGCTGCAGGGGCTGATCGCCGCGCGTCTCGACCTTCTCCCGCCGGGGGAGAAGGTGCTCCTGCAGGACGCGGCGGTGATCGGCAAGGTCTTTTGGCTCGGCGGCCTCGTTGACGATCAGTCACGTCCGGACGTCGAGCAACGTCTCCACGCGCTCGAGCGCAAGGGCTTCGTCGAGCGAGCTCGTCGTTCTTCTGTTGCGGACGAAGCCGAGTACACCTTTCGCCATCTCCTCGTGCGCGACGTCTCCTACGGTCAGATCCCGCGCGCGGCGCGAGCCGAGAAGCATCGCAAGGCAGCAGATTGGATCGAGTCGCTCGGTCGGCCTGAGGATCACGCGGAGGTGCTCGCCCATCACTATCTGCACGCGTTCGAGTACGCGCGGGCCGCCGGAGGGAAGACCGAAGATCTGGCTGAGCGTGCGCGTGTCGCCCTTGCCCACGCCGGTGATCGGGCGCTTGCTCTCAACGCGTTCGCCGCTGCCGCGAGGTTCTATCGCGACGCGCTCGGACTCTGGACCGCCGTCGACAGTGAGCGGTCTCACGTCCTGTTCCGCCTCGGGGAAGCACTGCTTCGTGTTCACGATCAGGGGGCAGGAGAAATGCTCGACGAAGCTCGGGCTGCCCTGCTCGATGCCGGTGAGCCCGAGACCGCGGCAGAGGCCGACGCCCTGCTTGCCGAGGTGTGGTGGCATCGGGGAGACCGGGATCGCTGCTTCGACTGCCTGAACCGCTCCTTCGACCTCGTGCGACACGCGCCGTCCTCGCGGTCAAAAGCACGCGTCCTCAGCCACGTCGCGCGATTTCGGATGCTGGCGGATGACAACGACGCGGCGATTGGCGTTGGTCGAGAAGCGCTCGCGATGGCCGAGGAGCTCGGTCTCGAGCAGCTTCGGGCGCATACCCTGAACACCATCGGCGTCGCCAGGTTCTCCAGCGGTGACGACGACGGAATCGCCGACGTCGAGCGGAGCCTGGAGATGGCGCTCGAGGCGAACGCTGCGGACGCAGCCGCCCGGGCGTACACCAACCTCGCAGCGCTGCTTCAAGCGCGCGGAGACTTTCGGCGGCACCGAGAGGTCGTCGCCGAAGGCACTCGACTCGCGGAACGCTTCGGCGACATCCCATCTGTTCTTCACTTGCAAACGCACAGCATCCAAAGCCAGTACGCCGCCGGAGATTGGCAGAGCGCCGTCCGCCTGGCTGATGAGTTCATTGCGGAGTGCGAGTCCGGCGACCCGAGGTATTCCGAGGTCTGGGTTCGCACCATGCGCGGCGCCGTCCGCCTGGCGCGCGGCGATGACGACGGCGCCCTCGAAGATGCGCGCTCCGGCCTTGCCGTCGCAAGGAACGCAAAAGATCCGCAGGCGCTCGTTCCGGCGCTTGGACTCTCCGCACGCGTTCATGCGGAGCTCGGGCGCACGGCGGAGGCTCGCCAGATCGCACGCGAATTGCTCACTCTGCGCGGCGGCTGGGGCTGGTTCCGCATTGATCTTGCGTGGGTCGCTGAGCGGCTGGGCCTAGATAGCGAGCTGCGCGGACAGTTCGACATGATGCATCCGTCACTCGGCCTCGACGCTCTTCGGGCGGTCCTTGAACGCGAGTTCGAGCGCGCAGCCGAGGGCTTCGCGGAGATAGGCTCCCTTCCCGACGAGGCGCTTGCGCGCTTGCGTGCAGCCGAGCGACTGGTAGCGGAAGGGAGGGCTAGCGCGGCCGATACCCAGCTGCATGAGGCGCTCGCCTTCTGGCGCTCCGTCGACGCGACCCGCTACGTCCGCGAGGGAGAAGCGCTGCTCGCGGCTGCCAGCTGATGGGCGCCGAAGAAGAAGAACTTCCGGCCTGGAGCCTGCCCGAGGAGGCGGTCGAGCGGATCGCGCTGCCGGAGGAGTGGCCGGGCGAGGTCACACGCGACTGGGCCTGGGGGGAAGCGAGGGGCGCCGGCGTCCGGGTCTGCGTGCTCGACAGCGGCGTAGAGGCAGGGCATCCGTTGGTCGGCGCGGTGCAGCAGTCAGTTGCGATCTCGATCGAGGGCGACGACGTGATCGTCGAAGAGAACGACACCGAGGGAGACCTGTGTGGACACGGGACCGCCTGCGCAGGCGTGATTCGTTCCCTCGCCCCGGACTGCGAGCTCGCCAGCGTGCGTGTACTCGGTGCCGGCTTCACCGGCAGCGGCTCGGTGCTGCTCGAAGGATTGCGCTGGGCAATCGAGCAGGACTTCGACGTCATCAACATGAGTCTCTCGACGACGAAGCAGAAGTTCGCCGCGTTGTTGCACGAGCTCGCCGACAGCGCATACTTCCGACGGACAATGCTCGTCGCCTCAGCGCACAACATGCCCGTCGAGAGCTATCCGTGGCGCTTCTCGAGCGTCATCTCGGTCGGGAGTCACGAGCAATCCGACCCGTTCGCGTACTACTACAACCCGAGTCCACCGGTCGAGTTCTTCGCCCGCGGCGTCGACGTCGAGGTCGCGTGGAATGGGGGCGGCCGGCTCGTGTGCACGGGCAACAGCTTCGCGACGCCGCACATCGCCGGCATCGCCGCCCTCGTGCTCTCGAAGCATCCTGAGCTCACGCCGTTCCAGCTGAAGAGCGTCCTGTACCTGACAGCAACGAACGTCGGTAAGACGTGAACGAGGCCCTGCGCGCAGCGGTGGCCGCAGGCGTGCTCGGCGCGGAGGAGCAGTTCCGCGCGCTGCTCCAGTCCGTCGTCGAGGTCGCGCGTGCGATCTTCAGGGCGAAGGCGTCCTCGATCTTCCTGCTCGACGAAGAGGCCGACGAGCTGGTCTTCGAGGCGGTGGCCGGAGAAGGATCGGAGTCGCTCATCGGCCAGCGCTTCCCGTCTAGCACGGGTATCGCCGGTTTCGTTCTAGTCAGCCGGCAGCCGCTCGTGATCGAGGATGTCCTCGCAGACCCGCGCTTCTCCCGCGAGACAGCCGAGAGCACAGGCTTTGTTCCGAAGGGACTGATGGCGGTGCCGCTTCTCCACGAGGAGCGCGCGCTCGGAGTGCTCGAGGTGCTGGATCGGCCGCAGGACGAACGGTTCACGTTGGCGGAGATGGACCTCCTTGGACTCTTTGCCAATCAGGCGGCAATCGCGCTCGATCTCCTGCAGCGTGCGCGGCGCGCCCGGGCGGCGCTCGACGGCGAAGGTGACTTCGGCGTCCTTGCGCGCGTCGCCGCGCTACTCGAGCAGCGGCGCGGAGAGGATTCGCAGGCTAGCGCCTTCCGCCTGCTCTCCGAGCTCGAGAGACTCCTCTAGATAGCAGAAGCCCGGGCGGGGCCCGGGCTTCGCGACTGTTTCGATCGAGGTCGTTGCCCCGAGATCCCGGGCTACACCTTCTTCCGGTGTGCCTCGACCTCGTCGCCCTCGCCCTCTTCCTCGGAACGAGGCTCGTCGGTCATTGCCTTCTTCTTGTGGGCCTCGACGTCCTCGGTCTCGTCCTCGCGCTGCTCACCCTCGATGCGCTCTTCGGACATGGAACTCCTCCTTCCGGAAGGTTTCGGCAGATCTGCCGGTTTCGACTACTAGACGGGTTCTCCGGACGGAATCTTCCCTTCTCCTCTTCAAATACACAAGCAGGGGTGCCATTCTCCGCCACGTGCGGCGGCTCTTGGGCCAGTTGGCCGACTCCCTGACGGCGTTTCGAGACGTCTTCGCCAATCCCGCGCTCCGCCGCATCCAGTTGGCGTGGGCCGCTTCGATCATCGGCACGTGGGCCTACGGAATCGCGGTGGTCGTCTACGCATACGAGCAGGGTGGCGCGACTGCCGTCGGGGTCGTCACCATGGTGCGCTGGGTCGCCGCGGCCGTCGCGTCGCCCTTCGCTGCACTGCTCGGCGACCGCTACGACCGGCGCTGGGTGATGGTGAGCTCCGATCTGGCTCGGGCAGTGCTGATCGGCGGCGCCGCGCTGGCGGTTTACTCGGATGCTCCGCCGCTCGTCGTCTACGCGCTCGCCTCGTTGGTCGGAGTTGCGGCAACCCCGTTTCGTCCCGCCGAGGCCGCGTTGATTCCGACGCTGGTCCGCACGCCCGAGGAACTCACCGCGGCGAACGTGGCCGCGAGCTCGATCGAGAGCGTCGGCATCTTCGGTGGACCCGCACTCGGCGGGCTGCTCTTGGTCGCGAAGGGACCCGGCACCGTGTTCGTCGTCACCGCGTCCGCTCTACTCTGGTCGGCCGTCCTCGTCGCGAGGATCCAGCCCGTCGCTGCGGCAGAGGCCGCCGAACGCGAGCGGGGCGCGATCCTCGATGAACTGTTGGCCGGCGTCCGCACCATCGCGCGCGAGCGGCGCATGCGCCTGCTCGTCGGGCTGTTCTCAGCGCAGACGTTCGTGGACGGAATGCTGAGCGTCTTGATCGTCGTGGTCGCGCTCAAGCTGCTCGACACCGGTCAGGCCGGCGTCGGCTTCCTCAATTCGGCTATCGGCATCGGCGGATTGATCGGTGCGCTCGCCGCGGCCGCGCTCGTCGGCCGCAGGCGTCTCGCGGCGGATTTCGGCGTCGGCATCTTCATCTGGGGCGTCCCGATCGCACTCGTGGCCATCTGGCCGAACGCGGTCTTCGCCCTGGTCCTCCTCGGCATCGTGGGAATCGGCAACACACTGGTGGACGTCTCCGGCATGACGCTGTTGCAGCGGGCTGCACCGGACGATGTCCTCGCGCGTGTGTTCGGCGTGCTGGAGAGTCTGCTGCTGCTGAGCCCTGCGCTCGGCGCGGTTGTCGCGCCGCTTCTGCTGGAGTGGCTGGGAACCCGCGGCGCGCTGATCGTCGCGGGGGCGCTTCTGCCTCTGCTCGTCGTCCCCGCGTGGCCGGCACTGAACGCAATCGACCGTGCGGTGAGGATTCCGGACGAGCAGCTCGAGCTGCTGCGTGGAAATCCCATCTTCGCGCCCCTGCCGCCCTCGATCCTGGAGCAGCTCGCCGAGTCACTCGAAGAGGTTCAAGTCGCTGCCGGCCAGGAGGTCGTGCGCCAGGGAGAGACGGGCGACCGCTTCTACCTCGTCGACGAAGGGACGCTCGACGTCTCCGTCGACGGCCGCCCGGCACCGTCGCTCGGCCCGGGTGAGGCGTTCGGCGAGATCGCGCTGCTCCGGGACGTGCCGCGCACGGCGACTGTGAAGGCGCGGACGGACGCGGTGCTCTACGCGCTCGACCGAAGCCATTTCATTCCGGCGGTCACCGGCTTCGCGCCGAGCCTCTCGGCAGCCGAGTCGGTTATCGGGATGCGACTCGGGCCGGGTCGCGGCGGGATCGTGCGGGCGTAAGCTCCAGCGCCGCCTCCTCGATCGCGAGCGTCCGTGCCTCTGCGTCGATGGTCGCGGCGACGCCGAGCGGGACGGTGCAGAGGTGGTCGCCGTGCCCGAGCGGGAGGTTGTGCACGATCGGGACCCCGAGCGGCTCCAGGTGGTGCTCGAAAACGTCCCTCCATCGAGCGGCTTCGTAGCCACGGCTCGGGCTGGCGCCACTCCTCACACTTGTACATCTCGCCGATCGCGACCCCGGCGATGCGCTCGAGTTTCCCCGCGCTGCGCAGCTGCGTCAGCATCCCGTCGACGTGCCACGGCGGGCAGTGCACGTCTTCGAAGAAGAGGATGCAGCCGTCGAGCTCGAGCTCCCACGGCGTCGCCAGCGTTTCGCGAAGCAGCCAGAGGCAGCCGCCGACGAGCGGCGCGGTTGCGCGGCCACTGCCGATCGCGCCGATGTACGGATCGTCCGGCCTTGCGGGGACCTCGCCCAGCGGCTCCGGATCGGTAAGCGCTCGCAGGAACCGCTCCTTCGACCAGTCGCCTCTCTTGGCGCTGCCCATGCCGGTGAAGCCCGGACCGTAGAAGCTGATGAGCCCGGTCCGTTGGCGAATCGCGACGTGCAGGACGGTGACGTCGGAGTAGCCGATCAGCGCCTTCGGGTTCGCGGCGATAACGTCGAAGTCGAGGTGCGGGACGATCTGCGACGCGCCGTAGCCACCGCGCAGCATCTGGATCACGTCGACCTCGGTGTCGGCGAACAGCGCGTTCAGGTCGTCGGCTCGGCGGCGCGCATCCCCGGCGACGTAGTCGTCGCGGGCATAGACGCCGTCCGCGAGCTTGACGTGGTACCCGCGCTCCGCGTACCAGCGCATGCTGCGGTCGATCTCGGACCGCTGCTCGAACGGACTGGAGGCGGCCGCCACCCCAATAGTGCCGCCTTCAGGAAGCGGGCGCGGTTTCATGTCTTCGATCCTAATCCCCAACCCGAGGCCGGAGGCTAGTGCGAGCGTAGCCGCACTAGACGGAGGCCGGACCACAAGCGTTCGCCGACCGTTTTCCCAGTAAGAGTGCACGGGTTTGGCCCGCGCACGTTCCCCCGCGAAGCGGCGTAACCGAACCTGACGCGAAAGCGCAGCTTTCGCGTCAGTCCAATTTCGCCATCACGTGCTTGATCTGTGTGTAGTCCTCCAGCGAGTACGTGGACAGATCCTTGCCGTAGCCGGACTGCTTGAAGCCGCCGTGCGGCATCTCGCTCACGAGCGGAATGTGGTCGTTGATCCAGACCGTGCCGAACTGGAGCTTGCGCGCCGCGTTCAACGCCCGGCCGATGTCGCGCGTCCACACCGACGCGGCCAGACCGTAAGGAACGTCGTTCGCCCACCCGATCGCCTGGTCGTCGTCGGCGAAGCGCTGCACCGTCACCACCGGCCCGAACACCTCGCGCTGGACGATCTCGTCCTCCTGGCCCACGTCGACGACCACGGTCGGCTTGACGAAGAAACCGCGGTCGCCGTTGCTATCGCCGCCCGTCAGCACGGTCGCGCCCTTCGCCCGCTCGAGGAAGCCGAGCACGCGATCCTGT
>Ga0137367_10002672_pt1 | contig 14340 bp, 11 predicted proteins | sample SagtaG_14_FD_104939 | JGI IMG/M metagenome (GOLD analysis project Ga0137367, IMG submission 104939) | Vadose zone soil microbial communities from Sagehorn Ranch, Mendocino, California, USA - Sage1_L_80_16 metaG | ecosystem: Environmental > Terrestrial > Soil > Vadose zone | place: USA... | reverse complement strand
TGATGGGGCATTTGCAACGCTTCGCTCGCTCATAGGCGCTCCTCCCCACACGGGGCTGGAGCAGCACTTGAGACGGAAGCGTCCTCAAGAACCGGGCGGCTGCATCAAGAGCCCGATTGCGCTTCATCTTGCGAAGCTGACCCATGTATCTTCTTGTCGAACTTGTCGGCAACGCATCCTTTCTCGGCCATGCATTAGATATTCTCATGAACTCTGGAATCTGCGCAATTTGCGTCGCCCCCGCAATGATCGGCGGAGAGCAATTTCGGCCCGACCTCCGGCACGAGCCACATCGGTGGAACTCGCGGATCCCTTGTCCGCGGCGCAAAGCTTCTCTATCTTGACTTAGTTTTTCTCATGAGAGCCTGAGCGATGCTCCGCCGTTTACCACCGCTGAATGCCCTCAAGGCCTTCGAGGCTGCGGCGCGGAGCGAGAGCTTCACCCGAGCGGCGGAAGAGCTGTGCGTCACGCAGGGAGCGGTGAGCCATCAGGTCAAGGCGCTGGAGGCAAGGCTCGGCGTCAAGCTTTTCAACCGCGAGCGCCAGCGACTGGTGATTACCGAGGCCGGTCGCGATTATCTTGCAGTGGTCCGCGATGCACTGGATCGAATTGCGGTGGGTACGGAGCGTCTGGTACAGCGGCAAAGCTCCGGGGTTTTGACAATCAGCACGTCTCCTGATTTTGCCGCCAAATGGCTCGTACATCGGCTCGGTCGGTTTGCCGAGGCCCATCCCCACATCGATCTTCGAGTTTCCGCAACGATGCATCACGTCGATTTCGCGCGTGAGGAAGTCGACCTTGCGGTTCGCCATGGTGACGGCAATTGGGTTGGGCTCGAGGTCGTGCGGCTTTGCTCCGAGCAGCTTTTTCCGGTTTGCAGCCCCAAGCTTGTTTCGGGGCGTAACCGCATCACCAGGGCGTCGGATCTGTTGAAATTTCCGCTGCTGCGTCTCGATGACTGGAAGACCTGGTCGAGATGGTTCGATGCCGCCGGCGTCAGCGATCCCGTTGCTCACGGTCCGGTTCTGAATCGTGCGAGCATGCTGATCGATGCTGCCGTCGACGGCCAGGGCGTTGCGCTTGCTCGCACTGCGCTTGCGGCCTGGGACCTCATCAACGGTCGTCTTGTAAGGCCAATCGATGTTTCTTTGAGAATGTCCAATACGTACTGGATCGTCTGCCCGAAGGCGATTTCGAGCGTGCCAAAGATCGCCACGTTCCGAGATTGGCTGTTGGCCGAGGCGGCCGACGACGCGCGCCGTCTAAAAGCCCTTGCTTCATAGATGATCGTAAAGGGCGGAATACCATATGCTCGATTGCTCGCCCGTGCGGGCGAGGTGATGATGCCTCAGCTTGAAGCAGGCGACCAGGCGGATTTTGGTCGGCTTCGCTTTCGACCGAGCCCGCTGCAGCCAATCACCTGCCATCCGGGTATGGTCGAGAACCAGGTGCGGCGGCTTGCCCCCGGGGGCTCGGTGCAGAACAAAGCGGCTCAAATTGCCGTGCGGGCATTCATGCGATACGCACGCATATCGCGGAACGATACGAGCCGACCCCGACCCTCGTCCCAAAGCACCAACCGGACGCACTTCAGGCTCTCGATGAGCGTGAGCCTGCCGGTCGCAGCGAGCTCGGGATGATCCCGCAGTACCTGAGGCAGGCGGTAGTACGGGATTCGGCTGCACAGGTGATGAACATGGTGCACGCCAATATTTGCGGTGAACCAGCGCAGGATACCCGGCAGATGGTAATGTGAGCTGCCGTGAAGCGCCACTTCGTGCCGATTCCAACTTTCGTCGTGGGCCCACAGCGTATCCTCGAACTGATGCTGGACATAGAACAGCCAGACTCCGATCGACGCCCCCAGCAACGTGATCGGCAGTTCGACCAGAACAAATGCACGCATCCCCATGAACCATATTACCGTGGCCACGAGGATCGCGATTGCCAGATTCGTGCCCATGGTGCTCAACCACGGCTTCCACCCGGCCCGCACCAGACCGAGCGGCAGGCGGTACTGCAAGATGAACAAATAGGCTGGCCCCAGGCCGAACATGACGATCGGATGCCGATACAGGCGATAGCGCAGACGGCCGCATTTGGAGCGGGCCAGATATTCCTTCACGGTCAGGGTATCGACGTCGCCGATCCCACGGCGTTCGAGATTGCCCGACGTCGCGTGGTGGATGGCGTGAGTGCGTCGCCAGAAATCATACGGCGTCAAGGTGAGCACGCCGATCACCCGTCCGATCCAGTCGTTCGCGACACGGTGGGGAAAAAACGCGCCATGGCCGCAATCGTGCTGAATCATGAATAATCGAACCAGGAAGCCGGCCGCCGGAAGGGCCAGGAGCAGCGAAAGCCAGTATCCGATTTCGAGCGCGGCCCACATCAATGTCCAGAGCGCAACGAAGGGAACAAGTGTGATCAGAATCTCGACAATGCTTCGCCCAAAGCTCGGCATCCGATAGCGGGCGAGGTTCTGTGCCAACGCGCGCGCATTCGCGATCGAACTACTCAATGTCCCATTCCTCCCTCGCCGTTTCGGGCGCCCGACGGTCGCGTCGGACAACTCGCTGGATCGACCACCGCAGCGACGACCTTCCTGTCCTCGATCAGCGGCCGTTCGAGCATGGGGTCGAGGGGCCGAGACCGGCGACAGGACACTCGTCATTAGCCATTCAACGGAGGCAGTAAGGCCGCATTCATGGCGCCGGCTCGTCAAGAGCTCGATCGAGCTTGGCCCCGTAGGAGCCGATCGAGAGCAAAATTATGGCAAGTCTATGATTGGCGACATCCAAGGCGTGCCGTCCGATGCGGATCTGCAGTCGAGAAGCGCCGACGAGGCGTCTCCGAAGGCCCGATCGGCATCGAAAAGGTCAGCCTCCGCGGGTCAAGCGAACGCGCCCACTGCATACTCGGAACGGCACGATTGACCCGAGGCAGACATGCGGCTTTTCATTCGATCACCCCGTCGGCGCGCGCAAGCAATTTGTCTGGAACAGTGAGGTCGAGCGCCTTCGCAGTCTTGAGATTGATGACAAGCTCGAATTTTGTCGATTGCATCACCGGCAAATCTGCAGGATTTTCGCCCTTCAGAACACGGCCGGTGTAGACACCGGCTTGGCGATATCCATCGCCGACGCTCGCTCCATAGCTTATCAGACCGCCTGCGACTGCGGTGGCGCGGGTTTCATATGCCGCAGGAATCGCGGCCTTCGCGGCGAGCGCTACCAATAGGTCGCGCCGGCTGTCCAAAAACGGACCGGGCCCGTGCATCGACGCGGGGTTGAGTCAGGCTTTCGAAAGCGTTGTCGATCTCGCGTTCGTTGTTTGTCTGCAGTGGCGCGATGGACATCCCGAGTACGCGTGCCGCCGCTTCGACATCGGCGTGGAAACGCCCGGAGGGGCCGAAATCCGAGTTGATGAGTACAGCGATGCTTTTCGCATTCGGGATCAACTCGTGCAGAAGTTCGAGTCGCTTCGCTGCCAGTTCGCCGGAAAGAATAGTCACTCCGGTGACATTTCCACCCGGTCTGTTGAAACTGGCAACCAACCCGCGCTGAACCGGATCATCGCCGCTCATGAAAACAATCGGAATCGTGCTGGTTGACGCCTTGGCCGCGGTGACCGAGGGGCTGTTCGCGAAAATCACGGCCACCCGACGGTCGACCAAGTCCGCCGCAAGTGCCGGCAGGCGACCGTACTGGTTCTCCGCCCAGCGATATTCGATCGTTACGTTATGACCCTCGACATAGCCGGCCTCGTTGAGGCCCTGCCTGAACGCGGTCGCCATCGACGCCTACCCATCGGCGGATGCGCTGTTCAGAAAGCCGACCACGGGCACGGTCGTCTGCTGTGAATGACCGGTCAGCGGCCACGACATCGCCGCGCCGCCAAGAAGCGCAATGAACTCCCGCCGCCTCATGCCAGCCCCCTAGGCTTCTGGAGGAAGTATCGTATCGGACAGTCTAACACCCTGGAAGGAGAGAGGTGCAACTTCGACAGACGATGCCTAGTCGAAGCTGGCATCCGAAACCGAGATGTTGCTGCCGCCCATGGTGCGCAGCGACGCGTCATCCGCGGAACGACCCGGGATTACGCGCCTTCGGCGCTGCATCCGGGGCGGCTCACTCACCGCGAGCGGGTCCAATTCTCGCCGCCGCAGAAGAACAAGAGGCAGCCCTCGATGCGCAGCACGTCGGGGCCAGTCAGGATGACGTGCCCGGTATAGGTCTTGCCGTTCTCGGGATTGTAGATCTCGCCGTCCCAGCGATTTCCGCCGCCCCCGCCCGCCGGCTTCATTCCCAACAGGATCTGGGTGCCCACGATCGGGCGATCCCGCTTGCTCGGGTCGGGATTGTTCTCGTCGAGCCCCGGCTGCGAGGTCCAGGCGATGGTGCCGCAATATGCCTGGGCACAGGGCGCGATGCGAATGATCGCGGTCTTGTCGGCGACCAGCCAGTTGCCGGCGGGGTCGGCGGCGAGCCCCGGCGTCGCGCTCAGGGCCAGCATTGCGGCTACGCACCAGGCTTTTCGCATGGGCTGCTCCTGATCTCCCCGCCCGCGCGACGGCGCCCCGAGGACCGGGTTTGACCCTTAACGGACGCTCGTTCTTGCGACGCCATCCGCATATCCAGCGTTATTTTACCTCGATCGAATAATGGCGTTTCATCTGCAGTCCACGGGGAAAGATGATATCAAGCGTGATTGAATCGGCACCCGTAAACCCCGGGTGAGGTTCATAAACGATAGAAATCCCTTCCGATTTGCGCTTGTTGCATTCATATCGTTGGTTCTCTGGAGGAAACTTCGAGTATCCCGTGCCGTTCTCGACCGCGACGTTGCCATGGTCCGGCTGCCCGACCACGCGCACGCTCGCTAGTCCGATCGACGAGCAATCCGGATTGATCGCGTATATAAAATCGATCGGAAGCTTGTGGTCGATCGCAACCGCTCGGGTCAATTCGACTGTCTGCACTGGATTGGACGGCTTGGCGCCACTTTGTTTCGGCTCGGGCTCGTACCCGGTCGCGCGCGTCTGGTCTGGTCGTATCGGAACCGTGTGTATCACATTGGCGGATGGTATCGAAGGAAGTACGTTGGGAGGCGGAGATTGTCCGGCGGCAGACCGTAAGCCCGATACTCCTTGCAAGCATTGCAGCTGATCCCCTCCCGGTCGGCAGTTCGCATTGGTGCTCGGGCTGTAGTTCGATGTGCCAACCGTCAACTGCCCGGGCGGCGGAGCTTGTTCGCAACTGCCTTGCAACTTGGCGAATGCGCGTGAAAATCCGTCCATGGCCAGGGTTATGTTGCCTGCCGGTTCGTCGGCTCGGGCCAGATCGTTTCCGGAAACTTCGAATTTTGTGTCGTCCTCGACCGCATCGAACGTGTGCCGCGCGAGCCGGGCCGACCGTATATAGAAGTCATGTGAGGAGGTTTGGTATGGGAGCCCGATGCGGTGTCCGCTGATGCTGATCGAGGACAGCCGCGCGGCTGAGGCGTCGGAAGCAACAGGTTCCCGTGCAAGCACGACACGGATTTCTTGCCTCGATGCGCAGTCGAGAGAAACGAGGCCGTTGAGATACTGCGGCTGCTCGTTGCCGACCCGCACAAAAAATCTCTTCGACATTGCAGGCCTGGGATGCTCGATGAATCGCCACGAAGTCTCGCCAAACTCCCTGCGATCTATTCCGAAGCGCACGAGTTCTTCCCGTTCAACGAACCTCTTCGAATTGTGCGGAACAGCCACAACCGCCGTAAACAGTGTCTGGTCGATTCCCATGTCCCGGAGATATTCCTGGATCTGGAGATGGACCAACCTCTTTGCCCTCACGGCAACGGCGACCGGGAGCGGCCCCCTGGCCGAATCGAACCCCACGTCATGAATACCGAGTTTTATCCCGGGCGGAACGATTCGGACGACACCCCCGGCCAGAGCAAAGACGCAGCCCGAATTGCACATGGCACTGGTCGGGTCGAATTCCGACCTGAGCTCGTGTCCGGAGCGTTTCTGCGCCTCGCATGATTTTTCCCACGGTTTGTCGCGGTCGCAGCCGAATGGAACCGTGTGCGCAACACCGGCCTCCAACTTTCGAGCGCGGATTAGCCGACCAAGTTCAATCGAGCCGAGTACTGAACCTCCCGGTGAATGAAAATAGATCGGGGGTCGACGGGCCCCCAGCTTGGTTAACAGCCGGCGGAGGCGTTGAGCGGCGCTGAGGTCGATTTTGCCTTCCGCCGCAATCCATTCGTTGCAGCCCCGCCCACAAGCATTCGCGTCGCCACGGGCTAGATAAAACTCGATCTCGGGGATGGCCGCCACTTTGGCTTCGGCCGGCGACGCCTTGGCGCGCTCCGGCGAGGCGTTGACGGTGCCCACGTCCAGAACAGTCGAGACAAGCAGAACAACAAGAATTGCAAGCGGGCGAGGAGTACGCATCAAAAGATGTATGCAGGTCGGACCGGAAGGAGCAATAACACCGAGGCGGCGCGAGGTGCACGCCTGTTTGCCTTGTAACAAGCGGCAAATTGCCGCGAAAGGACGTCGCTCTTACTCGTTTGGGCCTCAGTCGATATCGGGCGCGATGCGAATGATCGCGGTCTTGTCGGCGACCAGCCAGTTGCCGGCGGGGTCAGCGACGAGCCAGTTGCCGGCGGGGTCGGCGCGAGCCCCGGGGTCGCGCTCAGGGCCCGCATTGCGGCTATGCTGCGGGCTTTTCGCATGGGCTGCTCCCGATCTCCCCGCCCGCGGCCCTGGAGGCCTATTTTTATCGGTCGTCGGCCGCATTATTTGCCAGAGAGGCGGCGGACCCCGCGCAGGGAACCCGCCACGCGGGAATGCGCGAATTTACCTCTTCCGGAGGGGAAGTTTGCGCCACTGCCCCGTGCACGGTCTAATTCGCGGCGGCCGGCGCCGCCGGTGCCGGCGGCCGCAGGGAGAATAGCATGGCTTTCGACGCCGCGGCGCTCTTCGCCGACCGGGAAGCGGAGCGCTACGCGCTGCATACCCGCCATCTCAACGGCCAGATGGTCCGCGTGCTCAAGACCATCGGTTTCGACGTGCGCTTCCGGGCCGGGCGCGGGCAGTACCTGTTCGACCACGACGGCAACCGCTACCTCGACCTGCTCAGCGGCTGGGGCGTGTTCGCCATCGGCCGCAATCATCCGACCTTGCGCGAAACCCTCAAAGGCGTGCTCGACAGCGACCTGCCCAATCTCGTGCAGATGGACGTCTCGATCTTGGCCGGCGCGCTGGCCGAGCGGTTGCTCCGCCATGCGCCCTACCTGCAGAAGGTGTTCTTCGCCAATTCCGGCACCGAGAGCGTGGAGGCCGCCCTGAAGTTCGCCCGGGCCGCGACCGCCCGCCCGGGCGTCGTGTACTGCAGCCACGCGTTTCACGGTCTCACCTACGGCGCGCTGTCGCTCAATGGGGATGCGATGTTCCGGCGCGGGTTCGAACCGCTGCTGCCCGATTGCCTCGAGGTTCCGTTCAACGACCTCGAGGCGCTGGAGCGAGCGCTCGCCTCGCGCGACATCGCGGCGTTCGTGGTCGAGCCCATTCAGGGCAAGGGCGTCAATCTGCCGGACGAGGGCTATCTGCAAGGCGCGGCGGAGCTCTGCCGCAAGCACGCCACCCTGCTGATCGCCGACGAGGTTCAGACCGGGCTCGGGCGCTCCGGCCGGTTTCTGGCGGTCGAGCATTGGGGCGTCGAGCCCGACCTGGTGGTGCTGGCGAAATCGCTCTCCGGCGGGCACGTGCCGATCGGCGCGGTGCTGACCCGGGAATGGATTTTCGACCGGGTGTTCGATCGCATGGACAAGGCGGTCGTGCACGGCTCGACCTTCGCCAAGAACGATCTCGCGATGGCGGCGGGACTTGCGACGCTCGAGGTGATCGAGCACGGACGGCTCGCCGAGCGCGCCGCGCGGCTCGGCGAACGCCTGCTCGGCGCCTTCGAGCGGATGGCGGGGCAGCACGAGCTGATCAAGTCGGTCCGCGGCAAGGGATTGCTGATCGGCATCGAGTTCGGAGCGCCGCAGTCGCTCAAGCTCAAGGCGTCCTGGAACGCGATCGAGGCGGTCAGCAGCGGCCTGTTCTGCCAGCTCATCACCATTCCGCTGTTCAAGCACCACAACATCCTCATTCAGGTCGCCGGGCACGGCATCCATACGATCAAACTTTTGCCCGCGCTGATCATTTCCGAATCCGATTGCGAGTGGATCGAGCGGGCGTTCGCGGCGGTCATCGCCGATGCGCACCGGGTCCCGGGCGCGGTGTGGTCGCTGGGACGCACGCTCATGGGCGAGGCCATCAAGGCACGTGCCGCCGTGTGAGCACTGACCCATGGTCGATGGACAAAGCTAATGACGGCCGGGCTCGCGATTGCTTGCGCCAGCCTCGCCGTCTGGATCTACCTGATCGCCGCCCGCGGCGGCTTCTGGCGCGCCGCGGAGCGCGACGACCGCGAGCAACCGCCTGAGCCGCGGTCGTGGCCGGCGGTCGCGGCCGTGATCCCGGCGCGCGACGAGGCCGACGTCGTCGCCGAAAGCCTCGGCTCGCTGCTGCGCCAGGATTACCCGGGGCCGTTCGCGATCGTGCTGGTCGATGATCAGAGCCGGGATGCCACTGCGGAAGCGGCGCGCGCGTGCGCGGCGCGCCAAGGCGCCGCCGAGCGCTTGACCATCGTGCCCGGGCGGCCGCTTCCGGCCGGCTGGAGCGGAAAAATTTGGGCCATGAAGCAAGGCATCGAGCACGTCGAGCGCCCGGGAAACCCCGCCGCATACCTGCTGCTCACCGACGCCGATATCGCTTACGCGCCCGATACGCTGCGGACCTTGGTGGCGCGCGCGCAAGCCGGCGATCTGGTGCTCGCCTCGCTGATGGCCAAGCTGCGGTGCGAGAGTTTGGCCGAGCGGGCGCTCATCCCCGCGTTCACCTTCTTCTTCCAGATGCTCTACCCGTTTGCCTGGGTGAACCGGCCGCGTTCGCCCACGGCCGCCGCCGCGGGCGGCTGCATGCTGGTGCGCCGCGACGCGCTCGACGCCGCCGGCGGGATCGAAACAATCCGCGGCGCCCTGATCGACGATTGCGCGCTCGGCAAAGCGCTCAAGGCGGTCGGGCCGACCTGGCTCGGGCTGACGCATCGGGTGCGGAGCCTCAGGGCCTACCCGCGCATTTCCGACGTGGGCCGCATGGTCTCTCGCTCGGCCTATGACCAGCTGCGCTACTCGCCGGCGCTGCTGGCCGGGACGATCGCCGGCCTGGCATTGACGTTCCTGGCGCCGCCGCTCGTCGCCGTGCTCGGATCGGGCCTTGCGCCGGCGCTCGGGCTTGCCGCCTGGGCGCTGATGGCGCTCGCGTTCCAGCCGATGCTGCGGTTCTACCGGGTGTCGCCGCTGTGGGGCGCGGCGCTGCCGCCCATTGCGGCGTTTTATCTCGCCTTCACGGTCGATTCCGCCTATCAGCACCTGCGCGGCCGGGGCGGGCTGTGGAAGGGTCGCGTGCAAGCCAATCTGTCGGAGACGCGATGAGCACCGCCGCGGAAGTCCGATCCGGCAAGGGCCATCGGGACGAGAATTTTCCCGTGGCGTCCGGCCTGATCGAGCGCCGGCACCGCGGGGTGATCCTGGCGTTCTACCGCTTCGTGCGCGCCGCCGACGACGTCGCCGACCATGCATCGCTCTTGCAGCCCCAGAAGCTCGCGTTGCTCGACCAGCTCGAGCAGGGGCTCCTGGGCCTGAGCGAGGCCGAGCCGGACGCGAGCGCGTTGCGCCAGGCGCTCGGCGAGCGCGGCCTCTCGCAGCGCCATGCCCAGGATCTGCTCACGGCGTTTCGCATGGACGTCACCAAGCACCGCTACCGCGACTGGGAGGACCTGATCGGATATTGCAGCTATTCGGCGATGCCGGTCGGCCGCTTCGTGCTCGACGTGCACGGCGAGAGCCGCGACACCTGGCCGGCGAACGACGCGCTGTGCGCCGCGCTGCAGATCATCAATCATCTGCAGGACTGCGGCGCGGATTATCGGGCGCTCGACCGCGTCTATATCCCGCTCGATGCGCTCGCGCGGGAAGGGCTGACGGTCGCGGCGCTGGGCGAAGAGAACGCCTCGCCGGCGCTCCGGCGCTGCCTGCGCCAGCTCGCCGAGCGCACCGCCGCCTTGCTGCGCGATGCCGAGCCGCTGCGCGTCGAGGTGCGCAATTGGCGGCTCGGGCTCGAGATCGCCGCGATCCAGCGCCTCGCGCGGACCTTGACCCGAATGCTCGTCCGGCGCGATCCGTTGCGCGAGCGCGTGCATTTGACCAAGCCGGGATTTCTCGGCGTGTCCCTGCTCGGGGTATGCGAGGGCCTGATCCGCCGCGCGGCGCCGGGTCTTTCGGCGCGCTCGCGGAAGCCCAGGATGCGCGAGGGCTGATGTCCGAGATCGCTGCCGACAATGCCGCCGCGCGCGCGTCGGGCAGTTCGTTCTACGCGGCGATGCGCATCCTGCCGCGGGCGCGCCGGCAAGCGATCTTCGAGATCTACGGCTTCTGCCGCGCGGTCGACGATGTCGCCGACGCGCACGGACCGCGCGATCCGCGGTGCGCGGAGCTTGCGCGATGGCGCGCCGACGTGGACGCGCTCTACGCCGGCGCGCCGCCCGCCCGCGTGCGCGGCCTCGTCGAGCCGGTCCGGCAATACGATCTCAGGCGCGAGGATTTCCTGGCGATCATCGCCGGCATGGAGATGGACGTAGTCCGCGACATCCGCGCGCCCGATTTTTCGACGCTCGATCTTTATTGCGACCGCGTGGCGAGCGCGGTCGGGCGGCTGTGCGTAAAAGTGTTCGGCATGGAGGCGGCGGCCGGAACGGCGCTCGCCTATCACCTCGGGCGCGCGCTGCAGCTCACCAACATTCTGCGCGATCTCGACGAGGACGCCGGGAGGGGCCGGCTCTATCTGCCGCGCGAGGCGCTCGAGGCCGCCGGCATCGGCAGCGAGGATCCGGCGCCGGTGCTGATGCATCCTAAGCTCGGCGCGGCCTGCGCGGGAGTGATCGAGCGCGCACGGCATCATTTCCGCGAGGCCGACGCCGTCATGGATCGCGCGCCGCGAGCGAGCGTGCGCGCCCCGCGCATCATGGCGGAAGCCTACAAGCGCATCCTGGCGCGGCTCGTCGAGCGCGGTTTTGCCGCGCCGCGCGATCCGGTCCGCCTGAACAAGCCGCTGCTGCTGTGGATCCTGCTGCGCCACGCCCTGTTCTGATGTGCCCTCCGTCCCGGTCTCACACGATGCCGGCACTCCGGTATTCGAGCTTGCGGTGGAAATTGACCGCCGAAGGCGCGACCGGCTCGGCGAACGTCAGCGCGACCGCGTCCCATTCGTCGGCGCTCGGCCGCGCGCGGAGGTAGTCAAGCGGCGCGTTTTGCGAGAATCCATAGCGCGATCGTCCACGGTGGGCTGGTCTCGCGGCGGTATGCTAAGATTTCGCTGACGGCCAACAGGAGAATTCAGTGGCGGATCATACAGTTCGGCAAGTCTGCCGTATCGAAGCGCGACCAACACCCCGCGCCCGCGCCGAAGAGGTCTTCCGATGAAACGGCGCGACGCAATCATTCTTCTTTGCGGCACGGCAGCAGCTTGGCCGCTTGCAGCACGCACGCAGCAGATCGGGAAGGTGTATCGGATCGGTTTCCTGGGGAACTCCACCGCCGCCCTCGAGAGCAACCTCATCGGGCCGTTCCGCGACGGGTTGCGCGATCTCGGCTACGAAGAGGGGCGCAACGTCACCATCGAGTATCGATGGGCCGAAGGAAAATACGAGCGCTTCCCCTTGCTGGTTGCAGAACTGCTTGCGTCGAAAGTGGACGTGATCGTGACCGCCGGCACGCCGGCCACCCTCGCCGTTCAGAAGGCGACGAGCTCGGTTCCTCTGGTGATGGTCGCTGTCGGCGATCCGATAGGCACCGGTATCGTGCCGAGCCTGGCACGTCCCGGAGGCAACATTACCGGGTTGAGCTCCATCGCCCCGGAACTGGAGGGAAAACGCCTGGAGCTGCTCAGGGAGATCATTCCCGAACTCTCGAACGTCGCGCTACTTTTGAATCCCGTGAATCCATTTCATGTTGCCTCTTTGAAGCAAGCGCAGGCGGCAGCCCAGACGTTGCGGCTGAAACTGATGTCCGTGCCGGTGAGCACGCGCGAAGAGCTGGACAACGGGTTTGCCGCAATTCTGAGAGCACGGCCTGGCGCGCTGCTCGTATTGGCCGATCGGGTTTTCCTGCACAATCGCGCGCCTTTGACGGACTTCGCTACCGAGAACCGACTACCGGGCGTGTATGCGTACCGGGAACTGGTCGAAGCCGGCGGTCTGATGTCTTTTGGACCGAACTACGCGGACATGCACAGGCGCGCCGCGACGTTCGTGGACAAGATTCTCAAAGGCGCCAAACCGGCCGATCTGCCGGTCGAGCAGCCGACCACGTTCGAGCTGCTGATCAACCTGAAGGCTGCCAAGGCTCTCGGCGTCACCGTGCCGCCGACGCTGCTCGGGCGCGCCGACGAGGTGATCGAATGAGGCGGCGGAGTTCACGCAGAGACGGTGTCCCCGCGAACCAATGAAATGCAGGGCGCGCCCCGAGTGCGGCCGGCGATACGAACCCGAACCAAGCGCCCTAAGCTCGCGGTGCGAACAGCTCAGCGGCTGGCGCGGTTTTCGGCATCCGTTTCCGCGCGCTGGGTCCTCGCACACATCGTGCGATGGATTTTCTGGATCGTGCTCATGGCTTTTTGCGAGGCGTCGATCTTCTCCGCGAGACCCGCGACTTGCGCCTGCAGGCCGGAGACCCCCTTGGTGTCGGCTTCGATCGTGTCGATCATCGACTTCAAGATCCCCGGCGCCTGGGTCATGTCCGGCAAGGTTACGTCGCGGAATGATTGCTGAACCCTGCTGGCGCAGCCGGAGCGGGCGTCATACTCGGCCTTCAGGGCCTTGAATCGCGCGCCGAACTCGGTTGCGCTTTCCAGGTCGGTCACAAGATTATCGGGCTTGATGGCGCAAACAGCATCTACGTTGGTCACGTTGGGGTAATTCGCGTCGACGATCCTCTTGTGACTTTCCAGCAGCGATTTCGCCTCGGTCAAAAGCGCGTTGAAGCTGCAGACCAGATGATCGCGTCCTCGATAGCAACGATCGAGCCTCACTTCGCCCTTCGCCCCGGGCAACGCCAGAGCTTCGTGACCCTCCGAGGCCTTGTCGCAGGAGGCAAGCGCGCTGCCGAGTGCCGAGCTGGGGTTGGTGACGGGCAGCGCGACGGGCGTCAAAGCCGGCGCTGCCGGGACCGGCTGGGCAACAAAGACTTTAGGATGCTTTCTCGGTTCGATTCGGGATTGAGCCAAGTCCGTGCGGATCTGCTGGCCCCACGCTCCGCTCGACCACAGCGGCGAGGAGAGACAGAGCCCCGCCAGCGCCACCGATCCCGCAACCCGCACCTTCGAGGAGATACTCATTACCGTCACCCCCACCCTGAACAGTTTGGAACTCTTCAATCCTGCTCTACATTCAGGGCGCCAAAAAGACAGGATTATGGCAAGGACGTCACCTGGATCGGATGATTCATCAGATGGTTAACAGTTTGGGGTTTCACCATAGGCTGCAAGCAGCTCGCGCCGCAGACCGCCGATGCATGAGTGCGAGCGCGTGGTTCGCGGGGCGGCCGTCATCCTGAGAGCCCGCCCCGGACTTGATCCGGGTGCGGGGAACGTGCGTCCGGCCGCAAGGCCGCTCTCATCGTTTCTCCGGGTGCAACTCTCGACCGAGCGCGGCGAGCGGGCGATCGATGTTGAAGAAGACGACGACCTGCTGCCCGGTATCGCTCGATTTGGCTTCGAAGCGATCGTAGCTGTGACCTTGCGCATGGATGAGCGCCTGGCTCGATGGTTGCAATTCCAGCAGTCTCAGGATGCTGTACTCCTCGGAGATCTGGATCACGACGAACGCCGACTCCTCGCTCTTGCCGTCACCCGACCGCAGGATCGAGTCGATCAGGCCGCGCGCGGCTTGGCGCTCGCGGCGCATCGCCTGCTCGTTGCCGAGCTTCCCGTGACAAAGGCTGGCCAGAAGGTGTGCGTCCACGTGCACGAAGTTGACGGCCAAAATGCTGTCGGCTTTGGCGACGACGGCGGCACAATCGGCGCGCCGGTAGGCATCCAGCATGTCGTTTTGCAGCCCCCGCAGATTGCTGCCGTAGGGATCATAATTCGGGCTTTCGGCGAAGGCGTTGCGCAGCGCGAGGTAATCCACATTCGCATCGCCCGTCTTCGCGCGAGCAACGAGCTCGTCATAGGTCGGGGCCCC
>Ga0137367_10002670_pt1 | contig 14345 bp, 9 predicted proteins | sample SagtaG_14_FD_104939 | JGI IMG/M metagenome (GOLD analysis project Ga0137367, IMG submission 104939) | Vadose zone soil microbial communities from Sagehorn Ranch, Mendocino, California, USA - Sage1_L_80_16 metaG | ecosystem: Environmental > Terrestrial > Soil > Vadose zone | place: USA... | reverse complement strand
TGGGATTTCACCATCAGCGGCAAGGCCCGCGGCATCGCCCAGATGACCTTTAATCTGGACGGCACGATCACCGGGTTGGTTCATCTCGAAACCAACAAGAAGCTCCCCAATTTTAGTGATCCAAGAAATCAGTCCAACCGGACCGGGGAGACCAACGCGGCAACGATCCCATTCACGAACTTCTTTGGCTCGGCGACTATCGATGGCCATTGGGGCCTAAATGAGGCCGGTCGTCTGATCGGGTTCATCAACGAGGGTTCTTACACGTTTGTAGGCACCTCGACCAATGCCATTTCCACCACCAATAGCGTCAGTTTCACCGGGATCGTGAAGGGAGTCTCGGCCCCCCGCATAACTCTGCGGGGAACCAGCCCGCTCGGCCAGCAGATCTTTGTGGGCATTCCGCTGCAGGCCCTCGGTGACATCAGCGGCTCCTACTCGGCGACGGGCCGGCGCGGCCCTAACCCCGTCGTTGAGTTCTTCACCTTGGAACCGCTCGGCATGAATGTCTACCACGTGCAGGGTTCCGCCCCGGGCTTCAGCTATAGCGGCCAGGCCATCCTGTCCGGTCACCATCGGTTGAGCATGGCGACGACCGGCGGTTTATCTGTCATTGTCACGGAGGCGGAGGGATCTTTCGACGCGGTCCGACGCCGCGGCGCGCTCCACGGCAGAGACAGCTTCGGCCCCGCCTCCTTTCGCGTCTTCCAATGACCACGGCGGACCGTGCGGTCCGCCACAGGCTCTGAGTTTCCTGGACAGCCGCCCCGGTGGGCGGCTGTTTTTTTTATTCGATGGCCAGTCCCCGCTTGATGTTGAACTTTTCCACTCGCTTGCGGAGGGTGGCGCGCGTGATCCCGAGAAATTTGGCCGCCTGCACTTGATTTCCGTCCGTCTCAATCAAGGCCTGGATGACCAATTCTCGTTCGATCGCCGGGATGATTTTTAATTTTGCGTCGCGACGGGCATGGTGGAACAAGGCCTTGGCCAGCGCGGCAACATCGGTGTGGCCGGCGTGGCCGGCGTGCCCGGCGGACGTGGCGGTCCGGGTCGGGTCGGCCGTCGCCGCCGCGGATGTCGCCGGGCCCGCGATCCTGGGCGCGGTCAGTTCCGGCGGCAGGTCTCCCCGCAGAATGGCCTCGCCCTTGGACACCACCAGGGCGCGGCGGATGACGTTTTCCAACTCGCGCACGTTGCCGGGCCAGTGATAACTCTCCAGCGTCTGGAGCACTTCGTCGGAAATGGATTTGGGCGCCTGCTTCTGTTCCTGGGCGAACTTTTTGAGAAAATAGTTCACGAGGAGACGGACGTCCTCCCGCCGCTCGCGCAAGGGCGGCAGCGCGATGCGGACGACATTCAGCCGGTAAAACAAGTCCTCGCGGAAATGCTTGCCCGCGACCGCGGCTTCGAGCGGTTGATTGGTCGCGGCGATCACGCGCACGTCGACTGCGATCGACTGGTTGCCCCCGACCCGTTCGAAGGTGCCGGATTGCAGCACGCGCAGAATCTTCGTCTGGGTCGCCGGAGTCATATCGCCGATTTCGTCGAGGAAAATGGTGCCGCGATTGCCTTGTTCGAATTTACCGATGCGCTGATTGGACGCGCCGGTGAACGCGCCGCGCTCGTGGCCGAACAGTTCGCTTTCCAGCAGGTTCTCCGGGATGGCGGCGCAGTTGATGGCCAGGAACGGTTGCGCGGCGCGCCGGCTGTGGCTGTAGATCGCGCGGGCCACCAGTTCCTTGCCGGTGCCGCTCTCTCCGGTGATCAGCGCGGTGGCATCGGAAGCGGAGAGTTGCCCGATCAACTTGAAGACGCTCTGCATCTGTTCGCATCGGCCCACGATGCCCAGGTCGTAATCTTCGGACTCGAGCAAGGGCTGGTAGGAGACGACCTGCTTCATGGCGCGCGCGGCCTGGAGCGCCTCGAAGACGATTTGCTTGAGCTTGGGCACGTCGAACGGCTTGAGCAGATAGTCGTAAGCCCCGAGCTTCATCGCTTCGATCGCGGTCTGGGTCGTGCCGTAAGCCGTCATCATGATGACCGGAACCTTGGCGTCGATCTGGCGGAGTCGTCGCAGTGTTTCCAGCCCGTTCATCCCGCCCAGGCGCACGTCCAGGAGCACGAGGTTGGGTTTGAATCTGGGGAGAATCCGCAAGCCCTCCTCCCCGCTGGTGGCGGTGGTCAGCTCGATCCCGGCCGAATCAAAGATTCGCCGAAAGGAATACTGCACGTCCGTCTCGTCGTCGATCAGCAGCAACTTGTCCATGAAGATTTGTCCGGTTAGTTGTTCGGAGAGACCGCCGAGTTCAAGGGGAGGGAGATGCGGACGGTGCTCGGCTTGCCCGTCGCCGGATTGAGGATGGTCATTCGGCCCTGGTGAACTTCGACGATCTTGCGCGTGACGCACAGGCCGAGGCCCAGGCCGACCGTGCGGGTCGTGAAGAACGGGGCCGGCGCCTTCTGGGCGGCTTCGGCGGAGAAGCCGGTGCCGTTGTCGGTGATCTCGATGTGGACCCAGCCGTTGCCTTCGCCGTCGCTCTCGGTTTGCGCCTGGATGGCCACCTTGGCGTCGGCCGTGTTGGCCTGAATGGCGTTGAGCATGACCTCGGCCAGCGCGTGTTTGAGCGCCGTGCGGTCTCCCATCAGAATGATGGGATGCTTGCCGTTGTCGAAGTGCAATTTGGCCGACTTGGTCGGCTGATGTTTGTAAGCCTCCTTGTAGGCTTCCTCGATCAACTGGGAGAGCGGCACCGCTTCCTTCGCCACGATCGCGTCGCGCGCCAGGTAACGCATCTGGTTGGTCAGCCGGGAGACACGCTTGACGCTGTCCGACATGGCGACATCCAGCGAGGCGCGGAACTCCGGATCCTTGAACTTTTCGCCGAGCAACTGCTGGTGGGTGGAGAGCGGCACCAGGGCATTGCCCACTTCATGGGCGAGCCGATCGGCCATGGTTTTGATGAGGCGCAGACTGGCCGCTTCGATCTCCAGTTTGCGGAAGGCCTCGGCCTGGGTGTGGTCCTCCACCACCAGTAAAGCCGCGTAGGGCGCGGTCGAGCCCGCGCGCAGGAACGGCACGATCGTGACGTGATGGAGTTTCTGCGGCGTCTCGGCCGGCTGATGTTTGAAGGTGGCCACCCCCGCGCCGGTCTTGAGCACTTGATAGACTTTGCTGCCCAGCGCCTGCGGCAGATCGCTGAACTCCAAATCGCTGCTGCGCCGGCCGGGCCGGCTGAACAAATTGCGCGCGGCTTTGTTGGCGTGGAGGATGGCCAAATCGCGGCTGACGACGACGCACGCGCTGCTGAGCTCGCGCAGAATGTCGCTCATCATTTCGTTGTTGGCCGCCAGTTGGTCGTGCAGCCAGATGTTCTTCACCGCCATGCCCAGTTCTTCGAGCAGGTGGAAGATGAGCTCCAATTCCCCGTTGGCCAGCGGTTCGCCCGTGACGCGCCCATCGAAGGCAGCCACTCCCACCAGCGTTTCCCGATCCAGGATGGGAATGGCCACTTGCGCGCCGAGCAGTTCGAACTCCTTTTGCATCTCCACATCGGCCAGGGCTTCGCCCCCCTGGCGGCGGACGATCCGGCCTTCGCGGAAAAGGTGCCCGCCGATGCCGCTCTCGAAGGACAATTCGAAATGTTCCAACAGGCCGGCCGACAATCCGATGGCGCAGGCCGAACGCATCCGGCGCGCTTCCGGCAGGCTGGACGCGCCGGCGAACATCGAGGCGGGCTGGCGCAGGAATACGGCCGCCCGGTTGACCCCGAGGATTTCGCGCAGCATGAGCAGGAACTGCTTGAGCAACGCTTCGGCGCACAGCGAATGGGTCAGGATGCCTGAAAAATCGCGCAAAACCGACAATGCCTCCGACGGGGTGTGCGTGGTTTGGATCGGTCTGCTTTCTTCGGGGGTGCGGACGACCGCCAGTTGAGGATCGGGGCGAACCGCCACCGGCGCCAAGGAGAAACGGTCGAGCAGCGCGTTGAGCAAGCGGGGACGGACCGGTTTGGTCAGGACGTGAGAGACCCCCAGCAGGTAGGCCTCTTCCTCCCATTGCCATTCCTTCGATCCGGTGTAGACGAGGATCGGGCAATGAGGCAGTCGGCGCCGGAGTTTTTCCAGCACCCAGATGCCTTGCACGTTGGCCAGTTCAACGTCGATCAGGCAGATGTTCACCATGCCGCGAACGAGCAACGGTTCGGCTTCCTCCAGGTTGATCCGATGGATGAACCGGAACTTTTCCGGATTGAGCGCAGCCCGAACGGCATCGGCCAAATCCGGATGCGGGGCCAGGACTAACAGCGTTTTCATTAACAGCAACCCGTGGGCCGTCCTGGGCAGGACGAACCCAGTTCGAGCCCGACTGCACTGCCAGGGCATGGCTACAGTAGGGACATTTTTTTGTGAACTGGCAATCCCTAGATTGCTCGGCAACACGGTTTTCAGCTCCGTCCGGACCGGTCCCGGCCCAACGGCCAGTTTGCCTGCTGAAATTAAGTTCCTTGAATGCTCTACCGATAAGCCCGATTTCGCCCTGGAACAAGCGACGGGGGTACCGCTCAAGGAGCTGTGGTCACTACGGGAAAATGCAATAGGAACTCCCCGGGGGCCCCTCTCCCATGAACCTGCCGTTCGTAGTCCCGGCTTTAGCCGGCCGGTGCCGCCTAAAGGCGGGACTACAAACGCGCTCCGTAAACCAAGTTCATCTTGCAGTCTGCACCGGCCGACTTCATGTTAGGGTTGTTGCCGGCTGCGGGCCCCGGTCTTCCCGGCAAGACTTGCGGTGGATGCCGAGACATATGGATGCCGAGAAACTGAGAGCCCTGCAAATCCGTCCGGAGTCCAAAACGCGATCGCAAAGCTCCTTGTGGTTCATTTTCCTGGGAGTCGCCTTCGTGACGGCGGTGGTGGCTTACTACGCCTGGCCGGGCAAAGACGATGACCGCCGCATCTCCGGTGGACAAAACAACAAGTCCGAGGCGGGGGCCCTCGTCGCGTCGGCAAAGACCAATGCCGCGGGGCTGCCCGGCGCGGCAACCGGCCGCGCGCACCACTCGGTTCTCACGGTCAGCGGCTACATCGTCAACCGCGAGCGCATCGAGTTGAGCCCGCGCTTCCTCGGGTTGGTCAAATGGATTGGTGTGCGCAAGGGAGACGCTGTGACCAACGGCCAGGTGCTGGTCCTGCTGGACGATGCCGAGCAACGCGCCCGCGTCAAGGAAGCCGAGAGTCGCCTGGCCAACGCGCGCACCGCCCTGACCAAGGCCGAACTCGATTACCGTCGCATCGCCAAACTGATCGCCGACAACATCGAGACCCGGCAGGCCGAAGACGACGCCCGCATCCGTCTCGACTCGGCTCGCGCGAGCCTCCACGAAGCCGAAGCCACCCTCGAATTGAACCGCACCTACCTCGACTGGACGGTCATCCGCTCCACCCTCAACGGGGTCGTGCTGGAAAAACTGGTGGACGAAGGCGAATTAGTCACCCCGCAAAGCTTCGGCGGCAGCCGCGGCCCCAGCACCGCCTTGCTCGCCATCGCCGACCTGAAGGATCTCCAGGTCGAAATCGAACTCAACGAAGCCGATCTCGCCAAGGTCTACCGAAACCAGAAGTGCCTCGTCAGCCCCGAAGCCTACCCGGAGAAAGTTTACGACGGTTACGTGGCCGAGATCGCCCCCGAAGCCAACCGCCAGAAGGGAACGCTCCAGGTCAAAGTGCAGATCCAGAGCCCGGACCAATTTCTCACCCCGGAGTTAACCGCCCGAGTCGATTTCCTCGGGAAACGAACGAACCCGCCTGCCGGCCAGCCCGACTAAACCGGGCGTTCAACCAGGACCAGGTCCCACCCCTAGAAACGGTAGCTGGAGTAGGCTCCCACCTGGTTGTTGCTGTAGTCGTAGATTTCGTGGTTGAAGGCGTCCTTTTGGTTGGAACTCTTGCTGCGGTATTGGTAGAACAAACCCATCGTCCAGCGATCATTGAACTGATAGTCCACCGTGGGGCGGACCCAGAAGTAATTATCCGAGCGCCCCGTGGAGAAGGAGGTGACGCCGGAAGAGGTCTTGGTGTAGTCCGAATTCTCGAAGCCGGCAGAGAGCGAGGCGGAGTATTTTTCCAGGAACAATTGACGGATGGTCGCTCGCGTGCCGGTGAGCGTGTAGTTCTGTCCGCTGTAGACGTAGGAAGGAACATCGCGGCGATAGGCTTCGAGTGAGACCGAGGTCCTCTCCAAGGGTAGCCAGGATCCCCCCAGGCTGAAGATGAAGGTGGGGCCCTTATCGTCGCCCCCCTCAAACTGAGAGAACTGGATTCCGGCAGAGCCATTGACGTCGAGCTTTTCTGTCGCGCGATAGGAGGCGCGCACCAATCCCTGTTCGAACGTCTGGTTGGGAGTCGGCTCAGGGGTAAACCCGCGGATATCCCGCCAGCCGATGGTACCGCCGACACCCGTCGTCAGCTTTTCGGTGGCTTTGTAGCTGCCCCAGCCTTCCACCAGCCACTCGTTGACCGTGTTGAGCTTGATGTCGGGCGCGTCAATGATTTGCTCCTCCGTGCTGATGAGCGACTGCCGGCCGTTGAGTTCAAAAAATGTCTTGTCGCTCAGTTCATACTTGGAAGTGAGCTGCGTGATGTAGGATTCCTGGCCCACGAACGCGCCGGCTTCCACCTGCTTGCCGTGCTCGATCTCATACGATTGGGAAAGGCCCAGGGTTAATTTGGACAACTTCCATCCGCCGCTCATGATGACGGAATGATCCAGCGCATTGTAATCGTCGTACTTGGTGTAAATCGATCCTCGCATCGTATAGTCAAGCGACAGGTAGGTCCCCTTGTCTCCGCGGAATTCGCCAGCGCCGAACAGGGCGCCGGGCGCGATGCGCCAGACAAAATCCTCCTGCTTGCGACTCCGGGCCAGCGTGAGGTTGTCGTCGTAGTAAGCATCGATGTAGAGGTGCGGGCGGACACTGATCGGACCCACATTGAGGAATTTGGCGAGGGCATCTTCCCGTTCCGTATCAAAAACGTTCTGAGGCGCTCGTTCGATGGTTTGCACGTTATCCTGGGCGTAACTGGCAGGAAGTAGCCCGGCTATCACGGCGCTTACGCCGCAGATGGTGAAGGTAGTGAAGGGTGACCGTTCCATGTCGAAACATTTCATGCGGCCCCTTTTACGTCGGGAGCAACCGAAAAGGCAAGCACAAGCTTGCACGACACCCCGCCCGTCGCCCGGCGTCCAATCCGCGCGTTCTCCGACGCCCGGGCCGGCCTTCGCCCGGACAGGCCGGGATTTTCGCCGATTCGGACAAACTTGACTAACCGGGTCCGTCGCCGCAAACAGGCGCCATGCAACGAACATTCTGCAGGTTGATTTACCTGTTCGCGTTGTGCACCCCCGGCCTGGCCGCAGAAAAGAAAATCTCCGTCACCGTCCTGGCCGGCGACTTTGATCGGCGCGACACCGTTGTCACCTTCACCTTGCCCGCGGGCGTGCGGAACCCGCACTCGCTCCGGCGCGACGGTAAAGCCGTGCCTTTACAAGTGGGAAAAGACGGACAGGCCGCGTTCATCGTCGATGAACTGAAAAAAGGATCGCAGATCGAGTACGAATTGATCGCCGGGCCGGCCAAAGGCTCGTTCAAATCCGGCGGAGTCAGGCCCGGCTTGGAGGACGGCAAGCTAAAATTCAGCGTGGTGGCGGCAGACAATCCGCCAGGAGGTCAAGACCGTACGTTACTCGAGTATCAACCGGAGCGGGGCCCGTTGCCACGGGCCGACATCAAGCCCGTGTTCCTACGCGGCGCCTATCTCCACCCGATCTACACCCCGTCGGGAAAAATCGTGACGGATGATTATCCCACGAATCACATCCATCACCACGGCATCTGGTGGTCCTGGACAAAGACCGAGTTCGACGGACGCGAGCCGGACTTTTGGAACATGGGCGACGCCAAAGGCCGGGTGGAATTTGTGGCGTTGACCGACACCTGGAGCGGACCGGTGCACGGTGGCTTCCACTCGCAACACCGCTTCGTGGATCTTACCGCGCCCAAGCCGGTGACCGCGCTGACTGAAACCTGGGAACTGACCGTGTATGGCGCGCCGAGTCACTCGAAGAGCTACTGGCTGTTCGACCTGGTGTCTCAACAGCAATGCGCCACGGCCGGCGCGTTAAAGTTGCCAACCTATCGTTATGGCGGGTTGGGGGTGCGCGGCAACGGGGCTTGGAACGGAAAAGAGAAGGCCTTGTTTCTCACCTCCGAAGGCGAAACGGATCGTGACAAGGGCAATACCAGCCGCGGTCGTTGGTGTGACATGGGAGGACTGATCGATGGCGCCCAGGCCGGGATCGCCATCCTCTGTCACCCGCACAATTTCCGCGCCCCACAACCCATGCGCCTGCATCCGACCGAACCGTTTTTCAACTTCGCGCCGCAGCAGGCTGGCGACATGGCGATTCAGCCGGGGCAAAATTATATCTCCCGCTACCGTTTCGTCGTTCATGATGGTCCCCCGGATCGCGCGGAGTTGGATCGGTTGTGGAACGACTACGCCCATCCACCCACGGTCAGGGTGCAGGAAAAATGACTTGGCAAGCGGCCCGGCGGCTCCGCATCGTCTAGGGCCATGCACTCGACGCCACTTCAGCCCGACCGCAGGATGTTTCTCAAGACCGTTTCTGCGGCCGGCGCCGCGGTGGCTTGGGGCGGAGCGGCCCTGGCGCAACCGGCGCCCACGCGCAAGATCAAACTCGGCCTCGATAATTTTTCCGTGCGCGCCATGGGCTGGAAGGCGGCCCAGCTGATCGACTACGCCGTCCAGCTCAAGACGGATTCGCTCTTCATCACCGACCTCGACGCGCTGGAAAGTTTTGAAGATCATTACCTGCAAGGGTTGAAAGCGAGAGCGGCGGACCAGGGCCTGCAAATTCATCTCGGCACCTGGAGCATCTGTCCGAGCTCGACCCGGTTCAAAAACAAGTGGGGCACCGCGCCGGAGCATCTGGCGCTCGGCATCCGCCTGGCCCGGGCGCTCGGTTCACCGGTGCTGCGCGTGATCTTGGGCTCGGGCGAAGATCGCGCGACCCCCGGCGGCATCGAGGCCCGGATGGCCGACACCGTGAAGGTCTGCCAAAGCCAGCGCCACCAGGCGCTCGAAGCGGGCGTGAAGATCGCCATCGAAAATCACGCCGGCGACATGCAAGCGTGGGAACTGGTGTCGCTGGTCGAAGCGGCCGGCAAGGATTTTGTCGCCGTGAACCTGGATTCCGGCAATGCCACCTGGACCATGGAAGACCCGCTCGAAAGCCTCGAAACCCTCGCCCCATACGTGGTGACAACCAGCTTGCGCGATTCGGCGGTCTGGGAATCCGACCATGGCGCGACCGTGCAATGGACAGCGATGGGCGAAGGATCCGTCGACGTCAAAGCCTACTTCCAGCGGTTTGCCCAATTGTGTCCGGACGTGCCGGTCCACCTCGAGACCATCTCGGGTTTCAATCGGGAACTGCCTTATCTGAACCAGGATTTCTGGAAGGTCTGGCCCAAGGCGCCGGCGAAGGACTTCGCTCGATTCCTGGCCCTGGCCAAGAAGGGCAAGCCGCGTCAGCCATGGAGTCCGCCCGAAGGCCAGGATCGCAAACTCGCCGAACAAGCGTACCAGAAGGCCGAGATCGAGCGAAGCCTGCGCTTTTGCAAAACTGAGTTGGGTCTGGGCCTGAAGGGGTGAAACGATCAGTGCATCACTTGCCTTGTCCCCATGTTGACCTTTCGCCACGCCACCCCGGATGACGCTTCACTCCTGGCCAAGCTCAACCACCAGTTGATCCAGGACGAAGGCCACCGCAACCGCATGACCCTGCCGGAACTGGAAGAGCGCATGAGGACCTGGCTCAAAACAGAGTATCAAGCGGTCCTGTTCGAACAAGGCGCAGAGACGGTGGCCTACGCGGTTTATCGGCCGGAGTCCGGTTCGACCTACCTGCGCCAATTCTTCGTCAAGCGGGAGCGACGACGCCAGGGCATCGGCCGCGCAGCCATCCGGCTCCTGCTGCAGAAAATTATCGCGCCGAGGGCTCGAGTCTATCTGGACGTCTTGATCGACAACTCTCCCGCCCGCCACTTCTGGAGATCCGTCGGGTTCAAAGATTACGCGGTGACATTGGAATGGGCTGAACAGAATGCACGAAACCTTGATGCAGGAAGCGATCCGACTCTCGCTCCAAATGATGCGACGGGGTAGAGGAGGACCGTTCGGTGCCGTCATCGCCCGCAACGGCGAAGTCATCGGCCGCGGCTGGAACGAAGTCACCACCAGCCAGGATCCGACCGCTCACGCTGAGATCGTGGCCATCCGGGAAGCCTGCCGGACGCTAAAGTCCCCCCATCTGGACGGTTGCGACATTTACACCAGCTGTGAACCCTGTCCCATGTGCCTGGGTGCGATCTACTGGGCCCGCCTCCGCCGCCTCTACTTCGCCGCCACGCGACAGGACGCGGCCGCCGCGGGTTTCGATGACGAGTTGATTTATCAAGAAATTTGCCTTCCGGTTGACCAGCGCCGGTTACCCACCCGGCAACTCCTCCGCGCCCAGGCGCTGGAGGCCCTCAACGAATGGCGGACCAAGCCGGACAAAATACCTTACTGATTTTGAACGGGAGCCGGAAGCGGCCTGTCATAGACTCGTTCCAAGTAATCAGTGAGTAAGTTGTTTGTCGCCCTATGAACGTGTTCAGACTGGTGCTGTGCCTGGCCGGTTTGACGATCTATCTGGTCGTTAAACAGTTCTTGTTTTCCAGTCCGGTCCCGCCGACTCCCCAACGGCCGCTGCCAGCTCCTTCGCCAACCCCGGAAGCTCGCCAGCATCCAGCCGCCCCATGTCCGCCACGTCGCCAAACCGAGCCGCACCTGGAAGTTCTGAAGCCGGCCACCAGTTATGTGGCGCGGGAGACTGAACTTGGAACCGCTGGAAGCAGCGAATAAACCGCGCCATCCAGGTCCCGGCCAGGAAACCAAGTTCCACCAGGCCGCCACCCGGGAAGATGCGGTTCGGGCCGGAAGCCGGGTTCGTCCGAGGCGTGGCCTTGATTGGAGCTGCCCCGTGAGAATGACGAGCCTGGTTTTGATTGAATTGCTCCTGGGACTTTCTGGCCACGGATTTCGCGTATGGCTCGGGTTCAGTTTTAACCCGCGTCGTCCGTGGGGTCCGTGGCCGAGAGGCGAAAAGGACTGGCTACCTCCCCGAAGCCAACTGCGGGCTCTCCGGTTGCGCGGAAATCTGCAGCATCCGTTCGATCGGGATCCGGGCGCGCCGGATAACTTCGTCGCTCAACTCCACGCGCGGAGCCAGGTTGGCCATGCAGTCGTAGAGTTTCTCCAGCGTGTTCATCTTCATGAACCGGCACTCGTTGCAACGGCAATGGTCGGTCGGCGCCGGGATGAACTGTTTGCCGGCACATTCCTTCTCCAGCCGATGCAACATCCCGGCTTCGGTGGCGATGATGATTTGCCGCGCCGGCGAACTCTTGCAGTAGTTCACCATCTGCTCGGTCGAGCACACTTCATCGGCCAGCATCCTCACCGCCTTGGTGCATTCCGGGTGCGCCACCAGCGGCGCGTCCGGAAATTCGCGCCGGATGCGCGTGATGCTGGCGTGAGTCCATTCGACGTGCACGTAACAATTCCCCCGCCACAGTGTCATCGGCCGCCCGGTTCTCTCCATCACCCACCCGCCAAGGTTTTCATCGGGCACAAAGAGCAGGTCGCGCTCCTCGGGCGCGGCGCGCACGATCTTGACGGCGTTGCCGCTGGTGCAGATCACGTCGCTCAACGCCTTCACTTCCGCGCTGCAATTGATGTAGGCGATGGTGTAATGATTCGGGTGCGCCGCCTGAAATGCCTTCAGCTTTGGCGCAGGACAACTCTCTTCCAGCGAGCAACCCGCCTCCTTGTCCGGCAGGACCACCGTCTTGGTCGGATTCAGAATCTTTGCCGTCTCCGCCATGAAATGGACGCCGCAGAAGACAATCACGTCGGCCTTCGTTTTGGCCGCCTGCTGGGACAAACCAAGGGAATCGCCGACGTAATCGGCCACGTCCTGGATCTCGGGCACCTGGTAATTGTGGGCCAGGATGACGGCGTTGAGCTTCTCCTTCAGCGCCAAAATCTCCCGCGAGAGGGCGTCGAATTGTGCCGGCGGCAAGGGTTTCCGCACCGGGAAACGATCCACGCCACTCAGGGAATTCTCGGAGACATCAAGCACATCCCCACCCTATCGCCCGGACAACCGGGAGTCAAACCGACCGCTTCCGGGCCGGCGCACCAGTCGGAAAATATACGGAGTTGCCCTAACCGGCGCGCTAGCGCAGACTCGGCGACGGTAAGAGCGCGGTTTGCGCCGTTCAGGCCGGCCAACTTCCGTGACTTTCCCTCCGTGACTCTCCAGAGTTCTTGGGAGCGCGGTGAAACCCAATTGGAGGGCGCCTCCCTTCAACACCGGAACAAATGAGCATCATGAAAACAGCCAAGCACGCTTTATCGCCTCAAACTCACGCCCGCCAAATCTCCCTTTCCCGCTCCCGCCGTGCGATGTCAAACGCTGCCGAGCAGCCATCGCACCCTACCGCCAGGGCGTTGCCGACGATTGACCAGGAAATGTTGCTCGAAGTGCTCACCTCCTTTCGCCGAGGCAATTTTACTGTCCGCATGCCTTCCAATCTCACGGGCATTCCCGGCAAAATTGCCGACCTGCTCAACGAGATCATCGAGCACGAACTGCGATTGACCCATGAATTCACCCGGGTCGCCCAAGTCGTCGGCAAGGATGGCAAAATGTCCCAGCGCGTCAATGTCGGCAATGCCGTCGGCTCCTGGGCCGAAAAGCTGGCCGCGATCAACAATCTCATCACCGACCTCGTCCAGCCCACCACCGAGACCGCGCGCATCATCGGCGCCGTGGCTCAAGGTGACCTCACCCAGACCATGGCCATGGAAATCGAGGGACGCCCCCTCAAGGGCGAGTTCCTCCGCACCGCCAAGGTCGTCAACGGCATGGTCGGACAGCTCGCCTCCTTTGCCTCCGAAGTCACCCGTGTCGCCCGCGAAGTCGGCACCGAAGGAAAACTCGGCGGCCAGGCCAAAGTCACCAGCGTCTCCGGTACCTGGAAAGACCTGACCGACAGCGTCAACTCCATGGCCGCCAACCTCACCGCGCAAGTGCGCAATATCGCCGATGTGACCATCGCGGTGGCCAATGGCGACCTCTCCAAGAAGATCACCGTCGACGTGCGCGGCGAAATCCTCCAGCTCAAAGACACCATGAATACCATGGTTGATCAATTGCGCTCCTTCGCCTCGGAAGTGACTCGCGTCGCCCGCGAAGTCGGCACTGACGGCAAACTGGGCGGCCAAGCCATCGTCCGCGGCGTCTCCGGCACCTGGAAGGATTTGACCGACAACGTCAACCTCATGGCCAGCAATCTCACCAGCCAGGTCCGCAATATCGCGACCGTCACCACCGCCGTCGCCAACGGTGATCTCTCAAAGAAAATCACGGTGCACGTCAAAGGCGAAATCCTCGAACTCAAAGACACGATCAACACCATGGTCGATCAGCTCAGCTCCTTCGCCTCCGAAGTCACCCGCGTCGCCAGCGAAGTCGGCACCGAAGGCAAGCTCGGTGGCCAGGCCAAAGTCAAGGGCGTCGCCGGCACCTGGAAGGATTTGACCGACAGCGTCAACTCCATGGCCAGCAACCTCACCGCCCAGGTCCGCAACATCGCCGACGTCACCACCGCCGTGGCCAAAGGTGATCTCACCCGCAAAATCACCGTCGACGTCAAAGGCGAAATTCTCGAATTGAAAAACACCATCAATACCATGGTGGACCAGCTGAGCTCCTTTGCCTCCGAGGTCACCCGCGTCGCCAGCGAAGTCGGCACCGAAGGCAAACTCGGCGGCCAGGCCAAGGTCAAGGGCGTCGCCGGCACCTGGAAGGATTTGACCGACAGCGTCAACTCCATGGCCAGCAACCTCACCTCCCAGGTCCGCAACATCGCCGACGTCACCACCGCCGTGGCCAAAGGTGATCTCACCCGCAAGATCACCGTCGACGTCAAAGGCGAAATCCTCGAACTGAAAAACACCATCAACACCATGGTGGACCAGTTGAACTCGTTTGCTTCCGAAGTCACCCGCGTGGCCCGCGAAGTCGGCACCGAAGGCAAACTCGGCGGCCAGGCCAAAGTCAAGGGCGTGGGCGGCACCTGGAAAGATTTGACCGACAGCGTCAACTCCATGGCCAGCAACCTCACCGCCCAGGTCCGCAACATCGCCGACGTCAC
>Ga0137367_10002666_pt1 | contig 14357 bp, 14 predicted proteins | sample SagtaG_14_FD_104939 | JGI IMG/M metagenome (GOLD analysis project Ga0137367, IMG submission 104939) | Vadose zone soil microbial communities from Sagehorn Ranch, Mendocino, California, USA - Sage1_L_80_16 metaG | ecosystem: Environmental > Terrestrial > Soil > Vadose zone | place: USA... | reverse complement strand
TACTCGAGGCCGAGAAGGAGCTGACCCGGCGCAGCGACGAGCTGGCCCGGCAGCGCCAGCAGCTCCCCTGGGTCCGGATCGACAAGGACTACCGCTTCGATACCGACGAAGGCAACGCTTCGCTGGCGGACCTGTTCGGAGGGCGCTCGCAGCTTCTCATCTACCACTTCATGTTCGGCCCTGAGTACACGGCGGGCTGCCCGGCCTGCTCGGCGATCGCGGATTGCTACAGCGGCTTCGTCGTCCACCTGGAAAATCACGACTTGGCGATGATGGCCGTGTCGCGCGCTCCCATCGCCCACATCCAGGCCTACAAGAGCCGGATGGGGTGGAGCTTTCCGTGGGCGTCCTCGCTCGGGAGCGACTTCAACTTCGACTTCAACGTCTCGTTCACCGAGGAGCAGCAGCGCGCAGGCGACGTGGAATACAACTACCGGTCGATGGACGTGAAGCCGGTCCTGGAAGCGGGCGAAGAAGGCCCTGTCGCCGAGTTCGCGGCCATGGTCGGCACCGACACGGCGACGTACACGCGCGAGGCGCCCGGGATGAGCGCGTTCGCCCGGGAGGACGGTGCCGTCTACCACACCTACTCCGCGTATGCCCGCGGCATGGATGTCCTCTGGGGCATGTACCAGTGGCTCGATCGGGCACCCAAGGGACGCAACGAGACCGGGCCGTGGTTCCGCCGCCGTGACGAGTACGACAAGGGCTAACTATTTGAGCCGGCGCGCGCGTCATGAGAAGATCGGCGAAGTCGAATTCAAGGAGGAACAAGGTGTCTCTGCAGATTGGCGATACGGCGCCCGACTTCGAGGCCGCTACGACTGAGGGACCGATCCGGTTCCACGAGTGGATCGGCGACTCGTGGGCCGTGCTGTTCTCGCATCCGAAGGATTTCACGCCGGTGTGCACGACAGAGCTCGGCTACATGGCCAAGATCAAGCCCGAGTTCGACAAGCGGAACGTCAAGATCATCGGGCTGTCAGTCGATCCGACGGGCGATCACGAGGCATGGGCGCGTGACATCGAGGAGACGCAGGGCGCGGCGCCGAACTACCCGATCATCGGTGACGACGACTTCCGTGTCTCGAAGATGTACGGCATGCTGACCGCCGACGTGTCGGGTGACGCGAAGGCGCGGACACCGGCCGACAACCAGACGGTGCGGAACGTCTTCGTCGTCGGCCCCGACAAGAAGGTCAAGCTGATCCTCGTCTACCCGATGACGACCGGGCGCAACTTCGACGAGGTACTGCGCGTGATCGACTCGCTGCAGTTGACGGCGAAGCACAAGGTCTCGACGCCGGTGAATTGGAAGCAGGGCGAGGACGTGATCATCGCGGGCTCAGTCTCTAACGACGAGGCCAAGGAGTTGTTCGGCGAGTGGAAGGAGCCGAAGCCCTACATCCGCATCGTCGCGCAGCCCGAGGTGGCGACCGATCGCGAGCACGTACCCGCATAACTGACCGAGCTCCGCGAGCTTGCTCGGGGCTAAGCGTGACCGCCTGTTTCAGAAACGGAGGCCGGTACACGCAGCGCGCGCGTTCGCGCGCGAGCCTCGCGCCACCAGATGATCTCGTACGCGTGGAGTGCGATCCAGACGGCGGCTACGAGTGAGAGCGCGACGAGCGCCGGCACGACAACGGCCACCGGCCACAGCAACGCACAGGCGACCGCGGCGACCAAGCGGCCGCCACCGAACGTGCGTGACACACGCACGCGCAGCGCCACGTAGGCGAATAAGTAGAGCGCGGGTCCGCCGCAGAGGCCGAGCGCCGGGATCGTGTCGAGCTCGTCGCCGACATGTGCGAGCGTCGTCTTCATCGCGAATGCGAAGAGGACGATGCCCGCCACCATCGGCAGATGCAGGTAGGTGTAGGCATCGCGCGCGAGGGCGGTGCGCTGCGCGCCGCTTCGGTCGCTGAGCAGCTGCTGGCCGCGGATCTGGAAGAAGTCGAAGTACGCCAACCAGAACGACATGGCCACCACGAGGCCGAGCACGGCGGCGACGATTACGCCGGTGCCGAGTCCGGTGCCCCTCGCCCCGAGGCCGATGGCGATCAAGGACTCGCCGATCGCAATGATCACGATCAGCCCGTGGCGCTCGACGAAGTGCGCGGGTTGGACGCGCCAGCCGCTTATGCCTCCGAGCAGCGGGCCGAACAAGCCGACGGCGACCGCCGCCAGCCAGAGCATCGGCCGCAGCCAGCCGTGGACGAACCCCGCGGCGACGATCAGAGCCGCACCGGCGAGGGCCGAGGGAGCACTCCGCAGGATCGCCGCCAGCAGGTCGCGGTCGCCGCGTGCGGCCAGCGCGTACAGCGTGAGCCACATGACGTTCACGATCAGGAAGGCGACCCCGAAAACGACACCATGGCGGCCGAACACCTCGGGGACGGCCAGCGCGGCGACGAACATCGCCGCCATCGCGACCAGCATCGCCCCCCACACCGCGCCCTCGTCGGGATCGACGGTGTTGGTCAACCAGGCGTAGGCGGCCCATGCCCACCAGAGCGCGGCGAGGATCAGGAGACCGTGCCCGAGCCCACCCCACGTCGGATCATCCGACAGGACCGTCGTGACCTGCGTGAACGCGAAGACGAAGACGAGGTCGAAGAAGAGCTCGAGCGGAGTGACGCGTTGCTCGCGTTCGACGTGCTGCCCACTCGCACGGGCAGTGTCACTATTCACCTCACGTGTTCGTACGGTAGTGGAGGTGAACCACGCCGTTGCCGAAACGGCGTTCGTCCAGCAGCTCGAGCTTCAAGCGGACATTGTCGGGGAGGGACTGATTGCCGCCTCCCACCACGGCGGGCGAGATGAACAGGTGATACTCGTCGACCAACCCAGCCTTGATCGCCTGCGCGGCGAGATCGGGACCGCCCACGGTGATGTCACGTTCCGCTGACGCTTTCATCCGCAGGACCGCTTCAGGGTTGAAGTCCCGCTCGATCCGCGTCCGGGCGCTGGACACCTTCTCCAGCGTCTTGGAATACACGATCTTGTCGGCCTCCTGCCAGATCTCCGCGAAGTCCTGCACGACGGGCGGCTGGTCGGCAAGGGTGTGCGCGGTCTCCCAGTAGACCATCACCTCGTACATCCGGCGCCCGTAGAGATAGGTGCCGACGGGCCGCTCGAGGTCGTTGACGAAGGCGTGCACCTCCCCGTCCGGCTCAGCCCAGTCGAAGTTGCCGTCCTCGTCCGCGACGTAGCCGTCGAGCGACGTGATCGCCGAGTAGATCAGCTTGGCCATCTGAGCATCCTTACCAACCGCGTTACGCGATGGGCGCGGGCTCGACGTGCGGAGTGAGGGAGGCCGGGTCCCGCTCTGGGAAAAACGCCGCTCGGAGCCGCTCCTGCGCGAGTGCGTGTTTCTCGACGACGACGTCCCTTGCTTTCGCGAAGCTGAGGTGAGGCGTGCAGGCGCATGATCACGCCGCAAGCCACGCTCATGGCGACACGTCCCTGAACCGCTCCGCGTTTCAGGCGACGACGCATTGCCTGACCGGCTGCGCGATCGGCGAGGTGCTCGGCATGGTCATCGCGACGGCGCTCGGCTGGGACAACGCTGCTTCGATCGCGATCTCGGTCGCGCTCGCCTTCCCATTTGGCTACTCATTCACGCTCGGTCCTGTGTTGTGCGCGAACGTGCCGTTCCGCCGCGCGGTCGGGCTCGCCTTTGCTTCCGACACGCTGTCGATCACGACGATGGAGATCGTCGACAACGCGTTCATCCTCTTCGTCCCCGGCGCCATCGCGGCTGGACTCGGCGATGCGCTCTTCTGGTGGAGCCTCGGCGTCTCATTCGTGGTTGCCTTCGTCGCGGCATTCCCGGTCAACCGCTGGCTGATCGCCCGCGGCCGCGGCCACGCTGTCGTGCACGAGTTGCACGCGCACTAGCCAACAGACGTCCGTTCCGAGGCTCGCCGGCGCATGACACGGCCTGGACGCGCCCGCGTAAGATCGATCACGAATGGGCACCTGGCCGACTACCAAGGGGAGCTGAGTGATGGGCATCGGCGACTGGTTCAAGCGACTCCGCGCTCGGGAGGACGCCAAAGCGATCGAGCGATTCGAAGAGCGGCGAGCACAGGAACAAGACCTACCCGAGGGAGAACGCTTTCTCGCCGACGAAGACCGCCTCGGGCGTGGGCCAGACGAAGAGATCGTCAAGGGCGAGCTCTGGGGCACTGTCCACACCGACCGAGACGATTCATAGGCGTAGGGTTGCCTCAATCGACAGGGAGGCTCGGATGGCGCTCGCACGTGTTGTGACCTTCGAAGGGGTCAACAAGGACCGGATGGATGAGATGGACCGCGAGATGCGCGAGGGGCAGCCGCCGGAGGGATTCCCGACGACGGAGCTTGTCGTCCTCCACGACCCCGACGCGGAGAAGTCGCTCGTGATCATCTTCTTCGAGACGGAGGACGACTACAAGCGCGGCGACGAGGTGCTGAACGCGATGCCCGCCGGCGACACGCCAGGGCGCCGCACATCGGTGACGAAGTACAACGTGGCGACTCGCATGACGGGCTAAGAGTCTCGACGAGGGCCGGAATGCCCTCGCGATCACGCGCGATACATTTTCTTGTTTCTCCGGTCTGACGAAAGGATCCGAGATCCGAGGGAAATGGAGCGCGATGATGATCGAAGAAGCGCAGCTGGAAGAGGTCGGCTCGGGGCTCGCGCCTGTGAGTCCGGGCTGGTTCGTGGTCAACGTCGGTGATGCGGCGTGGTTGCGAAACGACGCATTCGGGGGTCGGTGCGTGTTCGAGAGCAGCCCGCGCGTACTCGCCGAACGACCCGGCATCGAATCTCAATCATTCGCCGAGATCGGCTTCACGCTGGCGGTGCTCGAGCCCGGAAAGCCGACAGGCATGTATCACGCCGAGTCAAGCCAAGAGGACTTCCTCGTGCTCGCGGGAACGTGCGTGCTGCTGGTCGAAGAGCAAGAGCGGCCGCTCCGCGCCTGGGATTTCGTCCACTGCCCGGCCGGCACCCGCCACACTTTCGTCGGCACCGGCGACCAGCCGTGCGTGATCTTCATGACGGGGGCGCGTCGCGACGGCGACACGATCGTCTACCCGCGCTCGAAGACGGCACGCGCCCGCAACGCCGGCGTCGAGTCCGAGACAGACATGCCCGCCGAGGCATACGCGCCGTTCACGCACTGGCAACTCGGCCGCCCAGAAGCTTGGGCCGATCTGCCGTGGGCCTGACTCCTTATTAATAGGAGCGAGGGGACGGATCGAGAACCAGCGGCGGCCTCGCCTTCTGCGTGCAGTTGAAGTCGTTCGCGAGGTTGCCGAGAATCGGCGCCTGCTCGCGGACGTCCGGACGCGGGTCGGGCCGGCCGTCGGTGCGCGGATCGAGCCGCCGGCCGCCGAGGGAATCGTCCTCGATGAACTTCGCGTAGGCGTCGAAGCTCAGCGTCTGATGGTTGATGTAACTGCGCTTCGCCTCGCAGTTGCGGCTAGCCGGTTGTAGCCAATTCAGACAACAGAGCCGCGGCCCGTTGCCGCCACTGGGCGAGAGGCCACCCACGCCCTCGCGCGGCTACCGCTTCGGCTTTGCTGTGCCGAAAGTCCAGAGGTTTCCCTCGAGATCGCGAGCGCTGTAGCCGCGCTGTGTGCCGTCGAGGGTGTACGCGATTGTCGTGTTCGTCGAGGACATAGCAATCAACGGCGACGGCTCGGGACAGACGATGGTGCGCCGGCGGCTGCACGTCTTCCAATGTCCACGCGCGCCCGCCGTGAGATAGGGCGCGGCGAGAGTAGATGTCGATGCCCGGCGTGCGGTCCTCGCCGGTGAGCTCCTGGGCGGTACCCGACATGTAGACGGCTTGGCCTGTGTTGATGGGGACCGTGGAGTCGAAGATGACGATGCTCACGGCGCCGCGGGCTTCGAGGTTTCGGGAATGTTTGGCGTCCGGTTCGGAGACCCAGAAGAACGCGCGGTAGTCCGTGGATGCGTAGTAGACGGGTGTCACCCATGGCCGGCCGGCCTGATCGACCGTTCCCAGCACCATGTACAGGTTGGCGTCGATGATCGCTCTCGCGATCGCTTCGAGATCGTGTTCGTCCGTCACGGTCGGAGTATCACTGCGACACCGAAGCCGTTTCAGGGATCCTTGCCAGGTCGAGTGCTTCCTTGATCGTGAGCCTGCCGCCGAGCTCGGTGGCTCGGGCGACGTCATCGGCCGAGAGTGCTGCTCTTGCCTTGTCGACGAACTCGCGCCCGGCGTCTCGTCGGAGTAGACATTGACGATGCCCTCCTGGTTGGCGTAGACCTCCGCCGCGGCGGCGATCTGTAAAGCCGTTTCGGGCCGGTGCTCGACCGCTTCGGTCGCCGCGAGCCCGATCAGCGAGAGCCCGACTCCACGGACGCTCGCCACATCGGTGTAGGCCTGGACCGAGTCTAGGAAGTGCCGGCGTGCGAGCGCAGCGTCTTCGTGCCGGAGGTGTGTCCAGGCCATCTCGGAGAGGATCCGGGCTTCCTCGGCTCGGTCACCGATCGTTTCGAACGCGGCGAGTGATTGCCGGTAGAGGTCGAGGGCGCCCGACAGGTCACCGCGAATGGCCGCCAGTTGGGCGAGGCCGCCGAGCGACAGGCCGGCTCCTTCCTCGTCGCCGATCCTCTGTTGGATCTCGAGCGCCCGGGAGTACCTCGTCTGGGCGGCGTCGAAGTCGCCGGCGACGGTGTGGAGGATGCCGTCGACGGTCGTGGCAAATCCCTCGCCCCACGTGAAGCCAAGGGAGCGACTTCTCTCGATGCTCTCGCTCGTCCACCTGAGCCCTGCTTCGAGATCGAACCTGATCAGCCCGATGCCTAGGCAGAACGCACCGATACAGAGCTCGCGACCGGCTTCGCATTCGGCGGCGATGCGACATGCCTCGGTCCACTCGTCGTTCGCCCGCTCGACTTGACCCAGCACATCCGACGCCAGTCCCGCCGTGACCAGTGCGCCCGCCCGCCCGACGGTGGGAGAGCTACCGGTGTCGGCGTCGAGGAAGGACGCGGCGTACTCCCGGGCGGTGAGGTTCTTGCCCCGAACGTGCCAGTACAGCCAGAGGTCGCCGCACAGCTGCAGGCCTGTTTCGGCAGCAGCTGCGTCACCGTCGCGCGCCGTCGCCAGGAGCGTGTCGAGCGCGGCCTGGAGGTTGCCGTCATCGGCGATGCCGCGTTCGAGGGATCCGATCTGGTCGGTGCCCTCGATGCCGTCACGGATCGCCCGGCCGAGCTCCGCATAACGGCGGGCATGCCTCAGCGCGACCTCACGCGTTTCGCCCGCGCTCTCGAGGCGCTCGCGCGCGTACTCGCCGATCGTCTGCAGCATCCCGAGCCGGTCGCCCTGGCCGTCCGTCTGCACGAGAGCCTTGTCGACGAGCGACTCCAGCTCGTCGAGGATGTTCTCGCCGCGGTCTGCGCAGACGGCTTCGACGTCCGCGAACGTGCACCCTCCCGCGAAGACGGCGAAGCGCCGGAACAGGCGCTGCTCCGGCTCGACGAGAAGCGAGTGGCTCCAGTCGATCGTTGCGCGCAGTGTCTGCTGCCGCTCGGGAATGTCGCGAGGGCCGGATGTGAGCACCTGGAGGGCGTGGTCGAGTCGCTCGAGGAGCGCCTCCGGAGACAGGAGCCGCAGCCGGGCGGCAGCGAGCTCAAGAGCGAGCGGCAGGCCGTCCAGGCGCCGGCAGACCGCCGCGACGACCTCGGCGTTCTCGGGCGTGAGCTCGAACGAGCCTCTGGTCGTCCTCGCGCGCTCGACGAACAGTGCGATCGCCGGATACGAGATGAGCGACTCGGTCGAGCCCGGATCGGACTGCGGGGGAAGCTCGAGCGGGGCGAGCGGGTACTCCCGTTCGGCAGCGATCCTCAGCGGTGTCCTGCTCGTCGTCACGATCTGCAACGCAGGGCAGCGCTCGATCAGACCGGCGACCTCCGAAGCGGCCGACACGACCTGCTCGAGGTTGTCCAGGAGCAGGAGCGCCTTCTTGTCAGCGATCAGCGCGGCGACGCCTTCGCCGAGCGTCCGTCCCTCGGCTTCCTTCACGTCCAGCGCGTCCGCGAGAGCGGGGAGAAACTGCGCGGGGTCGGTGACGTCGGCCAGCGCGATGAACGCGACACCGTCCAGGAACTCGGGCGCGAGCAGCCGGCCGAGCTCGACGACGATGCGCGTCTTTCCGACACCGCCGGGACCCGTGATCGTGACAACCCGATGTTCGTGCGCCAGCTCGACGAGGGACGTCAGGTCGTCGGCGCGGCCGACCAGTGGAGCGGGCGGGTCGGGCAGGTTGCTCGGCAAGCTGGCGAACCGCTCGCCCTTGCCCTCCAGCGCCCCCGGATCCGGCACCACGATGCCTTCGGCAGAGACCGCGTAGAGCTCGAACGGGCGTCCGACGTTCTTGAGCCTGAACCGCCCGAGGCGTACGACGCCGACGTCGCTCCGGTTCTTGACCTGGTCGTAAGCGGAGTCGGACAACATCACGCCGCCCGTCACCGCAAGCGACTCGATCCGGGCGGCGATGTTCACGGCGTCGCCGGTGAGCCGTTGGGGCTCGACGATCACGTCGCCCACGTGGACGCCGATGCGTACCGGTACTTCGTGCGCCGCGAGCTCGCGCTGGATCGCGACTGCGGCGAGCACCGCAGCGAGCGAGCTCGGGAACATGCTCAGGCTGCCATCCCCGAGTCGTTGGACGATCGTCCCGCCGAACGCGTCGTGGTGGGTCTCGAGGGCACTCATGTACCGGTCGCGCTTGTCGAGTCCCAGGCGTTCGTCCGCCTGGATCAGCGCCGTGTACCCGACCATGTCGGTGAACATCACCGCGACAAGCCGACGATCGAGCCGCTCACTCAAGACTCGTCCCTCGGCCCGCCTGGAGGAACGGGAGCATCGGCATTGTGATGACCCTATCGCGGTCTGCCGGAGGGCACTGCGGGGCGGCCCGAAAAATTACCGCGCGCCCGCCGAGCACACCGATGGCGGTAGAGCTGGACGCGCGGCTAAGGGCCGACGGGCTGGAGTCGCCGATCGCCGACAGGCCGGGTCTGGCGTGCGGCGATGGGAAGGCTGAAGCCGACGCGAGCCCCGCCGCCGACGCGATTCTCGGCCCAGATGCGGCCGCCCTGCGCCTCGATCAGACCCCGCGCGATCGCGAGGCCCAGCCCGGCGCGGCCCCCTCGGCGCGTGCGCGCCAGATCCGCGCGCCAGAACCGGTCGAACATCCGCGCCTGAGCCTCCTCCGTGAGGCCATCCCCGGTGTCCTCGACCACGACTTCCAGTTCCTCGCCAACGGGTCTTGCGGTGACGACGACGGAGCCGTCGGAGGGTGTGTGCCGGAGTGCATTGGTGAGCAGGTTGGTGAGGACCCGCTGCACGTGTTGCGGGACGCATCGCACGCCGGGCAGTGGTTCTGCGAGCGCCAACTCCAGCCGCACGCTACGCGCACGCGCGTCTGCCTCGAGGCCCCGGACGCAGGACGTGACGAGCTCACCGAGCGGCGTCTCGCGCAGCTCGAGGGTCAACACTCCGGCGTCAATCTGCGCGAGCTCGAACAGATCGTCGATCAGCGCGCCGAGCGCGGAGGCCTGCTCGCCAAGCGCCGGTAGGTATTCGTCCGGCTCCGCGAGGCCATCTTCGATCGCCTCGAGCATTGCCCGAATCGCGGCAAGCGGCGTACGCAAGTCGTGGCTCGCCCAGGCGACGAGCTGTCGCCGTGCGTCGAAGAGCTGCTCGATGCTCGTCGCCATCTCGTTGAACGACGCGCCGAGCCGGGCGACCTCGCGTGGACCGTCGCTCGGCGCGCGCGCAGCGAGCTCGCCTGCTGCAAGTCGTGCGGCGGCCTGTTCGAGGGAGTGAACGCGACGTGTGATCGACTGACCCAGCAACAGCGCCGCGACGAGCGCCGTCGACGCGGACGCCGATGCGACCTCGAGCAGCTTGACGTCGTCGTGCATGTGAAACATGACGAGGCCGCCGAGCGTCACCGCCGCGAGCGGGAGTGCGACCGCGACTAGCGCAAGCGCGGCGACCTGGAGCCGCAGGGTGGGCAGCAAGCGCAGCGCGAAGGTGGCTGCGAGACCCGCGGCCAGCGTGCTCAGCGCGACGATGACGGCGAACTCGGTCATGGGTTGAATCGATAGCCGACGCCCCACACGGTCTCGAGGAAGCGCGGCCGCGACGGATCCTCCTCGATCTTCTCGCGCATGCGACGAATGTGAACGGTCACCGTGCCGGTGTCGAGCGCGTTCGTGTATCCCCAGACGCCGTCCATCAGCTGCTCGCGGGAGAAGACGCGGCGCGGATGCGACAGGAGGAACCAGAGCAGATCGAACTCCTTGGCGGTCAGCTTGAGCAGCTCGCCGTCGCGCCGAACTTCGCGGGCGGCCTCATCGACCTCGAACTCACCGAAGACGACGCGCTCGGTCTCGGCAGGAGACGGACGGCTTCGGCGGAGGACGTTGCGAACACGGACTGCGAGCTCGCGCGGGGAGAAAGGCTTGGTCACGTAGTCGTCTGCGCCGAGCTCGAGGCCGACGATCCGATCGGTCTCGTGCCCGCGTGCGGTCAGCATGATCACGGGTAGCTCTGACCGTGAGCGGATCCAGCGGCACAGCTCGAAGCCGTCGGTGCCGGGCAGCATCACGTCCAGCACGACGAGCTCCGGGCTCTCGGCCTCGAGGATCTCTCGCGCCTCGTCGCCGGTTGCCGCCTCGCGCGTTTCGTAGCCGTCACGGCGCAGGTAGCGGACGACGATGTCGCGGACGATCGCCTCGTCGTCGACGACCAGAACGGTTGGCATGAACACATTCTGGCCGTAACGAGACTTTCTCGATCGAGAATTCAGAAATCCGTAAGGGATGAAGGGCCGGCACGGTGAGCGTCGCGCCGGCCCTGAGCCTGTCTTAGGAGTGTGGGACGCGAATCACGGGGCACACGAAGCTCTTGATCACCCCGATGTCCGTCGCCGCGCCTCCTGCGATGGCCGCGGCCACCTCCTCGTCGCTGTCCAAGTCTCCGCTGTCGTTCGTGTCGTACTGCGCGACTGCAGCGGCGTAGTTCGCGAACTCCAGTCCGTGCACCTTCCAGCGGCCGCCGTTGTAGCCGGAGTCGCCCGGGGCGGCCGTGGCGACGTTCGGCTGCAGACCGAAGAACTGGTAGATCGTGTCGAAGCTCGAGGCGGGCGCACCGGTCTTCGAGAGATCCGTGGGCGTGTTGACCGTGCGGTACAGCTGGCCGTCGACGTAGAACGCCGGACCGGTCACGCCACCCGATCCGCCGGCCGTCGCTGCCCCCGCGAACGCAACGACCGCGAGCCCTGAAGCGAGTGTTGCCAGTAGGAGACTCCTCATCGTTTTCCTCCTCTGTTCGTTGTGATGCTCGAATTCGGAGAGCCGGATCAGGGTGGCAGCGAAAGCTTGCGCAGCCCTTTCGCGCGGATTACGACGATCTAAAATCTTCAGCCGAGGCCGTGATGCTTAGCACTGTCCGGGTGTGCTGCTGATTGACGTTGGTTGTGTTGTGCGAGTCGCTGCCACTGGACGTTCCCCTGGCCATCCACTTTGAGGATCAACGCGCTCACCGCGCCTGTGTTCTGACTGCTGTCGTAGGTGCTTCCCGCCGCGACGAAGCCACGGTCGCTGGTCTGCCTGATCGCATTGCTGGCGGTCGCGATCCCTCGTATCAAGTAGAGAGTCTCCGGGTAGACGGTTGGCGGCAGGCCGCTTGCGTACTCAGGACTCGCTGCTCACGGAAGGCGGGCGCCTTGAGAACAGCTACGAACTCGCACGCGCCGGCGAGGCGCTCGCGGCGTTCCGATCGACGCACACGCAAGGCAAGCTCAGCATCACGATCAACTAGGGCGGCGACTCCTCGCTCTGTGACCGTGTGTGGGTTCGCCCCGCACACTGAACCACGTGACGGTGGAGACGCGCACCGTCACGGGAAACGGACGCGGCAACTAGTGCAGTCCGAGAAACCCGACCCGCCCGAGACCGCCCAACGCATCGGCCGAGACCTTAGTGCCGAGTTACGGTGGCTAGCCGTACCCCAGGACGCGGGCTGCCTCCATCGTCACGAGCCCCGATTCGAGCCAAGCTCGGGTTGCAACGAGACGAAAGGAGCAGCAATGCAGTCCGAAACACCACATAAGAGCACCGGCCTCCTGGTCGGCGCCTGGGTCGCCGCGTTGATCGGTGCGATCGTCCTCGCCGCAGGCGGGACGGGGATCTGGGCCGACACGCAGCGGGACACCAACGGCTACTTCTCTGCGAACGCGCACCAGTACCAGAGCGGGACGCGGGCGATCGCGACCGAGAGCATCACCGTCGGCAGCGCCGTCCCGACGTGGCTTGCCGGGAACGTCCGGCTCGACGTGTCCGGCGACAAGCCGGTATTCGTCGGGATCGCACGGAAGGCCACGGTCGACGCGTACCTCGCGGGGGTCGCGCACGCCGAGGCAACCGACCTCGACCTCGATCCGTTCAAGGTCACGTACGTGGACCACGCGGGGGCCGCCGACCCGGGACGGCCCGCCGACCAGCCCTTCTGGGAGGCGACCTCCTCGGGAACGACGGCACCGCTCACTTGGAAGCTCGGGTCCGGGAAGTGGTCGATCGTCGTCATGAACACGGACGGCTCGCCTGACGTGTCGGCGTCGATCGCCGTCGGCGTCAAGGTCCCGGCGCTCCTCTGGGCCGGAATCGGCCTCGCGGCGTTCGGCGGCGCCCTCCTCGCAGCCGCCAGCCTGATGTTCCGCACCCGCTCGAGGTCCTACCGTCGCGCGACGACGGCGGCTGCGTTGGCGGGCTGAGACGCAGGCTTCGCCGGCGGTTTCGAGTCGGCCAGGATCGCAGCGAGCAAGAGGGTCGAGACGGCAACGGTCGCTCTCGCCGAGGAGGCTTCAGGCGAGGCGGCCCGCGACCGCGCGGTGGTCGAGCCGCGGCCTGAACTCTCGCTTGTTGTAACGGCGCTGGTCACGCTGGTGGCGTTTGCTGCGGAGATCGCGCTGCTGGCGCGCGGTTGGCGACTGAAGCCGTAGCGTCGCGGATGAGTACGCGAGCCGCCGTCGTCAGCCGACATCACGGCACGGTCTCGGCCTCCGAAGCTGCCTCGTATCCGTACGCTTAAGGCGGTTGGCTCGTCGTCGTCTTGCCGTACGATCGCCGCGGTGGCATACGACGATGAGCTTGCGGGTCGCATACGCGAATTGCTCGCCGGTGAGTCCGGTTTGACCGAGAAGAAGATGTTCGGCGGGCTCGCGTTTTTGATTGGCGGCAACATGGCCGTGGCAGCAAGCGGCCAAGGCGGAGTATTGGTACGCGTCGACCCGGCGCAGTCAGACACGCTCGTAGCGACGACAGGCGCTCGCCTCATGGAAATGCGCGGTCGGTCGATGCAGGGATGGCTGAGAGTCGACCCGGAAGACCTTCGCACCAAACGCCAGCTCGCCAAATGGGTCCGAATCGGCACGGCGTACGCCCGCTCGCTACCCGCGAAGCGATGAACGATCCGAACAGCCTCCTCAGCTTGGCGTCGATGCCGACGCGGCAAGAGTCGCGAGATCCGATCGGTCTTTCGCGGCGACGCGTGGGTCGTCGTGTAGCTCCGACTTGTCGGCCTTGAGCGCGCGAAGGCCGATCACTCGGGCGCGAACGCCTCGTAGCTCCGCGACGTCGTCGCCGAACGATCCTTCGGGCCATGTACCGCGGCCTTCCCTGAGCGGCGTATAGATGCCTCCGGTTGTGTCGCGCGCGATGAAGGCGAGCTCGAGCCGGACGTCATCGCGTTCGTACCCGGTGTAGCCGTCCTCGCCTTCCTCAGGTGCGTGACTCCAGCCGTTGGTTGTGAGCAAAGCCGCGATTCGGTCGTGATCCTTCAACCAGACGGCCAGATCGATGTCGTCGTGTGGTCGACTCACCTTCTTCGCGTGAAAGTCGACAGCCCAGCCGCCGAACAGCCAGTACTCGATCCCGTGCGCGTCAAGGAGCTCGTGAATCGACACGAGCGCAGCGAGCTGGCGTCTCTGCGCACGCGCCGAGTGTTGCAAAGGCCGGTCCCAGCCGGTCTGCAACCAGCGGGTGCGCCGATGACTTCGGTGGGCCAGCCTGGTCTGATGGGATGACGCAGTGCACCGACCATTCCGTGGAGGAGAAACCATGAGGAAGATCACCGCAGGCCTGTTCATCTCGCTCGACGGCGTCGTGGAGGCGCCCGATCACTGGCACTTCCCGTACTTCAACGAGGAGATGGGCGCGGCCGTCGACGCGACCTTCGGCGCCGCCGACACCATGCTTTTCGGCCGCAAGACCTACGACAGCTTCGCCGGGGCCTGGCCCGAGCGCGAGGCGGCCGGCG
>Ga0137367_10002650_pt1 | contig 14379 bp, 10 predicted proteins | sample SagtaG_14_FD_104939 | JGI IMG/M metagenome (GOLD analysis project Ga0137367, IMG submission 104939) | Vadose zone soil microbial communities from Sagehorn Ranch, Mendocino, California, USA - Sage1_L_80_16 metaG | ecosystem: Environmental > Terrestrial > Soil > Vadose zone | place: USA... | reverse complement strand
TCGCGATCGCCGCCGGAGCAGGCTTGTTACTGCTGCTTGCCTTCTTCGGCTATCTGATGTGGCTCAACGGGCAGCCCCCGGTCTTGGCCAAGTCGCCGGAAGTCGATCCACTGACTAAGATCCCGCTTTCCCTCGACCTGAATCCCATGCGCGACCGCGCCTCGGAACGAGTTGCCAACGAATTCCTGCGCGCCATGCGAGACGGGCACTGCAAAGACGAACTCACCGACTGGGCAAAGGACTATCGCGCACGGCGGGCCGCATTCATTTGCGACTTAGAAGGCAAGCACCCTCTGGTCTCCTGGAAGGTTGTCGATTGGGAGGACCGCCCGCCGCTGCGCATCCTCGCTTTCACAGGCAAACGCCGGAACGAGGCTTCAGGCTATCAGGACCTGATTTCGGTCACGCTCGACAGCCGTAGCGGAGAGTGGGTCGTATCCAGCTACGACGCGCTTTACTGATCAGCCGCTGAAAAGTCAGATGTCTATGCTCCAGCCTAAGGGTGCCCCACCCCTCTCGGTTTCCGAAGGGTGGGGTCTGAAAAGACAGGTGGTTGTCTAGGCGGCGGTAGCGATCTTGTCCAGAATCATAGCCGCTCGCCCGGCGTCCTTGACTCCAAAGAACACAAACGGCGAATTGCTGGAGTCGAGTCCGCTGTAGGCATATTCGATGTTGATGTTCGACCCTCCGAGCTGGGCCGCGGCGCGCGCCAACTCGCCGGGCCGGTTGGGAAGTCGGGCTTGCGCAACATCCGTTTCGGTGTAGCTGAGGCGCTCGGTATCCAGGACTTTCTTCGCCGTGGTCAGGTTGTCCACTACCATGCGAACTACGCTATCCCGATCTGAAGGGACTGCCTGGAACGCCACAACATTCACTTTCTGGTCAGCCAGTGTTTGGCACAGTTTTCCCAGTGTGCCGGGTTTGTCTTCCGTTCGAATTGTCAGTTCTTTGGACGTGGGCATGTGGAACCTCCTTTCCCAGTCCTGGGAACGCGGGCGCGTCCCCTTTGTTTGAGGGCTACTGACAGTCTACCGAGACGCTAATCATACGTCCGTACACTAGCGGGTTCAACGACGAATCCCGTCCATCGCCTTCCCTCAAGGCGTTCCCTCAAGAGAAGATCATAGCGGCTGCCGATTTATTCCGCCGCATAGTTCGGCGCCTCGCGCGTGATCATGACGTCGTGAACGTGGCTCTCGCGCAAACCCGCTCCGCTGATGCGTACGAAGCGCGCCTTCTGCAGTAATTCGGACAGGTTCGAGCATCCGCAGTAGCCCATGCCTGATTTCAGTCCGCCCACCATCTGATACAGAATCATCGACACCGACCCACGATAGGGAACGCGGCCCTCGATCCCTTCTGGAACCAGTTTCGCCAGGCGGTTTGGATCTGCCCCCAGATTCATGTTAGGAACCGCTGCTGACGCCTCTTCCGATGCGCTCTGGAAATAGCGCTCGCTGGATCCCGCGGCCATAGCGCCGATCGATCCCATGCCACGATACGACTTAAACGTACGGCCTTGATAGAGAATGAGTTCGCCAGGACTCTCATCGGTGCCGGCGAACATCGAGCCCATCATTACCGCGCTGGCGCCTGCAGCGAGAGCCTTCGTGATATCGCCGGAGTATTTGATGCCGCCATCGGCGATCACCGGTACCCCAGCATCCTTGGTGGCGCGATAAGCTTCGGCGATTGCGGTAATCTGTGGCACACCTGCTCCGGTGACCACGCGGGTCGTGCATATCGAACCGGGACCAATTCCAACTTTGATTGCATCCGCGCCCGCCTTCGCCAGTTCACAGGCTCCGTCGAACGTCCCAACATTGCCTGCGATCAGATCGACTTCGGGGAATTTTGCCTTGACGTGCTTCACTGCCTCCAGGACCCGCGTGGAATGCCCGTGTGCGCTGTCGATGGCAAGCACATCTACATTTTCTTTGACCAGTTCCGCGGCGCGTTCCAAGAAATCCCCCGTCGCGCCAATGGCCGCGCCCACACGCAAACGGCCCTGCGAATCTTTGGCAGCATTCGGATACTTCAATCTCTTCTGAATATCTTTGACCGTGATGAGGCCCTTGAGATTGTAGGCGTCATCCACCACCAACAATTTCTCGACGCGGTGTTTGTGGAGAATGCTCTCCGCTTCCTGTAGCGTTGTGCCTACCGGAACGGTGATCAGGTTTTCTTTCGTCATCACCTGGCTGATGGGAACATCGAACCGCGTCTCGAAGCGCAAGTCGCGGTTGGTAAGGATCCCAACCAGCCTCTTGTTCTTGGTGATGGGAACGCCAGAAATCTTGTACTTCCGCATGACTTCCAACGCATCTGAGACTTTGTCGTCGGGGCTCATGGTCACGGGATCGACGATCATCCCGCTCTCCGACCGCTTGACCTTGTCAACCTCCTCCGCCTGCTGCTCGATCGTCAGATTGCGGTGAATGATTCCAAGACCGCCCTGCTGCGCCAGCGCGATCGCCATGTGGGACTCAGTCACCGTATCCATGGCAGCGCTGACGATGGGGATATTCAGCCGGATGTTGCGGGTGAGTTGCGTTTGCGTGCTGGCGTTTGCTGGAACGACATCGGAGCGGGCAGGCAGCAGCAACACGTCATCGAAAGTGAGGGCCTCAGGTACTGGGAAGTGAATCATAAATGTGGAGTGAAACCCTTATTGTAGAGAGCCGCAATCCAGCAGGCAACCGGAGGCTACCTCATCAATCCCGATACCCTGCAGCGGGCCCGAAATGGTAGTCAGCACTGTTACCAAAGTTACCAACCAGTACCCACCGCTGACGACTTCCTTAAATCCCCAGTGCTAAGTTAAAAGAGCAATTCCAGAACACCGACGTGGCGAAGGGCCATGCCTCGCCATTCGGGAGCGGAGACGTTCCTGAGGTCTGGTCTCGAGTCTGTAACAAGTCCGCGCGCTTGGCGCTGTGCGCGTTGCGCCAAGCCTGAAATATGACGATTCGCAAGAAGATCATTCTGTTTTCGGCGGTAGCCCTGGGCGGCTTCCTGGCAGCCGTGTACATGGTCTCCCGGTTTGCCTTGATGAAGGCCTTCGCGCGCCTTGAGGGAGAGTTCGCGCAGAGCACTGTACAACATCTGCAAAAGGCCCTTCGCAATGAGCAGAACAATCTGGAGATGATGGCGCATGACTATGCGCAGTCAGACGCTACCTACGACTTCCTGCAGAACCGGAATCCTGATTACGCCAAGAACGGTATAACGTCGGACACGCTGAAAGTTCTTCGAATCGACTTCGTCGCAATCTTTGACAATGCCAACAGCCTCGCTCTGTACAGAAACGTCAATGGCCGGGCGCCGGACGCGAACGATCTGCAGAGCATCGCGGACACCGAGCGGCGCTATGCGTCCCCAAACACCGGGGCAATACAGGGGATACTGGAAGTCGGCGGGCATCTCCTGCTGCTCTCGTACCAACCCGTGTTCCCGAGTGGTGGAACCGGAGCCCCGCGCGGAACTTTGATTATGGGGCGTGAGCTCGACGACGAGGTGGTTGGGGCTCTCTCCAGTTCATTCGGCTTTCCGGTTTGGCTTGAGCCCGCAGTGAGCATCAGCGGAGGCGACCCAGCCGGGGTTGCGTGGAGCGATGGAGTCAACTCGGCCAGGGTTGAAAGCGACTCCACCATGCTGAACTACGTCGCGGTTCGTGACTTCTCAGGTAAGACCCGCCGGCTGCTCGCGGCGCGAACCAAGCGCTCGCTCTATCTGGAGGGAAAGACCGAGAGCCGGTATCTCTGGGGCCTGCTCATGCTTGCGGGAGCGGTGTATTGCGGAGTCCTGTTCTTTTTCGTGGACGAGATCCTCGTGCGAAGGATCGCCGCGCTGAGCACCGAAGTGGGCAAAGTCACTATCAGTGGCGACCTTTCGCTGCGCCTTAATGCGGAGGGCAAGGACGAACTCAGCAGTCTGGCACGCACGCTCAACAACATGCTGTCGGCCATCCAGAAGGCAAAGACCGAATTGCTGCAAGCGCAAGAATCCTTGCGCTTCCATGCAGAACATGACGCTCTCACCGGCGTGTTGAACCGGCGAGCCGTTCGAGACGTTCTCCGTAAAGAGCTGTCGCGCTGCCGTCGCGAAAAGAACACTCTCGGCGTCATTCTGGCCGACGTGGATCATTTCAAGAAGATCAATGATCACCACGGCCATGCAGCCGGGGACGCGGTTCTGGTGAGTGTCGTGCAACGCATCGTATCCGTACTACGCTCGTACGACGCGCTGGGCCGCTACGGAGGCGAAGAGTTCCTGATCATCGCGCCCAATTGCGACCTGGTCATGGCGCAGAAGCTCGCCGAACGTATTCGCATTGTGATTGCCGAAGAGGCGATGGATCTGGGCGACGACAGCGCGAAGGTCACCGTTAGCATGGGCGTCACGTTAGGAACGGCCGAAAGCGATCCCGAGTTCCTGGTCGCCCAAGCCGATACCGCCATGTACGCCGCCAAACGTAACGGTAGAAACCGCATTGAGGTTGGCCTCAACCTGCCCGAGAGTGAAACTCTCGAGATCGGCACTCACTAGCCGCGTGTTCAAATTCCTCTCGATTCCTGCTCCGGAGCGTCAGTTTAGCGATGCAAAGGAAAAACCTTGAACCACGAAGGGCACGAAGTATCACGAAGGCCGTTCTGGGCATGAGTTTCCTTCGTGCGACTTCGTGTCCTTCGTGGTTGACCTTAGCCAGTACCCCTTGCTTCTCCCCCGTTTGACCGCAAGTCACACTAGCAGTTAGGATTTCCCTTTGCCTCTCAGCAGTCCATAATCCATTCAAGCGAGGAACAACATGGCAGCCGTTGATGAAAAGGTGAAGCAGATCATTGTGGAACAACTGGGCGTGGACGAAGGCGAGGTCACCCCCAGCGCTTCCTTCGTAGATGACCTTGGCGCCGACTCGCTGGACACCGTCGAATTGGTGATGGCCTTCGAGGAAGCCTTCGAGATTGAGATTCCCGACGAGGATGCCGAAAAAATTCGTACCGTTCAGGACGCCATCGACTATATCGGCAAGCACGCGAAGGCGGGGAAATAACTGGTGCGTCGAGTTGTTGTTACAGGCATCGGCCTGATTTGCGCGGTCGGCAACACTACCGGGGAAGTCTGGAAGAACCTGCTGGCCGGCAAGAGCGGCGTGGGCAGGATCACCCACTTTGATACCTCGAACCACGCCTGCCAGATCGCGGCAGAAGTCCGCAATTTCGACCCGCTGAATTTCATCGAGAAAAAAGAAGTAAAGAAAATGGGACGCTTCATCCACCTTGCCCTCGCGGCAGCGGAAGAAGCGGTCACAATGTCGCGCCTGAAAGTTACACCGGAGAACGCTGAGAATATCGGCGTTCACATTGGGTCGGGCATAGGCGGGTTCGACATTATTGAGCGCGAGCACACGAACCTGATGGAGGGCGGCCCGCGCAAAATCTCGCCATTTTTTATTCCAGCGGCGATCGTGAACCTTGCGGCCGGCCACGTCTCCATGCGCTTTGGCGCGAAGGGACCCAACGAAGCCACGGCAACTGCTTGCACCACCAGCGCGCATTCCGTCGGCGATTCGTTCCGCATTATTCAGCATTGCGACGCTGACGTAATGATCGCGGGCGGTGCTGAAGCGGCCATAACGCCCATGGGGGTCGGCGGCTTTGCCGCAATGCGGGCACTCTCAACCCGCAACGGTGATCCGGAAAAGGCCAGCCGGCCGTGGGACCGCGATCGAGATGGGTTCGTCATTGGTGAAGGCGCCGGAATTCTGATTCTCGAAGAGTTGGAGCACGCCCGCGCTCGGGGCGCTCAACCCCTTGCTGAAATTGTTGGCTACGGGATGAGCGGAGACGCGTACCACATGACGCAGCCGGCGCCGGAGCATGAGGGCGGCTTCCGCGTGATGCGTAACGCAGTTCGCGATGCAAAGATCAGTGCCAACGCCATCGGTTATGTGAATGCACACGGCACATCAACTCCGATTGGCGACACGCTCGAGGCGCACGCGATTCGCAACTTCTTCGGCGATCACAAGCTCGCGGTCAGCTCGACAAAATCCATGACTGGGCACCTGCTCGGAGGCGCCGGGGGACTGGAGGCCGGAGTGACGGTACTCGCGCTGCGCGATCAGATTCTGCCACCTACTATCAACCTGGAGAATCAAGACCCTGGAACCGGCGACATGGACTTCGTTCCCAACCACGCCCGCAAGGTGTCTCTCGAATATGCGATGTCGAATTCCTTTGGCTTCGGCGGGACTAACGGTGCGCTGCTGTTCAGAACCTGGACGGAATAGATGCTCCTACACCGTCAGCATCACTGTTTCGCGTCGGACCAAGTTCCTTTCAAATGCCTGAAACCCAGGTACAGTCGCAGTGTGCCCGTCGGCTAACGACAATCCTTTGCCGTTGGTTTCGGGCTTGCGCTAGTCAGTGCACTCTGCCGGTTGCCGGCTGAAGCACGGGAGTCGTCTTGAGGACATGTTGAATCCCAGCCCACGACAGGCGCGTCTAGGTTGATCTCGCAGCCCCTTACTTAAGTTCATTCCCTGTTGTGTCCGGCGGGTACCTCGTTTCGACTACAAATTTCCCCTAGACTTGCGCTTACGACGTTTTGTGTCGGGTGCCGAATTCTCCCCTGTTCTTGTAGAAGTGGCATAGGAGTGTGCGAGAGACCGAATGACCATTGACGACGAATTGAGTCTGCTCGAGTCGCACCTGCGGCGGCTGAAAATCGAGTACGAAGTTTTCTTCAGCAATCCGCAGAAAAAGCCGCCATCCGATCTGGAATGGAAGGTTCTCGCGTTCCTGCGCAAGTTCTCCGACGGCGGCCGCATGAGCTTTTCCCAACGCTTCCGGTACAACGAGATGGCGCAGCGTTACGCGATCTACAGCGACCTGTGGCGCAAGAAGACGCGTATCCGTGAAGAGGGTTACCGCCGGCCACAAGACGCGCTCCTGGCGGTGCAAGGCGTGCGCATTGAAGAGCACGAACCCGAACACAAGGTTTATGGCGTCGGCCACACAGCCAAGAAAGACGAACAGCCATTTGCGGTTCAGTGCAGCGATCCGAGCGCGGAGACGGACAAAGTTGAGAAGCTTTACGTTGCACTCACTAACGCCAAAAAGAAGAATGGCGAGAATGCCTCCGGCACCCTCGCCAGCTTCAAGACATTCGTCCAGAAGAAAACCCAGGAAATCCGCAAGCAGCACGGCTGCTCGAAGGTTGAGTACGTCGTGGAAGTGCAAGATGGCAAGGTGAAGCTAAGGGCCAAGGCCACGGTGTAATTTCCTAAGATCCCACCACAGAGACCAGGGCACCGAGAGAGAGATCAACTTCATCGCCGCGGATGGACGCTGATCGAGCGATTTCTGAAAATCAGCAATTCGTTGAATCCGCGTATTTCCGCGTTATCCGCAGTGAGGGCTATTAGCTCCAGTTCCTCTGTGTCTCTGGGGTGAATCCGGTACGCGCACTCCCCATCTGCTGTAAAATTTCCTGCTGAACCTTCCGGCGAAGCGCACGTCCATCTAAGCAATCATCCGAGGCTTAATAATGTCCCAGAAAATTCAACGCGCAATCCTCAGTGTCACCGACAAAACTGGCCTGGCTGACTTCGCCCGTAAGCTCGCGGGCATGGGAGTCGATCTGATTTCGACCGGCGGCACCGCCAAGCTGCTGCGCGATTCGGGCATCGCCGTCAAGGATATTTCCGAACTCACCGGCTTCCCCGAGATGCTCGATGGACGGGTGAAGACTCTGCACCCCAAAGTTCACGGCGGCATCCTGCATCGCCGCCAAGACGCCTCGCAGCGCGCCGCTGTAGCCGAGCATGGCATTCAGCCGATTGACATGGTCGTCGTGAATCTCTACGCATTCGAGAAGACCGCAGCCAAGCCGGGCGTCCATTTCGAAGAGATCATCGAGAACATTGATATCGGCGGCCCCTCGATGATCCGCTCTGCTGCGAAGAATTTTCAGGATGTCGCGATTGTCACTTCGCCTAAAGATTACGACGCAATCGCAGATGAGATGGCGAAATCCGGCGGCTCGCTTTCGTCAGAAACCAAGTGGCGGCTTGCGCAAAAAGCGTTCGCGACAACCGCGGCCTACGATTCCGCCATTGCTTCTACACTCGAGCGGGTCAGCACAAACGGAAACTTCCATCTGGAACAGCCCGCTGGCTTTCCCGAAAGGCTGCGACTGTCATTTACCAAAGTGTCCGATCTGCGTTACGGCGAGAACCCGCACCAGAGAGCCGCAATGTACTCGGACGGGTCGGGAACCGGCGTTGCCAATGCGCGCCAGGTGCAGGGCAAAGAACTTTCCTACAACAACATTGTTGACCTGCAGGCGGCGTGGGATCTGGCGCAGGAATTCGAGGAGCCGGTCTGCGCGATTATTAAGCACACCAATCCCTGTGGCACCGCTAACGGTAGGACACTCGCCGAAGCCTACAAGCGCGCGCTGGAATGCGATCCGGTGTCCGCGTTTGGCGGCGTCATCGGTGTGAATCGTCCTATCGACGCCGCTGCCGCCGAGGAAATGGCGAAACTTTTCCTCGAAGTGATTGCCGCACCGTCGTTCGAGAAAGGTGCCCTCGAGAAATTTGCTGCAAAGAAGAACCTGCGCCTGGTGGAAATCACCAACAGTTCCCAGAAGCGGGTGCTGAAGAACGTCTCCGGGGGAATGCTGGCACAGGACAACGACTTGCACCAGTTGAAGGAGGCGGACTTGAAGATCGTGACGAAGCGCCAACCTACGCCCGAAGAGAAAAGTGCACTGCTCTTCGCGTGGAAGGTCTGCAAGCATGTGAAGTCGAACGCTATTCTATATTCGCGCGACGGCCAGACGGTCGGCGTAGGCGCGGGGCAGATGAGCCGCGTGGATTCCTGCCGCATCGGCGCACAAAAAGCTGTGCTACCTCTGAAGGGAACAGTCGCGGCCTCCGACGCGTTCTTCCCCTTCCCCGACGGCGTGGAAGAAATCGCCAAAGCCGGCGCGACGGCGATTATTCAGCCCGGCGGCTCGGTTCGTGACCAGGAGGTCATTGAAGCCGCGGATCGGTTGGGGCTGGCGATGATCTTCACGGGGGTCAGACATTTCAGGCACTAGGAATCGGGTGAACTGGCGATCGGGTCATCGGGTGATCTGAGAAATCCTGGCAATCGACCGATAGAAACTATGTCTTCAGAGTTGCAGCACTTCATCGACAACCATCCCGCCATTTTCGCCGCTATTTTCCCTATTTACTTCGTTCTGCTGTGGTTGCTCGTAGGTGCAGTCATCAGCCTTGTGGGAGGGTGGTTTTCACTATCTAGACTCTATCGCACACGAGTGCCATTCAACGGCACGAAACTGAGAATGAAGAGTGGACGGATGCGATGGTTTGCTAACTACAATAATGTGCTCACTCTTGGAGCTAATCAACCGGGGCTGTATTTGGCGAGCATGTTCCTGTTCCGCTTCATGCATCCTCCCCTGTTGATCCCGTGGGAGAGCTGAAGGTCCGAAGAACCAAGGGCTGGATCTTAGAATACTCGACCTTCACAATGGGACGAGAAGTGTCAATTCCCCTCCGAATTCGGAGCAAATTGGCGGACAATCTGCGAGATATGGCTGGAAATTGCTGGCCCGTTGAAGAGAGCTAGGTTTCGGCTAGCATCTTCAGATCACCCGATGATCCGATGACCCGATTGCATTACTTTTGGACTTTCCCTATCACCGCGATGCAGGCGTAAAATATGCGTTAAGCACCCACCCGCAGCGGTTGAGCATCCAATCGCTATGGCCTTGGGAGTCCGTGGCCAGTTTTGGAGTTCACAGGGAATCATGAAAAACCTTCTTGCCTTGCTTCTGCTGTCGTCCACCTTTGTTTTTGCCCAGCAGCCCTCGACGAAGGCCGAGCCTGCAGCGTCTCCGGCCAAGCCGGCCGGGAGCACCGCGGCGCCTGTCAAGGTGGACAAAGCTGCCGCCTACTACCACTTCACCATGGCGCACACGTACGAAGAGCAGATGGCCGCGTACGGCCGCAGCGACCTAGTGAGCAGGGCAATCGAAGAGTACCGGCTGGCACTCGAGGCCGATCCTACTTCCGAGTACCTGAGTTCAGGCCTGGCGGAACTTTATGCTCGCACCGGGCGAATTCGCGATGCGGTTTCTGAAGCGCAGGACATTCTGAAGCGCGATCCGCAGAACCTAGAAGCACACCGCTTGCTTGGTCACATCTACTTACGTTCTTTGGGCGACATGCAAGGCGGCAACGGTTCCGACAGCGTTTTGAAGCTTGCTATCCAGCAATACGAAATCATCGTGAAGCTCGATCCCAAGAGCGTTGACGATCACATTATGCTGGGGCGGTTGTACCATGCCGACAATCAACTCAAGAAGGGCCAGGAAGAAGAGAAGACCGCGCTTCAGTTAGCGCCCGATTCCGAAGAAGCGGTTGCCACGCTGGCAATGTTTTATAGCGAAGAAGGTGACGCGACGAAGGCAGCCGAGACTCTAAGCTCTATTCCCGAGGCGAGCCGCTCGGCGAAGCTTTACCTCATGCTGGGCGGCACCTACGACCAGCAGAAGGACTACAAAAAATCCATTGACGCGTATCAGCATGCGATTGCGCTCGACCGCGACAATCTGGACGCGATCCGCGGCCTGGCCGACGCGCTGCTCAACGATGGCCAGACCGCAAAGGCCCTGCAGCAGTATCAGGTGATCGCCGACGCGAATCCGGAAGACGCGCGCACTTACGTTCGCATTGCAGAAATCTATCGCCGCCAAGGCAAGCTCGACCAGGCCTTGCAAAGCCTGAAGAAGGCGCAGTCGATGGTCAAAGACTCGGACCAAGTTTCCTATGGGATAGCCGAGATTTACCAGACTCAGGGCCGCTACGACGAAGCCATCCAGCAGCTACAAGCGCTGCTGAAGTCCAGCGAAGGCAAGACCGCGCAGGATGACCAGGACAATCGTTCCGTCTTTCTTGAGCGGCTGGGCACTGCCTACCGCGACAACAATCAGGAGCAGCAGGCGATCGACACCTTCCGCCAAATGCTCACATTGGGTAAGGACAGCCAGAAGCGTGGTTATCAGGAACTGATCGACACCTACCGCGAGGCGAAGGATTGGCAGAAGGCGACCGACGTTGCGAAAGAAGCAACCGAGAAGTTGCCCGACGATCGCGATCTGAAAATTGTGTATGCCAGTCAAGTTGCCGACCAAGGTAAGCCAGATGTCGCGATCCAGCAGGTGAAATCGCTACTCAAGGGCGCCCCGGAAGATCGTGATATTTATGTGCGGCTCGCCATGATGTATAGCCGCCTGAAACGCTGGCCCGATGCCGAAGCTGCACTCGACAAGGCCAACGAACTTTCGACCAAGCCGGAAGAAAAACAGGAGATCGCTTTTCTGCGCGCGTCAGGATACGAGCGCCAGAAGAAATTTCAGGACGCCGAGGACTTGTTCCGCAAGATTATTAAAGACGCGCCCGAGAACTCAAATGCGCTCAATTACCTCGGTTACATGATGGCAGATCGCGGCGAGAATCTCGACGAAGCTCTGGGCATGATCAAGAAAGCGGTCGATCAGGAACCGGCGAACGGCGCTTACCTCGACTCGCTCGGTTGGGCCTACTTCAAGCTGGGCAAGTACGATCTCGCGGAAGATAACCTCATTAAGGCAGCGCAGCGCGTGATGGGTGCTGACCCGACCGTGCAAGAACATCTCGGCGACCTCTACCAGAAGACCGGCAGGCTCAAGCTGGCTGCGTCGCACTGGGAGCGCGCCGTTGCCGAGTGGAATAAGACGGTGGCGCCGGAAGTCGATCAGGACGCTCTCGCCAAAGTGCAGAAGAAGCTTGAATCGGCAAAAGTGCGGCTGGCCAAAGAGGAAACGAAGTAATTGGGTGAGCTCACGATCTGGTCATCGGGGGATCTGATAACATCGCACGCGTAGCCCGAACCCCCACGCCTTCTGATCCCCCGATGGCCCGATCACCCGATCATCCGATTCTCGCTCCCTACGCTGTGGAGCACTCGCGCGGACGCCGCCATCCTGAGCCGCCGCATCCCTATCGCAACGACTTTCAGCGTGACCGCGACCGCGTTATCCATTCGCGGGCATTTCGCCGCCTCGAAGCCAAGACGCAGGTCTTCACTCGCCGCTACTCCGACCATTTTCGTAATCGACTGACCCACTCCATCGAAGTCGCTCAAATTTCGAGGACGATCGCCGCGCAACTGGGGCTGAACGTCGATCTTGTCGAGGCCCTCGCGCTGGTTCACGACATCGGGCATCCTCCGTTCGGACATGCAGGAGAGCGCGCGCTGGACAATGTCATGCGTCGGCACGGCTTCTTTTTCGATCACAATCTACATGCGTTGCGAATCATCGAAGATTTTGAATTGCGATATGCGGCGTTTCGCGGGCTCAATCTCACATTTGAAGTGCGCGAGGGGATCATCAAGCACTCTCGCAATTACAGCGTCGCGGAACATCCCGAGCTATCGGAGTATCTGCTCGACACTCGCCCGCCGCTGGAGGCGCAGCTGATCGACATTACTGACGAACTGGCATACAACACCGCCGACCTCGACGACGGCTACGAAGCCCACCTGCTCACGCTGGAGCAGATCATTGAAGGTGTGCCGCTGTTTGCTCGACTGTTCAGCGCAGTTGAGCACTTGTATCCTGAAGCGCCGCAAAAGATGCAGTTCAACGAAGTGCTGCGCCGCATGCTCGACCGCTGGGTCACGGATTTGATTGAGAACACTAGGGGGCAAGTTCAGGGCTTGGCCACAGCTGCGGAGCAGCGTCAGAATAAAGCCCACGGCCCTTCGGCTTCGCTCAGGGTAAGCTCCAGCCGTGGGAACACGAGCGACAACGACGAAGCCCCAGAGGGGCGACAGAAAAGTACCGCGGACGAGGGCGTCCGCGCCACACCAACCCTCGACGGCATTCGCTCCTGCCCATACCGGCTCGCGGGGCTGAGTCCGGAAATCGAAACTGAGCGCCTCCAGACTAAACAATTCCTGCACGACAATCTCTACTTCAGCCCCGCGCTCGAACCGGAAAAAGAAGCCGCGGAGCGCATCATCACCGATCTGTTCGAGCTATGGATGTCGCATCCGGGAAAGCTGCCGCGCAGCTACCAGGGAAAAGCCGACTCCGAGCCGCTGGCCCGCGTAGTCTGCGACTACATCGCCGGCATGACCGATCCCTACATTTACGAGCAGTACGAGAAGCACTGCAACTGCAGATGAGGGGACGCAAGTCGCAAGCCCGCCAGCGTGGATGAATCCTCGACTTCCCCTGGCACTTTTTACCTACTGTGCCAGCAATTACGCTGGCGGCATCCATCCCGCCCAGCAAAGGGACTAAAATAGACCCGAGGAATCAACACCTTAGCTCCTGCCCAGTTTGGCACGGCACTTGATATACGTCAGTGCAGGCGTCAGCATCTTAGGATTGCAGACGCCGAAGTTTCGTGGTCAGCGTCGCGTCAGCGCTGGCCGGCAGGTTTCGGGTTGGATGAGTTAAGTCCCCACTTCTCCCAAAACCGGGGAGAAATGGGGCACCCAACACACACAAACCCTGCCCCGTTTTCCAGGGACGCACCAAATCGCGATCACGCCCGCGCAAGGCGTGCAGGAGTGGAGTCGCCCGAAGCCGCAAGGCCCAGGTGCTCCCCACGGAGGAGTTCAAAAAATGAAGAATCGCGCAGTGGTAGCGTTGTTCGTCGCATTCTTACTCTCGTTGCCGGCGCTTGCCCAGCAACCGGCTAGCTCGGCACCGAGCGACCAGTCACAAGCCGCATCGTCCACCTCAACCGCCGGCGCCACCGGCAAGGCTCCTCTGCAATACGAGAGCCGCCAGGGCTTCTGGGGGAAGGTCAACCCATTTGCCCGCAAGAAGTACGTGCAAAAGCAGACCCAACCGATCCGCGACCGCGTAAACGAGTTGGATGAGCTCACGGCCGCTAATTCGAAGATGATCAAAGACGTGGACAGCCGCGCCCAGCAGGGCATTCAGATGGCGTCCGCGAAGGCCACCGAGGCCGACCAGCACGCAGTTGACGCCGGCAACAAGGCGACCCAGGCGCAGACCACCGCGACCCAGGCCAACACCCGCTTGACGACCGTCGAAGGCGTGGTCAGCAACATTGACCAGTACAAGTCCACCAACCAGACGGAAATCCGTTTCCGCCCCGGCCAGACGGTGCTCAGCAAGAACGCCAAGTCAGCGCTTGACGACATTGCGACGCCTCTGAAGGGCCAGCGCGGATACATCGTCGAAGTGCAGGGCTTCGCGTCCGGCAAGGGCCAGGCCGCCATCGCAACTTCACGCAAGATGGCCGACTCGGTTGTCCGCTACCTGGTCGAGAACCAT
>Ga0137367_10002644_pt1 | contig 14395 bp, 10 predicted proteins | sample SagtaG_14_FD_104939 | JGI IMG/M metagenome (GOLD analysis project Ga0137367, IMG submission 104939) | Vadose zone soil microbial communities from Sagehorn Ranch, Mendocino, California, USA - Sage1_L_80_16 metaG | ecosystem: Environmental > Terrestrial > Soil > Vadose zone | place: USA... | reverse complement strand
CCTTCGAAGCTTTTCTGATCGATGCACAATGCGCGCACGTCACCGGAAGCAATCAGGGTTGCAATACGCGGCTCGCGGTTGATAATTGCCAATTCTCCCACATATTCACCTGGTTTGCGCCGCGCCACTTCCGTTTCTTTTCCGTCGCTTTCGACACAAACACGCACTTCGCCCGAGATGATCACAAACATGGCATCGCCCTGCTCGCCCTGATAGGCAATCACTTCGCCGTCTGAAAAAACCTGTTCATCGGCAATCGCTGCAACTTGTTTTAAATCTGCCGGAGAAAGCGCGGCAAACAAGGGCACGCGCCTGAAAAACAAGATTCGGTCCATCAGAGATAAGGTGGTTATTGTGTCCATTTCCTGCTCTCCATAATTTTTTGCAAACACGGCGCATTCTCGAATCCATTCGTCATCGTCATTGAGCAAACGGCTCCAATCAACCTGTGCTTGTATGCTGCGGTCGTCCTCCCATAAATGCATGAGTGGCTGGAGGATGTCGCGCCATTTCGCGCTAATCGACTCGAGCGCTTCGATTACATTGGCACGCTGATTAGCGTCGCGGGTTTGTAAGTTTTCGATGGCAGTATTCATCGCCGGTCGGTCGCCCAGTAGGCCGATCGCGCGTAAAGCACGGATTCCAAATTCATGCGATTTATCATGAAGTGAATCTGCCAGGAGACTTATCGCATCATTCTCAGCCGACGATTGAACTCCGCGCATCAGATCATCATACTCTCCCGCACGCGATACCGCCCCACGCGCAAAATCGAGGATCGGTGCGGCAGGCGGGATCGACAAATTTTCCAAAGCAAGGAGGGCGCCGTTTACTTTTTGCTCCTCGCCCAGAGCCGCGAGGACCGGCTGTAGCGCAGGCTCACCCATCTCCCCTAATAAACTTGCTGATGCTTCCAGAACAATTTGATTCTTGCTTTGCAGGGCATCAATCAGAAATGGCAGCGATTTCGACGCATCAATGCGCTTCATCGCAACAAGGATATTTTTTCGAGTGGTGGGAGCAATGCCTTCATCCTGCAATTCGTTGGCGAGAAACCGAAAGGCTTCCACATCAGCCCAATCACCGAGGGCACTGATAGCGTACCCCTGGGCTTCTAACTCACCAAAGACCGCCGTTCGGCGGAGATGCTTCTTTGCCTTATCATATTCGGGATTCATACGCAATAGAACAACAGCTGCGCGTGTGCTGACCTTTGCACTTTCATCGTCCAGCAATGGAGAAACGTATTTCGTCAGACCGGAAGGATAGCCAGCCAGTCTCGAAAGCGCTGACGCCGCTTCATAGCGGACATCTGGCTCGGCATCCGAAAGAGAAGCGGCGATGTCCAATAAAGCAGAAGTGGCATGTGATTGAGACAAAGCTCGCAGGCAGGCAGCGCGTACAAAGGCATCAGCATCGTCTAATCCATTGACCAGTGCGTTTGTTGATTCAGGCAAGGACAAATTCCCAAGGATCTCTGCGGAAATACGGCGAATCACTGGATCAGAGTCGCGTAAACTGTTGAGTGCTGTTTGAACTGCAACTGCATCCTGGTGGAAACCGCCAAAGGGTTGCTCCTGCGCGTAAAAGAGTTGCGGTCTGCCGGCGCGCAAGGCTTCGATCAGCGCGTTGTTGTAGCCGCGTCGTGCTTGATAAATAATGTAAGTACAGGCCGCCGCGGCAGCTAACCCCACAAGATAGAGTTCCTGCGGCGTGAGAGACTGCTCGCCGATGATCAGAATTCCACCCGCAATAAATGTACCCGCTTGTTCCGGAACCCCGCTGACAAATGTACGGACTTCATCGCGCCGCTCAGAAGGGACGGCATTAAACATTGCCTGCCAGGCAGGGTCGGCAATTCCATTTAGCCATAACATTTGCACAAATCGGAATGCCACGATAATGGAAAAGATGGGCACCAGAGCAAGACTTCCAAATCCAATCAAATAAATCACCGGCAGCGCGAGAACGCAGAGCATAATGCCGAATCGAGCGAAGAGTCTGTTCGCCAACAAAAGAGATGCAAGAAACGCTGCCGCCGTACTAAACCCATTGAAAAGACCAAGAAAGGTTGCCAGGGAAGCTTCGTTTATATAGTGTTCCGTGGCTGCACGAGAAAAAGGAAGAGCAATAGAGAAAAAGAGAATTGAAAAAAAGATTGTAGAAATGGAAATCCAGGTCATCAACGATGAACTGCGCACATATTGATAACCACGCTGCATTTCATCGATCAGCTTCAGCTGTCGGCGACGCGACTTTCGAGGTTCAGGAGTTTCTGTAATTTGTTGACGTGACAACAATGCACGACTGAGAACAAATGCGAGTAATAAAGTCACCGCCCAAACGAGAATTAGATTCTCTGTGCCAATGGAGGATACAAGCAATCCGGTCACAAACCCACCGATCACTTGACCCAAGATGCGGCTGGCATTGAATAGCGGGAATAATCTCTTTGCCTGGCGTGTATCACATACAACACTCGCCACTCCCCATGTCACCAGACCAATAAAGATGTTGAGAACTTCCTTGCCCAGCCAGAGTGTAGGATACAACCAGCGCAATCCGCTGAACAAGGCGACACGTGCAAGAACCAGGATAATGGCGACCAGCAAAGGAATGGCAACATAAAGGACCTGGCGCGGGATGCGACTGAGGAGCGCCGTCACGCCAAAGGACATGATCATGGAAACAACGCCAAGTCCCACGTACATATATGGCAAATATTCCACACCATAACGCGCGAAAAACAAGGCTTCAATTCCCGTGCCGCCCAACGCAGCGCCCATCGACGTAAAGAGCATTACGCCGATGACAAGGAATGCCATGCGGCTTTCACCCTGTCTGATCGAAAGGAGTTGTTGGATACGCGTCATTCGTTGAGAAAGGATTAGTCTTTGCCTGCCAGGACAAGATATTGTGCCCCCGCCAATTTGGCTGTAGTCATTAACATCTGATCGTAATGATGAGTATCAATCATGATTCGGCGTGCCATCACTTTACGGATAAGGCGAGGCAAAGGAAAATGCAACTTTACAAGCACATGCAATCGCGTGCAGCCATTGGGCAGCGGCTCAAAACGATCCGTTTCTGTGAACATCTTTCTCCCCTTTTCGTACGAGTCGGTCGTCGAGTATTCAAACGGACGCCAGTCGGTGGTCACCTCGGTGCTAAGTCCTCCGCCGTGGGCACAGTGATTGCTCGCGCCGACTCCGGTACGTCCCAGCGGACGGTCGCCCATCGACCAATGGACTTTCGGCATGACCAAATTGCGCTTTTCGGGATTTTGAAACCATTCCCAGGCTACATGAGGAGGAACGGGGAAATCAACAGTGAATGCAAGATCCGCCGTGTCATTCGTCAGAAAGATTCGCCGCTCACTGATAATTTCATTATAGCGTTTGCGCAAATCAACATTATGAGTCTTCACTTCCCCAAGATGCTCATAAGATTCGATTTGCGTGTGCGTATTTTCCAAATTCAGGTCGAGATGATCGAGGCATTGTTCGGTGATCATCATGTAGGCATGCCAACTGGTCTCTTCAGCAACATGATTTTTCGTCAGGCGATGGATCAAGTTCACATCCGAGCCGACCAGTTCGCGAATATCGCCCACATGCTGGACAATATAATCTCCATGATGGGCGATGAATTTCAAATCGAGCGTGGGAATATTTTGACAGGCAAGACACGTGCAAGTGGTGGCGCGTTTCATAGAAACTTGCTTATCTCGAAAGGCGACATACATATCTTCCAGAAACTCCAACAGGGTTTCGCCGCGCGAAATCTTTTCCTCTGCGGCATAGGCGAAGACGGCATCCCCCTCCAATTTCGAGATCGTCATCAGCGGTTTGAATTTCTCAACCAGTAAACTGAGTAACTCTGACAGTATTTCGTGCGAATGTTCCAGCTCGGTCCGCGCCACAAACGAGGTGTAGCCGGAAATATCGGCGATCACTAAATAACCATGTTGAGTAGATGCAGCCATTAAACTAAATCCAAATTTCCGTAATTATAACTTGTGGCTTGGTCTTTACATGATATACGTATCATCACAAAATATACATGTATAATCCCTCTCCGTGAATACATCCAAGGCCAACCGTCAAATCGCCCGCGCCGCAGGGACAGTAATGTTTGCCTTTATTTTGAGCAATCTGATCGGTCTCGTGCGACAAATTTTGATCTCACGCGCTTTCGGCACGGACAAATCCATTGATGCTTTTTACGCCGCTTCCACCTACCCGGATCTGATTTTCAGTCTCGTTGCCGGTGGAGCTTTATCTTCAGCCTTCCTCCCTACCTTCACAGGTTTACTGTCACGCGACGAACGGGCTAACGCATGGAAACTGGCTGCCGCGGTTACGAATTTAATTCTCGTCATTCTCATCTTTTTGAGCATTCTTTCTTCGATCTTTTCGTTTCAAATTGTGAGATACATCCTGGCGCGCGGCTTTTCATCTGAACAGCAGATTCTGACCGCCTCGATTTTGCGGGTTTTATTGATCGCCCCTGCAATATTCGGCGTAAGCGGACTCCTGATGGGAATCTTGAATGCACATCAAAAATTCCTGCTGCCAGCATTAGCGCCAAGCATGTATTGGCTCGGGATGATCTTCGGGTTGATCTTTCTTGTCCCCTCCATGGGCGTGTTTGGGCTGGCATGGGGAGCCGTCCTGGGCGCAGGACTGCATCTTATCGTTCAACTTCCGGGACTTATGCAGCTTCGTTCCCCTGCTTATCACTTTACACTTGGATTGGATAATCCGTCGGTACGCGAAGTCGCCCGATTGATGGGACCGCGTCTTTTAGGAGTTGCGGTTGTGCAACTCAATTTCGTTGTCAATACAATGATCGCTAGTGGACTGGCTGTCGGCTCGCTTTCGGCAATCAAGTATGCCTGGCAAATTATGACCATGCCGCAAGTCGTGATTGCGCAGGCAATTGCCATCGCGGCGCTACCGACATTTTCGGCACAGGCAGCACAGAATCAAACCGATGAGATGCGTTCGTCCCTCGCCGCAACGTTGCGCGGCGTCATTTTGCTTTCCCTACCCGCCACAATTGGATTGATCCTTTTGCGCGAACCGATCATCGCGGCGTTATTTCAACGCGGTGAATTCAATGCGCGGTCCACTGAAATGGTTTCCTGGGCATTGCTGTGGTATACGGCCGGACTCGTCGGTCACTCGTTCGTAGAGATTCTTTCGCGGGCATTCTATGCTCTACACGATACAAAGATGCCTGTGATCGTTGGCACAATTGCAATGGGATTGAACGTATTATTTAGTTTCGGCTTTGCTTGGATCTTTAGTCAAATTGGCTGGATGCCTCATGGCGGATTAGCGTTGGCAAATTCCTTTGCCACTGCACTTGAAGGAACCGCCCTCTTTATTTTGATGCGCAGACGATTGACCGGCATCGAAGGCAGATCCATTTTCGACGGAACGTTACGCGTGCTCGTTGCAACGTTGGGAATGGCGATCGGCTTGTGGCTGTGGATCCAGATCACGGGTGGAATGAATCGCTGGCTCGTCGCATTGGGAGGCGTGGCATTGGGAGGAATTATCTATCTGGCGGGAGTCGTGATTCTGCGCGTCCCCGAAATTCAAATGTTGATTGGGATGGTCACACGAAGACTACGTCGGTCCCCCATTTCATAAATTCTACAATGCAGGAGCGACCCGCCCAGTGGGGATAAACGCATTCAATGAACCTTGAAGGGTCGCCCCTACATGATCATTTATTTCCAAATTAACCATTGACCAGTTGCAATGACAAGTCCTAACAAAATCCCGCCTGCAACTTCCAATGGTGTATGGCCCAGGACTTCACGTAAATCCTTTTCGTTGATCGGGTGCCCACGCAAAAGTTCATCAAAAATAATATTAATGCGTTGCGCGTGAATGCCCGCCTGTCTGCGGACATTCGCCGCGTCGTATACAACGATCATGGTAATAGCTACAGACAGCGCGAACATAGGCGTTGCGAACCCATAATACAAACCGATGGCATGCGTAGTCGCGGTCATCAATGCCGAGTGAGAGCTGGGCATTCCACCAGTTGTAAAAAGCAGCGCCCAATTCCAGCGGCGGGTACGAAAAAAATCAAGCGGGATTTTGATGATCTGTGCCAGTGCCCAGGCGAGTAATCCGGCGATGAGGACTCGGTTTTGAAAGAGCGCCCACGAATTCATTCAGACTCTTCATCAAAAGGGATCACCACGTCGCCGACAACTTGCTTTACTTTGAGTTCCGCAGCTTCGAGGAGCGTTCCACAACGTGACGCTAAAGCCTGTCCCCGTTCAAATAATTTGATCGCCTCTTCCAGTTGAATCTGCTCGCCTTCCAATGTTGAGACGATCTCCTCCAGCTCAACGAGCGCTTCCTCATAGGATAACTCTTCAACAACTTTTTCTGTTTTTTTAGATGAAGATTTTGGCATAAGAACTCCGACGATTTTTGATTTACGATTTTTGATTTACGATTTCTGCGTCCATCTGTCCGTCAGAAACGCGGATTACAACTTTTTGTCCCGGCTGTGCCTGTGCAACGCGGGATATGACAGTACCGTCTTCTTTTTGCGTTACAACTGCAAAACCGCGCCTCAGCACTGCCAATGGACTCAACGCTTCGAGCCTCCGTTGCGTCCCCTGGATATGTGTGGATTGCAACTGGATGCGATGCGACAACGAAGAATATACACGTCGTGAAAGCTCATCCAGGCGTTGCCGTTCAGATTGAATGCGGCGATCAGGGGATGCGTAACGAAGTGTTGCCAGCAGAGAGGCGAGAAAGGTTCGTTGATCATTGAGAAAGTCAAGCGTTGCCGTGTTGAGGCGAGATTGGAGACTCGAGATTGTCACGGTGAGATCCTGAATTGTCAGTTGTGTGGCAAGTTCCGCGGCGGCGGTGGGAGTGGGTGCGCGCAGATCAGCAGCAAAATCAGAAAGGGTGAAATCCGTTTCATGACCAACTCCGCAGATGATCGGAATTGAAGAACTGGCAACCGCGCGAACAACGCGTTCATCGTTGAATGCCCACAGGTCTTCGATGGAGCCACCACCGCGCGCCAGGATAATAACATCGGGGGATTGGAGAATTAGAGAATTGAGGGCGCTTACAATCGCGGGCGGAGCTTCCGTTCCTTGAACGGGTGAAGGAGCAAGGAGAACTTCCACGATGGGCAATCGTCGGCGCAGGATATTGAGCATATCGCGCAATGCCGCGCCCGTCCCGGATGTGACAATACCAATTCTCTTCGGCAGCAGCGGAATCGGACGTTTGCGCTCAGGTGCAAAGAGTCCCTCGGCTTCGAGCATCGCTTTCAGGCGCATGAATTCCTGATATAACGCGCCCTCGCCCACCGGTCGGATCTGATCGGCGTACAGTTGATATTGTCCGCTGACTTCATAGACGCCAATCTTGCCGTGGACTTCTACTTCCATGCCATCTTGTAACGCCATCCCAAGCCGCATCGCTGACGTTCTCCACATCACACATTTGAGGGCAGCAGAAGAATCTTTCAACGTGAAATAGATATGTCCTGAGGCGGGGCGCGATAGATTCGAAATTTCCCCTTGCACCCATACATCTTGAAGAGTTTCATTTTCTTCCAGAAGCCGACGAATAAAGAATGTCAGCTTCGAGACAGTCCATTGTTGCGTGGAGAAAAGCGAGGGTTGCATTGGTAAGAGGATAATCGAAAAAGGTTGAAAGAAAAAGGGTTAAGGGAGAAGGGATAGAGAGTTACGTTTATCTTTTGAGGGCTTGACCCTTATCCCACAGTCCCCATGCCCTGCTCTTTTCTGCTACAATTCAATCATCCTATGAATCATATTTGGTCCCCATGGCGTATGGCATATATTGAAAATAATACAAAAGCAGAAGGCTGCGTCTTCTGTATGATGCAAGAAATGGAAGATAGTGCAGAAAACCTTGTCACATTTCGCGGCGAGCGTGCATTCGTGATCTTAAACCGTTATCCCTACACAAGCGGGCACTTGATGGTTGTGCCGTTTGAACATAGATCAAATCTGGAATTGCTCGACCCTGAGACGCGCGCCGAAATGATGGAACTTACCGCGCGCTGTATGACTGTTCTTCGCAAGATCTACAATCCGCCAGCGTTCAATATGGGCGCTAACATTGGGCAGGCTGCCGGTGCAGGGATTCTGGAACATGTGCATATTCATATCGTTCCGCGCTGGCCCGGCGATACGAATTTCATGTCCGCAGTGGCTGAGACGCGGGTTCTGCCAGAGTCCCTCGAAGATACGTACACCCGCGTGAAGAAAGCGTTTGAAGAATAATCATAAGTGACAGTCACTTCCAAAAGAGACTGTCACGTGATTGAGAAATGTTTCGATCCAATCCGCGTTTTCATTTTCTTTTTTTCATCCTAATAACTTTCCTGCTCAGCAATTGCAGCCCTGGTGTTGTTACTGCAACTCCCACATCGGCAACCGCAACAGACCCCAAAATTAAGTCTTCAACAGCAGAGCCAACGACGCAAGCGCCTACACCGACACAATATCCTGAATTCATTAATCCACTGACAGGTCTCGCGGTTCAAGATCCATCCTTACTGCAAATTCCTGCCACACTTCTTTCGATTTCGCATTTCCCAGCGACGGCGCGGCCGCAGGCGGGATTGTCATTTGCACCCTATGTTTTTGAGGTTTACATCACCGAAGGCGCGACACGTTTTCTCACCACATTCTACGGTCAATACCCTGCGCCCGAAGTCCCAATTACTGGAAACTGTGAAGTACGAAGAGAAATTTTCACACAAACAAATCTTTTGATCGGCAATCAGGTCTGGGATGACGCAAATCAAAATGGAATCCACGACGCCTGGGAGAACGGAATCGGCGGCGTGTGCGTTAATCTTTACGATTCGAATCGCCAACTGCTGCAACAAACGACGACCGACACGAACGGCTACTACGGATTCAATGTCAACCCGGGAAGTTATTATGTCGCTTTTGCCAAACCGGATGGAATGGCATTTACACCAAACCATGCTGGAAATACCGAACAGGATAGTGACGTGGATCCAGCCTCGGGTTGGAGCGACCCGATTAATGTTTCCTCCTCGGTTCTCAACGTGGACGTGGGCTTGATCCCGTTGGTTGTGCCTACCACCACACTTGAGCTGCCTCCTGCCAAAGTAGGACCTGTTCGCTCTGGCCGTCTCGTCTATGCGGATATTGCCGCCTTCTTCCCAGAGTCCTGTCTGATTTATGCATTTGCCTCCGCGGAGGTGTTGGTCGAACTTCCAAAGTGTGCGTTCGTCTATCATGACATTCAAGGCGGCGGCTACATGTTGGACATCAACGAGATGATCCAATATACAAAAGACAACCAAAAGTCAAAAGACAAAATTGATTATTCGAGTAACGTGTATTCAGGCGAACCGCCCGCAGGCGGCGCGGATGCAATACGGCTCGATGAATACATCGCCTGGTTGAATCAATCGGCGTGGGTTTATGATCCTCTCTATCAAAGTTGGTGGCGCTATGTGGATACTGCCGATCCCAACGCGCCCGGCATTTTGCACTCCGAAGTGGATCGACTTACAAATCGTCAGTTACATTTCGAAAATGTGATCGTTTTATTTGCTATCCATGAGGTGGTTTCGCCAACCAACTTAAGGATTCATCTCGAACAGGATTGGGTGGGAAATGCCATCTTGTTCCGCGATGGAAAGAAGTATGACATCCGCTGGAGCACCACCGCTACGCCGGAGGAACTCCAAACCGGACGCCGCAAACCGATCCAATTCTTTTACCCCGATGGCAAGACTCCTTTCCCATTGAAGCCTGGTCACACCTGGGTTATCGTTGTCACACCGGAAACAGCAATCACAGAAAAGTCGGCTGGAAATTGGTTATTACAGTTTTATCAGCCGGAGGGTGCGAAGTGAGCCTGTCGCGCTGAGCGGAGCGACGAGCGGTTGTTGAGGAGTGCAGTCGAAGCGGAGTTCAAAATAGAGATTAGAGAATTAGAGATTGGAGATTAGTTATAAACCTTGCGAAGGTTGGTTGCTTACCGTCACAGTCTTTCTCAAAACCTTCGCACGGTTATTGGAAAATCATGTCACAAAAAATTAACTTCTTACTTTTGCTCGTTTTAGTTTTTGCTTCATGTACGAATAATTCCTCTACACCTACACAACCGGGGAACATACCGGGATCAACGGTTACTAACGTTGCACCAGAATTTACACCTACTGGAGCTAATACTCCTGATCCAGCTGTCTCAGCGACAGCTCAACCTTTTCCAACCCCTATCACACTTGGACCCGATCAATTCCCGGAAGGATACAATCCCTTGTCGGGACAACCGGTTTCCGATCCTATCCAACTAACATATCCCGCATTGCTGCTTTCTGTTTCACATTTTCCGCCTGCCGCGCGTCCACAGGCGGGATTTTCATTCACGCCGTTTGTCTATGAATATTACATTACCGAAGGTTCCACTCGGCATCTGGCGGTATTCTATGGCGAATTCCCCGCGCCTGAAATTCCAATACATGGTGATTGCGAAGTTCGCAAAGAACCGATGGTGCAAACAAAATATGTGATCGGCAACCGCGTCTGGGAGGATAAGAATCAGAATGGCATTCAAGATCCGCGTGAAGCTGGCATTGGCGGAATCTGCATCAATCTTCTGGATGCGAATGGCGATTTACTCCAACAGACTACAACGGATAGCAATGGTTATTACGGGTTCAATGTTGATGCTGGCAAGTACATTCTCGAAGTTAAAAAACCGTCGTGGCTGGAATTTACACAGAAAAATGTTGGAGATGAATCGACCGATAGTGATGTAGATTCATCGTCGGGTCGGACCGATCCGATAGCTATATCCAACACCTCGCTTCAATTCTGGGATGCAGGTATGGTTCCATCCTCCGTTGTGACTCCAACTCCTGATGCCAATGCCAAACTTCCTCGCGCCGAAGTGGGACCAATCCGTTCTGGACGTATCTTTTACAAGTACATGGGCGCGATGTACCAGGATAGTTGCCTGATCTACGCCTCCGCTGATCCCGTGGTGCTTGCTCAGATCCCCGGTTGTGCAACCGTCGCTCACACGATCTCAGGCGGAGGTGCAATGCTGCCGCTGGAACGGATGCGGAGAATCTCGGAGCAGAATAAAAAGTTCCATGCGAACTTCAATTACACAAGCAATTTATTTTCAGATGTGCCGCCTAGTGGAGGCAAGCCTGTGACAGAACTCCAGGAATATTGGGCGCTGCTCAACCAATCCAAATGGGATTATGACGCCGCATCAGGCTCCTGGTGGCGCTATGTGGATGAATCCAATCCCGATAAGGCAGGCGTTCTCCATCCCGAAGTGGATCGCTTGAATAATCGACAATTGGAATTTGAGAACATTATTTTGATTTTTGCCGAACATACCGTCATCACACCTACTATTGTGGATATCAATCTCGCGCCGGGGGAGCAAGGCAACTCTTATTTATTCCGTGACGGACAGATGTACAAAATCAAGTGGAGTACATTAGCAACGCCTTATGAACAAAAAACTGGCAGAAGCCGACCTTTGAAGTTCATTAACATTGACGGAACGCCTGCTGCGCTTAAGCCGGGTCATACTTGGGTGATGGTATTTGATCTGCAATCTTATTTGAAGGAATTAGCGCCCGGCGTATTTCAGGCGCACTTTATCCCACCCAAAGGTGCAAAACTAAACTAAGCAATCAACCTTCGCAAGGTTATATAATAAAAATATGCGCCGCATACCATTGCTGCTCGTCTTTGTGATTCTCACTGCCTGTTCTGCTCCTGAAGTAATACAGCCAGCCACAACAGAGACAACTCTTCCAAGTAGCACCTCAAGTGCTACATCTACAATTGTTCCGCCAACTTTGACATCAACGCCACAATCTCGGCTCTCCCCTATTACTTATGGGCCAAATGCGGAGGATTTTCCCGCAGGTGTGAATCCGCTTACGGGACTTACAGTCCAAGATCCAACATTGCTTTCTTTGCCCGCAGTCTTGGTGTCAATCAGCAATATGCCATTCACGGCGCGTCCACAGGCGGGACCGGGTTTCGCCTCGTGGGTCTATGAACTTTACATCGGCGAAGGCGCGACGCGTTTCATGAACGTCTTCTATGGACAATATCCGCGCACGATTCCAAATGTCAACGGTGGATGTAAAGTACGGGACGAGATCATTCATCCAAGTGGCGACTGGATTGGCAATCGCGTTTGGCTGGATGAGAATGAAAACGGGCAACAGGATCCCTGGGAAGCAGGGGTCGGCGGGATTTGTGTACGGTTGTTAGATGCAAATACGCGTGAAATCCTGCAAGAAACGACTACCGACTCAAACGGCTATTACGCGCTCGACAAGTCAAACAGTGATGTCATTATCCAATTTGAAAAAACAGATTCCTACCAATTCACAAAACAGGATGTCGGCGACGATGACCGCGACAGCGATGCCAACACTAATGGCGAGACAAAAGTCTTTCGTGCCGACTCGACCGAAGCCTTTTGGGACGCAGGCTTGATCCGCAATAAAGGAGCGAATGCCACTCCCAACCCGTCCGCGACAAGTACGCCGTGGTACATCCCAACTGTGGATTACGTCGGACCGATCCGCTCGGGGCGGTTGACATACAATCAAATCGGACACATGTTCCCAAACAGTTGTCTCGTCTATGCCAGCGCGGCATGGGATATTGGCGAAATGCTCGACGCCTGTCAAATCGTCTACGGCGTCGACAAGACCACACCGAACAGCGCGCTTTTACCTGTAACGCGTTTGCGCGAACTTGCGGAAGAGAATTTGAATCCGAAGCAACCTGTCAATTATTCAGGGAATCTATTTTCCGATCAAGTTCCCGAAAGCGGGAAACCAGCAAACAAAATTCATGTTTTCTATCATGCCTACACTCAATCGGAGTGGCGATATGATCCAATATCGGAAACTTATCTGCGTTGGACAGATCTCGCAGATGGCACAGGAACTTTAATTCCCGCAGTTGATCGCTTGAGCCAACGTCAAATGTCGTTCGAAAATGTCATTGTCGTTTTTGCCGAACATCATCGCTATCGACACAATCAATTGGAAATCGACTTTACGATGGGACAAAAGAATCCCGCTTATCTCTTTCGTGACGGACAGGTTTTCAAGGTACTCTGGTCGACAGAAAATCGCGACTGGGAAAAGAAGACAGGACTCGTCCGCCCGATGCATTTTGTCGACGCAAAGGGCAATCTTGTTCCGCTGAAGCCTGGCAGAACCTGGATTCATCTCGTCACGCCTTTCTCCTATGTAACCGATCAAGGAAATGGGAACTGGCTGGTGAATTTCGTCCAGCCATATGATCCGGAAGATACGCCGGTGCCGTAAAGACCCACGCTGGTCGAGTAGCTCCGAATGCACGTTGTGGAGCGTATCGAGACCACAAGTTATTTAGAGACTAGAGATTGGAGATGCTATGCACCCCTACGTTGATTCACTCAAAACGCTGTTCGAGCAAAATGCTGATCCTGCCCAAGCCGCGCCGATGAAGAAATATATGCGCGGCCAGTTTGAATATTTGGGAATCAAAACGCCACAAAATGTCGCGCTACAAAAGGACTTCTTTGCGGAGCATGGTTTTCCGAAATTGTCCGACCTGGAGATTGTCTTGCGCGATCTATGGTCGCTGCCTCAGCGGGAGTTTCAATATGTAGCGGTAGGTCTACTGGGTAGATTCAATAAAGAAATTCCCGCTAAGTTCATCAAGACAATTGAGTATTTGATTATTACCAAATCCTGGTGGGATACAGTCGACAGCATCGCGGGTGGCACGGTTGGAGTCCATTTTCGAAGATTTCCGGAGGTGCGCGAAAAATATCTCGCCACATGGCGCGCCTCAGATAATTTCTGGCTTAGGCGCACAATAATCCTGTTTCAACTCAACTATAAAAAGGAAACAGATTTCGCTCTGCTTAGTGAAATCATCTGTGAGAATTTGAATTCCAAGGAATTCTTTATCAACAAAGCGATCGGCTGGTCATTGCGACAATACGCGCGCGTTGACGCAAATGCCGTGAAGAAATTCGTTAGATCTACATCGCTCCATCCGCTGAGTCGACGTGAAGCAATGAAACATCTCGAAGATTGAGTCAGCCTTCGTTCTGATTCCTCATCGCATCGGCCACTTCTGCAAAACGCGTCTTGAGGAACTCAATAACCCGCGGATCAAGCCCACTTTCATCCAAAGCTTTGTTCATGCACCAAAGCCATTGATCGCGTTCGGCAGTTCCAATCGAAAATGGCATGTGCCGCATCCGCAGCCGCGGATGTCCAAATTTTTGCACATAAAGTTGAGGTCCACAAGACCAGCCAGAGAGAAACATGAACAGTT
>Ga0137367_10002643_pt1 | contig 14396 bp, 10 predicted proteins | sample SagtaG_14_FD_104939 | JGI IMG/M metagenome (GOLD analysis project Ga0137367, IMG submission 104939) | Vadose zone soil microbial communities from Sagehorn Ranch, Mendocino, California, USA - Sage1_L_80_16 metaG | ecosystem: Environmental > Terrestrial > Soil > Vadose zone | place: USA... | reverse complement strand
TAGCGCTGCTGCACGTTTGCTGCCCGTTGTGCTTGAGCTCGGCGGGAAAGATCCCATGATCGTGCTTGAAGACGCAGACATCGATGTCGCATCGAGCGGCGCGGTCTGGGGAGCCTTCGTCAATGCCGGACAGACGTGCCTCTCGGTTGAACGTTGCTACGTGCATCGCAGTATCTACGACAGGTTCATCGCGGCCTGTGTGAAGAAAACCCAACAACTTCGCGTCGGTAACGGCATGGAACCACAAACGGAAGTGGGGCCTCTCATTGGTGAACGTCAGTTGCGGGTTGTCGAACGGCATGTGGAGGACGCACGGTCGCGCGGGGCGAGGATTCTTTGCGGAGGCCAGCGTTTGGCATCTGTAGGCACGAATTTCTACGCGCCTACGGTGCTTGCCGACGTCACGCACGAAATGCTGATTATGCGCGAAGAGACCTTTGGCCCGGTGCTGCCGATTATGGCCTTCGAATCTGAAGCCGAAGCCGTGCGACTGGCGAACGACTCCGAATACGGTCTGGCGGCAAGCGTCTGGACTCGGGACCGCTCCTGCGGCGAGAGCATCGCGCGACAACTAAATGCCGGCACGGTCATGGTCAACGACGTTGTCTCCTGCTTCGGGATCAGCGAAGCGCCTCACGGAGGCGTGAAGGCCAGCGGCATAGGCCGAACTCATGGGCGCTTCGGCCTGGAAGAAATGGTGCGCGCGAAATATCTCGACTCTGACCTCCTTCCGCGTGTGAAGAAGCCGTGGTGGTATAGCTATGGAGCAAAGTTGGCCGGAGCGGCCGAAGGGTTTCTGGATTTTCAATTTGCGAAGCAGTTGAGGGATCGGCTCAGAGGCGCGGTACGATCTGCGGGGCTGATCATGCGCAAAAGACGTTAAGGATTTCCTTCGTGTACCTTCGTGCCCTTTGTGGTAGTAATTGGTTCTTCTATCGAATCTGTCCTGTCCCGATGATCTGATACTTCGAGGAAGTCAGCTCCCGCAGCGCGAACGGCCCGCGGCAATGCAGTTTTTGCGTGCTGATTCCCATCTCTGCGCCGAAACCAAACTCTCCGCCGTCGGTGAAACGAGTTGACGCGTTCCAGTACACCGCTGCCGAGTCCACCAGTTGCAGAAACTTGTGTGCGTTCTCCTCGTTGGCGGTGACAATCGTCTCCGAGTGTTTCGTCGAATAGCGGTTGATGTGTACGACGGCTTCGTCCGCGTCCCCTACCACATGAATTGCCATGCACAGCCGCAGATACTCTTCGCCCCAGTCCTGCTCGGAGGCGGGCGCGATGATGGGAGCGAGTTGACGCGACTCTTCGTCCCCGCGCAGTTCGACGCCTGCATCGACAAGTTGCTTCGCAACCTGAGGAATAAAGCGCTGTGCGACCGCGCGATGCACAACCAGCTTTTCCGCCGCATTGCAGACCGATGGACGCTGCGTTTTCGCGTTAATCACAATTCGACTCGCCATGTCGAGGTCGGCCGAGTCGTCCACAAAAATGTGGCAGTTTCCTGCGCCAGTCTCAATCGCTGGAACCAGCGCATTCTCCACAACATGCGTGATGAGTGCCGGACCGCCCCGGGGCACGATCACGTCCACTAGGCCGCGCGCGGTGATTAGTTCCTGCACTGTTTCTCGCGTACTCGAGTCGAGAAGCTCGATGGCGCCCGCGGGAACTCCGGGAACGGCAGCGAGGATTTCCGCCAGCACCTGATTACTGCGAGTGGCCTCCTTGCCCCCGCGCAACACAACTGCATTGCCGGTCTTGAACGCGAGTACCGCCGCATCAACGGTCACGTTGGGGCGAGATTCGTATACGATCCCCACAACTCCCAGTGGCACGCGAACTTTTCGGATCTGCAGACCGTTGGGGCGGGTGGATTCTTCCAGAACCTCATCGATCGGGTCAGGCAAGGCCGCAACCTCGCGCACCGCCTTGGCCATTTCCTTGATGCGGGAAGGGGTCAGCAGCAGACGGTCGCGCATTGCGCCTGAAAGATTCGAGCGCTCGACATCGTCCTGATTGGCCGCCAGGATATTGGTTTCCTGTGCTTCGATGGCGTCGGCCATCTGCAGCAGCAAAGCGTTCTTCTGCTCGGTCGAAAACTGCGCCAGACGCCCAGACGCAGCGCGCGCCCGCTCCAATTTCTCGCGCGTCGTCGAGGCAATAGAAATCGTTGTAGCCATGTTCAATCCCGTCATTCAGCCGGAGGGAAATAGGTCCCGATTTTTCTCGCCAGCGCATTCGCGATTACTTGCGGATCGCGTCCGTTCACAATCGCGACATTGACTCCCGCCTCGCTGGCGCTTTTGGCCGCTCGAAGTTTCGATCGCATGCCCCCGCGTCCCAACTTGCTGTGGCCGTTACATAAGTCTTCCATTGCGGGCGTCAGTTTGCGGATTGTGCGAACCAGCTTTTGGCGCTTTCCAGTCCCCTCATAAAAGCCGTCCACGTCGGTCAGCAACAACAGCCAGTCCGCTTCGACCGCCGCTGCGAGCAGGGCGCTCAGTTCGTCGTTATCGCCAAACGCTCCGACCAGTTCGCGGACCGAAACGCTGTCATTTTCATTCACAATCGGCACGGCGCCGAGCTTGAGCAGCTGGCGAAGCGTGTTCTGAAGGTTCTTGTAGCGCAGCGGCGAGGTGAAGTCGTCACTGGATAGCAGCAACTGCGCGACCGGTTTCTTGCCGAAGAACAGCCGCTCATAGGTGTGCATGAGAGCACTCTGTCCTACGGCTGCGCAGGCCTGCATCAGAGGCACGCTAGCGGGCTTGTCACTCAACTGAAGTTGTGCCATGCCCGACGCAATCGCGCCCGAACTGACGATTAATATCTGGTCTTGCTTGAGGTCGAGCTGGTCGATCAGCGAACGTAGTTGCTGTGTATCAATCTGCCCACCCGGCGCGATCAGGCTGGTCCCGACTTTGATGACGAGGCGCATGTGTTCTCATTAATTTAGCAGGTCGCCACCGGCAATACACACCGTGACGGCTTCGGTGGTGTAATAGAAAACATGTTGCGGCAGGGTCCTACTGAGCGCTTCTCCTCGCGGGTCGAGCACTACGTGCGCTTTCGTCCCGGCTACCCCCAAGAAGTGGTCACGGTTTTGCGCGAGGAATGCGGCTTGCGGTCCGACTCCCTCATTGCCGACGTTGCCTTCGGCACCGGCCTGTTTACGCGGCTGCTGCTCGAAAATGGCAATCGCGTGCTGGGCGTCGAGCCCAACGCGGACATGCGCCGTGCGGGCGAAGAGTACTGCGGACGGTTTCCGAATTTCACCAGCGTTACCGGCACGGCTGAGGCGACCACGTTACAGGATCTTTCCGTGGACGTCGTGACCGCAGCCCAGGCGGCGCACTGGTTTGACCGCGACAAGGCGCTTGCGGAGTTCCGGAGAATCCTCAAACCGGGCGGCTATCTGGTGCTTCTGTGGAACGACCGCTTGATCGATTCTCCGGGTTTCAATCAGGAGTACGAGCAACTTGTCTTGCGCTACGGCACGGATTACAGCGAGGTAAAGCGCCGCGATGCCGCAGCGGCGCAGTTCTTGGAGGGCATTCCCCATAAAAAGCGCATCCTGCCCAACCATCAGCCTATGGACTTCGAAGCCCTGCAAGGCCGGCTGCTCTCTTCGTCGTACATTCCCCAGCCGGGCGAGCCTTCATACGGTCCGATGATCCTCGACCTGAAGCTCCTCTTCGACACGTATCAGAGCGACGGCCACGTGCAAATGGGATATGACACCAAGATTTACTACACCAATTTCGCTTAATAGCAGGAGAGTTTCGGTCATGGCCAGCAACGCCCCCACGAAGTCCACCTTCCACATGAGCCCGGAAGAATTTCGTAAACACGGGCACGAAGTAGTGGACTGGATTGCCGATTACCAGAAGAAGATCGAATCGTTCCCAGTAATGTCGCTGGTTCAGCCCGGAGAGATCCGCGCAGCCTTGCCGAAGGATGCTCCGGCGCAAGCGGAACCGTTTGAGACCATCCTGGCCGATGTCGAGAAACTCATTCTGCCGGGCATCACGCACTGGCAATCGCCGAACTTCTTCGGCTACTTTCCTTCCAACAACTCGGGCCCTTCGATTCTCGGTGACCTGCTGTCATCCGGCTTCGGCGTGCAAGGGATGCTCTGGGCCACGAGTCCGGCTTGCACGGAACTCGAAACGCACGTCCTCGATTGGCTGGTCCCTGCGCTCGGCTTGCCGGAGAAGTTCCTGTCGTCGAGCACAGGCGGCGGAGTCATTCAGGACACTGCATCCAGCTCTTCTTTGTGTGCGGTTCTCGCGGCGCGTGAGCGCGCAACGAATTTTCACTCGAACCGCGCAGGCTTGACTTCGCGACTCGTTGCCTACACCTCGAACCAGGCGCACTCCTCGATTGAGAAAGCGCTTCAAATCGCTGGCGTCGGCCGGGAAAATCTGCGGCTGATCGATGTCGATGAAACGTTTGCTATGCGCCCCGACGTCCTCGCAGCCGCGATCGAGCGAGACAAGGTCGCTGGTTTCGTTCCGTTTTTCGCGTGCGCAACGGTAGGGACGACTTCCTCCAACGGAATGGACCCCCTTGCCAAACTCGGCGCGATCTGCCGCCAGCACTACCTGTGGTTCCACGTGGATGCCGCCATGTCCGGTACTGCTGCACTCTGTCCGGAATTTCGCCACTTGCAGAATGGCCTGGAACACGCCGACAGTTACTGCTTCAATCCGCACAAGTGGATGTTTACCAACTTCGACTGTGACTGCTTCTATGTTGCAGACCGCAAGGCGCTGATTCAAACTCTGAGCGTTCTGCCCGAGTACCTGCGCAACAAAGCCACCGAATCAGGAGCGGTGATCGATTATCGTGATTGGCAGGTTCCGCTCGGACGACGTTTCCGTGCCTTGAAACTCTGGTTCGTCCTTCGCTACTATGGCATCGAGGGACTCCAGTTCCACATTCGCGAGCACGTTCGCTTGGCGCAGCGGTTCGCTGGTTGGGTGAAAGACGACGAGCGCTTCGAACTCGTCGTTCCGCCACCTCTCAACCTGATCTGTCTCCGCCTGCATGGAAGCGACGAACTCAACCAGAAACTCATGGATGGGCTGAACCGCAGCGGCGATTTGTTCCTCACACACACCAAGCTCAACGGGCGGCTTGTGTTGCGGGTGTCCATTGGCCAGACCAATACTGCCGAGCGTCACGTCGAGAAGGCGTGGAATCGCATCCAGGAGGAGGCCTCCCGTTTGCTGTAATCGGGACCGTCACGGGTAGTTTCGCAAAAGAAATCTGACAGCCATCCCTGGCAACTACCAATAAAATTCGATTTAGGTTAAATTGGTGCGCTGCCCACAATCGATACCGGACTGACAGTAAAGCCGATACTTGAATGATCCCACCTTCTGTTGCTCTATTGTCAGCTGGCGTGTGCGGACGATTTCACAATTGGTACAGGAGTGTTTCCGTGAAGAACCTTCTCGTTATTCTCTGCGTAACGATTTTGGCATTGCAATTGGCAGCGCAGCAGCCAGCCTCTGCTTCTTCCCAGGCTACCCCGGCGACTGCCTCTGATCTCGCCGGCGCTCCATTTCGCAATCCTTCTTTACCGATCGATGAGCGCGTGAGTGACCTGATCTCGCGAATGACTTTGGAAGAGAAGGTCTCGCAAATGCGCGACCGGGCGCCTGCTGTCCCGCGACTTGGCATTCCTCAATACGATTGGTGGAATGAGGGATTGCACGGTGTAGCTTTCGCTGGGTACGCCACCAATTTCCCGCAGGTCATCGGCATGGCGGCTACGTGGGATACCGACCTTGTACACACGATGGCAGAGACCATCTCGACTGAGGCGCGTGCTAAGTACAACCAGGCCATGCGCGACGATCAACACGAAAGATTCTTCGGGCTGACGTTCTGGGCGCCGAACATCAACATCTTTCGCGACCCCCGCTGGGGACGCGGGCAGGAGACCTACGGCGAAGATCCATTTCTCACCGGTCGAATGGCGGTTGCATTTGTTTCTGGCATGCAGGGAACGGATTCCAAATACCTGAAAGTCGTCTCTACTCCCAAGCACTACGCCGTGCACAGCGGTCCCGAGCCTTTGCGGCACCAATTCAACGTGCCTGTCTCACCCCACGACCTGGAAGACACCTATTTGCCGGCGTTCCGTGCTGCAATTACCGAGTCGCATGCGCAATCCGTCATGTGCGCCTACAACGCCATTGATGGTGCGCCCGCCTGCGCCAGCAACATGCTGCTTCGGGACCACCTGCGAAACGCATGGCACTTCGACGGCTACGTCGTGAGCGATTGCGCCGCTGTCGCCGACGTGAACACTGGCCACCACTACGCTCCTGACATGGCCCACGCCGCCGCTGCCGCAGTGAAGTCTGGAACCGATCTGGAATGCGGCTTCCGTGAAGGGCAGGCGTTTCCTGCACTGGTGCAGGCTGTGCACGACAAGCTGATTACCGAGGCTGAACTGGACAACGCCCTGCGGCGGCTGTTCAGGGCGCGATTCCAACTCGGGATGTTCGATCCACCTGAGAGCTACGCCTATGGCCAGATTCCATTCAGCGAAGTTAATTCGCCCGAACATCGGCAGCTTTCGCTGCAGGCTGCGCGCGAATCGATTGTCCTGCTGAAGAATGAAGGTCACACCCTTCCGCTCAAGGCTGATGTCGCGCGTATCGCGGTCGTGGGCCCGACGGCGGAACTCGTTCAATCGCTGCAGGGCAACTACAACGGCCCGCCACCATCTCCGGTGTATCCGGTCAATGGAATCGAGAAGCGGTTTGCCTCTGCGCAAGTTTCTTACGCCCAAGGGTCGACGCTGGTAGCCGGCGCGGCCATGCCAATTGAGCACACAGCATTGCATCCCGCGAACGGCTCCGGATATGGCCTCACCGGCGAATACTTCAGCTCCAAAGACATGAGGGGAACCCCAGTCCTCACGCGCACCGATCGCAACGTCAATTTCAACTGGGATAAAGTTGTCCCCCTTAGCGGACTGCAGCGCAACAATTTTTCCGTGCGGTGGAGCGGCACATTCACTCCGCCTGCGCCCGGAGAGTACAAGTTGGGTGTTCGAGTCAATTATTGCTATGCCTGTGAGAACGCCGAGGGATTCCGCTTGTACTTGGATGACAAAGTGTTGGTGGAGAGCAACGATAAGAAGCAGCCTGAGCGCGGTCAGGTCCTGGACGCGACGGTCAATTTCAGCGACACCCAGCCGCATCCGATTCGTCTCGAGTACTTACACGGAACCGGCAGCGCGGGGATCGATCTGACGTGGCAGGCACCGGCGGCCGCGCTGCGCGATGAGGCTGTTCGGGTTGCGCAGCAGGCGGACGTAATTGTCGCGGCCGTTGGGCTTTCACCCTCTCTCGAGGGTGAGGAAATGCCAGTGAAGCTTGAGGGTTTCAGCGGTGGCGATCGCACCAGCATCGACCTGCCCGCGGCGCAGGAAGATTTGCTCAAGGCGCTGGCCGCTACCGGCAAACCCTTAGTGGTCGTACTACAGAACGGAAGCGCACTTTCCGTTAACTGGGCGCAGCAGCATGCCAACGCTGTTCTCGAGGCGTGGTATCCCGGCGCTGAAGGTGGCACCGCGATCGCCGAGACGCTGGCGGGAGACAACAATCCAGCTGGTCGACTTCCTCTGACTTTCTATTCCTCACTCAAACAGGTGCCTCCGTTCGAAGAGTATTCGATGAAGAACCGCACCTACCGCTATATGTCCGAGAAGCCGCTCTATGGTTTTGGCTACGGGCTCAGCTACACGAAATTCGAGTACAGCGGGCTGAAAGTTCCCGACAAGGTCAAGGCGGGGGACCCAGTCACTGTCGAGGCCGACATAAAGAATGCGGGCGGCGTTGCGGGGGATGAAGTGGTCGAGCTCTACCTTACCCAGCCGAAGGCCTTTGAGACTCCCCTTCGAGTGCTGGCGGGGTTCAAGCGTGTCCGGATGCGACCGGATGAATCGGCTCACGTTAGCCTCACCATCGATCCCCGCTCTTTAGGGCAGGTGGATGCCAAAGGCAATCGCGTGATCGCGCCCGGCGCATACACCGTTTCCGTCGGCGGAACACAGCCGGGAGAAACCGATTCCGTTCAGACGGGCAAGTTCGAAATCAAGGGGCGGCTAACACTCGCCAAATAGAGAGTGTGCGCAAGACCCGCAACAACTGTGACGCACGTCACCGGAAGTGCGTGTATCAATGTGATATGAGTTCTTGACCTGCACTGGTCCGCCGTAGGAGGGCTCCGCGTGGCTCGAAGTAAATCGGCAACAAGGAAATCATTTTCCAAGCGGAAATTGCTCAGTCTCTTGCCGTACCGCAATCCTAAGATGTCGCCGGAAAAGCGTGCTCGGGACCTTTTGTCTCGCATGACTCTGGAAGAAAAAGCCGCGCAGATGGTCTGTCTATGGCGTGAGCGGCCCAACACACTGTTGGATGATGACGGAAATTTTGATTCGGCCAAGGCCAAGGTTGCATTCAAGAAAGGCCAGGGCCTCGGCCAAGTGGCCCGTCCCAGTGATGCCGGCAAAGGCAAGAACGCGCGTCAGATGGCGGAGTTGACGAATACAATCCAGAAGTTCTTTCTGGAAAACAGCCGCTTGGGAATTCCCGTCATGTTCCACGAGGAATGCCTGCACGGCCACTGGGCTATCGATGGCACCAGCTTTCCTCAGCCGATCGCATTGGCATCGACCTTTGATCCCGCGCTGGTGGAGCGTCTGTTTGCGATGACCGCCGAAGAAACACGATTGCGGGGCGCTCACCATGTTCTTACGCCTGTGGTTGATGTGGTACGAGATCCGCGATGGGGGCGCTGCGAGGAGACTTACGGAGAGGACCCCTACCTCGTATCACGGATGGGAATTGCTGCGGTGAGCGGCTTCCAGGGCGATGCGACGTTTCACGACCGAAAACACGTAATCGCGACTCTGAAGCACTTCACCGGCCATGGTCAGCCCGAATCGGGCATGAACTGTGCTCCGGCGAACATCTCCGAACGCGTGCTGCGCGAAGTTTTTTTTTATCCCTTTAAAGAAGTGTTGAAGAAGGCCGGCGCTATCAGCGTCATGGCGTCCTACAACGAGATTGATGGCGTTCCCTCGCACGCGAATAAGTGGCTATTGCGCGATGTGTTGCGCAAAGAATGGGGATTCAAGGGCTTCATCATTTCCGATTACTGGGCCCTTTGGGAACTCAGCTACAAGCCGGATACACACGGGCATTTCGTCGCCAAGGACAAAAAAGAGTCCTGCCGTCTCGCGGTGGAAGCCGGGGTCAATCTTGAGGCGCCCGATCCGAACGTTTACCTCCACTTGGTGAAATTGGTGAAGAAACGTGTATTGAAGGAATCGCAACTGGATGACCTGGTCGCGCCTCTCCTTTACTGGAAGTTCAAGTTCGGACTCTTTGAAGATCCGTACGTTGATCCGGATGAGGCGGACCGTGTAGTGGGCTCGGAGGCAAACCGTAAGGTGGCTCTCGAAGGAGCGCGTGGAGCTATCACGCTGTTAAGAAATGAAAACAATATCGCGCCGCTGAACCTGGACAAGATCAAGACGATTGCGGTGATTGGGCCCAATGCAAACTGCGGCTTGCTCGGCGGATACAGCGGTGTCCCCAAGTACAACGTCACCGTCCTGGACGGTATTAAGCAGCGAGTCGGAAACCGCGCTAAAGTGCTTTACAGCGAAGGCTGCAAGATCACCATCGGCGGCTCCTGGGGCGAGGACAATGTGGTACCCAGCAATCCCGAAGAAGATCGCAAGCAGATTGCCGAAGCGGTGGAAGTTGCCAAGCAGGCGGATGTGATCGTGCTAGCCATCGGGGGTAATGAACAGACGTCGCGCGAAGCATGGGCGCGCACACACATGGGCGACCGCACAAGCCTCGATCTGATCGGCAGACAAGAAGATCTGGTCAAGGCGATGGTAGCGACGGGCAAGCCGATTATTGTGTTCCTCTTCAATGGACGCCCGCTCTCCATCAACTATGTCGCACAAAATGTCCCAGTCATCTTTGAATGCTGGTATCTGGGGCAGGAAACCGGCCGCGCCGTGGCCGAGGCTCTGTTTGGAGATTTGAATCCGGCCGGGAAGTTGCCGATCAGTGTGCCGCGCTCGGTTGGACATCTGCCAGCCTTCTATAACTACAAGCCGTCGGCCCGCCGCGGATATCTGTGGGACGACGTCTCGCCGTTGTACGAATTCGGTTATGGACTGAGTTACACCAGCTTCGAAATCAGCGCTCCGAAATTGACCAAGAAGCAAATCGGCCGCAAAGATTCCACACGCGTCACCGTCTCAGTAAGAAACATCGGCAAACGCGAAGGGACTGAAACCGTCCAGATGTACATTCGCGATTCGGTCAGCTCGGTCACCCGGCCGGTGAAAGAGCTCAAAGGCTTCCAGAAAGTAACACTTCCTCCGGGCGACACGAAGGCGGTTGCATTCGACATTACGCCCGACCTGTTGTCTTTCTACGACGTCAACATGAAGTATGTCGTGGAGCCCGGTGACTTCGAGATCATGATCGGCAATTCGTCGCGTGATGCCGATCTGCAAAAGGTTGTGCTGACCGCGAAATAAACTGAGAACCAGGAACTGCGAACTGAAATAGCCGGAGAGACGGTCCCCACCGCTCACGGAAACGAGGCCCAATGGCTGAAGCCATACAACACGTCCCTACGAAAGAAAAAATCGGTTATGCGATGGGCGACATCGCCACCAACTTCTTCTTTCAATCCATGATCCTGTACCAGACCCGCTTCTACACCGATACGGCGGGGATTTCCGCGAGTGCAGTCAGCTACATGTTTCTGGTTCTCCGGCTGGCCGATGCCGTGGTTGACCCGTTTGTCGGAGGACTCTCCGACCGCACGCGAAGCCGCTGGGGGAAATTCCGTCCTTGGATTCTCGGGACTGCTCTGCCATTTGGAGTGATTTTCTGGCTGGTCTATGTAACTCCGGATTTTGGCCCAAGCGCAAAGCTTGTATACGCCTACATCACCTACACGTTGTTGATGATGCTGTACTCCGCGAACAACACCCCGTATTCGGCTTTGATGGGAGTCATGACGCCGGATGCCAGCGAACGCAGCAGTATCGCAAGCTTTCGCTTCGTGGGCGCGCTCATCGGACAATTCATTATCCAGGCCCTGCCTCTCCCGCTGGTCGCTAAGTTGGGTCACGGTGATTCTGCCAAAGGATGGGCCGTTACCATGGCCATCTTTGGCTCGTTAATCGTCGTTCTGAACCTGATTACATTTGTCAGTACAAAAGAAAGAGTGCAACCGCCTCCCGGAGATAAACACTCGATCGGCGCGGACATAGAGGATGTTTTCAGTTGCGGCCCTTGGATCGTAATGTTTGTCCTGACTTTGCTGGTTTTCACCATGCTGGTGGTCCGCGGCAGTTCGTCGAACTATTTGTTCGCTTACTACCTTGACCAGGGGCAGATTCGGGATTTTCTTGGTAAGTTCGGGCTCGCCGAGCCAGCGAATATTTCTGGAGTTTGGAGTTCCACTTTGAACGCGTTCGGACTGTTGATTAGGCCGGACGGGTCTAACGCCGCTGCTGTGGCGTTTAGTTTGTCTTTTGTGATCGGGAGTCTGGTTCAAATCGTTGGCATCATCTTCTCCAAGCCGCTTGCCGACCGCTTCGGCAAGAAGGCTGTGTTTATCGCGGGGGTTGCGGTGACTACAATCGCCACAGCCTGGGTATTCTGGGCTACTCCGTCTTCGGTCGGCATGCTTTTCTGGTTGAGCATTCTCTGGGCAGTGGGATGGGGGCCGACGGTCCCGTTGCTTTGGGTGATGATTGCTGACGTGGCCGACTATTCCGAGTGGAAGAACTTCCGTCGCGCCACGGGATTTATGTTCGCCGGGATCCTGTTTGCCTTAAAGGCAGGGTTAGGAATGGGAGGCTTGCTCAGCGCGCAAATCCTCGGAATCTATGGTTACGTCCCCAACGTCACTCAAAGCGAGCATGCTCTGCTCGGCATCCGGTTGGGCTCCAGCGTCTTTCCCGCGATTCTTTTGGCTCTGGTCATCTTGTGCCTCGTTGTTTATCCAATCGGAAAACCGCTCAATCAGAAGGTTCAAGACGAACTGACCGAGCGAAGAAAACAATACGGAGCAGTGAGCGCTCAGGCAACTTCTTCATAGCGTCAAGGGGAGAACATGCGTCTTCTTTATGAGGTAATCGCTTTCTTGATCTTCGTTTGTCTCTCGGTTCCGCTTGTCGCGCAACAGCCGACACTCAAGGATTCTTACAACGGCTGTTTCCTTGTCGGTGCGGCGCTGAATCACGCGCAATTCACAGGTCAGGACGCGAAAGAAGCCGCAATCATCAAAGCTCAGTTCAACAGCATCAGTCCCGAGAACGTGTTGAAGTGGGAGTCAATTCATCCCCAGCCGAATAGCTACAACTTCGGCTCCGCCGACCAGTACGTGGAGTTCGGACAGCGGAACCACATGTTCACAGTTGGGCACACGCTGGTATGGCATTCGCAAACGCCCAAGTGGGTTTTTCAGGACGACAAGGGCAATCCAGTTACTCGCAAAGTGCTTCTGAAGCGAATGCGCGAGCATATCAAGACTGAGGTCGGCCGTTACAAAGGCCGAGTCAATGGCTGGGACGTCGTCAACGAAGTGGTGGACGAAGATGGAACCTTGCGGCAGTCTCCATGGCTGAACATCATTGGGCCGGACTACATCGAGAAAGCTTTTGAATACGCCCACAAGGCTGATCCGAAAGCACAGCTCTACTACAACGATTACAACCTGGAGAACGAGCCCAAACGCGAGGGCGCGCTCGAACTAGTCAAGAAACTAAAGGCAAAGGGCGTACACATCACTGGCGTCGGTTTGCAGGACCATTTGAACCTCGACTGGCCGACGGCCGAACAACTGAACACCACCATCGATGAGTTTGGAAAACTCGGCATGAAGGTGATGATCACTGAACTCGACGTCGATGTGTTGCCGTCCCCTTTTCAGGATCCGACGGCGGACGTCTCGGTGAAAGTTGCATCCAATCCCAAGTACAACCCTTATCGAGACGGGTTACCGGAATCGGTACAACAGCAAGTTACAACTCGCTGGGCCGACTTGTTCCGCATCTATTCCAGCTATTGCGGCGTAGTCACCCGCGTGACTCTATGGGGCGTCAGCGACAAAGATTCGTGGAAGAATGACTGGCCGATCAAAGGCCGCACCAACTATCCACTGTTGTTTGATCGCAACGCCGAGCCAAAGCCCGCGGTTAACGCCGTGATTGAGGCGGCTCCGAAGAAGCCGTCATAGGTGGGAATTACAGAAACTTGCGATTCTCAGTCAGGTCTTAGCCGCTGAGGTCACTTCTTCCTTTCGACCTGGGCGAGCCGCACTTTGACGATCTTCTTCAACAGAGATGCGGGCAGAGGCTTGTCCACAGGGAATTGAATCGTGCCTTTGGCGATCTTGTAGCCTTTCAACTCCTCTTTGAACTGTTCGATCACGGATGGTGTCGGGAACACGCTGCAATGTTCCGCAAACGCCGCGTACCACACCAGAACTTGCTTGTACTTGAACGCCGGAATGCGATAGCTGAGGACCTCTTCGGCTTCGGCTGGCACAACCGAACGAATCGTCGTTCGGACTTTGTTCAGAGTGCTGCGAGCGGGTTCCGGGATGCCGGCAAGATATTCATCAACGGTCATTGGAGCGGCTTTCGCAGATAAACCGCGAGCAGGGGAAGGCGATTTCTTCATAGTCGAATAGTAATACGTGGGACGACACACGGTTTCAGCTGCGCGGCGATGCCGCCGTTTTGAACCGCGCGTTAGCCGCTGACGCAGCTGTTCATCGGGGATAGACGTGCGGAATCGCCGAGGCCTGAGGGTCCTCCGCTTCACGCTGGTCCCGCGAGTTTTGCAGGAGCTGAAGCACTGCGGCGATGACCAATCCCACAACTACGGCGGCAACCAAGACGTACCAAAGCGCCGGGATCGCAAACAGAAAAATCAATGCACTGCCGACCGCAAATAGCAACCCTGGGAAACTGCTGCCCACCGGCAACTGATGCATCGTGATTCCGGGGTGCGGATACTTGTTCTCCACGAAACACCTCCACTGCTATCTCTAAGTATGCGCCCGGAACGGACAAAATGCAGCTCTCCTGGAAACAGCTCTGCTGGTGGGGCATCAAAATCACGTTTGAAAAAGAATAAAATGCCGTCGTTTGCGCATCTTGGTGTTTGTCGGACAGAAAGATGGAGGATCGAACCATGCAATCGGCAACCCAGCCAGCCCCGGTTTCGAAAGGGGAAGCTCTGGACGGGACGTGTTCTGAGCGCCTTGGCCGTATTGTTCCTGATTTTCGATGGCGTGACGAAACTAATGAAGGACCCGCAAGT
>Ga0137367_10002640_pt1 | contig 14406 bp, 10 predicted proteins | sample SagtaG_14_FD_104939 | JGI IMG/M metagenome (GOLD analysis project Ga0137367, IMG submission 104939) | Vadose zone soil microbial communities from Sagehorn Ranch, Mendocino, California, USA - Sage1_L_80_16 metaG | ecosystem: Environmental > Terrestrial > Soil > Vadose zone | place: USA... | reverse complement strand
CATTTGGAAGTAATAAAGTGAGATACGTTAGGACCGCTCTTCAAGTCGCTCTCATGATCCTCTCGATCGGCCTTAATGGACGCGTCTTTGCCCAAGGTGGGAGCTCGTTGTTTGGCGATGTGAAAGTTGATGAAAATAAATCCGACGCAAAAAAGCCGCTTACTCTTACCATAGTGCTGTATACCCTCGGCGGTAGTGTCGCCGGACGTCAGCCTGTGGCTAGCGGTGGGCGTTACCGGTTTCCTAATGTCCGGCCGGGTGAATACGATATAGCCGTGGAGGTAGAAAACAACGAAATTGCGCGCGTTCACATTTCTATAAGCGGCGGTCCTGCTGGCGCGGACGTGCGACAGGATCTAGAGTTCGAGTGGAAGGCAACAAGCACAGAAGCAAAACATAAGTCAGGCACCGTTTCTGCTATTGACGCATACCAGCGCTCGTCGGTTAATAAGGCCCTCTTCGAGAAAGCACAGCAGGCGGTTGATAAGAAGAAGTTCGAAGAAGCGGTTGTACTTTTTCAGCAGCTACTCAACGGCGATAACCAGGATTTTCAAGCCTGGACTGAACTCGGCACAGTGTATTTGCTCGATGACAAGCGCAGCGATGCGGAGAAAGCTTACCTTCATGCCATCGAAGTGAGGCCTGCCTTTGCCCTGGCGCAGCTCAATCTGGGCAGGTTGCTCGCCATGCAAAAGCGATTTGCAGAAGCTATCGAACCATTGTCCAAAGCTGTCGAGTTGCGGCCTGAATCTGCTGAGGGCAACCTCCTCCTCGGCGAAGCCTATCTGCAAAACAAGAAAGGTTCGAAGGCGGTCGGTTACCTTAACGAGGCGGCAAAATTAGGAAAGCCCGAGGCGCACCTTAGATTAGCGACACTCTATAACGCTGCTGGACTGAAAGACCGCGCGGCTGCAGAGTATGAGGAGTTTCTAAAGAAGCGCCCTGACTATCCCGAGCGTAAGAAGCTGGAACAATATATCTCGACGAACAAAAAACCCACCAATTGAGCCTCCATAAACGCAGCAGACGCCACAATGAGCCAAATCGGCAAACGTACGTTCAACCCGTTGTCCGGCGCTGCCACACTGAATAAACCACCGTTAGACAAAGCGACAGCCACGCCAGTCCTTCCGCCATCGCGCCCAGCACATCACTCAAGTAATGAGCGCCAAGGTATATCCTGCTAAATCCCACCAGTGCGATCAGGAAACTTGCGGAAAGAACAATAACGATGCGCCAGCGCCTGTCTGGCGTTTTTGCGAAGACGTATGCAGCGATCACGCCATAGAGCACAGTAGCCATCATCGTGTGGCCGCTGGGAAAACTGTAGCTGGTGAGTCGCAGGATCGGATCGTCGAAATGAGGTCGCGGGCGGTGAAACGCATATTTCAAAAGCCGGTTGAGCAGCGCCCCGCCAACGACGGATGACACAAGGACCGCGAACCAAAAGAAACGTCGTCGCCAAAGCAGATAAAGTCCAAGAGCAACCGAGATACCGGTGGCTATTCCGGTGGAGCCCAGTGAGGTCGCGACAAACATCACACTCGTTAAAGACGAAGATCGGTGCGCATGGAGCCAGGCGCTGAGTTGTGCGTCGGCAGCCGTGAATGGCTCGTCATTGATAATGGCCTGGGGTATCTTGCTAAGTATGAGGGTGATCGCGGCGAACACCATGATGCCGGCGAGCAAATGCAAACCCTTTGCGCCCGAACGAGTCGTCATCAGAGTTGTTATTCAGTCAATTAGATTTAGCTTCAGAGGATAGTGCGTCTTCAGCCGCTTACAGTCTGGAGCGAACATCTTGTAAAGGTGGATCGATCCGCCTCTCCATTAACTTGCAAAGACGTGGGCCGCTACGCTGCGCCACGGTCCTCCAACATGTGCACACGCGCCATAGCTATTCACGACTCAGCAACCACACATCGGATTCTGTTTTCTGCAACGTGTAGTAGAGCATGCGGGCATCGTGTGTCGGAGAGAGCGCGATGATTGTATGGGGATCCGCGGAGAATATTTCATGCGACTTCTTCGTCTGCGTTTCAAGGATGTGCACTCGACCATCCCGCTCATATAACAGGTGACGATTGTCGCTCATCCAGACCGGCCGAAAGCCGACCAGATTGAAGTTTTCATAAGTTCGTGTTTCGCAATCGTAAGTGTAAAGATAGTTCAGACGATTGTAGACCCAGGTGCCAGCTACTTTGCGCCCATCAGCGGACCATGAGCTGGCCCAAAAGTCTTCCCCAGCGCCCTCGATCAAGGGCAGTCTTTGAGGAGTTTGCTCAGTCCAGGGTTTGTTAATCTCGAAAAGAAATGGTTGCGAGCCGCGTTGCTTGAAAAGCATCTGCTTCCCGTCAGGTGACCAGATTGGATAAACCGTTGATGGCCCGGAGGTGTACGTGATTTGCTGCAAACCGGTGCCATCCGGGTTTATTGACCAAACTTCAAAACGTCCGCTGCGGTCGGAATAAAAAGCGATACGCTGACCGTCGGGGGACCACCGCGGTGTGCGATCGCGGAAAACGTCATTGGTTAACTGGCGCTGCTCGCTTCCGTCGCGTTTGATCAGCAGAATGTCTTCCTGCTTTTCACCTTGTGAACTACAGGCGAACCATTCGTCATTGGGTGAGAGGTCGGGGTCAGTCACATACTTCGTGCCTTGCGTTACTGGCTGGGCTTCGCCCGTAGTTCGTTCCTTCACTGGATCAAAAGCCACGCCTTGCAAGTTTCTTGTTTCGGATTTTTGCACATAAGCCAGGCGCTTGCCGTCATGTGAGAAACTCAAATGCTGGCTATAGACAGAAGGTGTGATCACAGTTTCGGGTTTACCTTGCACCGCACCGGAAGTTTCATCGAGCGGCACGCGCCAAAAGTTCATACTGCCGCCGCGATCGCTGGCAAAATAAAGATACTTTCCATCCGGCGACCATACCGGATTCCAATCCACCGCTTCATCGTTTGTCACCCGAACAGCCTCGCCGCCGCTTGCGGGGATGGTCCAAAGATCGCGTTGTCCGCCTCCCGGTTGCAACGCCCAGTAAGCGATGCGGTTGCCGCCCGGCGACCAACTCGGCTGCACCGCATCACCGTTTGTCAATAAACGCTTCGCCCCGGTCGTCACCTCCACTATCCAAAGCTGACTCGGAATCAAACTGCGCTTCACCGGATCGGTGAAACGATCCGTACTCACGACAAGTTCTTTTCCGTCGGGCGACCAGGCGGGATCAAAGCCCACGTCAGACAAGCGCCTCACATTCTCACTTGTTGCTTCCATGATGTATATGCCCGAAGGTGCGCGTTCGGAGTGAAAAGCGATGTAGTTGCCGTCCGGCGAATAGGCTGGTTGAATGTCGTCTGCCGGTGAGTCTTTGGTGAGATTGACTATAAACCTACCGCCGACGCGCTGCCAATAAAGATCCCAGTTGCCGCTGGCGCGACTGGCGTAGATGAACGACTTTCCGTCCGGGGCAAGATTAACGGAAAACTCCGCACCGACTTGGTTGGTGAGTTGGGTTGATTTCGCTTTCGACCAATCCGGCCCGATGATTTCTTGCTCTGGTTTCGTCCTCCAGAAAAAAGTCCATGCGGCAAGACCCAAGACTACCAGCACAGCCCCCGCGAGCACTGCCCTAAACTGCCACCGGCTGATAACCATTGAGCGGGCATGCGCGGGTACGGCAACCTGGTCCGAGCCCGGCTGGTCAGGAACTACAGTTAATGTGGGTATGGCCACCACTTCCTGAGGACCCTCGGAAGCTTGAGTATTGTTGTAGCTCAACTCCGCGTGAGTTTCCGGAAGCGATTGATCGGCAGCATTGCTGGCTCGCCTAATTGTGAGGGTCGGTGAACTTGTGGCCACTGCACTTGCAGCCGCCGAACCTGCAACCGATAGATCAACAAACGGCCCGATGTAACGATAGCCTTCAGCCCATCGCGTTTCGATAAAACGCGGCTTCTCCGAGTTTTCTCCAAGCGCCTTGCGAATCGCGCCCACGCATTTGGTTAAGGTGATGTCGTAAACATCGCGGCCATCCCAAAACTGATCCAGCAACTCCTGCCTGGTGACAATCCGATCCCGGTTCTCCACAAAGTAAAGCAGTACCTGGAAAGGCTTGTGCGAAAGATGCACTGGCTCGCCATCCTCCCGTTTCAGGAGGCGCTTATTCGGATCAATCTCGAATTCTCCGAGCCGGTATGTTTTTCGAATCTGTACGGCCATCAATAACTTAGCCTGCTGGTAGTTTTTCTTCCCAGCTTTTTCGCAATTTGTTCAGGACTCGTGGCGAGGTCACGTTGTACTTCTCGTCCATGAAAGCCGGTTGCCAGTGCAAGGCGTCGGGGAAAAGCATTCTACCGCCAACTGAGGCGGGCGGGAAACGTTTGGCAAAAGTTCGTAGTGGGTCAGTTTGAAATTCTCATAAGCACCTGACATCAGTCAGGTGGTCACAGACGGCCCTCTGTCATTAGTAAACCGTTAAAACGGTTAGCCTGACATCGGCCTGATAGATCACCGCACTGAAGTGTGGTGCTAATGAAAAATTTTCAAACTGACTCACTGCTGAAAAGTCCGAGCCCGTTCATCAGCGGTCGAGATAAGAAAGACAATAAACAGAAAACGCTCGGCCGCTGAAAGGAAGAAATATGTTGAACCAATTCATTACCATCTTCGCTGTCTTTGCCCTTAGTTACAGTGGCTTAGTAGCGCAATCACAGACTGCGAGGTCCAACAGCAAGGCAACACCCCCGCAGCCAGATCTGCAGATCAAGGAATACCTCTTCTCCCCAGCCAACGACAAAGCAATGAAGGTGCACGTCGTAAACACCGGTAATGCCGGTTCCGGCCTCTGCATCCTGCGGCTTACGGTCCGCAAGATCAATGGCGTATCCGTGGGCAGAGTGACCGAAGTTAAACTGCCGCCGCTGGCCGCCGGCAAAAACAAATGGCTTGTTGTCGACGCCAAGAGCATTCTGCCGAACAACATCTCCCTCGAATCAACCACGTTCAAGCTGAATGCGGATGCGACAGCAATTGTCGCGGAGTCGAACGAAAACAACAACGAAATCTGGCACAACCTGTGATGAGTGGCAGTCGCGAATTACAGCTTGGTTTGCGGCCAGTGAAATTGCTGTTTTTGAAAGCAGGGAAGAGAGGTAAGTTGAAAAACAAACTCACTAATCCAGATGTACTCGTGGTCAGCACTTTACTCCCGACACTCTCCCGTAACCGCCGCATCGAACTGTCGAAACGAGGCATTCCGTGTGGCTCTTCAGAGAACAAAGGCAACGGATATCAGTAAAGGGAGGAAACTATGTTATCGACAACCAGGGAACATCGCCTCAAACATCTTAAGACACTCGTCCAGCTATTTGGCATTTTGCTCTCACTCATCGCTTTGGTGACACCAACCAGTAGTCATAGCGTCGAGGCTCGATTTGAAATCAGGCAGGGCTTTCCGCGCGCAGGCACAGATGATCCTGATCGGCCTCTTATCAGAGTAACGGCGAAGAAGAATAAACAGGTCTATGACACCGTCGAAGTGGTTGAAGGCGGCTTGCGATATTTGATCAACGCGCGCGGGCAATGTGGACCCGAAGGCTCGAAGGACAATCTGCGCACGGCGACGGTAAACCTCTACAGCGGCACAAAGCTCGTAGGCTCCGATACTTTTCCGGTTGACAGATCTCACCGTTCCCTCGGAGCCGACCATGGGCAGGGCTGGAACTACTACATATTAGTCTTTCCGTACTCACACCCTCGAACGAACCCGGTTGAAGCGTGCAATCAGGAACTGGAGCAGCGCGAAAGTAGCCGAGTTCGACTACTGCAGCAGGGCTTTAATGTGGAGCTTACGCACGCTTACGACGCGGAGTTGAACCTGATCTGCCTGGAAGACCAGGGTGCGGGTTTCCAGGATGTGCCCTCCTTACCCCACAAAGCCAGAACACCACTTAGCGCAAAAGTTCGCTGCATGCCGACCGGATATGTACCGACGACCGGCGCGCCACCGAAGCATGGCGTGCACCTCGATCCGCTCATAACCGACGTTGCCCTCAAGTCTGAGCCTGCCGAAATGAAAGGCCATGCATGCCCGGTTTATGTCGGGTTCCGCGGACAGATAACCGCAGGGGAAAATCGGCCGGGCGATGATGCCGTCAAGATCAAATATCGCTTTGTGGGTGACCGAGGTTTCACAACGCCCTTTTACGAAGAGACTCTGCGCAAGGGCGAAACTAAATCAGTGTTTTGGAAACGAAGAATCGAAGCTCTGCCAGTTGCTGGTGGGCCAGACAAAATGCTGGCTCCTGGGGTTAAACCAAAAATCCCCATTTACCAGGGCTGGACCACTCTCGAAGTGGTCTATCCGGGTACCACCGACAAACCCATCAGCGGGAAGTCTTCGCAAAGGGCTGCATTCACGGTTGATTGCAATCCGGTGCCGCAACGCACACCACCGCCTAGAGGACCGAGAGTGAAACCGAATGGCTGATGAGGCTGACAGTAGCGCCAAGGCGCGAAGAAGAGAGTTTCACAGAGCCCCTTCCATCGTCAGGGTTACAAACCAGTATTTGAAACAAAGTGAGCAATCACTAAAGGAGATGAAGTAATGACAAATCCGTTGAGCAAACAAACGTCCAGACCGAAGAGTTGCCGGGCAAACATGGACCTGTCTGGCTTTGCTCGGGCAAGCTTTTGGAAGATCACCACCGGTGCAAGCTTGCTTGTTTCTGTCTTCTGCATGGCTGGTCTTGTTGGCGCGCAGAAGACGGAGTTAGCGCGTCAGAGCTCTATCGTTCAGGAGATGTCGACCTTAGAGAAGCTACCCTCCCCGCAATTGGAATTTGTCGGGAAGGAGGACTACGAAGTGAACGGCGCGCAGTGGACCAGGTACAAACTGACCGTCGCCAACCGCAGACGTTATCCTGATTTCCTCTGGCAGCCGTCTCCGAATCTGCCGCCGTGCGGAAAGAATGAAAACGCTGCGCGCACCTGGGTCGAGGTCTTCGGTTCGCCCGGCGGCAAAAGACTGGGTGGATTTTGCGGTCTTCGTGCGTCGGCGGATCTGGATCGCCTCTGGTTTCCCGAGCCGTCACGTGAGAGCGCGCCCGCCTGTGTCTACATCGTGATGACGGACCGGCAGACCGGAAAGAAATACAACTCCAACCGGGTTTGCTCGCGCAGCTTTGCGGTGGCGACGCGTAGTTTGAAAGGAAGCGTCCAAGCAGCAGGTGGGAGGGGTCATGAAGGGGATAAGGGTTGGATAGAAGTTGGAAGCGTCCAATTCAATGAAGATAAACCTGAAAAGGGCTTACCCGAAAAGCTTGCGACACCCCAGGGAGACCAGAAGATTGTTCGGGTTGTCATTAGCTTAGTGACGAAGAGCGCAACGCAGGACCAGCTCGCCCGTAAAATCAGACAACAGCTTTTGGGTCGCGGCGTTTCTTTTACTGAACAGCAGGTTCAGACCGCAGCTAGAGACGCGCTGGATCTAGTCGGAAAGGCAAAAGATCCGGTGAAGGGATCGATCTCCGTAACGTACAAAGGTTTCGGCGTTTGTGTCTCCTGGGGTGGAAGCAAGTGCGACTGGGATTAGAAGGGCATTGCGATGGTCAAGAAAAACCCCAGCTGGAAATGGGACTGGGTATGACAACGATCATTCAGTGTACGCCGCCACATTAAGTGATCTCGAACGAGACCAATAACGAAGTCTGGCACAACCTGTAGAAAGTAGGTGGTGAAATGAAATCGGCTGATTACACGCGAACTGCGAAGCGAAATGTCACGAGCCCGGGTCTTATTTGCATCGCGCTGCTAATCCTGCTGCCTGTCCGTGGTACGACGCTACGAGCCCCGGCGTTGTCCGGCCCGGTTCAGAACAAAGTTACGGTTGTAGGGATTCTCCCTTTCCAGGATGAGACCGATACCGGTGCGCCCCCTGAGCTCGGCAGGAAGATAGCCCAACAGTTGAAGCAACGACTGTCCGTGAGCTTCAAGGACGTGTTGCCGAAATCGCTTGTTTTGAACTCAGATGCGGCGTCAACCGCTGCCCTAACCGTCGAACAGGTTGTTGCGCTTGGTAAGCAGAACGCCGTTCAGCTCGTAGTTCGCGGCGGCTTGCTCGCCCTGGGTACGGATCAGCAGTCGATCATCACCGTCCAGCTATATTCAGAGATCATCTCCGTTGAGTCGGGAGCTGTGAGCGTAGTGCGCGCCGAAGGCACTGCGGCGGGCGGCGGTATTCAATGGAGCAGGATTGATTTGAACAGTGCTTCCTTCTCCTCCTCCGGTCCGGGCACCGCTCTCGCAGCCGCGATCGAGTCGCTCGCGGTATCGATTCACCAGGCGATGCTGACGCCGCTCGTTGAAGTCGCCCCCGTCGCAAACTCTGTGAGCGGGGCCGGGACTATTGAGCCAACTCCGCCGGTTGATGCCGCCGCGGCGGATGCTGATGAGGAACTGCAGCAATTGATCGCTCAGGCAGAGGAGGTCGTAGGGAGCGGCGCGGGCGATACCGACCAGCTCAAGTCAGTAAGCGCGGCGTTGCAGAAGCTCAAAGCTGTGCTTACCTCAAAGGCGTCACTGATCGAGGGCGGAGCCGACCCGACGGAAAGTGATCAGGAGATCGCGGCGGCCAGGACTGAGATGCAGGCGGCTCTAACGGCGCTGACTGAACACTCCGCTCCAGTCGCTGCAAACTCGGAGGAGGTGACGCCGACCGGTGAGAAAAAGAATTTGCTGGGCACAATCGATCAGCGCGCCACTGAAGTACTCGGAATTTTGCAGAAGATCCAGGAGATGCGCGCGGCGGTCCGTGGAGCGAAAGAAGATCCTTACGTCGGTGACGCTGGCCCCGAAGGTCCACCCCTTGAAGCCTCAGAGCAACCGACCGAGGATGTTTCGGGGGTTGTCATGCAATCGGGCCAACCGCTCGCTGGAGTGGAAGTAACTGACACGGACTCGGACGCAACCGCTATCACGGCACCTGATGGTAGCTACACCTTGAAGGCACTTCCAGCAGGGAAACTCTCAACCCTGATTCTCAAGAAGGACGGCAAGCAACTCGCCTCGGGCCAGATCGATATGCTGCGCGGGCGAACGGCAGTCGCCGACTTTGATGTCACTCCAAAGATGTCGCCCAGGGCATCCGCGCTGCGGATCATTCCTTCCACGAGAGTTCTGAATTCAAAAGCCAAAGCTACCGGTACGCTTAAGGGGATTGCCAAAGACAAAACCGGTAAGCCGCTGCCGCGCGCCCTGGTCATCCTTCCAACCCTGGGAGTGGTCAGAACGGATTCCAGCGGTCACTACGCCTTCTTCAAAGTTCCCGCGGGCGAGCATGTGATTACGATCCAGAAGGCCGGTTTGAAGCCGGTCTCAACGCGAGTGACCGTGACGCCCAACGGGGCCACCGAGGCTCAAAGCCAGCTCGCGACTGCTTTGCCGAAAGATGTGCGAGTTCGCCAGCGCGCCATTGTTCCCGGCACCGGCTCGAATCTGCACGGTCGAGTTCTGGACACCGATGGCAACCCGATCGCCGGCGCGAAGGTGCTGCTGCTTCAATCAAACAGCGCTACGTCGGTGCGGACTTCTCGCAGCGGCGACTACGAGTTGAAGGATCTGAAAGCAGGAACCTACACGGTGGTGGCGACGCAGGTCGGATATGCAAACCGCAAGCTCAAAGTTACGGTAAACCTGGGAAAGGCAGAGTCCCTGGACTTTCAGCTCAAGCGCCAGGCCTCGCCTTACGTGGCGAAGGCTCTAAATGCCCAAACTCCCCGCCGGCCGTCGCGCGAATCCATACGTAGCTCTGCGGTTGCAGTTCGTAGCCCTACGGTTCCGGAACGCAGCGCCGCAGTTGCGCTTCGTCCGGTGTCACCGTCTGCCGGCGAACTAACTGGTCGCGTTGTCGACGCCGCAACTCGGCGGCCGATAGTCGGCGCGACGGTGTCAATTCGCGGCCGCAGCGTCAAGACCACTGAAGTCGGAAGCTTCTCGCTGAACAACCTCGCGCCCGGAAACTATCAGATCAACGTGGCGAGGGCGGGCTTCTCAGAAGAGCAAAGGTCCGTGGCGATTCGGGCGGGCGCAAGCAGCCGCGAGGACTTTGCACTGAAGAGACCTGCCATTGGCAACATTCCGAGTGCCAGTCGCCTACCAGCCGCGCAAACAACGCCCGCCCGGGTTCAATTGGGCCAACTGCGTGGACGCGTCATCGATGCCGGCAGCGGAATGCCGATCGCCGGCGCGATCGTCGCCCTGTCCGGTGGACAAAACGTCGTCACTGGCCGCGACGGGTCATTCGCAGTCAACACCCTGGCACCCGGTTCTTATCAGCTCGTAGTTAGAAAACCGGGCTTTGCCGATCGGCGATCTGAGTTCCGAATCAAGTCAGGCGAAGTGACTACAGTCACGTTCAGTCTGATGTCTGTAGTTCGAAGACCAAATTAGGTGATACCGAACCAACGAGCACTGAAGGATAAGTATGAATATCAAAACGCTTTCAACGATTACGGCACTCTCCATGAGTTTGTTCGCGCTGGCGAGTCCAGTTGCGGCCCAAACACGAGTGGTCAAATCGATTTACCGCAGCGACGATGGCGGCGTTCTTTACGTGCGCATAGTCGGCGATACGGTGTACGGCTTTGGCGAGCATCCGGGCAAGAAGTACGCGTATGTATTGAGCGGCACAAAGAATGGCGATCGCGTCAACGCAAAGTTCTGGGATATTCCAAAGGGGACGCGAACCGAATACGGTGCTATCGAGTTGCAGGTTTCTCAGGCGGGCGCGAGGCTAGTGCGCAAGAGCGCCTCAAAAATCGGCATCGACACATGGCAGGAAATAGCGCCGAACGGAATTTCCTGGCCTGGGAGGGAAGCGGCCGGCTTTCAGAAAACCGGCGTTGGCGATCTGGATGGTGTGTTTGTTGATGAAACCGCTACGCGGCACTATGTGCGCGAACTGAATGGCGACGTCGTGTGGGTTGCTGAAACAGCCGCGCAGCCTGGCGAGCGGCCGGCTTGGATCAGCGTTTTCGTCGGCAAGCGAAAGCCAACCAACGGCTTCAGCGGTAACTTTGCCGACGTCCCGAAAGGTATGACGAGCGCCAAAGGGACTTTTGGCGCGGCGTTGATTGGCAACCAGCGCCGACTGGCGCTGCAACAGATCGGCACCAGTCGCGGGCACACTCTGGATCCCGAATACGCGATCGATTGGGACCGCTTTGCCAGTCTTATCCGCAACGCGCTGGAAGGCAAAACGATTGGCTACTCGTATGCGATTGGTCGCAACGGAGCTTTGATCCGATCCGGCGCCGGTGGATTTCGCCAACTCGCACAGGATGGCAGCCGAGAGAAGTTCACTGTCAATACGCAGTCACAAGCAGCCAGCACTTCCAAGACCCTGACCGCTGTAGCCCTGGTCAAAGCTCTCAACGACCGTGGGTCTTCAGTTGATTCTCGAGTCGCACCTTTTCTTCCGAACTGTCTGAAGCAGGGGCCGGGAGTCAACACGCTGACCTTCCGCGAGCTGCTGGATCACACCAGCGGATTGTCTGAAACGAGTGGCTGCAAAGACGATCCTTTCGGCTGTCTGCAAAAGATGGTGGCGGACGGCCGCACGCGCCCCAGAGAATACAACTACAACAACTCCGGCTACGGTCTAATGCGCCTTCTGGTGCCGCTGGTGGCTACGCCGCAACAGGCCAACGGTCAGTTCAAACTCTTCAAGTGCGAAGACAATCACGGGCAGCTCAACAGCGACGTCTCGGAAATGTTCGTTCGGTACCTGTTCGATAAGGTGCTCAAGCCGGCGAATGCGCAAGCCAGTTACTTCCCTTCCGGTGACTTTGCCCTGGTCTACGACTCGGCCAATCCTTCGGTGAAGGGTGTGCCACCCCGGCCTGACTTTTCGCGCCACGCCGGAGCCGGCTACCTCGCCATTTCGGCCTTGAATTTACGTGAAGTTTCTCGGAGCGCTCAACCGCGGGGACATTATCTCCAGATCGCTGGTTCAGAGTATGTACAACGGCAACCTGGGTTTCGATCCTCCCGTTTCCGGCCTCGCCGGTAAGTACTACACAAAGAACGGTGGGTGCCCAAGCTCGATGTGCGGCGCTCAACTCATGGTGTATCCGAGCGACGTGCAGGCCTACGTGATGGTCAACTCCGCTGTTCCATCACCGGGTCTGAGACAACTGTTGGCCGCCGCGGTTGAACAGTCGCTGAAATAGAAAAGGACGGCATGCTCCGCAGGAAGTTCTTCAAGTAGTTGTCTTTGTTCAACGTGGGCAATCAGATTGCTAATGTTGGTGTCTGGCTCGAAGGCATAGACGCACACGCACTTCAATTGAATGCTGGGATGCTTTTCAGAGTTGTTCAAGACCCATTAATGCCTCAGCCTTCCGGGGATGAGGCCTTACTAATCAATGTTGTGTTTGGAAAACTATCGGTTGACACGCAACCCACTGATGAAAGGAAACACCATGCAGGAAAAAAAATACAACTCGCGACGATATCTGCTATTCGGCTTGCTGGCCGCTCTGCTCGTGCCGTCAGCGCTGCTGCCCGAAACGACAGCCTCCAGGAAGGCGTTTGAACTCTCGAAAGGGCCCCCTTATCCGAGGATAAGGGTCACCGCAAAAAAGGACCCGAGTATCTATGACTCGGTTGAGCCAGCCACCGGCGGTCTTGAATTCCATCTTTTCGTTAACGGACGCTGTCCCGAGAAACACTCACTCAAGAGTGCTTACCTAACTGTAGGGCAAACAAAAGTAGCGTATCCGGTAAATCGCGAGCATCGAAGTATAGGAGGGAATCACGGGCGCGATTCCGTTGAGGTCCCGTTTACAACTCCATACTACAAGCCTGACCTCACGGCGTACTACAAGTTCTTTGCAAAGAGCCATACACCGAAATCTATTTCCGATCCCGTCGAGGCTTGCAATGCGGAGCTGGAGAGGCTGGTCAAGGAAGGTTCTAAGCGAGCAAGCTTGTTACAAAGTGGGTTCGAGTTCCACACCTTCACAGCGTACAAGGGCACGTTTGAGGTTCTGTGCCAAAACAATAGCATCCTGGGATTCAGCCCGGATCATCGGTACTCCGACTCTGCAGACCTCAACGTAAAAATCCATTGCATGCCCACGGGCTATAAAGAGCCGCAACGCACACCGGTTCCTGACGCGCCACCCCGCCGGACGCCTGTTCCCGATCCGCCCATCGAGTCCGTTTCGGTTACCGCCGATCCACCTGAAACTGAAGGGCGGCAGTGTCCGGTCTATGTAAACTTCAGAGGCAGGATTACGGCGGGGGAGAAGAGCCAATACTCAACCTTCAATACCAAGTACAGGTTTGTCGGGAATAATAACTACAAGACCGATTGGTTACCCGTATCGGTGGTGCGCGGTCAGCCGCGATCGGTGAATGGGCGTCGCTTTATTCAAGCGCCTGAGAATGATCCCGGCGGCAGCCTCAAAACGCCTGGGGGGACAGTAAAGACTCCACTCTACCGCAGTTGGATGACACTTGAAGTTATGTTACCTGATGGTACCAAGCGTTCCGAAAGAGCTAACTTCACGGTTGACTGCAACCCGCAGCCAAAGTTCAAGTCGAGGTAGTAGTCGTAAATAATGATACTCAGGTGATCGCGTTGAGACATGGCTGTCAATCAGATTCGACTCCAACCGTCAGGCGTGTGGCGAAAGCGCTCAGTCGTCATAAGGCCAAACTCCCTGAGCTCCGGCTGCCACTCGAACCGCTCAACGGCGATATGTGGTCTATCGATCCTGACAACGTTGAAGGAGTTTTCTTCACCGCGGCCTCGGGTTGAAGCGGCAGTTCCTGCCTGCACTACGAGCGCGGAGTGTCCTTTGATTTTGTAGCGGGTGGCACTGTGAGTTGTTTGACTGACGTGAAGGTGGCCAGCAAGAAAAAGATCAGCACCACAGCTCGCCAGTTGCTCCATCGCCATGCGGGCCCTGCCAACCAGTGCCCTTTCATCGTGACCTTCCGGCAGGTCAAACGGATGATGGGTGACCACCACTTTCACAGCGCCTGGGTCGGAAGCGCAGAGTCTATCGCGCATCCATTCGACTTGCCGTTCGTTAATGCGTCCACCCTTGATGGTCAACGAACGGGCTGTGTTGACCCCCAGCACAGCGATTTCATCGTCATAATAAAAGGGCCGCAGGTCGTCGGTGATGTAACGTCGATATTTCCGCAGAGGTTGCATAAACCGGGCGAACACATTGTGGAGCGGTACATCATGATTGCCGGGCACAACAATCTGGGGTGTGGGCAAGCTCTCGAGAAAAGCACGCGCCTCTCTAAACTGATGTGAGCGAGCACGCTGCGTCAAATCGCCGGACACGGCCACCAGATCAGGATTGATCTTTTTGACCGTCTCAATTAAT
>Ga0137367_10002634_pt1 | contig 14419 bp, 9 predicted proteins | sample SagtaG_14_FD_104939 | JGI IMG/M metagenome (GOLD analysis project Ga0137367, IMG submission 104939) | Vadose zone soil microbial communities from Sagehorn Ranch, Mendocino, California, USA - Sage1_L_80_16 metaG | ecosystem: Environmental > Terrestrial > Soil > Vadose zone | place: USA... | reverse complement strand
GTGCAGGGCGCCGGCCTGGGCGAACGCGGCCCGCAGGACCGACACCTCATCGCGCATGTTGCGCAGCCCGCGTGGGCTGGCGGCGAACGCGCGGACCTGCGCGGCGGCGGGCGCGGGGAGTCCCGACGTCGACAGATGGCTGCCGAGCCGGCCGATGCCGAGGCGCGCCAGGCTCGGCGCCACGCCGAGTCCGCTGCGCATCATGGCGTAGACGGAGGGGTACTGCGGCAGGCTGAACTGGTCCGGCGTGGAGGAGTCGAGCAGGACCATTCCGGCGACCTGCGCCGGGTACTGCGCGGCGTAGGTCATGGCGTAGGCGCCGCCGGTGGAGTGTCCGACGAGCACGAAGGGTGCCCGCTCTCCGGCGGCCGCGAGCAGGGCGTGTAGATCGCGGGCGATCGCGAGGCCGTCCTGCGGGCGGGCCGCGTCGTCGCTCCAGCCCTGCCCGGCGCGGTCGTACGCGCAGACCCGGGTGGTGGGCGTGACGGCAGGGGCGATACGGGCCCAGCTCGACGACATCTCACCGAGGCCGCTTTCCAAGACAACCGTGGGGCTGCCGGTGCCGGTGCAGTGCAGGTGGAGGCGGCGCCCACCGACGTCGTAGGACGCGCCGGGCATGGCCATGCTCGCCGCGTCGTGGTGCAGGGCCACCGCTTCGGTGAACCCGCCGACGCTGGCGAGAGCCAGCGCGGCGATCACGGGGTACAGCGGCCAGCGGACCCGGCCGGTCAGCGCGCGGCGCAGCCGGACACACATCCATCCGGCGAGCGCGAACATCAGCGGTGGCCAGATCCAGCCGGCGCCGGTCAGCACACCGTCGCCGGGTGCGAGGGTGAGCAGCCCGAGTCCGGTGACCGCCATGACCACGGCGGGTACCCACGCCCACCGCTGCGGCTGGCTGGTCAGCCGCGAGGACAGCATCGCGAGCATCGCCCAGCCCGCCGCGAACGCCAGCAGGGCCGAGCCGGTGATGACGTGCTCCGCGGCGCCGGGCAACGCCACCAACGTCAACGCGGCCGCGCCGGCGGGGCCGGCCAGCAGCGAGGCGAGGACGACCCGGACGATCGGACCCCGCGCCGTTCGGGGGGCGGTCATGCCGGCGACGGTCTGGCTGGGTGCCGTTGGGGCGGTGGTGGTCATGGCGGGCCTCGCTTCCAGGAGGTGGTGACCTCGACTGTTGCCGGGTAGCGGTGGGCTCACCCCGGTCAAATGACCGGGATCCGTGGCCGCCGCGGCCGCGGCGGCTGTTCGATGACGGCGGCGGGCACCCGCGCCGGCAGCTCCCAGGACCGCATCCCGACGAGGTCCACCGCGGCGCTGCGACCAGGTCTTGGCGCTGGGTGGGTTTGGACGGGAGGTACGTTCGACGGGTGCTGCACGGCCGGGACGCCGAGCGGGCGCGGGTGGCCGCGCTACTTGCCGACGCCCGTGCCGGCACCGCCGGGGCCCTGCTCATCCGGGGCGAGCCCGGCGTCGGCAAGTCAACCCTGCTACAGCACGCGCGTGCGGCCGCCACGGGCATGCGGGTGCTGACCGCGCAGGGCTTGGAGTCCGAGGCGCCGCTGGCGTTCGCCGGGCTGCACCAGCTCCTGCGGCCGGTACTGTCGCTGCTCGAGCGGCTACCGGCTCCGCAGGCCAGAGCGTTGCGGGTCGCGTTCGGTCAGCAGGACGGCCCCACCGAAGATCCGTTCCTCGTCGCCCTCGCGACGCTGACCATGCTGAGCGAGGCCGCCGACAGCACGCCTGTGCTCTGCGTGGTCGATGACGCGCACTGGCTCGACGCCGCATCGGCCGACGCTCTGCTCTTCGCTGCCCACCGCCTGCGGGCTGATCCGATCGCTCTGATCTTCACCGCCCGCGACGGCGATGCCGCGACCTTCACCGCTGAGGGTGTTCCGGTGCTGGTGTTGACCGGCCTGGCCGCACCTGCCGCGCGCCTACTGCTCGCCGAGCACACCGCAGCGCCGTTGCCGGAGCAGGTGGTCCAGGCCCTGCTCACGCAGGCGGGCGGCAACCCGCTCGCGCTGGTAGAGCTGCCGACCGCGTTGACCGGCGCACAGCTCACGGGGACAGCACCGATGCCGGCTCAGCTGCGGCTGACCGACCGGCTTCAGCGGGTCTTCCTCGGCCGCTGCCGCCGCCTTCCCCTCCAGGTGCAGACGCTGCTGCTCGTGGCCGCGGCTGACGACTCCGGCAACCTCTCGGTCGTGGCGCACGCCGCCGCCCTGCTCGGCGTCTCCACGGCCGCTCTGCCCGGCGCCGAGCAGGCCGGGCTCATCGTCACCGACCGCGACAACCTACGGGTGCGCCACCCGCTCGTACGCTCCGCGGTCTACCAGGCAGCGACCGGACACGAGCGCCGGGCAGCACACCGGGCGCTCGCCGACGCGCTCACCGACGACCCGGACCGGCAGGCGTGGCACCGTGCCGCCGCGGCGGACGGGCCCGACGCCGACGTGGTCGCAGCGCTTGCGCGGGCTGCCGGCCGCGCTGAACGCCGAGGTGGCTATGCCGCCGCGGCCGCGGCCTACGAGCGTGCCGCCGACCTGTGCGCCGACGAGCGGTCGCGCGCCGAGATGCTGTTCGCCGCGGCCCGCAACGCCTGGTCGAGCGGCCGGGCCGACCGGGCACGCGAGCTGGCGAACGCGGCCCGCGGCGGTGCCGATGACCGGATACTGCGCGCCGACATCGCCCGGCTGCTGGGACGCATCGAGGTCAACGTCGGCTCGGCAGCGAAGGCGTACCGCACTTTCAGCAGCGCCGCGCAAGCGGTCGCCGCCGACGACCCGGCCCGGGCCGTGGAGATGTGGGTCGCTGCCACGCTGACCCGCATGTTCGACGCCGACACGAGCGCCGCCCCCGACGCCGGACCGATACCCGAGCAGGCAATCCAGGAACGATCCGGCGACCCGGCGCGGACCCGTTGTCTGAGGCTGCTGCTCGCCGCGACGATCGCCGACACCACCGGCGCCTGGGCACCGGCGCTGCGCTCACTGCACGCAGCAGTCGCCGCCAGCGCCGAGGTCGAGGACTCCGACGTGCTCGCCAACCTCGGCAACACCGCGCTGCACCTCGGCGATGACCGGACACACCGCTCCTGTCTCACGCGCATGCTGGCCGGCGCCCGGGACCGCGGCGCCGGCATGCTCGTGCTCTACGCCCTGCCTCGGCTGGCGTTCGCTGATCTGACATCCGGTGACTGGTCGCGGGTCCGGTCGGCGGCCGACGAGGCGTTCACGCTCAGCGCCGATACCGGCCAGCCGGCACTCGGCGCCGCTCCGCTCGGCTGGCTGACGCTGCTAGCCGCACTACAGGGCCGCCCGGACTACGAAACCCTGCGCGCCCGGCTCGACGACACCCGCTCGCGGCAGCCTCTGGGCGTGCTCGCCGACGCGGTGCACGACCTGTCCCGGTGGTCCGCGGGCGTCCGAGCCGCCAACGACGGTGCCATCTTCGACGCGCTCCACCAGCTCAGCCTGTTGCGGCTACCGGCGCTATCGCGGATGGCCGCCCTGGACCGCCTCGACGCCGCTGTCCGAGCCGGCGACCCCGGCCAGGCGCGAGCCTGGCTCACCGAGCTCGGCGAGTACGCCGAGGCGACCCGCTGGCCGTGGGCGCTCGCCGCTGCCGCGCACGGACGGGCGCTGCTCGCCGACCCCGCCGACGCACCAGCCTTGTTCGACAGCGCTCTGACCCACCATGAGCTCAGCGGACGCAACTACGACCGGGCCCGTACCCACCTGGCCTACGGCGAACTGCTGCGCCGCACCCAACGCCGCAGCGCCGCCCGCCCTCACCTGCGCGCCGCACTCGCGATCTTCGAGGAACTGGCCGCCGAGCCGCTCCTTTCCCGCGCCGAGGAGGAGCTGCGGGCCTCGGGCGAGACCGCGCGCAAGCGCGACCCGTCCACGCTCACCCTCCTCACCCCGATGGAACTGCAGGTCGCGCAGCTCGTCGCACGCGGCATGTCGAACAAAGACGCCGCCGCCCGCTGCTGGATCTCCCCGCGGACCGTCGCATTCCACCTGCGCAACGTGTTCAGCAAGACCGGCGTCAGCTCGCGCGGCGAGCTCGCCCAGCTTGGCCTGGCGACACCCCGGTCAGATCACGCTGCGACAGCGGCGGTCAGGTAGCGTTGGACGCCGTCCGCCTCGCGAAGGCCGAACGGCCGAGCGTGGACGGCGCCCTCACCCCGCCGAACCCCACCTCCATCGCGGCCAACCGCAACCGGGGCTTCGGCCGCCTCACACGGACCCTAGCGGTCCACGTCGGAGCTGGGCCTGCAGTTCGTCAGGCCCGGTCTCCCAGGGCAGCCAGTCGCGGACGATCCAGGTCACCCCGACCTGCTCGTACCTTCGGACCTCCTCGGCGGCCACAGCAGGGTCATCGAGCGGTAACGCGTGGCTGATCACCAGGTCGAACGGGTCCTGGCTGGACCGGTGGCGTTCGATATAACTGCGGACGCGGGCAACCTCCTCCGGAGGGAACGGCATCGCAGCGAAACCATCGGGTGTCGGGACGACTTGCGGTGCTGGAAAGGCTCCGTGCCACCGGGCGGCCCGGCGCATCGGCCTCTTGTGCGGCCAGTAGCCACCGATCCAGACCGGAACGGGGTGCTGGACCGGGGAAGGCCGGAACAGCGTCTTTCTGATCGTGTGGTAACGGCCCTGGAATTCGAACGGCTCGCCGGAGCACAGCCCGGCGATGATATGCAGATTCTCGTCCAACAGGTCCGCTCGGGCTCGTGCATCGGCTGGCAGGCCGAAATGCCCGAAGTCCGCCTCACCCGCATAGCCCAGCCCGGCCCCGAGGATGAAGCGGCCGTGCGACAGGTGGTCGAGCGTGATGACCTGACGAGCGACCTCCCATGGCCGGCGGCGCGCCACTTGGGCGATCATGGGCCCGATCTTCACTCGGGTCGTCGAGGTGGCTATCGCGGCGAGCACGGCCCACGGATCTACGACTGGCGGCATGGTCTCGACGTCGAACAGCAACGTGTCCCACACGAATACCCCATCCCAACCCGCATGCTCCGCCTGCACGGCGAGCTCGGCCAGCAATGTCGGGTTGGCGAACTCCCCGATGATGGGAAGGTTTGCGCCGTGATACATGGTCCCTCCGAACCATCTGGCACTCAGGCCGCGATCGGATTTGCCGGGTTGGACCGGGGCCGGTGGGTCAACCGATCACCCGTGATGCGACGGTGGCGCGGGCGTCTCGGGAGCGGCACAGGTCCCGGCTGATGCTGATGCGCTTCAGCCAGCGGTCGGTGCCATCGTACCGGGCGGTGAACGGCCTACGCCCGTGCACTGCCCGGTAGTTGTCGATAAACAGCACGTCGCCGGGTGCCAGCAGCGCATCCTGCTCGGCCTTCGCCAGCGTCTCGGACAGCGCCCGCATCGCGGCGGCGGCTCCTGGTCCCCCGGCAGCGGCTCGGCGAAGAAGTCGTCGAACAGCAGGTACGGCAGGTCCGGGCCGCCGAACAGCAGCGGGACGGGCTGGTCGATGAGCCAGGCCGGCTGGCCTTCGCCGCCGACCAGGTGCGTCTCGTCCGGCCTGACCAGGAACCGCGGCTGTCCGAGTACCTGGCGGTGATCCTCCTCGAACGCGTCGGAGCGCAGTTCGGCGTACGAGGTCGGCACTTCGTCGTCGTTGCGCAGGCAGAGCAAACCCAGGTAGTCGCACCGGTAGGGGTGGAAGGCGTCTTCGGTGTGCAGGTCGAGCACGCTGCGGCTGCTGTTGCCGCTCTTGGTCTCCTCCTGGCCCGGGGTGGGCAGCAGGTCCTGCACCAATCGACCCTCCTGCAGGGTGCCGAACGCGAAGAGGTCGCCCAGGACCGCGCCGAGCAGCGCGAGGTACGCCTCCTCGCGGTGGGCGGTGCCGGCGGCGGCCGCGTCCTGCCAGCGCAGCGGGGTCGGACCGACGCGGTCGGCGGGCACCCGGTAGCCGCGCAGGATGCACCCGCCGGCCGGCTCCGCGCGGCGGTAGCCGACCAGGAACTCCTGCAGCCGCTCGGGCAGCCGGCGCGCCAGCAACTCGACCCGGTCGGCGTCGTCTGGCCAGCCGATGCCGTCGAGCAGGTGCTCGACCTCGGCTCGGTCGGCGTCGGTGAGGCAGAAGGAGGGCAGGTCACCGCTGGAGATCATCGGGGCGCTCCACGAGGTAGTCGCCGAGGGCGACAGCGTCGATTCGGGTGGACCGGAACGTTCGCAGCGCGTCTACCGACCGCAGTGCCGGCGTCGTGCGGGGCCGGCGGAATGTAGGTGTTGACGAAGTGGCTGCGGTCCTTGATCCAGGAGTTGGCCGTGCAGTTGAGCGCGACGCCGCCGGCCAGGCAGAGGTTGCCGCTCGGATGCAGGTCGTACAGGTGTGCGGCCAGCCCGAGCATCGCCCGGTTGGTCGCGTCCTGCAGCGCCGCCGCGATGTCCGCGTGCGGGGACTCGATCGGCCCACCGCGGCGCGCCGGGCCGAGCAGCGCCTCGAGCGGCTGGACGTCCGGCAGCCGGAACCGCAGGATGTCGGGGTCGGCGTGGAACAGCAGGCCGTCCACGCTGAGGAACTTGGCGTAGGCAGCCGCGAACGTGGCCGGGTCCCCGTAGCCGGCCAGGCCCATCACCTTGCACGCCTCGTACTCGGAGAAGCCGAGGAAGACCGACAACTTCTCCCACACGAAACCGATGGAATCCGGGTAGCGCAGTTCCTCGAGCCTGGTCAGCCGACAGCCGGCACCGGCGAACAGCACCGTGCTCGCCGGCTCACCGATACCGTCAACGACCAGCACGTCTGCCGAGTCGAAGCCGGGAGGGTAGTACGCGGACGCCGCGTGCGCCACGTGATGCGGCACCCAGCGGATGCGGCCGGTAAGGTCCACGCCGAGCGCCGCCGACAATTGGTCCGGGATCCGGTCGAGCGCGGCGAGGAAGGCGTTTTCCCCGTCCTCGCTGCCCCAGCTTCCGGGTAGGCTCAGCCGGCCCGTTCGGAACAACTGCCGGCGTAGCAGCGGGTCGAAGGAGTACGCGACCGCGTCGATGTCCGCGCTGGTGATCCCGGCCTGGCGAATGCAGAACCGGATCGCGTCGCCGGGCAAATCGTCGGCGTTGTCCACGAGGGAGGGCTTGGCATGCTTGCGGCGATTGAACCGCTCTTCCTCCGCGGCGGCGAGCACCACCCCGTCTCGGACGACAGCCGCCGAAGACTCATGATAGACGGAATTGACACCTAAAACGATCATTAACTGGAGTGTTCTCGCTTTTTCTGGACACCGGTTTAGGCTGCCAGTTGGCTGAAAATTTTCGTAGCCTAGCTCATATTCTCTGGGTGTCAAGTATCCGAGTGTGGAATGGCGCCTGTTGGTGGGGCGCAGGTCGGCCCGCTGGCCGGCATCCAGGTCCTGCCCGAGCTGCGTACGCTGCGGCCCCGGCTGGCGGCCATCGCCGAGGGCTGCGACCCGCTGGGACTGCAGCGGGCCTTCGCCGCGGCGATGCACGCCGCGGCGCACCTCAGCCTTGGACTCTTGCCTGGACGCGTCGGGTTACTGCGAGATAGCCCTCCTCCCCCCAACGGGAGCGTCCTGGGCGCCAGCTACGAGGGTGTGGGCGGTTGTTCGGCGAACTCCGCCAGCGCGGGAGCGTCGTACCAGGCGTCGAGGCCGTGGGCCAGGTCGGCCGGGGTGCGGTACTCCCCGATCACCACACCTGCGCGCTTCAGCCGCAGCCAGCGCCCGTTGCGGCCGCGGGAGGCCATCGTGTACTGCACCGCCTCCACGGTCCACCGGCCGCAGCACGTGCACCGCATCACGGCGGTCACCGGCTTATCCGGGCTGATACGGCAGGAACGCGGCCCCGACATTGGCCGAGAACTGATCATCCGGGCGACGGTGCCGCTGCCAGCGCCCGCCCAGCGGGTGGCCAGAAAACCTCGGCCGGGCGACGTTGCCAGTCGGCGACGCGCCCGCAGCAACCGCGGCGGGTCCCGCCTTCTGGTTGGCCTTCCGCCCAATTCGGAAGCTCCGCGCTGCCCCCGATGACGGCCGTAATGGCGCCGCCTCAGCTTGCGTTCGTCACCCTCCGTTACTCCGGGCCAACGCGAACTGGGTTGGCCGTTCCGAGCCGCGACGTCCGACCTGCGGCTTCTTTGGGAGGCGCAAGGCAGCTCTCAAAGCCCAAGTATCTGGCGTATGGCGGCCTCCACGTTGCGCATTTCGACCAGTGCAAGCCGCCCGAGTCGTCGACGCAGTCGGGGTTTGTCCACGGTGTGGAGGTCTGAACAGTTGACGTAGGATTCCGGGTATTTCTTGACGCCAGCGTCAGGTCCGACACGGACATGGGTGACCTCGGGACCAGCCGTTCCGGTGACCAGCACGACAGTGATCGCAGATAGTGGGGCCGCGATGCGGTTGACGGTAAGGATGACCACGGGATGCGGTCCGACCAGCGGAACCGCGCATGCCCACACTTCGCCGCGCATGGGCGTCGAATCGGCGATGTTCGCTACCACCGCGCCGCATCCGCGGCGGCCAGGTCCTCCTCGGTCGCCCGGACAACGCCCTCCGGTACAGGTACTGGATCATCCCCGTAGAAATGCCTGATCTTCTCAGCGGCGGCGAGTTCGCTGGCCTCACGGATGAGCAGGCGGATTCCTTCGCGGAGCGCTTCGGACGTCGAGGGGAGCCGCAGCTGCCGCATGACGTGTTGCAGTGCAGCCATCTCATCGGCCTGGAGGCGGACCTGCGCAACCTGTGAGGCGCTGCCCGTGCGCGTGCCCGCCCTCCTCCTTGCTGGTGCAGTCTTCGCCGCTTGACCCTCCCGCCGACCAGCGGTCTTGGAGGCCTTCGTCGTTGCCAGGCCACCGCCCTTCCGGCCGCTGGGAGAGTTCGCCCGGACGGCAGCACTCTGTCGTACAGATGTCATACAACGAGTATGCCTCATCCACCCACCCTTCACAAACGCAAGGACGGCGCAGCTCGGTGGCGGTCAGCGGTGGTATCGCCGCCTCGGGCGGCCGGCCAGGCAGGGGTGCCGGGCGCCGGCCTTCGTCGCCGTGCTCGTGACGGCCCAGCCCTCACAGTGGCAGAGTCGCGCGGTGCCGCTTCCCGCCTTGAGCGGATGGGGCGGCGTGTCGGCTGCCGTCTTGGCTAATTCGAAAATGACTGGTGACCGGGTGTGCGACAGCGTCCCGGCTGAGCGCAGCGGAGCCGGGACGGGTTGTGGTCGGGTCAGGCGGCGGGGTGGAGGGTGACGGTGTAGCCGAGGGCTTGCAGGTGTCGGATGTGGTTGCGGATGGCGCGTTGGGTGCTGGCGCGGGTGTCGTGGTAGCCGACGCCGAGGTCGATGAAGTCGGTGTCGGGGTTGGCGAGCAGGTGCCAGATGATGACAAGGAGGGAGCGGCCGACGGCGACGATGGCCTTCTTCTTGCCGCGTCGGCGGGCCAGGCGTCGGTAGCGTTCGCCGAGGAAGGTGTTGGTGCGAGCGGCTCCGGCGACGGCTTCGCCGAGGACGCGGGCCAGGTAGGGGTTGTTCTGGTACGCGGTCCTCATCCGGTTGACGGCATCGCCCAGCAGGACGAACAGTTGGTCGGTCACGGTGTTGAACGCGGTCACCAGCGGGGGGAGAGTCGCGCCCGCCGGGCCGCTCCACATGCCCTCGACGCTGGTGAAGGCGGCCGCAAGCTCCGCGCGGCATTCTCGATCACCTGTTGCTCGACCGCGACGCGGCCGGCCGCGGCGGCGGCGGCAGGTCGACCGCCCAGGTGATCTCCGTGCCGTCCGGGGTCCAGGTCTTGAGCGGGTGACCGTTGGGGTCGTACTCGACCGTCGTGCCGTCGGCGAAGTGTTGGTACGTGTCGCCCTTCGCGTCGTAGGTGGTGGTGAAGTGCGTGCCTCCGGTATCCGGCCATTCCGCGGAGCCAGTGAACTGTGCGGAACGCGGGTCGCGTAGGGCGTGACAGGGACCCGGCGAGAGGAGGGCGGCTGGTGTCGATGCGCGCCGCTGTACATGGAACGGCTACCAGGTCGATCCTGACGGTCTCCCCGACCGAGGCCGGCTGTTACCGCACGATCGGCGACGCGATCGCGGCCGCCGGCAACGGGGACGTCATCTCCATCGAGCCCGGTACCTACCTGGAGTCGGTCGTCCTCGACCGGGAGGTCACCCTTTCGGCGGCCAAGGCGTCCGGCGGCGTGCGGATCGAATCGCGTACCGGGCCGACGCTCCTGGTGGTCGCGGACGTCTCCGCCATCTCCGGCGTCACCCTCCGGCACGCCGACACCGAGACGCCGGCGATCGACGTGCGGACCGGGCGGCTGCGGCTGGACGAGTGCCTGGTGGAGGCCGCGTCAGCGGCGGCTCTGTGCGTGCGCGGGGGCGCCGCCGCGCACGCCCGCAACTGCGTGTTCAGCAACCCCCAGGGCGCCGGCGTGGTCGCCGTCGATGGCGCCGAGGGCACCTTCGAGACCTGCACGTTCAAGCAGATCCGGACCGCCGCGATCGTGGTGCGCAACGGCGCCAACCCGCAGTTCGTCGACTGCACCATCGTCGACGCCCAGGGCAACGGCGTGCTCGCCGCCGAGCAGGCGCGGGGCGCAGTCCAGAACTGCCGGATCGAGCGCGCCGGCAACCCGGCCGTGGTCATCGAGACGGGCAGCACGACGCGCGTCAGCGGTACCACCATCGTCAGCGCGGCCGGTGTCGGCATCCTGGTCGCCTCCGAATCCACCCCGCTGCTGGAGGACTGCACGGTCGAGGACTCCGTCGCCCAGGGCATCGCGTTGGTGGAGCAGGCCGCTCCGGTCGTCCGCCGGCTGCGGGTACGCCGCTCCGGCGGGTACGGGCTGCACGTGCTGGACGGCTCGGCCGGGACGTTCGCCGAGTGCACGGTGACCGATGCCGCCGATGCCGGCGCATGGGTGGCCGGCTCTGCGACCACGTCGTTCGAGGCACTCACCGTCTCCGGCGGGCCGGGCGCCGGAGTCGTGATCACCGACTCGGCCACACCCACGTTCGACCACCTGCGGGTGGAGCGGACCGGCGGCAACGGCGTCGAGATCAGGAACGGCGCGGCCCCGAACCTGCGCAGCGCGGCGATCTCCGCCGTCGCCGGGGACGGCGTGCTGGTCACCGACCGCGGTGCCGGCCTGATCGACACCGCAACCGTCACCGGAGCCGAGGGTGCCGGGCTGCGGGTCACCGGCGGCGGCCGGCCCGAGCTGCGCGGCACCGTGCTGGCCGACTCCGCCGCCGCGGCAGCCGTGGTGACCGACGGCGAGGCGAGCCTGGCCGGCTGCGAGCTCACCGGCGCCGGCGCGGAGGGGCTGCTGGTCGGCGCCGGCGGCTCGGTGAGCCTGACCCGGGTACGGGTCCGGGGCTGCCGCGGGCACGGGATCTCCTGGGCCGAGGGCGCCACCGGTACCGCGACAGAGTGCGAGATCAGCGGCAACAGCGGGGACGGCGTCCAGGTCGGGTCCGCCGACCGGATCGTGCTGCAGGCGTGCAAGGTACACGGCAATGCCGGCGCCGGCGTGCGGGAGACGGTGTCCACCGACCGGCTGGTGACGACCGACCTCGACAGCCACGACAACGGCGCCGCCGACGGCACCGGCCCGGGCCGCACCCCCACGGGCGGCCGGCGGGGCGGGACCGCGCCCGGCGGTACCGGTCCCGGGACGCGGCCGGGCGGCAAGCGGCGGCCCGGTGGGACCGGCGGGTCCGGCGGGTCCGGCGGGACCGGCCGGTCCGGCGCGGCCGGCGGTGCCGGCCCGGGCCCGGGCGCCGTGGGCCGGCTGGCCGACCTGCTGGCCGAGCTGGACGGCCTGGTGGGCCTGGCCGCGGTGAAGCGGGAGGTCGCCACGCTGGTGCGGCTGCACCAGATGGCCGACCGGCGGACCGCGGCCGGCCTGCCGGCGCCCCCGCTGAGCCGGCACCTGATCTTCGCCGGGTCCCCCGGCACCGGCAAGACCTCCGTGGCCCGGTTGTACGGCGCCATCCTGGCCGAGCTCGGCGTGCTGCACACCGGGCAACTGGTCGAGGTCGGGCGGCCGGACCTGGTCGCGAACATCATCGGTGGGACGGCACTGAAGACCGCGGAACGGTTCGAGCAGGCGCTCGGCGGCGTGCTGTTCGTCGACGAGGCGTACACCCTGGCCAGCACCGCCACCGGCGGGCCGGACTTCGGCCGGGAGGCGGTGGACACCCTGGTCAAGCTGATGGAGGACCACCGCGACGAGGTCGTGGTCATCGCCGCCGGCTACACCCAGGAGATGCGGGCGTTCCTGTCCACCAACCCGGGGCTGGCGTCCCGGTTCTCGCGCACGATCGAGTTCGCCGACTACTCCCCGGCCGAGCTGGTCACCATCGTCGAGGGGTCCTGCCGGGCGTTCCACTACCGGTTGGAGCTGGAGACACGGGACGCCCTCAAGACGTACTTCGCGAAGATGCCGCGGGACGCCGGGTTCGGCAACGGCCGGGCCGCCCGCCAGGTGTTCGAGGAGATGGCAGGGCGGCAGGCGTACCGGCTGGGCAACGACCCGGACGCCGACGCGCTGGCGATGACCCGGCTGCTGCCGGAGGACCTGGGCCCGCTGCCCGGGGCCGGTGTCGGGGCCGGCGCCGCGGTGGCCGACACCGGCCGCGTCGAGGCGCTGCTCGAGGAGCTGCACCAGATGGTCGGCCTGACCGACGTCAAGCGGGAGGTCGGCAGCATGGTCGACCTGCTCGCCTCGGCCCAGCAGCGGCAGGCGGCAGGCTCCCGGTCCCCGGGCTGAGCCGGCACCTGATCTTCGCCGGGCCGCCCGGTACCGGAAAGACGACGGTGGCCCGGCTGTACGGCGGGATGCTCGCCGCCCTCGGCGTGCTCGCCCGCGGGCAGGTGGTCGAGGTCTCCCGGGCCGACCTGGTGGGCGAGTACGTGGGCCACACCGCGCAGCGCACCAGGAGCGCGTTCGAGCGGGCCCGCGGCGGCGTGCTGTTCATCGACGAGGCGTACGCCCTGTCCAGCCAGCAGGGCAGCGGTGCCGACTTCGGCCAGGAGGCGGTGGACACCCTGGTCAAGCTGATGGAGGACCACCGCGACGAGGTGGTGGTGATCGCCGCCGGGTACCAGGGCGAGATGGCGGGCTTCCTGGCCACCAACCCGGGCCTGTCGTCGCGGTTCTCGCACCACGTGCGGTTCGCCGACTACAGCTGCGACGAGCTGGTGACGATCGTCAGCCAGCACGCCGCCGCGGCCGGGTACGAGTTCACCAGTGCGGCTATCGCCGCGCTGCGCCGGCACTTCGAGTCGGCCCCGCGCGGGCCGTCGTTCGGCAACGGGCGTTACGCCCGGCAGGTGCTGGACCTGGCGATCACCCGGCATGCCGGCCGGCTGCGCCGCACCGCATCGCCGACTCCGCAGGACCTCAGCCTGCTGCTCCCGGGCGACGTCGCCCCCGCCGGGCTGGACACCCCGGCCGCCGAGTAGCGGCTCTCCTGCGGCCCCCTGCAGCCGAAACGCCGCCCCGCGATTCGCGGGGCGGCGATTCGTTCGGTTCGGCGTCCGTCAGCGGCGCTATTTTCCCATGCCGCTCGCGGCGTCGGTGGCCGCCGCGTCGACGGACTGCAGCATCCGGGACAGGCTGGTGGTCTGTGCACTGTGGACGCTCAGCAGCTTGGCCAGGTCCCCGATGAACTGCACGCTGCCGGTCGCCGCCGGCGTGTAGTTGGCGCGAATCGACTTGGCGATCGGACCGTTACCGTCGGCTTGGATCGAGACGACCTGCAGCTTCTTGGCGATGTCGGCAACGATGTCGGAGATCTTGTCGAGGTGCCTCGCACCCCGGTCGATCTGGTCGGTGTCGGCGGCCAGGATGTTGCCCAGCGCCTCCAATGGGCTGTTCGCCATCGTGGGGATGGCGCCCGACGCGGGACTCCTCGGCGTGGTTGCGGTCCTCGGCGTGGTTGCGGTCCGCGGCGTGCGAAGGGTCATCGGCTGCGTCGTGGTGCCCGCCGCCGGCCGCAGGCTGACGCCAGTTGGCGTCGGGGCCGCCTGGACGGCCAGCCGGTCGGCCGGCCGCGTCCCGGCCTCCGGGGTCGCCACCAGGTTCGCCGGGCCCGTCGGGGCCGGTTGAGCCGCGAACCGGCCGGCCGGCTGCATCGTGCCCGGTGGGGGCGGCGCCGGACGGTTGGTCGCGGTCGGCGCCGGAGGCGGGGTGATCGGCGCTCTGGCCGGCCCCGTCCTGACCGGCGAGCCGATCGGAGCGGGCTGCGGGTGGCCGGCAGCCGCCGCGGCGGGCTGCCCGCCGCCCGCCGGCTGCTGGCTGGTACGCGGCGACGGCGGAGGCGGCAGCCCGCGGTCCGACGGCTTCGCCTGCACCGTGGATGTGGGCCGATCCGCCAGCGGCCCGCCACCGGGTGGCGTCCCCGGCGGGCGGGCCGAGCGGTTCGGGTCC
>Ga0137367_10002600_pt1 | contig 14473 bp, 11 predicted proteins | sample SagtaG_14_FD_104939 | JGI IMG/M metagenome (GOLD analysis project Ga0137367, IMG submission 104939) | Vadose zone soil microbial communities from Sagehorn Ranch, Mendocino, California, USA - Sage1_L_80_16 metaG | ecosystem: Environmental > Terrestrial > Soil > Vadose zone | place: USA... | reverse complement strand
GAAGATCGCACCGTCGGGGGGCCAGCGGATTTTGAGGACGGGCCGGGGAGGGCCTCCAACATACTGATATAGCTTGATAGGCGCCGAGACGGCTTCCGCTCCTGAGTTATCGATCGCCACCGCCGTTAGGGTGAAGGGGCAGTTGTCATAGCCGCAAGGGACCCACTCCTCCCACAGCAGGTTGAACGGCGCATTCGTGACCACGCCGATCAGGTTTGTATCGGCGAAGAACCTCACCTCGGCGATCGAGCCATCGGCGTCGGCGGCACTAACCTCAATTTTCATGACGACCGTTGCACTAAAGCGATCCTCCGGAGCTGGCCATGTCACGGAAACAGTGGGCGGGAGATTTTCCGGAGCCGCTTCCGCCGGCAACCGCACAGGACCAGCGACCGCGATCGCTGTAGCGAGCGCGGAGACGGCATAGGTTTTGTACGTTGTCATTGGATATCTAAAAAGGCGTGATCGCCGCAATCCTCGTTCCGAACGCGTTGAAGAGCTGAGGGTCGTAACGCGTTTCGGCGTACTCCTGGATCGTCCAGATCGTTAGCCCATCTGGGTCAAGGCTTGTATAGGAGTAGTCGCCCCAGGCGGGGAACGAGCCAAATGGGCCGCCGAACCAGTCCTTGCCAGCGAAGTAGCGAATCGGCGGACTCGGCGAGTTACCGCTGGCGAGCATTCCGCTATAATAGGCGCCAATGTAGTCGTTCACACTGGAACCGGAAAATCCGGTTACGACGTCGCCATTCTTGTTCACGGCTAAGGAGGGCATATAGTAGAAGTTCGGGCTGGTCACCGCGGTGTCGTAGATTCGATTACTCGCCACGATGCTTACATTGGGGGTCATTTGAATCTTAAACCACTCAACCGCGTTTCTGTCGACTCCTCCGCCATCGGCATTTCCACTCCGGTTGACCGCAATTGTGCGGCAGGCCCAGACGTACTGAACTCCGCCAACGCTTCGTGCCGAGGCCGTCATCAGCGCGCTGAGTAATCGGACGGATACCTTATGGCTGCCGCCCGCGAGCTGCGGCGCCGGCAGCGGAGTGGCAAATGAGGGCGTGATTGCGAGCGAGGGGGACGGGGATGCGAACTGCCAGACGGGAGGGTTGTTAAACCCGCCGGTCCACTTGAGCGAATTGTAATAAATGCTTCCGCTCGTTGCTGCGATAAACCATATGGGGTCGTTGGTGGTGACCGGGTCAAAGTTCACCGCAGGGAACACGTAATCACCGAGCGGCGCACGGAGGATGTGCCTGTCCTGGACGACCGGCGGGGGATTCGTTGGATCGTAATTCACGAGGGGCGACTTCGGAAGGGCGGCGACATTTCCGTTGCACGACTGCGCCGTTGTGGCGGTGATGTAGATTCCGTTGCCGTCCACCCCTAGGATATCGAAGTCGGTGCCGCAATTGGTGCCGAACGGAACCAGGTATTTTTTCCAGTTGTCCGCCACCCACGTCGCTCCGCCGTTTCCCACAGGGTCGGGGCCGTTACTCACGGCAAGCGCCACGTGCCCAAAGACCGCGTCTATTGTCGATGCGATCCAGCGCTGGCTCTGGTGATCATAGATGAGCCGCGAGTCAATCGGGCCCGTCGGGTAGCTCCCCGCATAAGGTCCGCTCGGGACAGTCACGGAGAACAGGGTCTCGGGCGTCGCCGTCGCGCGCACGGCACCGCTGTACTTATCGTAAACCGCCACGGATGGGGAAGAGGAGCCGTTTAGAATTTCCATGAAGTGGCTCGGGCCGACGGCACCCATCGTGTCTGGGATACTGTCCCGGGTGCTCTGCTCCAGCACGCCGCCGAAGTTCGCGACATTGTAAAGCGGTCCGCAATCCTTCGTCATGCTGCCCGATAGATAGCCATATGAACCCTCCAGCGTGCGCGTCGCGTTGCAGTATTTGACGTTGCTGAAGGTTAGAGCGCCATCAGGCATGCTCGCAGATACGTTGGTTTGGCATTGCTGGAACAGAAAGTTCGTCAGGTTGTGCGAAACCTCGACTCCGGTATAGGCGTCGTACTCAATGCCTTTTTTCGCCCAGCGGATGCGCATGTTATTGATCTCTGTCTGTGACTCCACGACATAATACACCAGCAGCGCCTGCCGCGCCATGTAGGTCGGGTTGTGCGTGCTCCCGGAGATCATTTGTCCAAACACATCATCGTCCTTCGAAGTCAGCACGGGCATCATTTGGCCCGTCGGGGGAAAAGAAAACGGGCAATGCACCAGTAACCAGGCGTCGTTGCCATATTTGATCACACAGCCCGGCTGGAAGGTCGTGGTCGACGTGCCTGAGATGTAGAAGCTCTGCGCGATGTAATAGGTCGTGCCGCTCAAGAACGTGTAGGAGGAAACGGAGCCGCTTAAGTCGATGTCCACAAGGAAGCCGCGGCTATGGTAGGGCTGCGAAGCCACTTGCAACGGTTGCTTCGTGGCCAGCGGCGCGATGCGGTTGGGCCAAACTCGCGAATCGGCCAACTGTGTCTTGGCGCGCGGCGATTGTTCAATCATTGCTGTGGTCAAGTCTTTGAGCAAGGGCTCGATCTCCTGCCAGCCGACGGATTCGATGATGAATTTTCGCCCGTCATCAAGTTGGCGGAACTCTTTTGCAACGGGAACCGCGCTGTCGTCGGCTAGGTGACCGCCGGTCAGCACGAGCGCTTGCGCCCCGTTAACCGGGTACGCCTTGCCGCGCATGGCGAGCAGCGACCCAAGGCCGATGGTGACGTCGTCGATGAAGTCGGATTCGCCAGGCTTTTTGAGGACCACAGCATTAAGCACCGGCTCGGGGCTTTCCACCAGTTCGCTAACGACCTCCAGCCGGGTCGTGGCCGGATCCATGCCGTCTGGCAGGACCGGGCGCTCCTTCAAAATTACGTTCTGGCTGATTGAATTGTGTCGCCAAACAAACAAAACATCCGCATCCAGCCCATCGAAGCCAGATCGGTAGGCCACCTGGTTCGGCGACACGATCTCGCCAGGCGCGGATTTCTTAACAGTGGCGAGGAGCAGGCTCTTTGCCGGTAGCGCGGTCAGTCAGTTGGATGGCCCGCACGCCGCCCCGGATGCGCTGGCCTTCCGGGGTCTGAATATCGAAGACGGCTTCAGCATTGAGGTCCGGGCTGAAGATCGTTTTGTACGGTCCACGGCTGGCGATGGCGCCCCCGGGAAAAGCCTCGATGATGTCCTCGCTGACTTTCCACTGCTCGTCACCAAAATAGTGCAGGCCATTTTCCAGCAACGTGAACTCGTTTGTGCCGAAGGCCGTTGTGCCGGCAGCATCGGTGGTTGTCGTCACTTTCCGCACCACGGCAAAATCTTGGCCGCGTTCGGCGATTTGATAGCCGGTGTCCGACTGGGTGACCGAATTGATCAGGTCTGCCGGGCCCACCTGAGCCTCAGCTGTGGCTGCGAGCAGCAGTGGGACGAGATGGATGAGGGTTCGCGTTTTCGCATTCATATCCAGTCGCTTCCTTGAAGTCGTTCCTGTTTAACCGGCTAACCTAACTAGCGCCTTGAGTAACCGTACCTAATCAAACTCGCGACTTGCCGTGCGCACTGCGATGTTGAGTAGGACACAATGAGTATGAAGCTGGGGGTCCAGCGCTCGGGAGCTCCCGTCCTCGAACGTCGCAAATGCAAGTGCCACCTTTTCCGACCCAATCCTCGGTCGACTTTGGAGGAAGACTGTGCAAACCGTGCCGTGGATCCGCCCGAAATATATCGTTACGTCCGTGCATACCACATTTCCACTACGTACTGCGGTTACGATCAGCAGCCGGCGCCGCACCGCCCACCCGTTTGCTCGGTTAAGTTCTTTGGTGGACGATTTGCTCTCGATGTTCGTTCATCCGAACGCAGCACATCCCTTGGCAGAATATAACCGTCTTTTGCTCCTAACTCGGCGTGACCACGCATCCGCCTAGCCGGAACACGATCCAAACGGTTCTTCCAAGTTCTCCGATGATTCACGGCTACGATTAATTGATCCATTCGATGAAAGCGAGCCCAGAGGAGTACGAATGTGGGACGCGCTCTGACAGCGAGGTGAAAGTTGCCAAACAGCCAATGGCTGGGCGCTCGAAGTTTCCAGTTCGAGGGTCACTGCTAGGCTGCGCCTCATGATCAGGGCTTGGAGCTGTTCCGGAGACGAGCTTTGGCGAAAGTCTGTGGAGTCTCGCCTGTAAAGCGTCGCATCCACAGGCTGCCGCATACCCGAGATTCTGCAGGTCGCATTGGAAGGAGAGCGGGCCGACACACTGGAATGATTGATCTCCCGGTACTAGAAAGAGAGTTGAGCTGAAGATTCAAACACATATCATCCATGACAAGCCAACTAATCCATTCGATAGCGGCTCCGCTGAGAGAGAAGGGTCCAACGGTTTGGCTGCCCATCGGATGTGCCACCTCAGTTTTCTTGGATTTCCGGGCGAATAACGCACCGATGGAGGGACCGTGGCAACAAATGTTCCGCGAGCGCGGTAGATCCTTTACCGCGGCGGCGACACCATAGCATCCAGCCAATTCGTCGCCGCCGTGACCGAAGCCAGCAGGCCTTCAGCACCTCCAGTAAAACTTCCAGTAGTTGCGTACTGGATGACTAGCGGAGTACTTGTTCCGAACTTCTGATTGCATAGTCAGAGCAATTTCGTTAGAAAGGTATTGAAATCTGAGGATGCGGGGGCCGATTCCGACCCTCGCCTCCAAACTCAACCGTGAGTGCGGCAGGAAGTTGCGGAGACAAGGGGTCATAACGGACACCAAAACGGACAGCAAAATCCGGGCTTTGCAGGGCTCGCGCACTCCTCGAAAGTGCTCAGCGACTGGCAGGAGCTCTTCGCGGCCGTGCAGCGCGACCAGGACATCGCCGATTTGGTGCTCAAAGTGGCTTCCGAGCATGATCTGGGCGGCGCCTCGACTCTGGCCAAGACTTTGGTGGAGCGCCTGCGCCCTGGATCTCAGACGTTCAAGGCTCCGAGCGGACCGACTACGAATGAGTGAGGGTGTGGCTGGACTTCGGGCGGTTTCCAGCCCTTGCTTTCCTGTTTTCCGGCGGGCTCATCGACACGGAAACGCTTCTCTCAGTCCCTCCGCCGTCGCCTCCTGCGCTCCAATTACTTTGGCTCGACCCTGGTCATGTCGTCGAACTTGTCCAAATCCCGATCAAAGGAAGAGATGGACATCGTCAATTCGGCGCCGGCCGCGGCGAGGTAAGCGTCTGCGAAGTGCACGTTGACATCGTGGTGGCGCTGCAGGGCATCCAAGATCCGTTCCCGCTCATGCGCCTTGATGCCGCGGCTCTGGACGAACACTCTCAATTTGGCCGCAACGTCTTTCCGGTCCATTTCGTAGAACGACTCCAGGGTATACAGCGTCTCGGCGACGATCACCGGCAGGACCTCCAGCACGACTTCACCAGCATCTGCCTCGGCGACCAACTTTCTTGCCTTCGCTGCCATGTCCGGCGGCTGGCCCGTAAAGAATCGCACCAGGACATTCGTGTCCACCAAATGATGCGTGGCCATCCTACTTGAGGCCTTCCTTGGCCGCCTGATCAGCCGTCAGGCGCTTCACGGCTTCCTTTTCGGTCTTCAGTCCCGGAAAGGGTTTGGCCGGTTTGAGGCTCCCGAAGAGATCCAGGGCGCTGGGCTGGGGTCGGACGATGGCGGTGCCATCGTCTTGAACGATCCATTCCAGTTGTTGGCGCGGTTTGATTTTGAGTGCCTCGCGCACCTCGGCCGGCACTGTTGTTTGTCCTTTATCAGTCAGCGTCGATTGCGGCATAGACCTAGATTACCACACTGCGAGGCATTACCGCAACCATAGCGCATTGTTTTTTGAATGCTGCATTACCGTATCGCCGACGCTCTGGATCTCGTTGCCTTTGTGTGTCATAACGTCGTTTATGATACGCAGCAGGGCATCACAGTCGGGCCGCTGCGACTCAGTTTTCAAACGGGGTTAATCCGTGAAGGATCATGCTCTTCCAGTCTCCTCGACAGCATCGACACCTCGACGCGCATCGGCTTGCGCGACCGCGCGCTCATTGCCGTGATGGTCTTTAGCTTGGCCCGCGTCAGCGCCGTCGTGGGCATGAACGTCGAGGATTTCTACCTAAATGGAAGACGGTCCTGGTTCCGCTTCCAGGAGAAAGGTGGCAAACATCACGAAGTGCCTGCGCATCCCAAAGCCGAAGCTTATGTAGGCGCCTACCTCGCGGCCGCTGGGCTCAGTGCCGAGAAGAGCACTCCCCTCTTCCGGACCATCGCTCGCCGCACGGGCCGTCTCACTCCGCGCCGTCTTCACCGCACCGATGCTCTCCGCGTGGTCAAGCGTCGCGCCCGCGCTGCCGGATGCGTCCAAATCCACGGGCTGATCCAACTGCAGCTTTTCGGGATGGTGATGAGCTTGGCGCAGAGCTTGCCCAATGAGTTCATTGAGCGTTTTCTCATCCGTCCACTGGGCGTAGCGTTGCAGGGTGCTCTTGGCGGGGACTTTGACTTTGTCGATTTCATCGACCAGGCAGAAACGCTGGAAGAGCGGACTATCGGCCAAGCGGGCGGCAAAGCCGCGAAAATCTTCCTGAAGATAGGTGCGCAGAATATTGCAGCGCAAGGCCCGGCGGGAGTGAGTCTGAAAGTTTAACTGCGCCTTAGCCGCCGCCATCGGTGTGCAAGCCGGCGAGACTGTGCAATGGGAACTGCTCGATCGCGGTGAACTCCATCTGGTCCGGCCCGAGGTCCAGCCACCAAGCACTCGGCGTCGAGCAGCCAAAAACCGACCAGTTGACCCCTTATAAATGCGCGATTTGCCCCGGCCCACGTTTCTAGCACGATTTTGACCGGGGGCGGCGCGCCGCGAAACCCGCACCAGCATTGACGTTTGGCCCCCTTGGGACAAGCTCTAGCTATGACCGGCACTACCAACGCCATGATGCTCTCGTGGAAATCCGCCACGGACGATCAAACCCCGGCCAGCGGTCTCACTTACAACGTTCGCGCCGGCACCACACCTGGCGGCACAAATCTTCTCGCCGGGCATGTGAACGCCGACAACGGCTTCCGCCGCGTGCCCGCGCTGGGCAACGCGATGTTGCGCCACAGTCTCCCGCTCACCGGCCTGACCAACGGCCAGACCATCTATTGGAGCGTGCAGGCTGTGGACTCCGCCTTCGCTGGCGGCCCCTTCGCCACCGAGACAAGCGTCGTGAGCCTGCCGCAACTGCGCATCGCTCGGCCCGACACCACCAACGCCGTCGTCTCCTGGACGCCGCCTACCTTGGGCTGGGTGTTGCAACAAAACGCGAGGCTCAGCCCGACCAACTGGACGACGACGGCGAGTGGCGGTGCGAATCCGGCGATCGTGCCAGTCACCAACAGCGCACAGTTTTATCGCTTTCACCAACCGTGAATAAGAAAGCCTGTGACTGAATGAAAACATTTCTCTTTACTATCATCACGAGCGTGTTGCGGTCGGTCGCGGCGGCCCGCGCGGTCGTGCTCGCCGCGCTTCTGATCGGCGCGTCCAACACCAACCTCCAGGCGGCAACGTTCAGCGACGACAACTGGACCGGCATGGGCGGGCATCCCGGAGCGAACGGCCCGGTTTCGGCGACGGTGGTGGACGGTTCAGGCAATCTCTATATCGGCGGCGGGTTCACCGTTGTCGGCGACGTCTTTGCCAACAGTATTGCGAAATGGGACGGCACCAATTGGTCCGCCCTCGGCTCGGGGATGGAAGGTAACTCTGGTTTCTGGCCTTTCGGGCCGGTCGTCCACGCGCTGGCGGTGTCGGGCAATGACCTCTATGCGGCGGGCTATTTCACGACGGCTGGCGGCATCGCGGCAAATAATATTGCCAAATGGAACGGGACTAACTGGTCGGCTCTCAATGCCGGAGTGGACAACTGGGTCGAGGCGCTCGCCGTGTCCGGAAGTGACCTTTATGCAGCGGGGCAGTTCGTGAATGCGGGTGGTCTCGCAGCCAACCGGATTGCCAAATGGAACGGGAGCAGTTGGTCCGCGCTGGGCTTGGGCATCAGTGGTGCTCCTCCCAATCCGAGCGTGTTGGCGCTGGCGGTGTCAGGCAGTGATTTATATGTCGGCGGCTCTTTCACGAATGCCGGTGGCATCACGGCCAACGGCATTGCCAAATGGGACGGCAGCAGTTGGTCGGCCCTCGGTTCAGGCATGAACGAAAGAGTGACGACGTTGGCAGTGTCCGGCAGTGACGTGTATGCGGCGGGCGATTTCTCGACCAATGTGGCCAAGTGGAACGGGAGCAGTTGGTCGGCCCTTGATTCAGCCGTCGGTTCAGGGCTCGGCTTCCCGAAGACCCTCGCGGTCTCGGGCGGTGACCTGTATGCCGGGGGCAATTTGCTAACATGGGTCGGCCCCGGGGCGTCCACCTACGGCGCCTACGTCGCGAAATGGAATGGGAGCAGTTGGGTGGAACTCGGTTCGGGAATCTATTTGGAATGGGGGGAATCCTCGGACCCGCAGGTTTACGCACTGGCGGTGGCGGGCACCAACGTCTATACGGGCGGCGCTTTCCGGAGGGCGGGCGATGTCACGGCCCACTGTATTGCCAAATGGAACGGGAGCAATTGGTCGGCCCTCGCTCCGACTTTTGTTTACCTGAACGCAGTGACGGCGTCCGGCCGTGACGTGTATGGAGCAGGTGTTTTCGCGGCGGCAGACGGCACTCAGTCCAACTACGTGGCCAAGTGGAACGGCACCAATTGGTCGGCACTCGGCTCCGAGTTTCAAGGTGACGCTTCTTTCAGACCCCTTGTGGCTGCGCTGGCAGTCTCCGGCAGTGACCTGTATGCGGGAGGCGCTTTCACGAATGCCGGCGGTACTCCGGCGAACCGGATCGCCATGTGGAACGGGAGCAATTGGTCGGCCCTCGGTTCGGGGCTCGGCTGGACCAATAGATACATTCCCATTGTGTATGCGCTGGCGGTGTCGGGCAATGCCCTGTACGCCGGAGGCCAGTTCACATCGGCGGGCGGCATCGCGGCCAACAACATTGCCAAATGGAACGGAACCAATTGGTCGGCCCTGGGTTCAGGAATCGGACCGGCGCTTGGTGGAGGTTTTGCCACTGTCTCTGCGCTGGCGGTGTTGGGAAGTAACCTCTATGCGGGAGGCATCTTCACCGCGGCAGGCGGGAGTCCGGCCAATTATATTGCCAAATGGGACGGGAACAGTTGGTCGGCCCTCGGTTCGGGGATGGGCGGTTCGGGGAGCGCACCCGGCTATGTGACTGCGCTGGCGGTGTTGGGCAGTGACCTGTATGCGGGGGGCTATTTCACGACGGCGGGCGGCATCACCGTCCGGTGCGTTGCCAAATGGGACGGCAGCAGTTGGTCGGCCCTCGGTTCGGGGATGGAAAGCGACGATGGCAACGGCACCACTCCCTATGTCTATGCGCTGGCGGTGTCGGGCAATGACCTGTATGTGGGGGGGCTGTTCACGGTGGCGGATGGCACCGCGGCCAACTACATTGCCAGATGGAACGGGAGCGGTTGGTTTGACCTCGGCTCGGGGATGGACCGAGACAGCATCGTGCACAACCTGGCGGCTTCGAGCACTGAGCTGTTCGCAGCAGGCGGTTTCACAAGGGCGGGCGGCAAGATTTCACCCTATCTGGCCCGCGCTCGCATTGGCAGTATCGCCAAGTCCGTGGCGCCTACCAACTCCGCAGCCTCCATTCAGTTCTCCGGCGTAACTGGCTACGAATACGACGTGCAGCGCGCCACGAACCTCACCCCGCAGATCACCTGGACGACTGTCACACCCAGCCCGCTTTCCCCCGCATCGGACGGCGCCTTCACTTTCACGGACACCAACGCCCCGCGTGGCACGGCCTTTTACCGCGCCGTGGAACGTTGAGCCCTTTAGCTCACCCATCACCGGCGTGAACTCGCTCGAATTTCAGCTTAATCGGCAACGGTATTCCGGCGTTTCAGGTCGAAGTTTCGACCAGCCCCTGACCGCGCTCGGCGATCAGCAAGGTGACTTTGTTACCAGACCAATGGAGGCGGCGCGGTGCTCATGGCTTACGTCGGCCCAGGTGGTGCTGTCGTAATCCCAAACAATCTCGGCGGCTTGCCGGCCGACGATTGGCGACTCCGCCTGCAAAAAATCTCGTACGTTTTTGATGATTGGCTACAATCCTCTGTAGCAACTGACATGGATGACCCGGAAATCATCGCCGCCGTGCGGGCGGGAGACAGAGAAGTGTTTGGCGTGCTGGTCGAGCGCTACCAGCGTACGCTCTATTACTTTGTCGTCGGCAAGGTCGTCGATGACACGGAGGCTAAAGACATCGTGCAGAAGACATTCGTCGCGGCGTTTCAGAATCTCGCGGAATTTCGGCTTGGGGAAAGTTTCTTCGCCTGGTTGAAGGGCATTGCCCTGAATCACTGTCGCAACGAGTGGCGTCGTTACCAGAGCCAGGCGCGGTTGGCGGGCCGCCTCTTGGAGGAGAAGAGGGCGGAACTGGAACTAGCCTCCTTCGACGCTCGTGCCGATGAAGGCGACGGCCGGCAGACTGCGCTGCGGCAGTGCTTGCAACAGCTCAGTCCGCATGAGCAAACCGTCGTCGAGATGCGCTTCGTGCAGGAGCTGCCGCTCGCCGCCATCGGCGAGCAACTGGGCCGTGGGGCCGAGGCGGCGCGGTTGTTCCTGTATCGGATTCGGCAGCGGCTGGCTGATTGTGTCAAGAAACGACTTTCGTTTGAAACCTCATGAACGCCGCTGAGATTGCCCGCTTCGACGAATTGCTCTCGCGCTATCTTGACGATGCATTGTCGGAAGCGGAAGCCGCCGAATTGGTCGCACTCGTGGCAGACTCGGGATTGGCCATTCGTTTCTTGGAACTAACACGGTTGAACTCCGAGATCGCCGGCCTGCTCGCAGCGCCCGTGCCCGATGCCGCGATGGTTGAACTCGTCCGAACCGACATCCAGAAAGCGCTGGCTGGTGAACGAACTGGCGGTGGAGTTCCTTTGCCCTTTCTGGAGCAGCCGCACCCGCCTGCTTCACCGCCGCCAGTCATTCCAATGCCCCGTCAGAAGCCGCGACACAACAGGTTTGCCCGGCGCGCGTTGGCTTGGGCGGCGGTGTTCTTCCTGTTGGCCGGATTGGGTGCGGTTCTCCTGGTTACTCTCACGCGGTCGGAGGATGTGTCCACGGTGGCTTCAATCGAAGGCGAAGTGCGATTGCTTGGGACGGCTGGCGAGCGATGGCTGACGTCGGGCAAGTCCTGGCCGCGCGATCAGAAGCTCGAGACAATAGGACCGAACAGTGCGACCACAGTGAGGTTTCGCGACGGCTCGCAACTCGTTTTCAGCGGCAACACCGTCGCGGTGAATGCAACGAGCCAGGACGGATATCGCGTGGAATTGGAACGCGGCTCCGTGCAGGGCACGCTCAAGAAGCAGCCCGCTCAGCGGCCATTTGTCCTCACAACACCCGAAGCTGAGGCCATCGTCGTAGGCACGACTTTTCGTCTTATGGCCAGCGTTCACCACACACGGTTGGAGGTGACCAAGGGCGAGGTGCGCTTCCGTCGCCGTCACGACGGCGCGGAAGTCGCGGTCAAAGCGGGTCATTACGCACTGGTCGCTCCGAATGTTCCTTTCGTCGCAACGCCATTCCACCCCGACCCTCACGCTGTTCACTGAAAATCCATCCGCCAGGTCGAAGCCCACGCACATCATTGAAATGAAGACATACACGAACACTTCAACATCGGAACGCATCCGCGGCATCGTTGCCGATCGAGGGCAACGTAAGATTGCCTTGGCCACAATCGCCCACGTCTGCTTGCTAGTCGTAGCGGTGCTCGCAAGTTACGCGGACGAAGCAACGAACCGTGTGAGCACGATTCGAGCGCCCGCTGCAGGCAAAATGGTGAAGGCCCAGCGCGGGGCGGACGGCACGATTCATCTGCTGTTCGATACGGCCGACGGACCGCAGTATGTGAATTCGCAGGATGGCGGTCTCACCTTCAGCGCCCCGATTGCTGTCGTGGATGCGGCGGCGCAGAAACCCGGGTTGAAGTTTTCCGCATGGGACCTCGCCGTGGGCAAGGACGGCCGGGTGCATGTGGGGATGGGGAATAATGCCTGGAAGCTGAAACTGCCGCAGGACGAGTGGAGCCTTTACTACGCGAGCCTCGCTCCGGGTGCGAAAAGCTTCTCGCCTAACCGCAATCTCAATCGCAAACCCAGCGAAGGGTTCTCCCTCGCCGCTGATGGGCGCGGCGCAGTGACCGCCTGTTTCCTGTCGGGCAAACTCTTCGCGATGGTTTCGCGCGACAACGGAGAAACCTTCAGCGCGAGCGCGGAACTCAATCCGGCTTGGGACCCATGCAACTGCTGCACCACCAGCGCCACTTACGGGCCGGAAGGCAAATTGGCTCTGCTCTATCGCGAGGAGACCAACAATGAGCGGGACATGTATTTGGTTCTCTGGGATCAGAGTCCAAATACCAGGCCATCGCGCACCCGCATCAGCAGCACGCCTTGGAGAATTGAGGCCTGTCCCATGACATATTTCACGATTAGTCCGACGGACACGGGATACGTGGCAGCGTGGCCGACAAAGGGTCAGATCTATTTCGCGCGGTTCGATAAGGACGGCGGCGTTTTGAGTCCGGGCGAAATCAGGACACCTGGCACGAGCGGGATGCGCACGGGCCTTGTGGCCTTGAGCGGGACCGATGGCGCCACACTGGTTGCTTGGAAGAACAAAGAGGTTCTGGGTTGGCAGCTTTACGACGCGAAAGGGCGGCCGCAGGGAGACGCTGGCTCGATAGCCAGCCCCGGAAATGGGGCTGCGGGCGTCGCGCTCCCGAATGGAAAATTCGTGCTCTTTCCTTAGCTGTTGAGCACACGCCGTGTGGGTGGGCCATGTCTCAGACGCTGAGAAGTTATCGCCGACTTGCAGCCGCTCTCGTTGTGCTGTTGGTTGTCAGCTTTCCGACGAGAGCCCACGCGCAGAACTTCCCACCCGTCGCGAAAGCCACGCCTCTGTCGGAGGAAGTCTTGCTAGGACAAGCTCTCGGGTTCTCCAGCGCCGAGTCCATTGACCCGGACGAGGGGCCGCAGCCGTTGAGCTTCTTCTGGGAGTTCGGCGATGGGGCGACTTCAACGGAGGCGAATCCCTCGCACCTTTACTCCGAGCCACGCGCTTATCGCGTGCGGCTTAACGTGAGCGATGGGTTGGATTCCGCCATTGATTCGGTCGTCGTGTATGTGCTGGCGCCGCCGACTCCAGTGCCGCCGGCCCGGAGCAGTCTGCTGGCGCTTAATCCCAGCGGGAAGGAGTTGTGGGTCGTGAACCCGGACGCGAACTCGGTCTCAGTGCTGACTGTAACGAGCAACACACTGACGAAGGTAGCGGAAATCACCGTGGGCCGGCAGCCACGCACGCTGGCGTTCAGTTGCGACGGGGCGCGGGTGTTCGTCGCATGTCAAAGCACAAATGAGTTGTGGGTGCTGAACGCGGCTGGGCGTGGCGTGGACGGGCGGATTCCCGTCGGTCACCAGCCTTACGGCGTCGCCCTGTCACCGGGCGACGGGACAATTCTCGTGTCGAACCAGGGTGAAGGCACAGTGACGGTGATTTCGTCTGGGCTCGTCGTGAAAAAGATTCTTCACGTGGCTGACACGCCGCGCGCGTTGGCTATCACGGCGGATGGTAGCCGGGCCTATGTGACGCATTTTCTCACGCGCGGCGACGCGGGCACGGTAACGGAGATTGACCTGGCGGCTTTGCGCGTGTCGCGCACGGCGTCGCTCGTCGAGGACACCAGTCCCGATACCACATCAAGCGGTGGCGGTTTTCCGAATCTGCTCGGCGCGCTGGCGATTGACCCGGCGGGACGCGCGGCGTGGTTTGGCGGACTAAAGGCCAACACCGGTCGCGGCTTGTTCGTGAATGGCGAAACGCCGCAGCCGGAGAACACCGTGCGCGGCTTCTTCGGCAAGCTCGACTTGGCCAGCGCAACGGAGGAACTGGACCGCCGGATTGACGCCAACGATTCAGACAGCGTGTCGGCCATCGCGTTTTCGCCGAATGGGCGCTGGGCTTACGTCACGCATCAGGGCGCGGGCACGCTATCGGTTTACGATTTGTCGGCGGCGACGCTCATCCGGCCCGGCGACGGGAACACGGTGTCGTTCGTCGCGCGCATCGACGTCGGCCACGCGCCTCAAGGCATCGTCGTCTCGACAGATGGGCGGCTCGGTTACGTGGCGAACTACCTTTCACGGCATGTACAGGTGCTCGACCTGGGCAACCCGAGCGCGCCTACGGTTATTTCCACTGTTCCCGTCACGAGCGAGCCACTGGCTCCAAATGTCGCCAATGGAAAGCGGCTTTTCTATCGCAGCCGCGAGCCGCGTCAATCGCGCGCCAACTACATCGCCTGCGCCTCCTGCCACGCGGACGGCGG
>Ga0137367_10002597_pt1 | contig 14482 bp, 11 predicted proteins | sample SagtaG_14_FD_104939 | JGI IMG/M metagenome (GOLD analysis project Ga0137367, IMG submission 104939) | Vadose zone soil microbial communities from Sagehorn Ranch, Mendocino, California, USA - Sage1_L_80_16 metaG | ecosystem: Environmental > Terrestrial > Soil > Vadose zone | place: USA... | reverse complement strand
TAGCGATGCCGGGAGATCGCGAACGCTGCCTGGCTGCGGGGGCAACGGATTATCTAGCGAAACCTGTTAGCTTGAAGAAACTGGCACAGATGATCGAGGAATATTTGTTGAGATAACCCAGAACATCAATCTCATGCTCTCTTGCTAAGGATGGCATAGATTGGAAATCCGCGGTTCCACTGGGGTTTTGCATGGAACCGCGGATTTTTGTTTGTACCGAAATTTGTTGGAGATGGCTCAAAATGTGTGATGTGTTTCGTAAAGTGGGATGGCATCCCGCCTACGTATGTCGCTATCAAGTTGTTATCGCTTTGCGACGGGCTAGGAATTAACCTTTTTGTAAGTTTTGTTTCGTACCCCTTTTAGAGAATCTGCGTCATGTAGATAGAAATAAGAAAGCCGCGTGCGCGGCAACATGGAGTACAAGATGACTACAGTTCTAAAATGGATCCTTGGCGCATTGCTTGCTGGGTTAGCGTGGCTGGTTGCAGTCTATACGGATGAATATTTCAGGCCTTATAAGAAAATTAGAACAACGATAAAGAACAAATAAACTTGGGGTTGCAAGCGGGGATAGGAAATCAACAGGGATGGACACCAGCGTTGTCCATCCCTATCATTTATCTCAATTCCCTTTCCATTCATAATCATACACAGTCGTCAGATGTTGAAAACCATACTTTGCCACAATAGGCTTGCTCATAGCTCCAGCCTCGACAACTGCGTAAGGGTAACCGCGTTCACGGATCTCCTTTAGTCTCTTCGCGAGGAGACTAGTGTACAGTCCCTGCTTGCGATATTCAGCGATCGTAGATCCAGCAAATAGGGTAGCGAAGTGACCACGAGGAAAGTAAGTCCATGCGATCGAGGCGGGTCGATCTTCTACATAAGCAACGTAAACGCTCAAGTAACCAGGGATCTCAAGATGCGCACCAAGCCGCTCATTGACCCAGGTATTGTGCCCGCCCCAGACGTTGTCCAAAACGTAGATCACATCCTTAAGTCCAGCCAGGTCTGTAACTCGGCGGATATCTGCCTGCACGGGCTGTAACAACCGAGCCGGCGCTTTTTTTACGTTGAGCACCATCACATCTGCGGAATCATTGTCATACACAAAACCATGAGAGACGAGTTCGTCTTTCAGAGTCGGCAGCAAGTCATGGTCATAGACCTTCCATGCAAATGGCTGCTGCATGGGCGTAAAGTAATCCACTTCGCGATGAATAACATCGTGCAATTTTGACTCATTCGCAAACGTGAACGCTACCACGTTCATGCCGGGTGCCTTGCGGATGATCCGCACTACATCTCTTGTAATTTCTTTACGCGCTTCGGGATACATAATCCGCAGACGCAAGTCTTTGTCATACTGTACTAGTAAATTGTTTGTGTTCATAGTAACCTCATATATCGGTGGTTGAGTAGCCCCGCATGTTTTTGGCGGAGCATATCGAAACCACAGTTTTCAAGAGTGGGTTTGTAACAAAAGACCATTACGGCGTGCTGGTCTCGATACGAGCGACAACTGCACTCGCTCTACTCGACCACCGGGGCACTTATTACAGTTACGCATCCTTTCGCCCACGCAATCATGGGGTTGACATGCTTCGAGAGAATGCATTTGGGAAAAGTGCTCCGCTCAAACGGCAGGCAGTCGGGTTATTAATCTGCAGCCAGAGCTTCAGGTTCTTCTTCTTGCTCCTCGATGCCAACTGCCTCTGATAATCCATATTGCGTTTCCAGTTCGTGGCGGAACTGCTGTGTGTACAGACGATAGTAATGTCCGCCAAGTCGGAGCAGTTCGGCGTGTGTGCCTTGCTCCGCGATCTTTCCATTTTCAATGACGATAATTCTGTTCGCACGTCGAATGGTCGACAGACGATGCGCGATGACGAACGATGTGCGTCCTTTCATCAATGCTTCCATGCCGCGCTGGATGAGGGCTTCAGTTAGTGTGTCAACTGACGATGTCGCTTCATCCATGATGAACAATTCCGGTCGAGCTAATACCGCGCGAGCCAGGCTGATCAACTGCTTCTGTCCAACAGAGAGCAAATTGCCACCTTCGCCTACATTCTGGTCGTACCCTTTTTCGAGCGTCACAATGAAGTCATGGGCACCCGCGATCTTCGCGGCTTCGATGATCTCCTCATCGTTGGCATCTAACCGTCCATAGCGGATATTGTCGCGCACACTGCCTGAGAAGAGATGCGGCGTCTGAAGCACGATCCCAATTCGGCTGTGGATGGAAGCGAGTTTGTAGTCCATATAGTCATGACCATTGATGCGGATCACACCTTCACGTGGTTCATAGAAGCGGCACAGGAGATTCACAATCGTAGATTTGCCTCCGCCGGTCGGTCCAACCAAAGCGATCATTTCTCCCGGCTTGACTTTCAATGAGAAGTCTATCAAGACAGGCTTGCGGTCTTCATAGTAAAAATCCACGTGATCGAATTCGATCTCTCCCAGCAGTGTTTTCGCTTCGATGGCATCGGGCCCATCATGGACCTCAGGCGGGGTGTCTATTAATCGAAAGATTCTCTCTGCCGAGGCAATGGAGTGCTGCATCTCCGCGTAGACGCGGGCAAAATCCTGAATTGGCCACATCATGAACGTGAGATACGAGACGAACGCTTGAATGCCACCAATGGTCATCAGACCCAACGTAATTTGTGTACCACCATAACCAATGATGAGGCCCAGCGCGACGGCAGCAACGATCTGCACGGTGGGGAGGAAGAGCGCAGAGAGCCAGGCCGCACGATAAGAGGCTTTATACATCTTGGTCGTCAGGCCCTGAAACTCTTTTGTATTCTCGTCTTCACGTAGCAACGCTTTAACCACACGTACACCCTGGAAGTTCTCATTGAATGCGCCAGTGATCTTCGAGTTTGTGCGGCGGGAGACACGGTATTCAACCAAAATCCTCTTACGGAATTGAACCGCGATGAAGAGCATCACGGGGATGGCCGCAGAGACAATTAGCGCAAGTCTCCAGTTGATGATGGCCATGAAGATCAGCGACGTGGTGATGTTCATGATCGCCCAGGTTGTATCCACAACGCCCCAGGTGAGCAGTTCAGAAACACGACCTGTATCCGATGTGACGCGTGCGATGAGGCGCCCTACTGCGTTCTGTGCATAATAAGAAAGAGAGAGGTCCTGCAAGTGGTTGAACAGCATCTTGCGCAAGTCGTATTGCACCCGCTCGCCGAGAACACCAGCCAGGTAGATGAACGTGAACACGAACCCAGCCTGCAATAACTGGAACGAACCATAGATCAAGGCAATGCGAGTCAATGCGTGCCTGTCCTTCAGTGTGATACCTATATCCACAATTTGTTTGTTAAGGTAGGTGAAGTAAGCATCCAACACCGAAGTCAGCATAATAGTGATGATGAAGCCCACGACCCATTTCGAATGTGGTTTGAGCAAACCCACAATGCGCTTGAACACGAGGCCGGTCAGTTGTGAGGTATGTTCTTCTTCTTCTAATTCAATAATTTCGTCTGACATTTTTCATTCTCCGTAATATGTCGTTGCGAGCCGTACTTTGGCGAAGCAATCTCCTGTTTAGGGCAGGTGCTGAGTGCGTGGAGATTGCTCACCTGCACTGGCACGCAGGTGCAAGTGTCGTCGGTAAGAACGCCCTCCTCGCAACGACATCATTATTTGTTAATTCACTCTCGATATTTCTATCTCCAGCTCTTCATCAATCCTCGTCTGGATATCGTAAATCCTGCGATACATGCCATCCACTTGAGAGATCAATTCTTCATGTGTGCCCATCTGAATGACTTCACCTTTATCCAGCACAAGGATCAAATCTGCGATCATCACGGATTGAATACGGTGAGCAATGATGAATGTTGTGCGATTCTCCATCAGGTCATTCAGTGCATCACGAATGGTTGCTTCCGTTTCTGTATCCACCGAAGAGGTCGAGTCGTCGAGGATCAAAATACGTGGATTCTTCAGCAGTGTGCGTGCAATTGTTACGCGTTGCTTCTGTCCGCCGGAGAGCGTCACGCCTTTCTCGCCAACCAGCGTGTTATAGCCATCAGGGAAGCTTAGGATCACATCATGAATGGCAGCAGCTCTGGCAGCCCGCTCTACTTCTTCTTGCGAGACTTCGCGCCCAACGCCATAGGTGATATTCTCACGAATCGAGCGGCTAAAGAGAAATGGCTCCTGCTCCACAATGCCAATTTGCTTTCGCAGATAAGCCCGCGGATAATCCTTCAATTCCATGCCATCCAGCAGGATATGCCCACCGGTATATTCATGGAAGCGCGGTAATAAATTCACCAACGACGACTTTCCTGAGCCAGTTGATCCAAGCAAAGCGACGGCTTGCCCAGGCTTGACCTGAAAAGAGATATTTTTCAAAGCATCTTCCTTGCCATCTGAATATGTGAATGAAACATTCTCAAAGATCAACTCGCCTTTTACCGGACTTTCAGGCTGGACCTTGCCATCGAAAAGCGGTTCGCGTGCCTGCCGGACAATTTCCATCAAGCGGCCGTATGAGACCATGCCCGATGAAGCATTGACGATGATCCGTCCCAGGTTACGGATTGGCCAGATCAGCCAAACCACCAAGCCGACATAGGCAATGTACATTCCAACCGTGATCTCCCCATTGATCGCCATCGTTGCCGCGTAAACAAACCCAAACAGCATCTGTAGCCCAAGCACGATATCTGAAAGAGGCCAGAACATGGAATGCATAAGGAGCAAAAACTTGCCTTTTATGTATTTTGTCCAATTATCTTTTTCGAACTTACCCTTTTCGTATTCTTGGCGTCCAAAAGCTTTGACCACGCGTACGCCCGTCAGGTTTTCTTGCAACGTCGTGGAAAGAACTGCTTCTTGTCCCTGATAGGCTTCAAAAGCCTTGGTGACTCTCTTGAAGAACCAGACTGACACCAGTAGCATGAACGGGATTGCAATCACTGAGAGTAATCCCAGCTTGACATTGAGATTCAGGATTGCGATGAAGTTGATAATGAACAACAGGACGATACGTCCTATGCCGATGCCTTGCTCACTGAAGAAGCGGCGCAGAGCATCTACATCAGAAGTCACGCGTTCGATCAAATCACCGGTGGGTGTGGTGGCATGATAGGAGAAACTCAACCGCTGGATATGATCGAAGAGAAAGTCGCGCAGGCGGCGGGTAATTCCTTCGGCGGTGTAGGCCGCTAAACGCCCTGAAAGGAACGAGAATGCGCCTTCCACCACAGCAAGACCCACGAATCCAACGGCAATCCAAACAAAGGTCCCTGTCAGGCTGTTGCCGATATATTTGCCCTGTGTCAACACATCATCTGCAAAATAGCGCAGCAGCAAATAGGTCAGTGTCTTTGCCAGTGCAGAGACAGCCAGCGAGAGGGTTGCAGCGAAATAGGGCAAGCGGTAATCCACCATCATCTTCCATATGCCCTTGAGATGGTTCTTATCGATGGCTTTGCGGAAATCAAATGTAAGCGTGGGTTCGAGTGTGGTCACGGTCGTCTCTCCGATTCCGTCATTGCGAGGGTGTTCGTTGCCCGAAGCAATCTCAAACATGCTAAAGGGATTGCTTCGTCGGGAAGAACATCCTTCTCGCAATGACAATAACTAAATAAAAAGGCTGTGGCGGGTGCGCCACAGCCTAAAAGGACAGGTGATGAAGACCTAACAACGGTCTACAGGCGCACTACGAATCGGGAACAATCCAGCATCTGGGCTGGTGAAGACGATGGTCATGCTAGAGATATACATGTAGTGCGCTCCTTTCTTTAAAGATTAACGAACAATGGGACGAGTTTACATCATCCGAGCCAGATATGTCAAGGCTTATAATTGAGTTATGTCATTGCGAGGAGGGCTTTAGTCCGACGAAGCAATCTCCTAATCATCATGATTCAAACTTGGCGCGTTACATCAACACAAAATATCAAACTCCAATTAGATGCATCTTCATTGGATATAATTACGCGTCAATTACCTGAGGGATATTACAGCACCTTCCGAACTTTTGATAGATGTACGCGCGTCCTTGGACTCACTGCGCACTTGCAACGCCTCTACGAACCAGTACCCACGCCTGAGGTAAGCGTTTCCTTATTACGCCGACAGTTGCGCGCGTTGCTTGAGGCTTATCGCCCCCCGTTCGGGGCGGGAGCCCGCCGGGGCGAGACGGCCGACGAGGCGCGTGTCCGTGCCATTATGACGAAGCATGGACAGGCTTATATCACGATTGAACCGTTAAAGAAATTACCAAGCGAAATTTATGAAAAAGGTGTGCACGTGGAAACCACTGAGCTTCAACGTGAACATCCACGTTTGAAATCAACGACATTTATCGGTCGAAGCGATTCGGAAAAAAGACACATTGCGCGGGAAGGAATCTTTGAAGCACTCTTGATGAAGAATGGAAAAATTCTTGAGGGAATGACGAGCAATTTCTTTTATGTCGTAAGGCGGGATGCCACATCGTACTCGAAAGGTATCCCGCTTTACATATGCACTGCACGCGATGATATTCTGCTCGGCATCACGCGCAACACAGTCATCGAACTCGCGCGGGGCAGGGGGCTTGAAGTGAAGTATCAGGCTTTGAAACGGGATCAACTTATGGTTGTGAGTGAGGCGTTCATCACATCCAGTTCGCGCGGCATTGTTCCGGTCATTCAAATTGATGATGTCACGATAGGGCAGGGGAGGCGGGGTCCAATCACAAAACAATTGTCGGAAGCGTATGACACGTATGTAATTGAGAAGGCAGAGAGAATCTGAAAGGTAACAGTCCCTTACTCGGCCGGCGCAACCCCAGTGTCGAGACCTTCCACGTGCACTGTTAAATTGTTGATCCATTTACGTGAAAAATAACGGTTGATCCCCAGGAACCATTTGGTCGCTTCTTCAGACATCGCGCAGAGGTAAACAAAGTAGACGGGAAAATTAAAAACGAACGCGCCGAGATAGGCCATTGGCACACCAACAATCCAAATGATGATGCCATCTAGAAAGAGCGAAAAGCGTGTGTCTCCACCAGCACGCAAGATTCCAATTACTGTTGTCATATTATTGACGCGAATCCAAAGGAACAGGGAAACTACATTGATAATGTTACTCGCGTCTTGGATTACTTCGGGCGATACTTTGTAAAGCGAAAGAATGGGAGCCTTTACCAATTGCAGAATGAGTCCTAAGAAAATCCCACCTAAAATACCGAGGCCCAGGGACCGTCCAGCGTAAAGATAAGCTTCCTCTTCCTCTCCTGCACCGATACGATTTCCAACCAGAACAGACGTGGCATTGGAAATGCCAATAAAAACTACGAATGCCACCTGTTCAATGGTTGTAACGATATTCATCGCCGCGTAGGATTGTGTGCCCATGCGCCCGTAAATAATATTATAAGTTGTGATGCCCAGTGACCAGAACAATTCGTTCAAAATCACTGGCAGCATCGGTTTGATAACTTTCCTGAAAAACACTTTGTCAAAGCCTGTGAGTTCACGGAGAGATGCAGCCACGGGTGATTTGCGCGTGTAAATAATGACTAATAAGGTAATGCATTCGAGAAACCGAGCAATTACCGCAGCAACTGCCGCGCCTTGAATCCCAAGTTCTGGCAAACCAAATCGTCCGAAGATTAGCGAATACGAGAGAAAGGTACTAATAAGCAATGCGCCAACGCCTATTGCGGTAGGTGTTTTGACGTCACCTGTGGAGCGCATCACCAGAGCATAACTGAATGTGATCGCGAAGAAGAGGAACGTCCATGAAAAGGTGCGGATGTAACTCGTTCCCAATTCAATCACGGCCGGATCTTTTGAGTAGATGTGCAGTATTTGCGAGGGCAATAATTGAGAAAGTGCAAAAAAGATAAAGCTTGCTGAAATCGCTAAAATTAGACATAGCCCGAGTACCCGGCGCAAGTTTGGGATATCGCGCTTGCCCCAAAATTGAGCGGTAAACATGGCTGCGCCGCTGATAATTCCGAAGTGAACCAAGTTCAATAAGAATGCAATTTGTCCTGCCAGTCCAACGGCTGCAACCGACGCGTCGCCTTTTTGCCCGATGAAGATGACTCCCAGCATGTTCAAGCCAGAGAACATCAATTGTTGAATGGTGATGGGCAGGGCAATTTTTAGAACGTTGCTAAAATATTCGGGATCTTTATAAAACTCTAGGACTTTGCGAAAAATTGACACAACTCCTCCAGTGAAGCCTGATTATAAGCGGCTCTAGGAGGGCTATGTCAATTCCTAGCTAAATTCATCATGAGATTATTGGTGCGTTATTCAAAAGCCGTGGTTTGATTCTTGCCATTATCTTTTGAATATTTCGCGGCTTTTTCCACTGCTAGCAATAACTCTTCGATCGTTTTGCCATTCGATGGATAGGTTGAGATTCCAATCGAGATCGTGATGGGAATTTCCCACAACTTCGATTTCGACTCGACTGCATTGCGTAATCTTTCCGCAACAACAAAGGCTTCGTTCTTAGCTGTGCCAGGAAGCAAAACAAAAAACTCATCTCCTACGCGCCAGCGAGCAATAAAATCGCCCGGACGAAGATGGTTCAAGAGCACCTCAGCCAGCCGCCGCAACATATTATCGCCAGCCGAGTAACTGATGTCGTTGTAGAAGCGTAAATTGTCGCCGTCAATGAAAAGGATGGAAAACAAATCATCCGCGCGTTGCGACTGTTCTATAATCCGTTTCATTTCCCTTTCTGCAGCAACGCTGTTTGGAAGCTCGGTCACAGGGTCGAGATAAGCGATTTGATGAGTCTCGTCCAAGCGATTTGCAAAGGAAAGCAAACGTTCAGTCAACATGTTGATCACATCGATTTGATAATTGTTTCCTACAGATGTATGGGAATAAGTGTTGACAATAAACCCACGTTTTTCATACACTTTCGAATCGAATAACACGTCACTAATAGCAACCCATAAGTCTGCAATCTCCAGTTTTTCGTTCTGAAAGTGGATCAGCATGACAGAAGCAGGGTTTGACCAAGAAAACTGTGCGCTTTCCCGATTGAGGCGATCGAACAATTCCTTCGCGATGATTTCCCGCTCTTCGTGACTTCCCTGTGAAAGAGTAGCTACAAATTCATCTCCGCCGATCCGATGAACGGGAACCTTGAGATCTTTCATTGCGATGCTTACCCAATGCAAGACTAAATCTCCTTGTTCATGGCCGTGTTCTTTATTGAAAAGCATGAAATTATTTAAATCAACAAGTAAAAGTGAAAAGCCATTACAATCAGAGGAAGCTAGCTGACTTGTAAAGGTTTCAAGAAAGGATAGCAAATTTCCCGATTCAGTTAATGGATCGATCCGCTCGACGAATTCACTTTGTTCATTCATGATTTTTCTCGAAGATTTCGGAATAGCTTTTGTCTAGCTCATCGTCGTTTATGTGAGCATATCGTTGCGTGATCTGAATATTCTTATGCCTGGCTAGTGCCTGCGCAAGTTTGAGATTACCCGAAGCACGCAAAATGGTTGAGACAAAATAATGCCTGAATGAGTGGGGAGTGATATGTCCTTCCGCCTCATTTCCTAATGCCTGTCTTACCCGTTCGGCAACAATATTGCGACCAGTTGTTGGCGTGATGGGCTTGATCTTTTTGCCAGTGCCTTTGTCGTGACGGGCGAAGAGGGGCAGGGGAGATAATGGTCATCTACACGGCGAAGGAAGGGTTATGCAATATAAGCATAACCTGTATTTGAGAAATATTGATCTATATATGCTTTCGCATCATCAATAGATAAACCCGGTACATCTAACCTGGATCTACAACCCTCGCAATATAAAATCACATAATCCTCTCTCAGCGGTTCGTATGTATGGATGTGAAAAGATATTTTCACTCCCTTGCTTTCAATGAACTGAATTACATTTTTATTTTGGTATAAGGATAAATCGTGTCCCTGTTTATCTTTCATAATATTGCAATGCAAACAGGCGGGAATGCAATTACTAACCGTCGTTCCTGCTTGATAGATGGGAAGATAGTGTTCTATCACTTCATATTCTCCACCACAATACGCACATTTATGATCAAAATATTCAAGTGTCTCAAGCCATTGTTCCATCGTCAAATCATGTTTTGCGCCTTTTTGTTTTGCTCGGTTATTTTGCCCGCGTAGCCTTTGTTCAATAGTCCAATTTTTTCTCATTACTGCCTCTTGTTGAAAATTTCATCATAAGCAATATCGGCTTCTCCGCTAAAATGCGCATAGCGGTTTGTGGTGTCAATACGGCTGTGCCGCGCAAGTTCCTGTGATAATTTCAAATTTCCCTTTGCGAGATACGTCATGGTGACAAAGTAATGGCGAAAATCATGGATGCGAACAAGACTACGATCAACGCCAGCCTCCTCAATTCTGCCTTTAATTCCCTGCTTGGGATCACCCTTGATCGCGGTCCACATCCCACTTGCGCTGATGGGTTTTATTTTCCTGCGTGCCCTTATATCATGACGGGCAAACACAGGCTGGGATTTAAGAGGCAGTCGGGTGTTAGGTTCGATGGATGCGCAGGCAGTATGATATTCCCTCATTGCCTGTATGGAGCGATTTGAAAAACGAATTACATCCTGCTTATCTCCTTTGCCAATGATTATCGCGCGGGCTTCCTGCCAATCAATATCTCCACGTTTTAGGGCGCACGCCTCGGAGATACGCAACCCCGTATCAACAAGCGTTAAAACAAAGGCGCGATCTCGCAGGGCAAGCAAATCACCATTGAGCCGGCTACAATATTCAATGACCTGCTCAATGGCTTCACGGTTAAAATTAACTACGCGTTTTCCTTGATTGCGTGTGTAATGCCTGGTAATTCCTTGTATTTCTGCCAAATCACCAGACTTGCAAAATGAATAAAGCCCGAGGACTGCCGAGCGCCATATCTGTTTTGTGGATGGTGAAAACCCTTTAATTGCCCCCAGAAAAGTTTCGTATGTTTCCACGTTAAGTGGCGCATCCTCACCAACGATCAACATAAAGCGTTGAAGTCCGTAACGATATGCTGTAATAGTATTTGCAGAGAGATCAAGAGTGTCAAGGAAGTGTTTTATTTGGGTACGCATGAAAAGTTAATCCTTATTTTTCATGGGGTATAATACTAATTATATAGAATGATAAGTGAAAAGTCAATCCCTTATATTTATTAGTGAAAGAGCGCCTCCCCCACTCTGGAAGGATGAAGGCGAAATTGTGAAATATGAAAATTCCAGGTCACAACACCCTAGGGCAAGAATTGCTCTACCTTTTCCCACTTCATCGCTCATCCTTCATCCTTTCCGTTTCCCTCCCCTGCCCTATTGCTTATACACTCAGTAAAGCGGCGACCAACACAACTCCCAACGCGATAACAGCCAGGCCAAACAAAATTGCTGAAAGCCTAAGCCAGGTTGCTTTGTAGTTCAAGAGTTGCCTAAATACCTGACTTTGGGTATCAGGCTTGCCAGCATCGGACTGCCATTTTCGTGGTGTGACAACCACCAGGCCACACAGTAGTGCCGCAAGCCATAGTCCCACTGCACCTACACCGAACATTTTTATCGATGGGAGAGATAAATATGCCGGCAATGTCTCAGCCGAGATCGTTAAAACGCCAAATAACGCGCCGAGCAAACCAGTAACCAGACCAATCAACAAGCGCGCGGCTTCTTCAAGATTCTTTGGCGATTCAAGCAATTGAGTTTCAAACCACTCACGCAGGTTCTTTTCCTGAATGTTTTCTTCACGGATGGAAATGACTTTAGGCATGGTCAATCCTCCTCGACTTCCACGATTATATACGTGCCATCATTCGGGCAAATCGCTCGGTAACTTACAACCTTTTTCTGAGCTTCCTGTTTTCTATGATCTTCATAAAGCCTGAAAATCGTTTCAATTTTTTCCAGCTCGTCGAGCGGTTTTTCCCACTTGTGTTTACAGCGCGGACAGGTAAGTTTGATCTTATCATTCATGGTTTCATCTCTTGTTGAACCGCAGAAAAGTGTGCAACATATTTGGCAGGCACGGGTGGAATGGGTTCCTCCTTGATAAGCGCAATGAGTGAGAGACATAGTGCAGCAACATCAAGCCACGGAGAGCCAGGTTCTTCACCTTCTGCAGCTTTTTGTGCCATATCGTTCAGGAATTGAAGGATGTCTTTTCTGGGTGCCTGCCTACGGACATACGCCAGCGCAGCATTGCGGGCTTTCTCAGCGGCCTCTTCAATTTGAGCTCTATGGTTTGCGTCTCGAGCGGCTTGTGCGTCTTTAAGCACTTTGGCTTGTTCTTCTGGAGACAGACGCTGGAACTCTTCATAAGCCTTACGTATTTGAGCTTCTGCTTCGGCGCGCTGTTCGGGTGGCAATTGCGCAAGTTGGTCTTGTAATTGTGATTCGAAATCAGATTCTGCATTCTGTGTTTGAGACTCGGCTTGACCCTTTTTTAACTGCTCACGCTCCTGGGGACTCATGGATGCAATTTGGCGCGTGGCTTCCAAAGCCTTTCTATCTGATTCCAAATCCTGATGCCCTGTTTGTTCATCAATGGCAACCACTTCTTCCAACGCTTTTACTGCATCCTCGTATCGTTCTGAATATTGGTAATAGCGCGCAAGGTTGTAGAGCCTCACGCTCAAAGTGACCAGCGCCTCGCGCCCCTCCCCTGCCCCTCTTGCCAACTGAACCGCCCGCTCTTGATATTGAATCGCTGACTGAATATCCTTACGCTCGGCGGCAGAACGCGCCTGCGCGATGGCTTGTGCCAACGGGTCATCATTGGATACCACGCTACCTTCGAGGCTGGCGATCATTCCTCGCACCTGATTAGCTTCAGGCATGCCCATCTTTTCAAAAATTGCCAACCCTTCGCGGTAACGGGCGAGGGCGGTTTCCTTATCTCCGCTCGCTTGAGCAACCAGTCCAAGTTTGGTAAGGTTGAATGCAACATCTGATATATAACCTAATTCTTTAGCAATAATGAGTGACTCTTGTATAACTTTTTCGGCATTTAATAAATCTTTTCTGTCCATATAAAGATTCCCAAGCATAGACAGAATTGTACTTTTCCCCTTTTTCTCTCCGAATTGCTCGGCAAGTTGCAAGCTCTCCTGATAGAGTTCCAGGGCGCGGTCAAGATCGCCGCGGCGATGGAAGATCTGCGCCATCTGATGCAGTGCTGCGGCTTTACCAAATTTCTCTCCGGCTTGCTCAGTAAGTTGCAGGCTTTCCTGATAGAGTTCCAGGGCGCGGTCAAGATCGCCGCGAGCAAAATAAACACCCGCGATACTGTGCAGGGTCACGCCCATTTCTCTTTTGTCATCAATTTGCTTTTGGATTTCATATGCTTGTTCGTAGTCGCTCAATGCTTCTTCAAGGTTGCCGCGCCTTGCGTAGATTTGTCCCATTTGTTGCAAGATGACTGCTTTGCTCTGTATATTGCCGACCTGCTCATCGAGTTGCAAGCTCTCCTGATAGAGTTCCAGGGCGCGGTCAAGATCGCCGCGAGTACTGCAAACACTTGCAAGCATATAGCGAATTGAACTCTGCGCCTCTGCAATTTCAGGTTCAAATTTAGGATCGGGCAGGGATCCCGAAACAGCAGAGTTCAATAAATCAAACGCTTCGCCCACTTCGCCCCATGCATTCTTCAGCCATGCCAAGCGGCGAATATGCCGCAATCGTTCTGCGTCATTTAATTCATCCGTCGCTTTTTCCATCGCGTCCATCGAGAGACGCACTACGCGATTTAAGGCCATGTCCTTGTGAATATCACCATAGCCTTGTTTTGCCAGCCACGCGCCATACGCGGCATAGCCTTTACGCTGGTTTTCCTCTTGTGCTTCATCCAGGCGCCGCACAACTTCCTGTCTTAGCGCGGGCTGGAAGCGGTAGGTGGCGGGAGTTTTGTCTTTATACCGTCCATCTACTTCGAGTAAACTGCGGCGGGTCAGTTCGTTGAGGGTTTGCTTCGCAATGGATAATGGAGAATCGTCTGTGGTCTCTGGTTCATCATCCGCTGGGAGTTCACCAGTAACAACGGCAAAGCCTTTTGCAAAAAACGGGAAGGGGAAAATGCTTAGGGATGTCAGAGCTAGCTTCAGGTCAGCGGAAAGATGCGAATAACTGCGTTCGAAGGCGGTGGTGAAGGTGACGTGATGTCCCATCAGCCCCTCGCGTCTCGCGCTGGCAAGTTCATCCTGCCAGTTCTTCAAAAAGTTTGCCTGCGAAACTGCGCTGGTATCGTATTCGCCCGCTAGCAGGGCAATCGCCAGCGGGTGTCCCTCGGCGGCATGTTGAATCTGAAAGGCAAATTCGATATGCGCTTCGGGGTTTTCCTTCGCCTTCACACTGTGCTGGAAGAAGAGCGCCACACCCGCATCTTCGCGCAGTCCCGCGAGATGCCTGCTCTCGGGGAAGAGTCGTTCGTTCTTCAAGCCTGCTGGCTGCTCGCGGCTGGTGAGCAGCAAAACAG
>Ga0137367_10002584_pt1 | contig 14515 bp, 19 predicted proteins | sample SagtaG_14_FD_104939 | JGI IMG/M metagenome (GOLD analysis project Ga0137367, IMG submission 104939) | Vadose zone soil microbial communities from Sagehorn Ranch, Mendocino, California, USA - Sage1_L_80_16 metaG | ecosystem: Environmental > Terrestrial > Soil > Vadose zone | place: USA... | reverse complement strand
GCGAGCAACATTCCCTGGCGTGGATGGGTTCTTAGCCATTCACGGATTTCCCTGATCCGTTCATAATCCTGCTCACCAAGTTTCTCCATATAAATAGATTCCATGTGGTTTTTGGTTTCCTCTGCATGGAGATGATCCTGCCAGGGACGCGTGAAAAATTCATTCAGATTATCATGCAGATTGCGGTCGATCAATACTTCCCACTCTTCAAATAGGAGCCAGATCCCGTTGCAGTTGCGGCAGCGGTCAAGAAAAAATTCTGTGTCGGGGAAAACCTTATAGCGCGCCATGATATGTCCGCAAGTGGGACAGAGCTTTAATTCCTTTACATCCCAGGATGGGTCAATTTCCATCGCGCCCTCTTTTTCAGGCAATCCACTTCCCAGAGTCCGCCGCCAGGTCATATAAGCGTTCGAAGGGATAAAAACTCCATTGCAATTCGAACACTGGTTGGCTGGCAACCCCTCCAGCAATTTGATCGGACCCAGTTTATATTCCTTGCAGACCGGACATTGCATGTCAACCTCCGATACGAATAAGGCTTATCGAATTATATTGCCGATTTACAAATTCACCTTACACCCCATATTCTTGTTAGACGTAGGAACGACCCACCCAGCAAGAACAAATTACTTAACGATCTTGACGGGTCAATGCTACTCACAAGCTCCTTGTGGCGCCACCATCCACATCCAGAATTGAACCTTGAATATACGCGGCTTGTGGAGAAGCTAGAAACGCAACAGCACGCGCGATTTCAACTGGGTCACCAAATCGCGCAATCTTCATGTCACGTGGCATTTGCTTCCTGGCTTCCTCAAGATCGATGTTGTGTTCTTTTGCATAGTTCTTGATTCGAATCTGCAACCTCTCCGTGGCAATCGAACCGGGATTGATAGCATTCACTCGCACCCCGTTCTTGACGCCGCGATCGGCAAGCGCTTTGGTGAGATTCAGCAACGCAGCATTGACCGCGCCACCGATGGTAAATTCGGCGCTGCCGGTCTTTCCGCCCACGCCGATGATATTGATAATTACTCCATTGCTGGTTTGAAGATATGTCCATGCAGCTCGCGCGAGTCGCATGGTGGCGTAGAATTTCAGGTCAAAACCATCCTTCCACTCTTCATCGGTGAGCGTGAGAAAATCTCCGCGTTTCGTAGCGCCCGCATTGTTGACCAGCAGATCAAGTTTTCCAAAACGATTGATTGTTTCTGTAATTACATACGCCGACGCGTCAGGGTGCCGCAAGTCGATGGGCAAGACCAGGCTCTCGGTCCCAAGGGAAGCGGAAAGCGACTCCAATAAATCGCGTGAGCGCGCGACGAGTGCCAGCTTCATCCCCTCGGCAGACAATGTCTCGGCGATGGCTTTTCCGATGCCGCGGCTTGCACCTGTGACAATCGCGACCTTATTCGAAAGCAACAAATCCATGTTTAACCGTTATCGTCCAGTTCCAAATGGAAGCGGTGCATAAAGCGATGGAAAACCGGCGTTGCGAGTATGCCAACAGAAGCCAGCAGGATAATCCCCGAGTACAATGCATAAAAGGATGCGAAGATTTTTCCCGCGTTGGTTTGCAGCGCATTGACCGGTCCCATTCCTCCCAGGATCATGGATGCATTCAGAAGGGAATCGAGCCATGAAAGCGACTCGAAATAATGATAGCCCAAAATGCCGATGCCCAGCGAAAACAAAATGATCCCCGCTGTGAACAATCCGTATCGCAGCATGCGGCGTGTGAATTCAGCCTGGGTCGCCAAGGGTTCAGTATGATGCTCAAACATTCGGCTCCTTTATTGGTTGTATGCCCAATCCCAAAACCAGAACGCGAGACCCTTTAACTCCCCCCATTTCTCAAATCGCTTTTCCACTTCCCTGGCAGTGATCGGTTCGCCTTTATACCATTCGTGCGAAACCATCTTCAGTGCGTACGAATCAATCGGAATAAAGTCATGCCGCCCAAGGATCATCAACAAGTTCGCCGCAGCATATGGACCGACTCCGTTGATGGTCAACAATTCCTTGCGGAGTTCGAGCGTGCCCAATGTGGATGCTTTGAGAGACTCCAAATCCAGTTGACCGCTTGCCACACGGACGGCGAGTTGATGGATGGCGGGCGCGCGGTACCCAACTCTAATCGCCTCTTTCAGGACCTCAGGGCTGCTCGCCGCTATGGACGCGGGAGTCGGGAAGGCGTTGTTGGTCGCGCTCCCGAGAGAACTTCGGGACGATGTGAGCGGAGGCGTAGCCGTAGACGAAGCGCCGAATTTATCGACGAGTTTACGCGTCATATTTTTTGTTGCGCCCCATAGCGTATTTGTCGTCAGAATCGTTTTGACCACATCTTCGAAGACAGTTGGGGAACGAAGCACTCTGCCAAGCGAACGCTTTTTGGCGCGCACCAGTTTTGGTTCCCCGCGTGAGGCGACGTAGAAGTGTGAGAAATCCATATCGAGTCCGAACATCCATGTGACTTTGTCTTTCACTTCCTTTTGTTCGGCTCTGTCCAGTTTATCTGTTTCAATTTTTATTCCATCTGCGGCGTCACTCAATTTGAGTTCGATCACGCGTCCATTGGAAAGCTGTAATGTGTAGCATAGAATATTTGCATTTTCATCATACGAAAACGGTGCGAGCTGACGCCATCCATGGGAATTGACTACGGATGTAAAGTTGAAAGGTTTGCGGGCGGGAAGAGTAAATTTCATAGTTTGATTCTATATATGGAGCATTTATCCGCGTTGGGCAATCGCTACCAGTTGCGGCTTTGCGATTCGGATGTAATCACTTAACTTCATCATGATGGATCGATCCAGGCGACCTGCATTAAATACTACTTCATTGTTTTGCTGAATCAACGGATCAGCCAGCAACTGTAATTGGTCGTTGAATGAAAATGGCGGGATCGAACCAATCACGCATGCTGTTAATCCCTCCGCCTTGTCGCGCTTTGCAAACGCGACGCTATCTGCATTGAAATAATTTTTAACTCCATCGAAGTTTATGCGGCAATCGCCCGGGACATTTGCCAGGCAATAGATATTTTCCTTCCTGGTCAATCTCACCTGCAGCACCATGGACTTGATGGATTGCTCGATTCGATTTCCACGAATTTTGGCGATTACTTCTGTCCGACCTTCAGGCTCATGTTCGATGATGCGATAAGTCGCACCTTCTCGATCGAGTAACGTGCAGAGTTGTTCGTGAATATCGTTTGTATTCATCGGTTTAATTCAAATTAGGGATTCACTGCGAGCGTATACAGCACTTGAAAGGATTGCTGAAGATTCCTGGAACCTTTCCTTTCCTCCATCTGCTGCAGGCACTCTACCTTGAATTGTGCCAGCGCCTCTGGTCCGCCGATTTTCTCGATGCGTTCCAAGGGAGCGCGCCCACCATGTGACCATAAAGATTCCCACCACTCTTCCTTTGTTGCGTATGTGAAATCAGCGACTTCAGAGATCACCCGTATATTCGAAAAACCTGCCCTTTTCATGATTTTTTCCATTCCTTCGGATGTATCGAAATTCGGACCATCGGACTTGTCTGGCGCTTGATCTGCTTTCGGCGTAGGCTGCAAATACTTTTCAATTAGTTTATCAAACCATTCCCGATCCTGATCGAATCGGTTTCCCCATGTGCTGAAAGCAATACTCCCGCCGGGCTTGAGGGTTCGATGGAATTCAGCCAGAGCACGTTCCAATTGTGGGAAAAAGAAAATTGCAAATCCGCACAGAACGGCGTCAAACGATGAATTAGGGAAATCGAGATGCTCAGCATCCATCTGGTAGACTCCAACATTTGAGAGACCCCGATCAGCAACTTCACGCGCGGTTTCTTTTACCATGCCCTCTGCAAAATCAATTCCAGTTACAAACCCCTTGGGTCCTACAGCATTCGCGGCGGGAAAGAGAACCGCGCCCCGCCCGCAAGCCACGTCAAGCACGCGGGCATGGAGCGGAAGATTGGCATGACTAACTAAGTTGCGTCCAAAGTGAGCAAAAAAGTTAGGACCAATGCGACCGTAAGTAGATGATGAGCGATGGAAGACACCGGAGACGGCCTGCTTTCGTTCTATGGCATCGGAAGGATCTTTATTATCCATTATGCTCCTCGATTTTGGAACATCACTATTTTACTGTGCCAGAGATTACCTTGTCGTATCTTTTGTATCAAGTAATTCACAGCGTTCTCTGTGGATCTCCATCGGAATCCGTTCATGTGCTTTATCAATCTTTGCGTTCCAGGACCCCTCGGGTTTCCCATCCCTTACCTTGCGAAACATACAGAAGAGTTCCATCTGGAAGTAATTCCAGCGAATCGGAGTCAGCCCTCTCGCAGTCCCCTTGTTGTTTTTCAGCTTGCAGATCGAGAATCTCTCCACGAATATTCAACACTCGAAACGTCCCAGAGCATGGGATCAGGGGAATGTCGAAGATGCCAAGCATGGAACCAATTTCCAGAGGCTGGAGAATGGAAATTGTGATTTTCATATCCCAGCCATTGCTGTTATGAGCGGTTCCCGTCCAAACTCCAAGCAGAGAATTTATTTCCAATTTTGTTACTCTTTCATTGCGTACACGGCATAGCCACGAGGTGGAGCGTAGAACTGCGCGCGTCCATCGCGGTCAGTGGATTGGTTGATCGGACGCGCCATGTCTGTTTTGCTCCACCAGGCTACGGGTTGGAAGGAAGCGTTCATCCAATTGGTGGTAACCAGTTGTCCATTCCAACTATCGCCGCGGTTGTTGAGTACATAAATGAGACCTCGATCATCTCCATACCCAGTACGTTGCATGATATAGAGATTATCATTCACATAAAGAACATTTGTCGAGCCGCCCGCATACTTTTCGTGAGCGTCCACGAGCGCGGCGATCCCGTTCGGTGTGCCATCCAGCCCAAGATTATAGTTGAAGTAATCGTGCCAGAACACACACGGATATCCCTCATGCGTGAGAATGTAACTGTATGCAAGCAATTTATCATTGACGATGGGGCGTCCCTCATCGCGTAGATCGTGATTCTCGACGAAGGTCACAGTGGTCTGCGGCTGCTGTCGCAGGACCGTATCCCACGTGGTAAGGTTCTTCAAACTGAAACCGTATTGATCACACATCGCCTTGAGCATTTCGCGCAGTGGGAAATCAAACGCATCGACAGGATTTGAATTGGAGAAATTTGCAAGGTCCACCCAGTGTTCAATGGCTTGCGCGTTATCCCAAAACTCGGCAACGCCATACGGCACAAGCTGTTTTCCGTCGCGCATATAATGATATTCCTGAAATGCGGTGATCGTGTTCGCGCCGTAGCCTTTCACGAAGTCATAGCGAAAACCGTCGAAGCCAACCTCCTCGATCAACCAGCGCGCCAGTTTGAGCAGTTCACCATACACATGCGGATTGCGATGGGAAAGATCGGGCATATCGCCGAAGGTCATCTCGTCCCAACTCTCGTACATACACGGATGGAAACATTCCCAACTGCGCAGAAATTTTCCGCTTTTTGGATTGAACAGAGTCCAGCGCGGCTGATGGATGATTGGATTTACTTCCTGCGCGTCCGCTCCGCTGTTGTGATTGATAACCACATCTGCGATCAGACTCAGCCGATTGCCGTGCGCCGTTTCGATGAGACTCAGCAATTCAGCCTTGGTCCCGAACCAGGTGGCGACGGTTCCTTTTTGGTCGAACTCGCCCAAGTCGTAATAATCATAAGGATCATAGCCCATCGATGGTCCGTTAAGATTCGCCGCTTTGTGAATGGGTGGAAGCCACAGCGACGTAAATCCCGCCTTTGCCAAGGAGGGAACTTGCTCGCAAATAGTGTTCCACCATTGGAATTCCTTATTATCCGCGCGTGGACAATCCCAGAAAAATGCCTGCATCATAACGCCTATAGTGAATGCTCCTATAAAGGTTTTGGGAATTTTACCGCGTAGGGCGGGTTTTCAACCCGCCAAATGTAATGGCATAATAACCGTCAGGCTAAAAGCCTGACCTACCTATCCAATGACTCGAAAAACTTCTGCAACTCCTGCATCGAACGAACAGTAACATGTAAATCGCTCTTGCGCGCCTCATCTGATCTCGGATTGAACCACACGGCAAACATCCCCAATGTGTTCGGGATTTGGACATCCTTCTCGAAACCATCGCCAACCATCAACGTCTCAGAGGTAAGAATGTTCAAGTCATTTAGGATATACCGATAAAACGCTTCACCTTTTGGTAAATTCGTATTCTTGAAACAATAAATGTGGGAAAAATAGGTATCGAGTCCGCCGCGCTTCAACGCTCCACGGATTTGACCTTCATCTGAAATCGCAGCGCTCGTCGCCAGCGCGATCCGTCGTCCGCTGGAATGAAGATAGGCAAGCACATCTGTGATGCCTTCGATCACCTCAACCGTCTCCCATTCGACCATGGGTATAGTTATTTCAGGATAGTCACGCATGACGGTATCCCCCCAATCGAAGAGAATCGTTGAGTAGCGGAGTTGTTTTTCCGTCATTTGCTTATATTTCCATTCACAGTACTCAAAATCAATTGTCCCCATTGTAAACAGACCAGCCCGTTTTGTCGCTCTTCAGCAAGAACATATTCGGCATTTCCCATTCCATGAGAGATTGCAAACGAATGATTGATATTTGTCAGGATCAGCGGCAGCATCAGGAGAAATAATCCGCCGTGTCCGATTAGTAAAATATGATCGTCTGGATGTGTGCTATTGCGAGTCAATTCTTCGATAAAAGGGAGGAAGCGATTCTGGATATCTTCAAAGCTTTCCCCGCCTTCGGGCTTGTTCAAGTAGTTTTGGCGAAGCGTCCAATCATCGAAATATTGACGGTGTACTCTCCAGCTTTCCTCATCGGATTGGTCTTCGAGGATTCCGCAATCATATTCACGCAACGCCTCCGTGATTTGATATGGCTTGCCAAGCGATGCTGAAAGGATGTCCGCTGTTTCTCGAGCGCGGAAAACCGGACTACAGAAAATGGCGCCGATGGGAACACCGCTCAAACTTTGAGCCAAAGCCTTCGCCTGCTGTTTGCCTAATGAGGTGAGTCCGAGCGGACTTTCACGGTTTGAAATGATATGCCGCGTGTTTGCTTCACTTTCTCCATGCCGTGCAAAGTAGAGTCTCATCGTTTTGCCTAGTAAGGATTAGAATACATCAATATATTTGCATTATACTTTTCATAAGAGATAAAGGTTATATAGGATCCATTAAACCTCATGCCTATTTCTGAGAACCATCGCGATCTATTCTTTCACTCCGCTACATCTGGTAAGTTGGATTTGTTCCAGTCTTTATTGGATTCAAAGGATTTGACTTTCGAGGAGGCGCTTGCTTTACTGAGCGCTGTTCACACGGAACTGGAACAGCCAAAAGCTCATCCATCTTCCATGTATATCCATTACGCGGAACTGGTGGAATCCCTGAATCAGCAAATGCCGGAAGTTCATGATCAAGTCGTCAATGTCTGGCGCGCAAGGCGAGGCATTGTTCTTGCCGAAAAAAAGCCATTGGAACGACTACTAGGAACGCAGATACCAGCAAAGCCTGAAGCTACCGGAGAAACTGTGGAAGAGTTCGTTGAGGAGGGGCAAGTTGAAGAGGTTAAAGAGGAAACTGGAGCAGCGGCAGATCACATCGCTAGTGAGGCTGCGGAAGCTGCGGCTGAATCCGAGTATGCAGAAGTGGAAATGGAGGAGGCTGAATCACCGGGCGAAGAGGAACCTCCCACGGAGGCAGGAGAATAAAAAGAGCCGGCAGAAATCCTGCCCGCTCTTTTTATTCTATATAGATGTGCATCATCGTTATATCTCATATCGTTTTGCGAGAGTACCGCTTCGAGTTTGTTCGAAAAGCCGTCGCTCACCATCTTGAACTTGTTTCAACAGATTGGGATCCTCAAGTGCAGGAATACAAATGACTTCGCCAGATTTCAAAGCAGCCAATGATGAATTCACGACATCTTCGGGACTCATCACAATCTCTGGTGGAAATCTGTTCGGATCCGCTCCGACTCGTTTATGGAATTCAGTCCGCACTACACCGGGACAAAGCGCCTGAACCTGAACGCCTGTCCCTTCCAATTCGCTTTGAACCAATTGCGAAAACGCATTGATAAATGCATTCGCTCCTACATAGGTGGCGCGCTTCGGCAACTGAGACGATCCCATCGAGCCACTAAAAGCCAGCCTTGAAGAAACGTTGATAATGGAACCGCGTCCACGTTCGACCATGTTCGGAAGAGCGGCGCGTGTCAGACGTGTGATCGCCAATACCTTCAAGTTGACCAATTCTTCTGCCTGATCAGGATCGAGTTCGATGAATGGTTTATAGCCGCCAAACCCGGCGTTGTTGACAAGCAATTCCAACGCAGAATCACCAATATGTTTTTCCACCTTATACAAATCATTCAGTTTGCTCAAGTCAGCATCCAGGACCTCTACGGTTACTTGATGGTTTGCTTGCAATTGCTGCGCGAGAGTTTCCAGCCTTTCACGGCGACGGGCAACAATGATCAGGTCATAACCATCCTTTGCAAGGCGCTCCGCAAATGCCGCGCCCAAACCCGAGGAAGCTCCTGTTACCAGCGCAAGATTTCTTCCATTGTTATTCAATGACATGCATATTCTCCTCTATACAAATAAAGTAATGTCGAACGGATTAGGATTGTCCAGGCTTCTTCCATACAAACGCGAGGATAAAGAAAAATGTCGCAGTTAACACAATTGCCGCGCCAGAAGCAATGCTTAAATAGTACGAAAGGTACAACCCAATCATCCCCGACAACGAGGCGAAGACCGATCCAAGCAGCATCATTGTGGACAGACGTGTCTTCTTTAATTCCCCCAATCTTGCTGATCGTGCCGATCCCTACCGCTCACCAAAAGAGCAAGATTTACCTCGCTTTTTTGGTTGCTTGGGTGCAAATATTTAACTTCGCCAGATCAGCGTATGGTAAACGACGGACGACGCGACGAGTAACACAATGGCGATGCCTGTGATCTTTGAGACTGGCTTGCGTTGTTCTTCCGGTTTATGAAGTTGCTCGGCATTGAGCTTTGCTCCTACTGCCGCCGTGACAGGAACTGCAGCACAGAACATGCACATAGTAAACTCCTATTCTTTCTCCAACTCGTTCGATTCGCTTGGAAGGAATTCCTTCTTGAGCAGGAAATACGCGCCCGTGAAGATGCCTTCCATGCTGCCAACCAACCTCGCGCCCCGGCTTGGGATGATGTTGATGATCTCCCAACCCTCGAGCCCATGACCTTCCAATGCCGGGACGTTGAACCCTTCGCTGAGCGGATCGTCCTCCATGAGCGCGGTGGATGGAATATAGACCATCTTGTAACGGAACACCTTACCGCCGTTCTGCAATCGCTTCTTCGCGGACTGAACGCGGTCGGCATGTTTACGCGCCTGTTCCGCTTCGATATCGGCGCGCATTCGCGAGAACTCCGGTGAATCTATAATCTCCTGCGCGACTTCGAGAATTTCATCGTCATCGCTCATCATCGAAGTCAGGATAAATTCATATGCCCGGCGGTCACCTAATTTGATCAGCCCCTCCGCAGCATCCATTTGGGTTAGCCATTCATCATCTTCCGTCATCAGTTCATACAGAGATTCAATATCACGCATTTGAACAAGATCGTCAATCTGGGAACTCATTTTTCCTCCAGGAATTATTCAACCTTGCGAAGGTTCACAACCTTCGCAAGGTTATAGTAATTTTTATGGTTCAATCGGATAGCCGCTGGCGCGCCAATCAGTCAGTCCGCCCTGCATACTAGTAACTTGGGCGAATCCCGCGTTGAGCAGGATATTGCGTCCCTGCTGGGAGCGATTGCCTGAGCGGCAGACAACTACGATCTCTTTATCTTTCGGTAATTCATTCAAGCGCGCAGGAAGTTGATCGAGCGGAATCAATGTTGCATTCGGCGCGTGAAACTCATTCCATTCCTCTTGCGTACGCACATCCAAAAAGAACGCGCCATTCTGATATTTGGTATATGCCTCGCTGACGCTGATCTCGCCCGGTAGACTTGTGGCTGTGTTGTTTTTCCTATTGCCAGTTTGCAGGATCAGGAAGATCACCAACCCGGCAATAATCAACAATGCGATCTGTGTGGTGGGACGGCGAAGCGCCAAGGAAAGCGTCCTGCCGGGATTGTAATAATTATCTCGTCGGCGACGGTGATAACGACGTTCTTTGTATCTGCGAGCCATGACACCTCTTTGAATATTTAGAATGATGCGAGTGCGCTGTTCAGATCGTGAAAGACCTTGAAGAAAAGTTTCAATCCCGCCTTCTCGAGAGTAGACTCCACTTCGGGCTGAGGATTGAGAAGTTTAACGTGCTTGCGTGCATTGCTGCTGTGCGTGAAATCAGGATTGACATTCTCCTCCACTTGTTGCGGAATACCGCTATACAAAAGTGCGATCTTGTGGATGGCTGCTAATCCTGTGCTGCTGATGCTGGGAACGTCGCTCAAGTCAATGATCAAATTACGCGCCGGATTCATATAAAGCTCCTGCGCCTTATCGGTAACTTGAACGAAGTTTGATGCATTGATGTCGCCCTTGAGTTGCATGATTGCGATTAGCTCACTGCCTTGATGGAAGGTGACGTTGATGTCCATGTTTTCCTCCATGGGTCTATTCTAACGGAAATTGAATTCTTCGTAATGGATGTTGTTATTTGGAACGCCAAGTGAAATGAATTTCTTTTCAAATGCTTGGATCATTGGCAGAGGTCCGCATAGGTAAATATCGTGTTCGCTCAAATTTCCATTTACGGTTTTGACGATATCTTCAACGGTGAGCGAACCTTCAGTTGCCGAGCAGCGAATGAGTGCCTTCAAACGCGGATTCTTTTTTGCCGCGGCTTGGATCTCCTCCATAAACAGGGCTTCCTCCGGATGGCGAACCGTGTAATAAAAATTCACATCATGCGCGAGATTTCCGTCCATGTCGCGGATGAAGGACAGGAATGGAGTCAGTCCGATCCCGCCCGCGATCCAGATCTGTTTTGGCTTGCCGGTTTTGTAATCAAACATCCCATACGCGCCTTCAATGATCGCCTCTGTACCTTCTTTGAGTCTGGCAAATAACTCGCGGGTGAAGTCTCCGCTTGCTTTAATGGTGACGCGCAAAACGTCCTCTTGAGGCGCACTGGAGATCGTGAACGGATGGGATTCATTTAACGTCTTATCGCCCGGGAAGCGTACAAAAAGGAATTGTCCCGCGCGTTGTCGTTTGATCGGTTCCTTTTTGGAGCGCATTGTTACTTCAGTTGTGGATGCGTTGGGATGTCTCACTGCTTCGACAGTATAGGGAATATATTTTTTGAAAAAGCGACCAAACAGTTCCGTATATAAATACGATACCGCGCCGAAGATAAAAAAGAGTTGCACCCAGGTGATCGCGGTCAGCGCATGCAGGGGATTACCAATGGTCAAAGAATGAAAGAATGCAATGATAAAAAAGATACCAATATATCTCTTGAGATTCTTCCAGCCGTCATACGTTCCGCCTGTTAGCTTATTTAGAAAAGCAATGCGCGGCGCAAGAGTAACCAACACAGTCGAAACAATGCCTGTGAAGGCAATCACAGCGAGATAGTTACCAAGCTTCCAACCGGTCGTGGAAATAGGGACTGTAAGCACATGGACGAAAATTAACAGGAAGGCAGCTGTGGATGTTTGGCGGTGAGTAATATACATTTTGTCCAAGCCGCCGAAGTAAGGTTCAGCCCATTTGGGGCGCGTGGACATAAATAATGAAAAGGATATCAGAACAATATTGATCGAGCCGATGATCTCCCCGGCATACTGGCGTTGAAAATTCGCACGTCCATCCTGCTCAGGAGGAAAGACGAACCAGATAACCACGGTCAATACAACAGCCAGGATAATCACAAAATTACCAACATATCGTTTCATATTGTCTCTCTCAATGCTATGTCGTAAGACGACATTCATGTCGTTTTTCGTCAGGCGACATAAGTGTCGCGGGACATAACGTTAAATCAAAAGCGACGTGGCATATTGTCGCGTCGCTCTGCTTCTTAGAATGACTTTACTGCTTCATCACGATCGGTGAAGATTGCAAACACATTTGTAAATCCCACCATATCCAACACATTCTTTACCTCGTCGCGCGGACTGAGTAGTTTAACATGGGTCTGCAAGCCTGCGGTGCTGGTGCGCCCCATGGAGCGGTAAGCAGACCAGCCATGCTCCGTATCAGGCAACTCTTCTCCCTTCGTCAGTAGCGCAACACTATGGAGAGCCACAAGTCCCGCGCTGCTGATGTACGTGAGACCCGAAAGATCGATCAAAAAATCACGCCCGCCCGCGTTATATAATTCCTGGGCTTTGGTGATCAGCTCCTGATAATTCTGACCATCCAACTGACCGTCCAGTTTCAGCACCGAAACTGGAACTTTTCCCTGCACTTCCGACACAGAAATATTCATGTCTCCTCCTCCGAAGAACGAATGCCGCTATTATATACTGTCTTTTCTCTCCAGGCGTGCAAGACGATGAGCAATTTCATCCAGCCAGTACTTGCGTTCATACGCCGGCAAGTTTCCTTGTTGCACATGTGTCAGCGCCGAACGCGTCCATTGGATGGCAGACTTTACATCACGGCGCCTGTGCTCAAAATATTTTGCCATCTCAATATGAGCATAGATATGACCTTCCGCCGCGGCTTTTTCCCAGAGACGGAGGGCTTCTTCAAAATCACCGCGTCTCTTTTGCAGGATGGACAAGCGCTTCACTGCCACTGTGAAGTCTGATTCCGTTATGTTGAATTCGAGTCCACGCTCGAACAGGCGTGCCGCCTCATCCCAATGACCGAGGTCTTCGAACAGTTTACCGAGCGCAATGAAATCGAGTCCATGTTCAACACGCCCTTCATATGGATTGGTTATCACCTCATTCATATGTGTGAGCAACGCCGCCATTGCAACAACATCCATGGCGTTGTGATAGAACACGCCTGCCAGAGGACGCGCGTCCCCTTTGCGGAGATAATCGAAATACAACCAGGGAATTTCATAACCAGGAACTTCTTCGCTGGCACGGGACATGCCCAGCACGTGTTCCTCCAGATATTTCAAGGCGCGCGATTCGAGTCGGTCGCGCCACAGTCGGCGGGCGAGGGGAAGCAAATCCAAATGGGCATAATTTTTGTAGGGAACGGGAATACGATGCAACGAATATCGTGTGGTCAATAAAGGAGCGTCAAAAGCTTTGCCATTAAATGTGATAAGTGCCTTTGCTGGAGCCAGGAAATGAGCCAGTCCCTCAAGCAGCGCGGGCTCCTCAGCCGGGTCACGCATGAAGAATTGCTTCAACACGAAGTGTCCATCAATGAAGCGCGCCGCGCCAACGAGGAAGGCATATGTCCCTGTGCCGCCTGCCAGCCCGGATGTTTCTGTATCGAGAAATGCAAACGCGGAAAGTGGAAGTTCCGCGATACGCGGATCGTTTGCCCATTGAGAGATCAAAGATAAAGGCAAGGAAGAAAGAATGGGAGAAGAGCCATGAAGATAGTCTGAAGTGAAACTCTGCTCTACGACGAATACTTCCCCAAGCGGGGTGGGCAGGAACGATCCAGCCACGACCGAATCGATCTCATAACGCGGTTCAACGACCGGCTGAGGAAGATCCGCCGCTTTTTTGAAAAAGAAATTGAGTTTGTCCGTCGTGGACGATTTCCGAGGAGAGGTCACTTAAAATCCTGTCAAGTCATTATAACCAATGAAAATAAAGAAGCCCACCATTCTTATGGTGGGCTTATGATTTAATGTTTGAAATTTATTGTTCGAATCTCGTGTTGAGTTGCCCGGCAGTAATCTGTGCCTTCGGTATGGCAACCACGAACAGGCGCCCCCAACTCGGAATACCGTTGGCATTGATGCAGGTCTGGAAGGTAACATGTCGGTCGCCGAAATAAACCCGCTTGAACATCTGCTCGGCTGTCAGTGTTTCGTCCTTGTCCACATTATGAAAGGAACTGTAAGGGCTGGTGGGCTGTAATGCTTGAAAGTGAAGAACTTCCGTAATTACAAATGTTTCCGTTTTTCCATCGCCATAGATGAGGCGGACTTCCTGCCCGGCGGCAAGCTGCGAGAATAATCTGCCGGAGAGATGGTTGTGTGCTAGCAAGCCGACATTCCCATATTGGGATGGCATGCTGAATTGTGTGATTACGCCATCTGTGCTCGAGACATATGCTGCATTTCCTGCAGGCTGTTGCACAATCGGAAGGGCGAACACATCAGCAACATAAACACCACGCAGCACTTTCGCATCGCCATTCTGTACTGATTTGGAGAAATCGGCAAAGGTAGGCAGTACGGGGACGTTGCCCAACGCCATTGTATTGATTGGGCTATAGAAAAGGGAAAGAAAGATTGTAAGAAGGAGGGATGTGCTGCGTGCGGTCTGTGTAGTTTTGGTGTTGAGCTTCATTGTTTCCT
>Ga0137367_10002552_pt1 | contig 14586 bp, 7 predicted proteins | sample SagtaG_14_FD_104939 | JGI IMG/M metagenome (GOLD analysis project Ga0137367, IMG submission 104939) | Vadose zone soil microbial communities from Sagehorn Ranch, Mendocino, California, USA - Sage1_L_80_16 metaG | ecosystem: Environmental > Terrestrial > Soil > Vadose zone | place: USA... | reverse complement strand
GCGCTGAGCGTGTAACTGGATCCCACCAGCAGGACCGCCCCTCCCACGGCCAGGATCATCCCCAGTATAAACCCGGGCATGATCCGGTCGCCAAAGACCAGCCGCGCCCCGACCGTAACAAAAATGGGCGCCAGATTCGTGAGCAACGTGGCATTGGCCACCGTGGTGAACTGCAGCGACCAATGCCAAATGGAAAGGTCACCGGTAAAAAACAGGCCCGCCACGGCCAGCAGACCGAAATCGCGCCGGCTGCAAGGCTGGCGAAATGACGAAGCATTGTTCCGGTCTCTTGCGGCCCACCACCAAAGAAACGGCAATGCGAACAGCAGCCGGTAAAACGCTGTCGCCGTGGGGCCGGTCTGGCTCAAGCGCACCAGCACTGGCGCAAATCCAATCCCGGTGGCGCCGCCAATCAGCGCAAGGAAAGCGTGGCCTCCCGATTGCGGATTGCGGATTGCGGATTGCGGATTGCGGATTGGGTGCTGCGCCATGGGTCATGGTTGCGGTGCGCCGTCAAGGAACCGTATCGATTCTCCACAAACTGGCTGTGGAACTGACGCCAATGCCAAATGAGCAATCTGTTCTGCACACGCCACTATCCGTAATCCGCAATCCGCAATCCGCAATCCGCAATCCGCAATCCGCAATCAGGGTCCCTTTTTCCCCGCCAGGCTCAATACCGCCGCGGTCATCGCGGTCACGCCGGTCTGGATGGTCGGTTCCGGGGAGGGCCGGTAAAGACTGGAATGCAGCGCCGGCAGTGGCTGGCCCGTGCGCTCGCTCTCCGCCACGCGCTCCGCTTCCACCGAGCCAAGCCAAAACATGCAGATGGGAATTTTGTCCGCGGTGCGACCGTATTGACTGAAATCCTCGCCGCCCATGGCGGGCTTGCGGGAGAGAACGTTCTTCTCACCCAGTGTTTCGCGGAAGATTGCGTCCAGGCGCCGAACCAGCCCGGGGTCGTTGTAAGTCGCCGGAGTGAATTCCTCCGGCGTCGTTCGGATCACGGGCATCCGATCCTCCGGGATGCCGGCCGAGGCCGCTTGACCGCGCGCGATGCGACCGATGGCCTCCAGGGTTTTCGCGCGCACCTCGTCGGTAAACGAGCGCACCGTCAGTTGCAGTTTTACTTCGTCAGGAATGATATTGTGTTTCGTGCCGCCATGGATGGAGCCGACCGTTACCACGGCCGATTCCAGCGGGTCGGTCTCGCGGCTGACAATCGTTTGCAGGGCCATCACCGTCTGGGCGGCCAGGACGATGGTGTCTTTCGTCTTGTGCGGCCAGGCCCCATGGCCGCCGACGGCGCGGATGGTGATGTCGAGCGTATCCACATTGGCCATGGCAAAGCCTTCCACCAATCCGATCGTGCCGGCCGGAAGTTCTGAATTTACGTGCAGGGCCAGACATAAGTCCGGCTTGGGGAATCGCGTGAACAAGCCGTCGGCCAACATTTTTCGGGCGCCGGCGCCGCGTTCTTCCGCCGGTTGGCCGAGGAACACGACCGTCCCGCTCCAGGCGTTCTTCAAACCAACGAGCAGCCGGGCGGTGCCAATGAGCGCAGTGAGGTGGAGATCGTGCCCGCAAGCGTGCATCACGTCGACTTCCACGCCGAGGTCATTGGTCATCCGGGCCCGACTGGCGTAAGGCAGGCCGGTTTGCTCCTTCACAGGCAGCGCATCGAGATCGGTGCGAACCAGGATCGTCTTCCCCGGGCCATTCCGCAGCACCCCGACGACCCCGTGGCCCCCGACCGCGGTGGCCACGTCGACGCCGAGACTCTTCAGTTCCGAGGCGAGGCGCGCGGCGGTTCGCTCTTCCTGGAACGACAACTCCGGGTGCCTATGGAACTCCTGATAGAGCTTCTCCAGCGAGGGATATTCAGCCTTCACACGAGCCTGCAGGCTCTGACCAGGGCCGGCCGCGGGCAGGGCGCGAGCCAGAACCACGCAGCTGAAAACGGCCGTGAGCCAGGTCCGGCCAAGTGGTGAGTGCATTGGTGGCGTCATCAATTGGGTCCCCCTTTCAATCCAAGGTGTTCGACGAGCATTTTGATCAAATCATCCCGCAGATAACTGCCGACGGCGACTTTGTCCCCGAGAATCAACTGCGGCATCTGCCCCTGGCCGGAACGGTAAGCCAATTCGTAGATGGCGACATCCAGTTTCAATTGCTGTTCCACCCACCGGTCCTGGAGCGCCTGGTTGAGGAGATTGGTGCCGACCAGTTGCGCGGCGTAATCGCGGGTCGCCGGCAACGGCGGCGGTTTCTCCCCGTCGAAGAGCCAGAGATCGAAGGCAGGGTGCTTCTCGCGGGCCGCGCGCCAGACGGCCAGGCCGAGCCGCGCGTACTCGCAGGCGTTGGTATGCATCGGGTGCGCCCGCGTGACGGTGGGATTACAGCCCGGATCCAGGGGCATTGGCAGGCTGACGATCGCCAGATCATTGCTGTACATTCGCTGCACCTCCACCAGCAGCGCATGCATCGCGCGGCAATGGTGACAGGTGTAGTCGAACAGGCTCACCGCGACCCACCGGTTGGTTGGCGGGCCAATCACGGGAGTTTTCTCCAGGTCGAGTTGGAACCTTCCGCCATAGATGGGCAACCGTCGCGCGGCCGGCGCCGGCGGTTCCATCCCGGGCCCGGGTTTGGAGCCGGGGTGAACCGCCACGTTCGTGGGCGGCTGAACTCGAGCCAATTCTTGCGTCGGCTCCGCGGCCGCCGCGCTGGAGTGCGCCGAGTTCGTCGCGCTCGAGTTGACGTCGAGCGACTTCACCCGGTAGGTCCTGGGCTGATGCGCCAGTTGCCCGAACACCAGCCCTGCCAGGCCGGCCAGGGCGATCAGCGCCACGCGCTTGAACACGCGGGTCGTGAGAAAGATCTGTTCATCCAGCTCCCATGGTTTTTCCGGAGCCGGGCGCAAGGGAGCGCCCAGCAACAGGAGAAGCGCAGCCAGCGACCCGCTGATGTGTGCCACCATGCAGTAGGGGCAGACCGCCTGGACCACGAACACCTGCAAGCCGACGAACCAGATCGCCGCGCCGGCCACAAGCAGCGCGCACGGCACCAGCCGGCTCCACGCCTTGCGTTGCACGACCGGCGTCGTGCCCCGGCCCAGGCGAACACTCAGGCGCAGGATCAACGCATAAACCGCCAGCGCCCCAAGACTCACCGGCACTCCCAACCAGTAGGCCCACCGGCTGTGCAGCACCTTGTCACAGCCGGAATCCGGCCCGCAGCCCGCCACCGCCCCGCCGCTCAACGTCACCCAGGCCAGGTAAGCCGACATGGCCATGGCCACCAGCGTGAGAAACCGGATCGCGTAGAGCAAGCCGGGCGACGTGGATCCGTCATCGCCCGCGCGTTTTGTTTTCTCAGACATTCGCAGGGCGCTTCAAGTGACGGGGGCAACACCGACCCCGGAAAACGTTCCCGGAGTTGGCCGGTTCATTTCTCCGCGGACCGGCGGGACGAACGGTTGCGGAGGCGGCGTGGCCGGCGGAGCGCAACAACCGGCCGCCGCCAGCCAGAGCCCCAGAGCGAAAGCCAGGAGCGCCCGATGCCTCAAGCCGCTCGCTCCTGGTTGCGCCGCCGACCTGCGCCCGGGGTCCATCGTGGTGGTATCAGACGGGTCCACTATGCGAATTGCAACCGCGTCGTCACGTCCGGATCCCAGCCGCGGGTCGGTTTGCTCGTAATGGAAGCGACGTCCTTGATCGAGATCTGGCGCCCGCGGGTCTTGGCCCCCTTGACTTCCACTTCCGAGGGGCGGCACGTCTGCTGATTGATCTTCTGGTGCGGCGCCGGTTTATAGCGGATGTAGAGTTCTTCCGGCGTGCCGGGTTCGAAAAACAGGATCTTCGACTTCTCCGGAATGCAGAAGTATTCCTTGTTGAGGATCGTGCCCCCAAAGGTGAACCGCTTCAGATAGGTCGCGTCGCGGTTGGTGTAAGCGAGGGTGAAGACGCGGTCCCGTTCGGGCAGACCGCCATAAACCAGGTCCGGCCCGACGAACATTTTTTCGGGCAGTTCGACGACTTTGTAATGCCCGTCCTTGAACAGGAGCAGGAGTTTGTCGAACCGGGTGCACTCGGTGCGAAACTCCTCGCCCGACACCTTGTGACCGAGGTAGCCGCTCTGGCGGTCATAAGCGACTTTGAAGGCTTTGAAGGCCACTTCGCGCGCGTCCACCTCGTCGAAGCGGCGGCTCCTGGTCCGGCGCGGGTAAATCGGGCGGTACTTCGCCAGCAAGTTCTCCAGATGGTCGATGACGTAGCAGGTCAGCTTCTGCAGATGGCCGCGCGTTTCCTTCAGGTCGGCCTTCACTTTCTCCAAGGCCTCCCGATGCTGGTGGATGTCGAACAGGGAAATGCGCCGGATGCGCACCTGGAGGAGACGCTCGACATCCTCGGGGGAAATATCGCGCACCAGTTGCCTGCGGAACGGCCTGAACCCGTCGGACACCGCGCGGAGCACGGCGTCGTTTGTCCGGCACGATTCGATCTTCTTGTAGATCCGTTCCTCGATGAAGATGCGTTCCAGCGTGCGGAAGTGCAGTTCATCCTGCAGTTTCCGTTCCTTGAGTTCCAGCTCGCGCTTGAGGATCTGCAGCAATTGGGCGGTGTTCGCCCGCAACACCTCGCTCACCGTCAACTCCACCGGCCGGCGGTCGCGGATGGTGACAATCCGGCTGGCCAGGCTCAGCTCGCAGCCGGTAAAGGCATAGAGCGCATCGACCAACTGCTCCGCGCTGACGCCGTTGGGCGCCTTGACCTCGATCTCGACGTTTTCGGCGGTGAAATCGTTGATCGACTTCACCTTGATCTTCCCCTTGCGGGCCGCGTCCTCAATGGAAGCGATGAGCGAGTCGGTCGTCGTGGTGGGGGGAATCTCGTGGATCAGGACGGTGGACTCGTCCTTGGCCTTGATCCGGGCGCGAACCTTGACCGTGCCCTTGCCGTCGGCGTACTCGCGGGCGTCGATCAAGCCGCCGGTGGGAAAATCGGGCAGCAGCTTGAACGCCTGTTTCTTGAGGATGGCAATCTGGGCCTCGATCAGCTCCGGAAAATTATGCGGGAAGATGCGGCACGCCATGCCCACGGCGATGCCTTCGGTGCCGAGCATGAGGAGCAGGGGCAGCTTGCAGGGCAGCGCCACTGGTTCGTTGTTGCGCCCGTCGTAGCTGGGCACGAATTCGGTCAACTCGTCGTTGAAGAGTTCCTGGCGCGCCAGTTCGGTGAGCCGGCACTCGATGTAACGCGGCGCGGCCGCGGGGTCGCCGGTGTAGAGGTTGCCGAAGTTCCCCTGCCCTTCGATGAGATAACGCTTGTTGGTCAGCACGACCAGCGCGTCGCCAATGGCCGCTTCGCCATGCGGATGGTACTGCGCGCAATGCCCCGAGATCGTCGCCACTTTGATGAACCGCCCGTCGTCCTTCTCGTGCAACGACCAGAGGATGCGGCGCTGCACTGGTTTGAGGCCGTCGTCCAGGTTGGGAATCGCCCGATCGCGGATGACATAGGAGGCGTATTGCAGGAAACTCGTGTCGACCCGCCGGTGCAACGGAATTTCGATCTTGCCCGGCGCGAAGGGATGATGCGGGACGGTCGGCACGGCCTCGGCCTGCACGTGCGATTCCCCGTTGCCACCCTCCCGGGTCGGGGCGGCTCGTTTCCGGCGCGGCCCCGGCGACGGGGGCTCCGGTTCAGCGTGATCTCCGTTTGCGTTCGATGCGCTCATGGTCTCAGGCACCCAAGAATCCGGCGGCCCCGGGTCCGGACGCTGACCGTTCCGCCCGCCGCCGCGTGGCCATCTTGCCTGGGCCCGGCCGAAAAAGAAGAGGAATCATTCTTCCACCGGGACGACCAGGTTTTCCATGATGTAGTCTTTGCGCTCCGGGGTGTTCTTGCCCATATAGAAGCCCAGGATGTTCGAGGCTTCCGGCTTGGGCGCATATTCCACCCGGCTCAGGCGCATGTCCGGGCCGATGAATTGCTTGAACTCAGCCGGCGAGATTTCTCCCAGGCCTTTGAAGCGGGTGATTTCCGCGCTCTTGCCCAACTGCTTCGCCGCTTCGTCGCGCTCGCTTTCGCTGTAGCAGTAAACCGTCTTCTCTTTGTTCCGCACCCGGAAAAGGGGCGTCTCGAGCACGAAGAGATGCCCGTCGTGGATGAGCTGATCGAAGAACTTGAAAAAGTAAGTGATCATCAAGTTGCGAATGTGCAGTCCGTCGACGTCGGCGTCGGTGGCCAGGATGACCTTCTCGTAGCGCAATCGTTCGATGTTGTCCTCGATGTCGAGGGCGCACATCAGGTTGTACATCTCGTCGTTCCTGTAGACGATGTCCCGCTTCAGATCCCAAACGTTGAGCGGCTTGCCCTTGAGGACGAAGATGGCCTGCGTCGTCACGTCGCGGCAGCTCACGATGGAGCCGGCGGCGGATTGGCCCTCGGTGAGAAAGACCAGCGATCCCCTGCCCTTGCCGCGGGCCTTGTCGAAATGGACCTTGCAATCTTTGAGCTGGGGGATGCGCAGCGTGATGGCCTTGGCGCGCTCCCGCGCCAGCTTCTTCACTTCCTGGAGTTCCTTGCGCAGCTGCTTCGTTTCCTCGACTTTCGTCATGATTTTCTCGGCGACTTCCTTGTTCCGATTGAAGAAGTGGAGCAGTTCCTCGCGAACCTTGTTGACCAGCTCGGAGCGGATTTCCGTGTTGCCGAGTTTGTTTTTCGTCTGCGATTCGAAGACCGGATCCTTCAGGCGGAGGGCGACCGCGCCCACCATGCATTCGCGCACGTCGTCGCCGTCGTAGCCGCCCTTGGCGTATTCGTTGACCGCCTTGAGCAGCCCTTCCCGGAAAGCGCTCAGGTGGGTGCCACCGTCGCTGGTGTACTGGCCGTTGACGAAGGAATAAAAGGTCTCCCCATAACGGCTATTGGTGTGCGTGAAACAAAATTCCAGCGTCCGGGAGACATAATGGAGCGGCGGATAAATCGGCTCACTCTGGTCCGACTGCAAATCCTCCATGACCAGGTCGAGCAAGCCGTGGCGCGACTGGAAGGTCCGCCCGTTGAAGATCAGCTTGAGGCCCGTGTTGAGGTAGCTGTAGTGGCGCAGCCGGCGCTCGATCAGCTCGGGCTGGAACTGGATCCTCTGGAAGATCTCGGGGTCGGGCACGAAACGGATCCAGGTGCCGTTCGGTTCGTCAGTCTTGCCCTTTTTCTCCCCCTTGAGCTGGCCTTGTTTGAAGCGGCCTTCGACGAATTCGCCGTCGCGATAGCTGCGCACGAGGAATTCCCGGGAAAGAGCGTTGACGGCCTTGGTCCCGACCCCGTTGAGGCCGACGCTGAACTGGAAGACGTCGTCGTTGTATTTGGCGCCGGTGTTAATCTTGGAGACGCAATCGATGACTTTGCCCAGGGGAATGCCGCGGCCGAAATCGCGCACGGTCACCGCGTTCTCCTCGATCGCGATCTGCACCTCCTTGCCGTGGCCCATGATGTATTCGTCGACCGCATTGTCGATGACTTCCTTGAGGAGGATGTAGCCGCCGTCGTCGTAATGCGATCCGTCGCCAATGCGCCCGATGTACATGCCGGTGCGCAGCCGGATGTGTTCGAGCGAGGAGAGCGTCTTGATCTTGCTCTCGTCGTAAACGTGCTTCTTCGCGTCCGCCGGTTTTTTGTCTGCCATAGGTCGTTCTTGAGCGGTGACTATCGAAAGTCCGGGCGCACTTGCCAATAGAGAAGTTTTCCTGACGAAGATTGGCCAAGGCCGGTTCTAGCTGCGAAGCAGCGCCAGAAAGTAGCCCACGGCGTAAGCCGTGGGAATCAGGCGTTAAAGAGCCAGAGCCGCGGAGCGGCGAAAGAACCGCCGCATCTCGGGTTTCTTTCGCCGCTCCGCGGCTCTGGCTCTGCGGCGCCAGTGCCCCACGGCTTGCGCCGTGGGCTACTTTCTGGCGCTGCTCCGCAGCTTGATTCTTCGTCTCGATCAGGCCGGCCAAAACTTGGGCTGCGCCCGGGGACTCTCGGCTTTGATCACGGCGCCAGCACGACTCGATAGAAGCGCTGACCGGCCGTGACCGCACTGCGGTCCAACCAGGTCGCCGTGGTGCCGCCGGCCGTCACCAACTCCGCCGCATCCTTCCACTGCGGTTCGGCGACCGAGTCGGTGAACTGCACGCGATAGGCACGCCCGGGGATGGCGCTCCACAACACTTTCGTGGTCCCGCCACTCGATCCGCTCAGGGTCAGCACTTGCAGCACCGAGCCCACGTTGGTCGGGTCCGTCCCCGCGCGAAACTCGGCGAGATCGCTTGTCCCGTCACCGTCAAAGTCTCCTGAACCATCGCGCGCCAGCGTGGTGAAGTAGGCCAGTTCCCAGTCGTCGTCCATGCCGTCGCCGTCCCGGTCCGGTCCACCCAGGCGCAGAACAAAGACGTCGCCCGTATCGTTGAAATCGCCTTCGACCAGGTCACTGGCAAAGCTCTGGAACAAGACGGTGCGCCCATCGGCGGCCAGCGTTGGCATCAGGGAAGGACCATTGCCTTACGCAGTGCCTGCACGATTCAGGCTCACCAGATGAGTGATCTGACGAAACTGATCGTGCACGAAAACGTCCGCCGCCCCGTTATTGTCGCCAGAAACCAGGTCGCTGGCCCGACTGGAGAAGACAACATAGCGCCCATCCTGGCTGAGCGACGGCATCGTCGAGTCGCCATTTCCTCCCGACAAACTGGAGAAGCTATGGCTGACGAGGTTGGTGGTTCCGCTGAGGCGATCCCGCACCATGATTTGTTTCCGTGGCAAGCCGCCGGAGACCGGGACGACATCTTCCTCGCAGGCGAACCAGCGCCCCTCTGCGCTCAGCGAGGGATTCCGGCAAGAAGTGCAGACCTGGCTGGAAGTTCTCGCAAGCAGATCAAAGATCTCGATCGTCTTGCCGAGGGTCACGCTGGCCACAAAGTGTGAGTCGGCACTCACTGCGAGGACCGGCCGATAACCCGCGGAAGCGAAGTTAGCGTTGACCTGCACGGTCGTGTTCGCCATCAAATCCCTGGCGAATAAACCAGCCCCCGAGCTGGAACTGAGATCGTTTGCCGCGCTGCGGAAGAGGAGCCAGCGGTCGTCCGGGCTGAACATGGGCTCAGTGGAGGGGCCATTACCGGAGGCGGTGCCCCTGGCGTTGATGCTGATGAGTTGGTTTGTCCCGGCGCTGATATTTCGGACGAACACGTCTGCGCCAAGAGAGTTCCCTTCGCCATAGGGTCCCGGAGCGATCTCGTTGGCGGCGGCGGTGCTTTGGAACGCCACGAGTTTGCCATCACTGCTGAGGGCAACGGGCGGACTGCTCAACAGCATATAGGTAGCGCGGTAGCCCCGATCGGTCACGAGATCTTCCTCGCCCGTCACCAGATCCCGCCGATAAACCAACTCCCTGCCCGTCGGAAAAAAATTAAAATAGAACGTCGCCGAGGTCGAGTAGACCACGAAACGACCGTCGCCGTTGAGCACAGGATCGCGTGTGCCGTTGGTGGAATGGCCGAGGAAATACTCCGCGTCGCCACTCAGGTCCCGCACAAATGCGTCCGGATAACCATTCGTGTCAAAGACGCTCAAGTTGCTGTCAAAACTCAGAACGGAAGCAACGCGTCCATCGGCGCTCAAGGAAAAGGGGGGCGCGCTGCTGATGCCTGAAGGCATGAGATTCGGCCGTCCGGGATGTCGTTGCGACACGAGCTCGCTTCTCCCCGCGTCGAGGTCACGCAGGAAGATGTCGTACGCCCGGTTCCAGTCGTCCAGCACCAAGGTTGAGTCAATCGATTCGAAGAGCACCAGCCGTCCGTCGGCAGAGATCACTGGCGCGGCCACGTCGCTGGCTGAGGCCGGGAGTCCGTTTGTGCTCACGCTCACGAGCCAATTGCTGCCACTGGTCCAGTCGGATGCATAGATGGCGGCGACGTTGTTGCTGGTCAGGACAAACGCCACGCGCGTGCTGGCCGTCGCCAACGCGGCCAGAGTACACCCGCGCGCGGAATCCCCGGCGCTGTTCGCGCACACGAGCAGGTTGCTGCCTGCCTGGCCATCCCAGACGTAGACCCCACCGGCAGCGTCGTAAGCCACGAATCGACCGTCCGCACTCACTTGGGCCCAGCGTTGGGTGACGCCACCGGTGTCAATCGGTTCCGTGCGGCCAACTTGCCGGTCGTGACGAAAGAGTAGCACCGGTCCACCGCCAGCAGAAGCCGCCTCGAAGACCACGAACCGTCCATCCTCGCTCAAGGCCGGGCCGAAGCAGGAATAGGCGCTGCTCGTGCCGAAGAAATTGGCGACCTCGGCGCTGGCCCACGTGGTTGTTCCGAGCTGCAGGTCGCGCACGTAAACTTCGCCGTAGGACAAAAGAAACTCAGCGTTGACCACATTGGTTGCGCTCTTCACGAAGGCCACAACGCGCCCGTCGGGCGTGATCGCTGCAGAGTGCGCGGCGCCGGCATTCGTCCCGGCGGCGGTCGCGTCCGCGCTGACCAGGAGAGTCGTCTGCGCGAGGAGGTCTCGCGCGAAGATGTCCTGGGCACCGTTGAAATCCATCTCGATCAAATTCGAAGCCGTGCTCTCAAAAAAGACCCATCGTCCGTCACCGGAGATAAGAGGCGCGCCGGAGGGACCATTGGCGCTGGGCGTGTCATCGGCGGAAACACTGACCAATCGAGTGATGCCGCTGGCCAGGTCCCGGACGAACACGTCGCTCAAGCCATTCGTGTCACACTCCACCAGGTTCGATGCCGCACTCTCGAAAGCCACGTACTGGCCGTTGGAAGAAATGGTGGGGGCGGACGAGTTGTCATCACCACCGCCCAGGCCGTTGGTGTTCACGCTCACCAGCACGGTGGTTCCATTGCCCAGGTCACGGACAAACACGTCGAGCCAGAGCCCCAGGTCGTCGTTGGTGACAAGATTGTTTGCGAGGCTCACGAGTGTGACCTTGCGACCATCCGCGCTCAAGACAGGATTGAGCGAGTTGCCGGCGGCGGTGATCGAAGTGCGTGCCGGGAGCGACACTGCCTGAAGCGGCGCGGCAACCAGTCGCCACGGAACCACCAATAGCGCGGCCGTTACGGCAACGATCTCCAGAACGCCAGTAGAAAAAGGTGTCTGCCTCATCCGTTCGTCAAAATGGGATCAGCAAGTGCGAGTGCCCATTATCATCCCTGGAGTCCAGAACAAGGCGGTTAAGCCCCTGGCTGGAGCTTTGCTCCACATGACCGTCGTGAAGAAGCAGATTGCCTGTCATCCCATGCAGTGCGTTGGTCCAACTTGTCCTCGAAAATCCGAAATTGGAAAAAAACGGCACAGGATCCAGTCCACTGCTACATCCGCTGAAGCCTTCCATCCGAACATTCCTGTCGCCGGAGAGCAACGATTGCGACCAGGTCAACACCGAGTCGAGTCCGAGGAAATAGCTGACCGATCTGTTCCGATAGTTGGGATTGAGAAAGCCGCCGTCCGCGGAAAACGAAAAGTCCTTGGCGGGCCTTTTGAAGTCACTCGGACAGGCCAGGATTTTCGGCGTCTGCAATTCATTCGAAAAGGACACAAACTGGAACCAGGAATTGTTCTCGACCCCTGTGAGTGGATTCTCGCTGGTATGAGGAATGCGCCACGGATCGGTTTGCCCATGCTCCGTATCCCAGACCAATAGAGCTCGTCCGATCAAGCGCAGATTGTTGAGGCAGACGGCCTGTTGGGAGCGCGGTTTGCCCTGGGCCAAAACCGGCAGGGCCAAGGCGGCGAGGAGGGCCAACGCCCCAAGGATAGCAAGTAGCTCCAGCCGGGCAAACGCGCCAGAGGACTGGCGCGCTCCCAAACCCGGCGGCAAGTCGAATCGATTCCTGGGAAACCTCCACGGTTTATTGACCGCGCATTGGGACCATGAATGGTTTAGATTGGTCACTGGTAACTGGTAACTGGTAACTAGTAATTGAGGATTGGCTGACCCGCGGGTTGGACCTCTGCAAATCGCCACTTACCAGTGACAAGTTACCAGTGACAAGTCGGTTCATTGGAAGCTACGCTGCATCCTATCCTTCCGCCTAAACACAAGCAAGGTTAAAACCCCCGCGCATTCATCGAAACCTGCGCCGCCCTGCGCCCGCGCGTCACTCCAGCGCCCCGCGCATCGCCGCGAACATGCTCCGGCCGGAATCGACCGGCACGGGCTGGCGGGACTGTTCATCGGCGTCCTCGATCAGTTCGGGCGGAAGTTCCTTGAGAAAGGGCGAGGGGTGGCACGGCACCGTCTGCCCGTATTTTTTGCGGCCCAGGCAGTAGCTCAAGCTCAGGGTTTGCATCGCCCGCGTCATCGCTACGTAGAACAGGCGACGTTCCTCGTCGAGCGTTCCTTCCACCTTGGATCGCGCGTGCGGGAGCAACCCGTCTTCCAGCCCGACGACGTGGACATGCGGGAACTCCAGTCCCTTGCAACTGTGCATGGTGATCAAAGTCACGGTGTCGGCCGCCACTTCCGTTTCTTCCTCGCGGTCGCTGTCCAGGGTGAGTTCTTCGAGGAACGATTGCAGGCGCTGCGCCGGCGGCAGCGCGGGATCGGCCTCGAGATCCGAGACCAGCTCTTTCAGGTTTCGCACCCGGTTCTCGGCGGTCTCCGCGTTCTTCTCCGATCGGCGCAGTTCGTCGATGTACCCGATTTCGTTGAGGAATCGTTCGGCCCATCCTGGCAGTGGAAAGTCGCCCTCGGCGGCAAGGAACCCCCGCGTGCGCTCGACGAAGGCCACAAACGTCCGGATGCTTTCCTGCGCGCGCGACGCAAAGCTGGCTTGCAGATCGGTGTGTTGCATGGCGGTGTAAACCGAGCAATGCCGTTCCTGGCTGGCGCCCAGCAGGTGGGTCATGGTCACGTCGCTCAGGCCCCGCGCCGGCACATTGGCGATGCGCAGCAGGCTGGTGTCGTCGTGCGGATTGACGAATACCTTCAAGTAGGCGAGGAAATCCCGCACTTCACGTCGATCAAAGTAGCTTTGTCCGCCAATCAAACGATAGCGGACGCCGGCCTGGCGCAGGGCCATCTCGAGCGGACGCGCCTGGATGTTGGTGCGGAACAGAATCGCCTGCTGCCCCCAGGGAATCCGCCGCCGGTGCCGCGCCCACTCGATCCCTTCAACGAGCGTGCGCGCTTCTTCCTCGTCCGACGCGAATTCCTGCAGCAAAATCTTCTGCCCCGGACCATTCTGCGACCAGAGTTGTTTGCCGCGCCGGCGGGGGTTGTGCCGGATGAGCGCATTGGCCGCCTGGAGAATGATATTGGTCGAGCGATAGTTCTGCTCGAGCTTGATGACCTTGACCTCGCCGTAATATTTCTCCAGGTCGAGCAGGTTGGCGATCTCCGCGCCGCGCCAGCCGTAGATGCTCTGATCATCGTCGCCCACGACGCAGAGGTTGCGATGTTCCCGGCAGAGCAGGTGGACGAGCTGGAACTGGGCCGCGTTGGTGTCCTGGTATTCGTCCACCATCACGTAACGAAACTTCTCGCGGCAGGCGGCCAGGACCCCGGGATGCTCGGTGAAAAGCTTGAGGGTGAGCAGCAGCAAATCGTCGAAGTCGATCGCGTTGCAGGCGCGCAACGCGCTCTCGTAACGCCGCAAGACGTGCTCGGCCATCGCCCTGGCGGAAGGCTCGCCGAAGGCGCCCGCGGCGGAGCCGCCGTTTTTATAACGGCTGATCAGGCTGAGAATGACTTTCGGATCGGTCTGCTCGCCTTTGGCGGAAATGTGGCCGAGAATCTTCTTGATGGCGGCCAATTGCTCCGATTCGTCATAAATGACGAAGTTCTTCTTGTAGCCCAGGGACTCGATGTGCTCGCGCAGAATGCGGGCGCAGAGGGAATGAAACGTCGAGATGGTCGGTCCATGGCCTTTGCTGCGCTCCTTTTTCTTCAGGCGCGGGACCAACCGGGCCACGCGCTCCTTCATCTCCCGGGCGGCCTTGTTGGTGAAGGTCACGGCCAGGATGTTCGCCGGCGCGATGCCCCGCTCCACCAGGTGCGCGATCCGAAAGGTAATGACCCGCGTCTTGCCCGTGCCGGCGCCCGCCAGCAGCAGCACCGGCCCGTGCAGCGTCTCCACGGCCTGGCGTTGTTGCGGGTTGAGCGAAGCGAGGTCCAACATCGGGCGCGCAGTTTAGGCGCCGATCGACCAATGGCAAGGAGAAGCCGCGGGGGGGTCCAGCGCGGGTGCAGGACGAGAACCTTCACGAGCCGAGAATTCGGGAAATTTTCAGCCATAGGTAGAGAGGAGACACATCTACAGACGGCTCAGAACAGGGGCCTGACCGCAGATGGACGGATGGACGCAGATGGTTTGCGGCGGCCAGGCCGCCACTTTGCAGATGAAGTGCAAAGGGAGCTGCCCGTCGGCCTGGGGCCGGCAGGCGACTCCGCTTCGTATCTGCGTCCATCTGCGTCCATCCGCGGTTAAGTGGCTCTGGCGTTCAACTTTTCCACCGCGGTTAAGTCCAAGCGTTTCGCCATGCCCCTCGCAAAGACGGCTCCCACTCGCGGCCAGCCGAAGAATTTTGTCTT
>Ga0137367_10002551_pt1 | contig 14586 bp, 11 predicted proteins | sample SagtaG_14_FD_104939 | JGI IMG/M metagenome (GOLD analysis project Ga0137367, IMG submission 104939) | Vadose zone soil microbial communities from Sagehorn Ranch, Mendocino, California, USA - Sage1_L_80_16 metaG | ecosystem: Environmental > Terrestrial > Soil > Vadose zone | place: USA... | reverse complement strand
GCCCTCCAGGGGACCGGGGGCGGGTGGGCAGGGCAGGCGCTTGGTCATCGCGGCACCTCCGCTTCCAGCAGGATGGCTCAGCCCCCTGCCTTCCCTCTTCCAGCCCCAGCTAACAAACCACCGGTAGTCGTGGATCTCGTGCTCAATACGCACGGTGGGCATCACAGGTCTCCTCTCAGCGGCTTCCACAGGGAACGCTAGGTCGCAGGGCCGCCCGGTTCCCATCCCAGATATGTGGGGTAGCGGTGATCGCCGTGCGCAGGCGACACTGGCCGCATGGCCGACAGCTGGGCCCGTTCCCGGGCGCGAGCGCGGATCGAGCGTGCCTGCACCGCACCGCTCGACGGCCGCGCGCTGCGCCTGGAGATCCTCGCAGAGCTGCGGCGCTGTGTGGGCTACGATGCCTACGCCTGGCCGCTCACCGACCCCGTCACCGCGGTCGGCGGGGCGCCGCTTGCTGACGTGCCGTGCCTGCCGGAACTGCCGCAGCTGATCCGGCTCAAGTACCTCAGCCGGGTGAACCGATGGACCGTCCTTGCGGCATCGGTGCAGCCGGCCCAGTCGCTGGCGCAGCGGACGGGCGGTGACCTCGCCCGCAGCGTGTTGTGGCGAGGCATCCTCGAGCGGCACGGCATTGGCGACACCGCCTCGACGGTGTTCGCCGACGCCCACGGATGCTGGGGCTTCCTCGATCTTTGGCGAGAGCAGGCCGACGGGCGAACCTTCACCGAGGACGACGTCGAGCTCCTGGCCGGCATCGCGCGGCCGGTGGCCACGGCACTGCGGAGCCGGCAGGCATGCGCCTTCACCGCGCAGACGACAACCTCGCTAGTCGCCGAGGGTCCAGCCGTCATCGTCCTGGACGAGACGCTGCAGATCACCGCCAGCACGACCGCCGCCGACGCCTGGTTGCGGCACCTGCAGCCCAGCCCGCCGGGCACCGCCCCGATCCCGGCCGCCGCGTACAACGTCGCGGCGCAGCTGCTGGCGGTCGAGGCCGGCGTCGATGCGCACCCGGCCAGCACACGGGTCCAGGTTGCCGAGCACGGCTGGGTGACGGTTCGCGCGGGCCGGCTGGACGCCTCTGGCGGCGGACCGTCGGCGATCACCGTGACGATCGAGCCGACGGCTCCTGCGCACCGGCTCGATCTGTTCGCCCGCAGCCACGGCCTGACGGCCCGCGAGAGGCAGCTGCTTTCCCTAGTGGCCGGCGGTGGCGATACCCGTAACGTCGCCGGCGCGATGGGTGTCAGCACGCACACCGTCCAGGACCATCTCAAGTCGATCTTCGTCAAGACATCGACGAACAGCCGGCAGGCGCTGCTCACGACTGCACTGGGCACACAGTCGCCGGCGTGACGCGGTCGTGCATGCCGCCGATGGCTGGAAGTGGTACAGCGCACATACGAGGGCATGCGGTTGGGTGTAAGAGCGGCGTTGCCGCGTTGCTGCTGGTCACGGCGCTGCTCTGTGGCGTCATGCAGCGCATTTCCCCTCTCGGCAAGGCCGAGAGGCCGCTTCAAGGGCAATAGCAGCACTGGCTCCAAGAAGGAGGCGCAAGTGCGCTGTACACGTTCCAATCGGCCTGGCGTGTGCGGCCGCGCCCTGTGGCCCACAGGCATGCTGGTCCAAGGCACCGTTGCCGGCGGCGACGCGACCGCTATGGGGCGAGGTCCCTGCGCGCGAGCAGCCACGCGGCCGCGGCGATCCCCGCCAGCCCCGCGCCCAGCAGCAGCGTCAGGGAGCCCACCGGGACCGTGCCGCTGACCAGCGCGTCCGCTGGCGTGTAGTAGTGGAACGGGCTGACGAAGCGAAGGAAGGAGACCGCTGACCATGCCTGCGCGACGAAGTTGACCGCGAAGCCGACCGCGCCGAGGGCGATCGTGGCGCCGACCACCTGGGCGCGGTGCCGGCCCGCCGCGGACACCGCCAGCACCGGGCCGGCGATGCACAGTGCGAGCCCCAGGCCGAGCACCCCGGCTGCGGCCACGCCACGAAGCGGCACTGCGTCGTGCAGCCTTGGCGACGCGGCCACGCCCACCGCGATCGCGGTCATGGCGGCGGTGGTGACCAGGATCGAGCCCGTGACCAGGGCGGCGGTCCGCTCTGCCAGGAGCCGGGCGCGGGAGATCGGCCGGACCATGAGCAGCTCGATCGTGCCGGCCTCGACGTCGGCGGCGACCGCTGCCGCGCCAAGCGAGCCGACCACGGTCAGCTGCATCGCGATCCAAAACGGGTGCACTAGGCCGGCGCCCAGCAGGCCAGGATAGGAGGCGAGGGAGACCTCCCCGCCCGAGCCGGAGAACGCCCGGAACGCACTCGGCGGCTGCCGGACCGAGCCGGCGAACAGCTGCTCCGGCGGGATCGTCCGGGCGATCACGATGATCAGCGTCTCGAACGCGATCATCCCGAGGACCAGCGCGAGCAGCATCCGGCGGCGCCGGTACAGCGCCAGCCGATACAGCACCACCCGCGCGCTCATCGCCGCCCTGGCTTGGCCCGGTCGGCCCACGGGCGGGCACCCCACGCCGGCGCCTTCGGCTGGCGTGCCTCCGCGTCTGCCTCGGCGTGCCGGTAGAACGCCAGGAAGGCCTCGTCGAGGCCGGCCTCCTCCACGGCGAGGTCGGTCACCGGCAGCTCCAGGAGGCGGCGCAGCGCCGGCACGATCTCGTCCGGGTGGACGAGCAGCCGCAGCTCGGTGCCCGACCAGGTCGGCGACCAGCGCGCGTCCACGCCGACCGTGGCGGGGTCGTGCCCGTCGGGGAAGGTGAGCCGCACGCGCCGCGCACGCGCCTCCCGCAAGGCCGCGACCGCCTCCACGGTGACCAGCCGCCCGGCACGCACGATCGCCACCCGCCGGCACGCGCGCTGCACCTCCGGCAGGACGTGGCTGGAGAGAAAGACCGTTCGGCCCGCCTGGCTCGCCTCGCTGACCAGGGCATAGAAGGTCTCCTGCACCAGCGGGTCGAGCCCCTCGGTCGGCTCGTCCAGGATCACCACCTCAGGGTCGTGCTGCAGCGCCTGCACCAGCCCGAGCTTCTGCTTCATGCCGTGCGAGTAGTCCCGCACCGGCCGGCCGAGGTCGCGCGTGGTCAGCTCCAACCGCTGGCACAGCTCGTCGCGCCGCGGAGTGGTCCTGCCCTGCAGGTCGCCGAGGAGCCCGAGGTGCTGCGCGCCGGTCAGCTCCCCGTACAGGCGCAGCTCCCCTGGCAGGTAGCCGACCTGGGGCGTGAGGCGCTTGTGGTCGGCGATCGGGTCGAGCCCGAGCACCCGCACCGTCCCCGCGGTCGGCGACAGCAGCCCGACCATGCAGCGGATCGTCGTGGTCTTGCCCGCGCCGTTGGGCCCGAGGAAGCCGAGCACCTCCCCGGCCTCGACCTCCAGGTCGAGCTGCTCGATCCCGACCGTGGTGCCGTACCGCTTGGTCAGCGCGGTCAGCTGGATCACCGCAGCCATCGTGGGCTCATCGTAGCCGATCACCGTTCAGGGTCGCCCGGGCCGCGCTGGACCGGGCGTTGTCTGGGGCCTGCCGGTAGCCTCCCGCAGGCCATGGGCGAGCGGGCTCATTGCTGACCGCGTCCGTGGCGTGGTGGATGAGCACCAGGACCGCCCGGTCGGGCCGCAGGCACGAGCAGGGCGCAAGGTGGTCGGCGTCTTGCGCTCGCCGGGCGTGGCGACTCGGCCGCCGCGCGTGGCTGGCACGCCCCAGGGTTGGAACGTGTGCAGCGCATGTGCGAGGGGGCGCGGCCTGGCGGGGGAGCGGCGATGGCGCGTTGCTGCTGGTCACAGCGGTGCGTTGGCGCGGCACGTTGCGGCTTTCATCATCGCGGGTTCCAGGGTTCATGCCTCCGAGCGTTGAAGAGTCCACGAGCCTGGGGCAGCCTTCTCACGTGACAGCAGCGCGGCTGGGCCGCGCGGTGTCGCGGGCTGCCCGTATCCTCGAATGCTGCCCCGCGGACTCCAGCCGCGCAGCGCAGCGAGGAGCCGCCAGCAATGGCCACGCCATCTGCACCGAGCCCAGCCGCCGCATACTTGGCACCTGGCGCGCTCGCCGCGCGCTCGCAGGCGCTGCTGGCTGGCCTTGCCGGGCCCGGCGCGACGCTGCGCGACGACCAGCTCGCCGCGATCGCCGCGCTGGTCGTGGACCGCCGCCGTGTGGTGGTGGTCAAGCGCACCGGCTGGGGCAAGTCCGCAGTGTACTTCCTGGCGACCCGGCTGCTGCGCGACCAGGGCGGCGGGCCGACGCTGCTGGTGTCGCCGCTGCTGTCGCTGATGCGCGACCAGATCGCCAAGGCGGCAGGCATCGGTATCCGCGCGGCCACGATCAACTCGGCCAACCTCGACGAGTGGCGGCCGATCCACGAGGAGCTGGCCGCCGGCGCGGTTGACCTGCTGCTGGTCTCGCCGGAGCGGCTGAACAGCCCGCAGTTCCGCGACGAGGTCCTCCCGGGGCTGTCCAAGCAGGTCGGGCTGCTGGTGATCGACGAGGCGCACTGTGTCTCCGACTGGGGCCACGACTTCCGCCCGGACTACCGCCGGCTGGTCGGCGTGCTGAGCGACCTCGGCGAGGGGGTGCCGGTGCTGGCGACCACCGCGACCGCCAACCAGCGGGTCATGGCCGACGTCGCCGAGCAGCTTGGCGCCAGCCCGCTGCTGCTGCGCGGCTCCCTGGACCGCTCCAGCCTCCACCTGGCGGTGCTGCGCATCCCCAGCCAGGCCGAGCGGCTGGCGTGGCTGGCCGAGCACGTGCCGGCGATGCCCGGCTCCGGGATCGTGTACTGCCTGACCGTCGGCGACGCCGAGCGGGTCGCGGCCTGGCTGGGCCGCCAGGGCGTCGACGCGCGGGCCTACTCGGGCCGCACCGACCCGGCCGAGCGGGTCGAGGTCGAGGACGCGCTGCGCGACAACAAGGTCAAGGTCGTGGCGGCGACCTCGGCGCTTGGCATGGGCTTCGACAAGCCGGACCTGGCGTTCGTGGTCCACTTCCAGGCGCCGGACTCGCCGGTCACCTACTACCAGCAGATCGGCCGCGCCGGCCGCGCGCTGGACCGCGCTGAGGTGGTGCTGCTGTGCGGCGCGGAGGACCGCGCGATCTGGGAGTGGTTCGCCTCGACCGCGTTCCCGCCGCGCGAGCAGGTCGCGGGGGTGCTCGCCGCGCTGGAGGCGGCCGGCGGGCCGCTGTCGGCCGCGCTGCTGGAGGAGACCGCCAACCTCAGCCGCAGCCGGCTCGAGCTGCTGCTGAAGGTCCTGGACGTGGAGGGCGCCGTGCGGCGGGTGGCCAAGGGCTGGCAGCGGACCGGCGCGCCGTGGGCCTACGACGCCGCGCGTCACCGGCGGGTCGCGGCCGCCCGCGCGGCCGAGCAGCAGGCGATGCTCGACTACGCTGTCACCGACCAGTGCCTTGAGGCGTTCCTGCGCCGCCAGCTCGACGACCCCGGCCCGTCGGCCTGCGGCCGCTGCGCCAACTGCACCGGCCAGGGCCCTACCGCGGCCGTGTCGGCGGCGCTGGCCGGCGATGCGCAGGCCTTCCTCGCCGGGCAGGACCTCGCCCTGAGCCCCCGCCTGCAGTGGCCGGTCGGCGTCCCAGGGGTCCGCGGCCGCATCAGCGCCGACGCCCGCGTCGAGCCTGGGCGGGCGCTGGCGACCTTCGGCGGCCCCGGCTGGGGCGCGACCATCCGCGGGCTGCTTGAGCGCGACCAGCCGGTCCCCGAGGAGGTCGTCGCGGCGGTGGTGCGGGTGCTGGGCCGTTGGGACTGGCCCGAGCGGCCGGCGTGGGTGACCTTCGTCCCCTCACGGCGGCATCCGCTGCTGGTCAGCAGCCTCGCGCGGCGGGTCGCCGAGATCGGCCGGCTGCCGCTGTGCCCGGCGCTGGAGCGGGTGCGCGACGGTGCGCCGCAGCTGGAGATGGCCAACAGCGCCCACCAGTGCCGCAACGTCCACGGCGCCTTCGCCGTCGCCGGCGCGGCGCCGCCCGGCCCGGTGCTGCTGGTCGACGACACCGCCGACTCCAAGTGGACGCTGACCGTCACCGGCGGGCTGCTGCGCGAGCACGGCGCCGCGCGGGTCTACCCGCTGGTGCTGCTGCGCCGCGGCGCCGACTGAGCGGCGCAGCTGACGACGCCGGATGGCGCTTCACAGTCCGGGGTCGTGGCGGTCGCGTCCCGTGGCGTGGTGTATGAGCGCCGGTACCGCCCGGGCGGTCGGGTCGCAGGCGCAAGCCGAGGCAGGGTCGTCATCGTCATTGCGTTCGCCGGGCGTGGCGATTGGCGCTGCGCGTGGCGGCCCGCCCCGTGAAGTCTGGAACGTGTACAGCGCACATGCGAGGGTGCACGGCCCACGGGAGAGCAGCGCCGCCGCGTTTCTGCTGGTCAGGGCAGTGCGATACTACGGTTCGCTGCAGCTTTCGCCAACGCGTGGTCCGAGATGGCCGTTTCGGCGCCTGTTGGCGTGCTGCCTCCAGGCAGGACTCGCAAGTGCGCTGTACAGTTCCAAATCGGTTGGAGCACGTCAGGTGCGGCGCGCAGGTTCGGATGCTGGGCAGGGCACGCCCCAGCCCCGCGAATCGCGAGTCGTCTATCCGCCCAGGTCAGGCTCGCCGTTTGAGTTGGCGCAGGATCGTCGAGTCGGTGATCTTGTCGTCGGCGGCCAGCAACAGCACCTTCGACAGGATGACGCTCAAGACCTCGTCGCTCTCGAACGGCAGCATGACGCGCTTCGTGCGAGCGGAGCTGGCCGGCACGATGCACAGGTAACGGTCATCGGGCTCGACCAGGATGTTCGCCGAGCCGAGGTGCACCTTGTAGGTGCCGCGGTTGCCCCGGACCCGAAGGTAGCGGTCGCCGAGCTCGACCCGGTCGGCGATCTTCGTCTTCGGCAGCAGCCGCGCCAGAACGTCGCGGCGAACCTCGGCGGTCGCACTGAGCGGTCCGAAGGACGCGTGCAGCCAGTAGTCGTAGTACGGGTCGTCGCCGCGGTCGGCCCAGTTCGGGTCCAGCGCGATGGAGCAGACGCCAACGAACAGGTCGACATCGCGCATCGCCTCGGAGAACACCAGCGGGGGCACTCGCTCGAGGGGAACCGCCGCCTTGGCCCGGTCCGCTGTCGCGAAGAACCAGACGCGGTCGGTGCTGCACAGCTCCACGCGGTCCCGGTCGGCCTCGGCGTCGGCTTGGAAGTGCTCGAACACTGCGGTGAGTCCAGCGTCGGGGAAGTCGTGGCGCGCTCGCCCCTCGTACCCGCCGTCGTAGGGGCCGAGGTAGTTGGCGGCCCAGGCGCGCTCCTTGAACAGCGAGTACACCTGCTGATAACGGAGCACGTGGGCCGCGAACCGGTTGGAGTACGTGCCGGTCTCCAGCTCGGCTGGGGTCAGCAGGTACACCTCGCGGAACGCCTGCTTGAACGGTTGCCGCACCTGCTGGTCGAGCAGCCAGGACCGCCACGCGCCCACCTCGTCGGTGGTCGTGGATGCCGGATGCCACAGCGCCACTGTCCCCATCGCGGGCAGCGGACCCTCGCTGTCGAGGGTGCGCATCATGCCGGTCGCGGTCGGCAGGCCGGTGACCGTCGTGCCATCACCGTCGACGATGCGCCAGATGAGCCAGCGAGCGAGCCGGCCGGTGACCGGGTGGTCGAGGTAGTACCGGCGCCAGTCGGCCACGTCCCAGCTGCGGCCCACCGCGAACAGCCCCTCGACGCGCCGCCGCTCGGCGCCGAGCACATCGCGGAGCTCCTTCACCTGTCGCCTGACCGCCTTCACGTCATGCACGGAAGCGTCGGCGGGCGGCTTGGCAGCCCACCCGCCAGCGACCGTCCACGCCACGGTCACGTTAAGGCCGTCGTCGACGGCTCCGCGCGCGGTCAGCGTCCCCGCTGTGAGGTCCACGGTGCCGTCTTCGCGCAACCCGCCGGTCGGCGCCGTCCGCTCCACGAGCTGGCCTGGCGTGAGCCCGGATGCGACGGCCGCCACGGCAAGCGCCGCGGCGATGCGCTTGCGGAACCCGTTGTGCTTGGTGCCGTCCTGCAGCTGCTGAAGCGCGGCAACGGCCTCCGCACTGCCGATCTGACCGAGCGACACGATGCACGCGTTCGGCACCCTGTCCCCCGACAGCCACCCAACCAGGCTCGAGGAGCGGATGGCGCGGACCGCGAGCCGGTGGAGGGTGGGAACGACCCAACTCTCCTGCAGGCCGATCGTCGCCCACGCGGCGGCACGAGCGACGTCGGTGTTGCGCTCGTCGAGCACCACCGGGAAGGTGCCCCACCGTGTGGCTGTCGTGACGGGCTCGGCGTCGGTGAGCCGCTCCAACATGAGCCGCAGCACAGCGCGTGCCGATGACGGCTCCAGCAGCGCATGGCTGGCAGCCAGCCACCCCCGGGTCGGCTTGCTGCCGGTGGCGGCGGCGAGGTGGCGCAGCAGCGCCGTCACCTCGGCGGTGCCCTCGGTCAGGGTCGCCAGGCACGGGATAACCGTCGCCGCCCACCCGTCGGCCGGCACGATCAGCGACGTGTCGACGGTGCCGGTATGGTCGGCCGGGAGCAGCTTCAGCAGCCGGGTCCGCACCGCGGTGCGGTCGTCGGCCGCCAGCTGCCGCCGCCGGTCGACCGAGTAGACCAGCTCGCGGATCGCGGTGACGGCTGCTTCGTCGTCAGCGACCGGCCCGACCGTGCGGCGCAGCATGCCTTCAACGACCCGCAGCAGCCGCCCGGCATACCAGTCGTCCGATGCCCGCAACGCCGTCCGCGCCGCGAGCAGCGCGTCTTCCGCAGACACCACGTAGCGACGCTTGGCCAGTTCCCCGGCCTGCTGCCGCAGCCACCAGCTCCCACCGCGGTCGCTGGTCTGGGGCACCAACAGCATGAGGACAGACCCGACCGTCTCGGGCGACTGCGCCACCACACGCTCCACCCAGTCTCGGCCGAAGATCATCTGCTCGCGGCCGATCCCGTTGCCGGCGAGCACCGGGTCGCCGAGCTCGGCGAGCAGCCTCTCGCCTCGCGCCTCGTGCGACGCCCACGCGGCCTCCCCAGCGGCGTGGGCGCCGCGGCGCCAGAGCCTCACGCGGTCAGCCCCCGACCAGCGGCACCAGGCGCACGAAGCTGACGATGTCGGTGTCCGCGAGGGCCAGCTCCTCGTCGAGGTCGTCAACCTGACGGTCACCGACGAAGACGAAGAACCCGTTGCGCTCAAACGACTGGATGGCCGTGGCCGCCTGCGTCTCCCAGTCCAGCCGCCGGCTCCGCGACAGCACATACCCGTTGAGGTCGGCTTCGGCGTCCGAGGGCTGCACCAGGCTGTTGAACCTCGGGGCGGGGTTGGCGTTGTGCCGCGCCACCTCCTCGCGGACGCGGAACCGGATGAGGTCGCGGAGAGTCAGCGGCGACGGTACGCCTTGGAGCAGCAGCCTGGCTGTTTCCTTGCCGATCGCTGTCGCGTCCGTCACCACCACATCCATCGGCTAACCTCCGCAGCCTGTCAGCTGACCGCCGACGCCCCCGCTCGCCGCCATCGCGCCCGCATAGGCGAGTCGTTCCTCATCCTCCGCAAAGACGTCAAGGCTCGGGAGCGTCCGCTCGCACCGTGGGAGGACCCTATCAGGCAACCATGACAGCACCGTCCCGGAGCGCCCAGGGTCGTTTCGCTCTCACTATCACGAAGATCGGTCAAGCATCGGTCTAGGAGGCCGCGTCCCGGGGCGTGGTGTACCAGGAGGAGCACCGCCCAGCGGCCAGCGGGTGGAGCGACACGTGCGTGGCGCGCAGCGTCACCATGCGTCGGCTCGCCCTGGCGCCTGCCGTGCGGCAGTGACCGGCGTGAATCGGTCGAGCATGCCGCCGATGGCTGGAAGTGGTACAGCGCACCTACGAGGGTGCCCGGCCCCAGCGGGTAGTGGCGTTGCCGCGTTGCTGCTGGTCACGGCGCTGCTCTGTGGCGTCATGCAGCGCGTTTCTCCTCTCGGCCTTGCCGAGAGCCGTCTGAAGGGCGGTAGGAGTGATGGCTCGAAGAAGGAGGCGCAAGTGCGCTGTACACGTTCCACACTTGCGGGCCAGCGCGGGATACTCTCGTTGTGACCTTCGTACCCGACCTGGCCGGTTTTGAGGCGACCCTGGTAAGGCTGGCCACGGAGGCTGGGTTCTCCGGGGCGGTCGCCGTCGCCCGAGGCGACGAGCGGATATTTGCCGCCGCCTACGGGTACGCCAACCGGGCCTGGCAGGCGCCCTGCACGCTGGACACCCGCTTCGACACCGCCTCCATCACTAAGCTGTTCACCGCGGTCGCCACCCTGCAGCTGGCGGAACGGGGAGCCTTTGGCCTGGATACCTCGGTCATCGGCTATCTGGAGCTGGACGGAACGACGATCTCTCGCGCCGTCACGCCCTACCACCTACTGACCCACACCTCGGGGATCGCCGACGACGCCGACGAGGAAGCCGGCGAGCGCTACGAGGACCTGTGGATCAGCGAGCCCAACTACTCGGTGACCGAGACCGCCGATCACCTCCCGCACTTTGTGACCAAGCCGCCCAACTTCGCCCCCGGGCAGGGTTGCCGGTACAGCAACGGCGGCTATGTGCTGCTCGGGCTGATGATCGAGCGGGCCACCGGCTCGTCGTATCGGGACTACGTGCGCGTGAGCGTGTTCGGGCCGGCTGGCATGCGGCGAGCCGGGTTCTTTCGGATGGACGTGGTCGAGCCCGACGTGGCCGAGGGGGTGGAGGCGATCCTCGACACCCAAGGGCGGATCGTGGGTTGGCGACGCAACATCTACTCCTATCCACCGATCGGGACGCCCGACGGCGGTGCCTATGCGACGGTGGGGGACCTGATCGCTTTCCATCGGGCGCTGGTGGATGGGAGGCTGCTTGGACCCGAGCTCACCGCCGCAACCCTGATCCCACACGAGGTGCACAGCCGGCGGTCGGGCTTCACGCAGATGATGGGGTATGGCTTGGAGTTCAAGGTGACCGGCGATGGCCGGGTGCGCTGCTATCAGAAGGAGGGGGTCAACGTCGGGGCCAGCGGTCTCCTGCGCCACTACCCGGACCACGACCTCACCTTGAGCATCCTGGGGGTGGGCGAGCACGCCATCTGGGAACCGGTGAGCGTCTTCGACGACGCCGTCCCCACGATCTGAGCCCGAGCTGAACCGGAGCCATCGATTGGCGTCACCATCTACCGGTGGGTGAAGCGCAACGCGGCCGAGCAGGCCGCCGATGGCTGGATGTGGTACAGCGCACATACGAGGGTGTCAGGCCGGGTGAAGGAGTACCGTCGCCGCGTTGCTGCTGGTCACGGCGCTGCTCTTTGGCGTTATGCAGCGCGTTTCCCGTCTCGGCCTTGCCGAGAGCCATCTGAAGGGGCGGGAGGAGTGATGGCTCCAAGACGGAGGCGCAAGTGCGCTGTACACGTTCCAAATAGCTTGTCGATGTTGGTCCGGAAGACCAGGTTGTCGGCGACGATGCGAGCCGATGTACATGACCATGCCTGCCAGAGACGCCGTCACACTCCAGCAGCACGGTCGAGCCCGATGCCAAGGCCAGGCAGGGTGAGGTGGAAACAGGCGTCGTCGTTCCCGATCTCGTCTCACTCCGTATGACGACGCTGACTTCAGCATGCCGTGGGTTGACCAGACGCAACAGCGCCCCAGAACCGGTCGCCACCGGTCGCTTCACTCCTTTGTCAGATGCGCTGCGGTGGCCGTCCGGTGCGCGGCGGCGGCGTTGCTGCGGTCGGTATCGGTGGGATCGCGACTGAGTAGGTTGCGGGCCCAGCGCTCATTGAAGCCTGCCAGGAAGCCCAATCCACCCCACCAGAACCAGGAGGTGATCTGCTCGCGCAGGGATGTATCGCTGCCGTCGATGAGCTTCGCGCTGGGGTCGGTAAAGATGGTCACGATGCCGCCTTTGATAAGGAAGAGGAGTGCGGCGGCAAAGAACCATCCGATCGCCACACGGTAGATCGCGGCACCCCGGTCAATGGTCCGGTAGTCCAAGTGCTCGACGTGGCTCAGGCGCAACAGAACGCTCACGACCGCCCCTGCCGCGCCGCCCCCGATGCACACCAGCGAGTCACGCAGCGACCAGTACTCGCCGGTGTCGAGGGAGCCCCAGCCGTGCCCTGCGATGCGACCGAAGAGAGCGACGACTCCCATCACAAGCAGGCCCACTAAGGCGAGTAGCGCGACGCTGAAGAGGACGCCGCGCAGCAGCCCCTATGCGTACGACCGCCGAGCGCGGCGCTCGGCACGTTCGGCGACGTACGCCGAGGCGTGTGCCGCGCCGCTGGCGAGGACCTTCGAGACCGCGCCCGTGCGATCCTTCGGGTCGGCATCAGTCTGGCGCTGGAGTTCCAGCGCGGCGCGAACTGGGCCGAGGCACCGCTGTTGGCCCAGCGGCCGGTCGCGCGGGCTCAGGAAGCGCTGGCACTCGAGGTAGGTCTCGTCCAGCTGCAGCATCGCCTCGGGGTTGGCCGCCCAGAGCTCGGCGACGTCGGCGGCGGTCACCTTGCCCAGGCCGTCAGGCGGCGCAGGGGGCTGCAGCAACGCCTCGCGCAAGGAGACCAATTCGGGCGGGGCCTTGCGCTGCTTGCGCTCGCGCCGCCAACGCAGCGGATGGCGGAGCGGCTGGAGCAGCCTGCCTGCGAGGGATTCGGCATCGGTCATGACCCGATCCTCCCGACAGTTAAGGGCAGCCACACCGTCGTTGAGTAGCGATCGAACTGGTCGAAGGTGGGCTGTTGAAGCTCCGTCGACGGATAGGTTGTGCTTGTCCAGGCGCAGAGTGTCTTTATCACCTGCTACAACGCATCACGCTGTACCGGACCCGATATCACTCCCAGGGGGAGACGGTGATGCAGATCTTGGCGTCCTCGCCGAGCAGGGGCTTTCTGGCGACCTCGGGGATCGGTACAAAGCCGCGCAGCCCCGCACCGACCGGCTGGACCTCCAGTGGCATGGCGAGTTCGGCGTCGGCAATGGCGCCGGCGATGGTGGAATTCCACTGCCAGCGCGCCCCCTTGATCCGCTCCTCGTCTGCCTCGACGTCGACGACGAGGATGTCCTCCCAATCGGCCATCTGCTCAAGATGATCATGGAACCCGAAGATCCGCGGTCGCCGAAACCCGAATACCAAGGCGCAACAGCTCGCCCTTGCTGCGCCGGTAGCCCCAGCGCGGGTTCTCGGTGGCAAGGCGGATGATCAGCTGCTGGATGCCGTGCTCCAGCGGCGGTCGTCCCTGCCCATGGTGTGGGTAGGTCCACGCGCCCGCGACGAGGCGGCGGTGCCAGCGCAGCAGCGTCTCGGGCGTCACCAAGAAGCACGACCAGCGGGCTTGGGGCAGTCCCCGGCGGAGCGCCGCGAGCAGGGCGCGGTCGGCGGGTTTGAGCCTGGGACGTGCGACTTGGCGGCGGAGCACGGTGAGTTGGTGGCGGAGCGCCAGGAGCTCCACGTCCGTGGCGGTGTTGCCGCGGGCCAGCAGGACCAGCAGCTGGATGGAGCGGCAGAGCATCAGGTAGGCGAGCGTTGACAGCACGCAGGTAGCCTCCGAGACGGGTCAGCGGAGGCGTCACCCTATCGCGCGATGGTTGAGCGAACTGGCAGCTCAGAGGCCACGTCCGACTTTGCGCACCCTACGCGCGACCAGCTCCAGGTATCTGGTGCCGAGCGGCACGATCCGATTGGCGGTGCCCCAGTCGGGATGCCGACCGCCCTCCACGGAGGCCAGGCCGCAGCGCGCCTGGAGCTCCCGCGCCGCGGCCGCAAGGTCGGTGACGTGGAAGCACCCGCCTCAGCCGGTTCTTCACCGACGCCCTCTGCGGCTGCTGCCGGCCAGTTGGCAAGACACCGGCTCCGACGTGTTCACCCTCGCCGCCGCCACCCTCCTGCTCGGCGTCGGGCCGTTGGCCACCAGGATCGACTTGCGCCTGCCGTCCAGCATCAGCCCGCGCAGGTGGCTCTCGACGTGTGGCACGAATAGGTCTAGCGTAACGGCGCTCGCAGGACGACAGCGCGTCACGCGTGGGGAAGGGGTGGCGCGAATGCGACGTGTCCTTCATGCACCCACATCCCCCGGGTGGGTTCCCCAGTGGCCCCGTCTGGTGGCGCCGACCGTGTCACCCCGACCGCTGCGCACCAGGCAGGCTTCAGCTCGTGGCCCTCCGCTGCTCGCAGCCCGCACGTCGATGGTCCACTCGCGATCGGAGGGGGTCAGCGTGAGAGGCAGACCGTGGCGGTTATCGTTCCTGGCCGTATCGGCTGTGGTGGTGGCCGGCATGTGGGCGGCTCCCGCGGAGGCGACCCACAACCAGGACCAGCACAGCCCGCAGGCCATGGCCCTGGCGAACATTCCCCGTTCCAGCGACTTCCGCTGGAACGACCCGGCGCGTGGCCGCAACTTCCAGTCGGATCTGGCCTTCCAGGGTCACCTAGCCATTGCGGGCAACTACAACGGCCTGCGGGTCATCGACATCTCCGACCCGGCCCATCCAAAGGTGCTCCGGGACGTGTGGTGCCCGGGGCCGCAGAACGACGTGTCGATTTGGGGTGATGTGATCGTCGCGTCGGTCGACGACGTGCTCACCAGCCCGGCGT
>Ga0137367_10002528_pt1 | contig 14644 bp, 14 predicted proteins | sample SagtaG_14_FD_104939 | JGI IMG/M metagenome (GOLD analysis project Ga0137367, IMG submission 104939) | Vadose zone soil microbial communities from Sagehorn Ranch, Mendocino, California, USA - Sage1_L_80_16 metaG | ecosystem: Environmental > Terrestrial > Soil > Vadose zone | place: USA... | reverse complement strand
GCCGCAGTCTCGCTTCATGGGAGCAATCAGTAGCCCGGGTTCTGGGTGAGTTTTGGGTTCAGGCCCATCTCCCGCGCCGGGATCGGCCACAAGTAGTCCCGCGTCGCGCTGAAGCGACGCAGCTCGCCCATGGCGGCGCGCCGCTTGACGGTCAGCGCACATCGAGGCAAGGCACATGCCGTTTCGCGTGACGGCGGTCACACCAACCCGCCTGTCGCCGGGGAATCGCTCGACAAACGCTGGTGCCGCACGTTGGCCACACCTGTGGTGTCTGGTCGACAGTGAGCGCCGGGACGCCTCAGCTCACTGTCCGTGCATCTTAGCCTCGAGAGCGCCCCGTCGTTGAAGCCGGGAAGCTGGCGCGCTGCCGTTCTCCGGGCCAAGCTTGTCTGCCACACGACGGGGAGGACGGTGGACAGTGATGGATCGCGCGATCGCGATCTCGCGACGCGTGCCGGTCCCACCGGACGCCGTGCGACGCTCGCTCGCCCGCATCGGTCCCGCGCTCGTGCTCGTGCTGGTGGTCGCCGTGTTCGCCCTGCTCACGGATGCCCCCGCGCGATACCTCTCCGCGTTCAACCTGCGCATCGTCCTCTCGCAGACGGTGATCGTCGCGCTCGGGGCGATCGGGATGACGATCGTCATCGTGAGCGGCGGCATCGATCTCTCGGTCGGCGCCACGATCGCGCTGACCGGCGTGGTGGCCGCGCTGGCGATCGGCGCGGGCTGGTCACCGGCGACGGCCGTGGCCGCCGCCGTGCTCGCCGGAGGGCTGGTCGGACTCGCGAACGGGTTCCTCATCACTGGCCTGCGCGTCGTGCCCTTCATCGCCACGCTCGGGATGCTGGGCATCGCCCGCGGCGTCGCCAAGTGGCTGGCGCACGAGCAGACGGTGAACGTGCCGCCGACCTGGCTGAACGATCTGCTGGTCACGTTTCCGCGTCACGCCTGGATGGTGCTCCCGGCCGGCGTATGGATCACCCTCGCCCTGGCGCTCTTCACGGCCACCGTGCTGCGCCGCACCGTGTTCGGCCGGCGCGTGTTCGCGCTCGGCTCGAACGAGGTCGCGGCACGCGCCTGCGGCATCGCGACGGACCGGCTCAAGCTCGTGATCTACGGCTCCGCCGGCCTGCTGTTCGGGCTGGCCGGCGTGATGCAGCTGTCCCGCCTCCGCCAGGGGGATCCCACCGTCGCGATCGGCACCGAGCTGGACGTGATCGCGGCCGTGGTGATCGGCGGCGGGAGCCTGCAGGGCGGCGAGGGGAGCATCTTCGGCTCGGTGGTCGGCGCGCTCATCATGGCGTTCCTGCGCAATGGCTGCCAGCAGATGGCGTGGCCAAACTACATTCAAGAAATCATCATCGGGGCGATCATCGTGCTCGCGGTCGCGCTCGATCGGCTGCGGGCGGGATGGGCGACACAATAGAGCGGTCAATTGCGGATTGCGGAATGTGGATTGCGGATTGGAACGGCGGACGTCGAATCCGCAATCCGAAATCCGCAATCCGCAATTGGGAAATCCGCAATTGGACCGGGGGGCGGCCGTGCAAATAGTCGACTCCCACGTGCACTTCTGGGATCCCGCCGAGCTGCACTATCCCTGGCTCGACGAGCTGCCGTCGCTGCGACGAGCCTTTCTCCCGGCGGACTACCGCGCGGCCGCAGGGGAAGCGCCCGTCACCGGGGTGGTATTCGTGGAGTGCAACTGCCGCCCCGAGGAGGCTCGGCGCGAGGTGGAGTTGATTGAGCGCCTGGCGCAAGGCGACGGGGAGGGCGAGCCGCGCATCGCCGGCATCGTGGCATTCGCGGACCTCACCGAGGGGCTCGGGGCTGGGGGCTCGGGGCCAGGACTGGACGGGGTGCTGGACGCGCTGTGCAGCTCACCGAGGGTCAAAGGCATCCGCCAGAACATCCAAGGTCAGTCGTCCGGGTTTTCCCTCCAGGCGGCGTTCGTGGAGGGCGTCCGGAAGATCGGGCGGCGAGGGCTCACGTTCGACCTCTGTGTGACGCACGACCAGCTGGCCGAGGTCGTGGACTTGGTGGCGCGCTGCCCCGACACGCGCTTCGTACTCGACCATTGCGGCAAGCCTGCGATCCGGGCTCGGTGCCTCGAGCGATGGCGCGGGGACGTGGCGCGTCTCGCCGCCCACGAGAACGTGTCCTGCAAACTGTCCGGTCTCATGACCGAGGCGGAGCCGGCGCGCTGGCGCGCGGAGGATCTGATCCCCTACGCCACGGCGGTCGTCGAGTGCTTCGGGATCGAGCGCGTGATGTACGGAAGCGACTGGCCGGTCCTCACGCTGGCCGGCAGCCACGGTGACTGGTACGCCTTCACGGACCGGTTCACCGCGGCGTGGAGCGCAGCCGCGCGGAGTGGCTTCTACGCCGGCAACGCCGTGCGCGTGTACGGCCTGTGACGGCTCCCCGGCGCGAGCGAGACCTCGACGACAAGACCGCCGTCGTGACCGGAGGAGCCTCCGGGATCGGCCGGGCGATCGCGCTCCGCTTCGCGCGGGCCGGCGCGCGTGTGGCCGTCGTGGACGTGGTGGAGCCCGCCGCGCAGGAGGCGGCACGCGAGATCGAGGCGTGCGGTGGAGCGGGCGCGGCCGTCCGGTGCGACGTGAGCCGGCAGCCCGACGTGGCCCGCGCGTTTCAGGCCGTTCAGGATCGATTCGGTCCCCTCGATATCCTCGTGAACAGCGCCGGGATCGCGCACGTCGGCAACGTGGAGCAGACGTCGGAAGAGGACTTCGACCGGCTCTACGCCGTGAACGTCAAAGGCGTCTACAACTGCCTGAAGGCGGCCGTGCCGGTCATGAAAGAACGCGGCGGCGTGATCCTGAACATCGCCTCGGTCGCGTCCACGGTCGGCATCCCCGACCGGTTCGCCTATTCGATGACCAAGGGCGCGGTGCTGACGATGACGTACTCGGTCGCCCGCGACTACGTGGCCCACAAGATCCGCTGCAACTGCATCGCGCCGGGGCGGGTGCACACGCCGTTCGTGGACGGGTTCCTCGCGGCGCATTATCCGGGGCGGGAACGGGAGATGTTCGAGACGCTGTCCCGGACGCAGCCAATCGGGCGGATGGGCCGGCCGGAAGAGATGGCCGAGCTCGCCCTGTTTCTCTGCTCCGACGCCGCGGCGTTCATCACGGGAAGCAACTACGCGATCGACGGCGGCTTCGTGACGCTGAAGATGTGAGCGATGAAACTGATCCGGTTCGGTGAGCCGGGCCGCGAACGGCCCGGACTGCTCCTGCCCGACGGCCGGCGCGTCGACGCGTCGGGGTTCGGCTCCGATTACGACGAGACGTTCTTCGGGTCGGGAGGTCTGGAGCGATTGCCGGGCTGGCTCGCCCGCGACGGCACGACCGCGCCCGTCGTCTCGGACGGTGTGCGACTCGGGCCTCCCGTGTGCCGGCCGAGCAAAATCGTGTGCGTGGGCCTCAATTACCGCGACCACGCCCGCGAGTCCGGCATGGCGGTGCCGGACGAGCCGGTGCTGTTCTTCAAGGCGACCAGCGCGCTCAGCGGTCCGAACGACGACGTCGTCATTCCGAAGCATGGCACGAAGCTGGACTGGGAGGTCGAGCTGGCGGTGGTGATCGGGCGCCGCGCGACATACGTGGAGCGGGACGACGTGCTGAGGGGGGGACACATCGCCGGCTACGTGCTCCACAACGACTACTCGGAGCGTGCCTTCCAGCTCGAGCGGGGTGGGCAATGGGTAAAAGGAAAGAGCTGCGATACGTTCGCGCCGCTCGGACCCTTCCTCGCCACGCCGGACGAGATCCGGGACGTGCACAGCCTGCGCCTGTGGCTCAAGGTGAACGGCGAGCAGAAACAGTGCGGCTCGACCAGCGACATGATCTTCGACGTGCCGACGCTCGTCAGCTACATCAGTCAGTTCATGACGCTCCTGCCGGGCGACATCATTTCCACCGGCACACCCTTCGGGGTGGGCCTCGGCCACAACCCGCCACGCTACCTCGTCGAGGGAGACGGGGTGGAGCTCGGCATCGACGGGCTCGGCTCCGCGCGACAGCGGGTCCGCGCCTACCATTAGCATGCGTCTCACCGGGAAGACCGCGGTCGTCACCGGCGCCAGCACCGGCATCGGCCGGGCGAGCGCCGTCTGCTTCGCCCAGGAGGGCGCACGCCTCGTCCTGGCGGACGTACAGGACGCCGATGGGGAGGCGCTGGCGCGCGCGATCACGCAGGCCGGCGGGACGGCGTGCTTCGTGCACGCCGACGTGAGCCGCGGCGCCGACAACGCGCGGATGATCGACGCCTGCGTCGAGCGCTATGGCCGGCTGGACATCCTGTTCTGCAACGCCGGCATCAATCTCCCCAAGCTCCTCCCGCAGAGCTCCGACGAGGAAATCGACCGGGTGCTGGACGTGAACGTGAAGGGGCCGCTGTACGCCGCCCGGCACGCCATTCCGATCATGCTCGGGCAGGCCGAGGGGGGCGGGGGCGGGGGCGGGGGCGGGGTGATTCTCTTCACCGCGAGCAAGACGGGGCTCGTGGCGCAGACCGACTCGCCGGTGTACTGCGCTTCCAAGGGCGCGGTCGTGTTGCTGGCCAAGGCGCTGGCGCTCGACTACGCGACCCGCGGCATCCGCGTGAACGCCCTGTGTCCGGGGATCATCGACACGCCGATGCTGCAGCGCTTCGCGGACGCCATGCCCGATCCCGCCGCAGCCTGGGCGGCGTACGGCGCCGCGCAGCCGATGGGACGCCTGGGCACGCCCGAAGAGTGCGCCGCCGCCGCGCTGTGGCTCGTCTCCCCCGACGCCTCCTTCGTGACCGGCGTCGCGCTCCCGGTCGACGGCGGCTTCACCGCGATGTGACGGCCGTGCCGACCACCATCACCCGCGTCGACGTGCGCGACATCCGGTTTCCGACCTCGCGAGAGCGCGACGGGTCCGACGCCATGAACCCGGACCCGGACTATTCGGCGGCCTACGTGGTCTTGGGCACCGATCACCCGGACGGCCTGGAGGGACACGGCCTCACGTTCACGATCGGGCGGGGAAACGAGCTGTGCGTCGCCGCGGTCCGGGCGCTCGCGCCGCTGGTTCGGGGGCTGACGCTGGAAGAGATCACGGCGGACATGGCACGCTTCTGGCGACGCCTGACCGGCGACTCCCAGCTGCGCTGGGTGGGACCGGAAAAGGGTGTGGTCCACCTGGCCACGGCGGCCGTCGTGAACGCCGTGTGGGACCTCTACGCCAAGGCGGAGGCCAAGCCGCTCTGGAAGCTGCTTGCCAGCATGAGTCCCGAAGAGCTGGTGCGCTGCATCGACTTCCGCTACCTGACCGACGCGCTGACGCCGGCGGAGGCGCTGGCCATCCTGCAGCGGCACGCGCCGACGCGCGCCGCGCGAGAAGCGGAGATTCGGCGCCGCGGGTACCCCGCCTACACGACGTCGGCGGGCTGGCTCGGCTATCCCGACGAGAAGATCCGCCGGCTGTGCCGCGAGGGGGTGGACCAGGGGTGGTCCCACTTCAAGATCAAGGTGGGGCGCGATCTGCAGGACGATCTGCGGCGGGCGGCCATCGTCCGGCGGGAGATCGGAGCGGACAGGAAGCTCATGCTGGACGCCAATCAGGTCTGGGACGTGGGCGAGGCGATCGCCAACATGCGCGAGCTGGCGCGGTTCGACCCCTGGTGGATCGAGGAGCCGACCAGCCCGGACGACGTGCTGGGCCACGCCGCGATCGCGCGGGCCATCGCGCCCATCGGGGTCGCGACCGGCGAGCAGTGCGCCAACCGCGTCGTCTTCAAGCAGCTCATGCAGGCCGGCGCGATCCGGTTCTGCCAGATCGATAGCTGCCGGCTGGGCGGCGTCAACGAAGTGTTGGCCGTGCTGCTCCTCGCCGCGAAGTTCGGCGTCCCCGTCTGCCCGCATGCCGGCGGGGTAGGCCTGTGCGAGTACGTGCAGCACCTCGCGATCTTCGACTACCTCTGCGTCAGCGCGTCACTCGAGGACCGCGTCGTCGAGTACGTGGACCACCTGCACGAGCATTTCGTGGACCCCGTGGTCGTGCGCGACGGCTGCTACCTGCCGCCCACGGCGCCCGGCTACAGCATCACCATGCGGCCCGAGAGTCTCGCGACGTACGCGTATCCGCACGGGCCGGCGTGGGCGGGATCGCCCTGAAGGGAGGAGCCTATGTCGATTAGCTGCCTCGTCCTGCTGGCGGTGTTGGCGCAAGCCCAAGCCCCGGAGCCCCCCGCCCAACGCGACGCGCGCATGGCGTGGTGGCGCGACGCGCAGTTCGGGATGTTCATCCACTGGGGGGCCTACGCGGTGCCCGCCGGCACGCACAAGGGCGAGCGGATCGCCGGCATCGGGGAGTGGATCATGAGCCGCGCGCACATCCCTTCCTCTGAGTACGAGGAGTACGTTCACCGCTTCGACCCCACGCGGTTCGACGCCGACGAGTGGGCGCGCATCGCCAAGGACGCCGGCATGAAGTACATCATCATCACCTCCAAGCACCACGACGGCTTCGCCATCTTCGACTCGAAGGTCTCGAGCTACGACATCATGGACGCGACGCCGTACAAGCGGGACGCCATCAAGGCGCTGTCGGAGGCGGCCCATCGCGCCGGCCTCAGGTTCGGGGTCTACTACTCGATCATGGATTGGCACCACCCCGACGCTCAGGGTCCCAACTACCCCGACTACAACTCGCGGACCTGGAGCAATCCCAACTTCGGCCGCTACGTCGAGACGTACATGAAGCCGCAGCTCAAGGAGCTGCTCACGCAGTACCCCTACATCGACGTCCTGTGGTTCGACGGCGAGTGGGTCACGGATTGGAACGACGAGCGGGGGCGGGAGCTGTACAACTACGTCCGCACGATCCGTCCCAGCCTCATCGTCAACAACCGCGTGGGACACACGCGTCAGGGGCTGAGCGGGCTCAACAAGGAAGGACAGGTCGGGCTCGGCGACTTTGGCACGCCCGAGCAGCGGGTTCCGCCAGAGGGTCTTCCCGGCGTCGACTGGGAGACGTGCATGACGATGAACGACACGTGGGGCTTCAAGTCGTACGACGACGACTGGAAGGACACCCGGACCTTGCTCCGGACGCTGATCGACGTGGCCTCGAAGGGCGGCAACTTCCTTCTCAACGTCGGGCCGACGGCCCAAGGACTGATCCCGGCGCCGATCGTGTCGCGGCTGAGCGAGATGGGCGACTGGATGCGAACCAACGGCGAAGCCATCTACGGCACGACGGTGAGCCCGTACGGCATGCCGGCGTGGGGCCGCTACACCGCCGGGAAGGGAAGGGTGTACGCCCACGTCTTCGATTGGCCGAAGGACGGACGGCTGGAGCTCACCGGGGTGAAAGAGAAGCCGCTGCGGGCCTACGTGCTCGCCGACGGGACGCCGCTCACCGTGGACCAGCCGGAGACGGGTGGAGGCTTCGTGGTCCGGCTGCCGGCGGTCCCGCCCAGCACCATTGCGTCGGTGCTCGTACTCGAGATGTCGGGCCAGGGAGCGCAGTGAGCCGGCATGCGCGCCGCGGTGCTGGTGGACGTCGGTCGGATCGAGCTGCGCGACGTCGCCTGCCCGTCGCCGGGGCCACGCGAGGTCCTGCTGCGCGTCGCGGCGGTCGGGCTCTGCGGGACCGACTGGCACATCTTCGCGGGGCACGCGAACTACAATCGCGACGAGCGCGGACGGCCGATCCGGCTCACCGACGAGCCGCAGATCCTCGGGCACGAGATCGCGGGTGTGGTGGAAGCGGCGGGGGCGGAGGTGCGCGACCTCGGTCCCGGCGACCGGGTGGTGGTCGATCAGGGACGGAACTGCGTGAGCGAGGCGCGCTCGCCCCGGTGCGAGTACTGCGCCAGCGGGGATTCCCATCAGTGCGAGTTCTACCGCGAGCACGGGATCACCGGCCTCCCGGGCGGGTTCGCGGAGTACCTGACCATCCCGGCGGTGAACGCGGTACGCATCGACTCCGAGCTGGACGCCGCCCCCGCCGCGCTGGCCGAGCCGCTGGGCTGCGTCGTGCACTCGGGCGAAGTGCTCACCCGCACGCCGGCGCGCTACACCGTACAGGGCGGCAGGGGCGGCACGGGCGCGCACGTCCGCAACGCACTGATCTGCGGCGCGGGCCCCGCTGGTCTGCTCTGGGTGCAATACCTGCGCAACGTGCTCGGTTACGACGGGCTGCTGCTCGTGAGCGAGCCCAACGCCGCCAAGCGCGCTCTTGCCGAGCGGTTCGGCGCGGAAACGATCGACCCCACCGCCCAGGACCCGGTCGAGATCGTGCACCAACGAACGCACGGCCGCCGCGCCGAGCTGCTCATCGAGGCGACGGGTTCGGGACAGGTGTTCGCGTCCATCGCGGGGTTGGTCCGCAAGCAGGCTACCGTCCTGGTGTATGGGCACGGTCACGCGGGGTTGGACCTGAGCCTGCTGAGCCCGTTGCAGTTCCTCGAGCCGACCCTGCTCACTCCCGTCGGCGCCTCGGGCGGCTTCGAGGACGACGGCCGGCCGTCCACCTACGTCGGTGCGTTACGGCTGATCGAGCGCGGCCGGGTGGACGTCGAGTCGCTGATCACGCATCGCTACCGGTCGCTCGACTCGCTGCAGGGCGCTTTGGCGGGCGACCACGGCGCGCCGGATTACGTGAAGGGCGTCGTCACCCTCTGAGCCGGAGCCGGCGATGCGCATCTCGCTGTTCGTGACCTGTCTCGCGGATCAGCTCTGGCCGGCGGCGGCGGTCGGCGCCGTGGAGGTGCTCCGGGCGGTGGGTTGCGATGTGGAGTTCGACGAGCGCCAGACCTGCTGCGGGCAGCCGGCGTTCAACACCGGGTACCGCCCGGAGGCGTGCGCGCTGGCCCGGCGGCTCATCGAGATCTTCGAATCGAGCGGCGCCGACGCGATCGTCAGCCCATCGGGGTCGTGCACCGCCATGGTGCACCATTACGAGCAGCTGTTCGAGGATGCGGGGTGGCGTGCGCGGGCCAGGGCGTTGGCGGAGCGCACGCACGAGCTCAGCTCCTTCCTGGTCAACCGCTTGGGCGTGGAGGACGTGGGCGCAAGCTTTCCCGGCCGGCTCACCTGGCACGACGCCTGTCACGGCCTGCGCGACCTGGGGGTGCGCGACGAGCCGCGACGGCTGCTGCGCCACGTGCGGGGCGCAGAGCTGGTCGAGTTGCCCCCGCCGGGAGCCGAGACGTGCTGCGGCTTCGGCGGCACGTTTTCGGTGAAGTACCCCGAGATCTCGGTGGCGATACTCGACGAGAAGGTGGAAGCGATCGAGCGGGCCGGCGTGGGCGCCGTGGTGTCCGGTGACGCCGGCTGTCTGATGCAGATCGGAGGGCGGCTGTCGCGCCGGGGATCGTCCGTCCGCGCCCTGCACCTGGCGGAAGTGCTGGCCTCCCGCGGTTCGAGCGGGCCGCATGAACGCTAGCTTCGAGCGCAACGCCCGCGCGGCCCTGGCCGACGGGCAGCTGCGCGGCGCGTTGCGCGACGCCACGACGCTGTTCGGCGAGCGGCGGCGGGCGGCGATGGCCACCCTTCCGGACTGGGAGGGTGCCCGCGACCGCGCCCGCGCGATCAAGGACGAGACGCTGCTGCACCTGGACCGGTACCTGGAGCAATTCACCGCGAACGCCGAGCGCGCCGGCGCCCGCGTGCATTGGGCGGAGGACGCCGCCCAGGCATGCCAGATCATCGGCCGGATCGCCGAGGAGCGCGGGGCCCGCACGGTCGTGAAGAGCAAGAGCATGGCGTCGGAGGAGATCCACCTGAACGCGGCGCTCGCCGGGCGCGGCATCGAGCCGGTGGAAACCGACCTGGGCGAGTACATCATCCAGCTTGCCGGCGAGAGCCCGTCTCACATCGTGGTCCCCGCCATCCACAAGACGAAGGGCCAGATCGCGGCGCTGTTCGCGGAGAAGCTCGGGATCGAGCCCTCCGACGACGCCGCCCTGCTCACGGCCGCGGCCCGGCAGGCGCTGCGCCGCCGGTTCGCCGAGGCGGAGCTCGGCGTCTCGGGCGTCAACTTCGCCGTGGCGGAGACCGGCACGATCGTGATCCTCGAGAACGAGGGGAACGCGCGGCTCACCACCAGTCTCCCGCGCACGCACGTCGCGCTCATGGGCATCGAGAAGGTGATCCCCCGCTTCGCCGACCTGGAGGTCTTTCTGCAGCTGCTCCCGCGCTCCGGCACCGGCCAGGTGCTGACGGCGTATGTGTCGCTGATCACGGGCGCGAAGCGCCGCCCTGCGGACGAGGGGCCCGAGGCGCTGGAGATCGTGGTGCTGGACAACGGCCGCTCGCGCATGCTCGCATCCGCGGTGACCAGGGGCTCGCTCGCCTGCATCCGCTGCGGCGCGTGCCTCAACTCCTGTCCGGTGTACCGGCAGATCGGCGGACACGCGTACGGGTCGGTGTATCCCGGTCCCATCGGCGCCGTGCTCAGTCCCCAGCTGTTCGGGATGGCGCGATCGTCGGAGCTCCCCTTCGCGTCGAGCCTGTGCGGCGCCTGCCGGGACGTGTGTCCCGTCAAGATCGACATCCCGGCGCTGCTGCTCCATCTGCGCGCACAGGTGGTCCACACGCGGGTCGGTGAGAGGCGCCTCCTCGAGCGCCTGGCATTCCGCGGCTACGCCGCCGTCATGGCGCGGCCGCGCCTGTTCGAATGGGTCATGCGTGCCGCCCGGATGCTGCGAATCCTCCCGCCGCTCGGCGCGTGGACCAGGTTTCGCGATCTCCGCCCGCTCGCGCGCCGCAGTTTTCGCGAGCAGTGGCGGGCGCGATTGCGCGATGAGGTGTCATCGTGATGCGCGCGGACGACGCACGCAGAGAGATCCTGCGCGCGATCCGGGCGAACTTGGCCCGGTCCTCACCCCCTGACCCCCTCTCCACTTCGTGGAGAGGGTCCTCACCCCCTGACCCCCTCTCCGCTACGCGGAGAGGGTCCTCACCCCCTGACCCCCTCTCCACTTCGTGGAGAGGGGGAACGAAGGGCGAGGATCGTTCCCCCTCTCCCGAAGGGAGAGGGGGTCAGGGGGTGAGGTCTCGCTTCACCGAGCAGCTCGCGGCCGTGGGTGCACAGTGCACTCCCGTGTGCGGCCAGGCGGACGCCGCGGGCGCGCTGGCCCGCATCCTGAGGGATGCGGGGGCCCGGCGCGTGGTCGGCTCGGACGCACCCGTAGTCCAACAGCTGCTGCGAGCGTTGGGGGACGGCTTCGTCGTGGACAATGTCGATCGCGTGTCGCGCGACGAGCTGTTCCGGTGCGACGCCGGCGTCACCACCGCGCAGTGGGGGATCGCCGAGACCGGCACGCTGGTATTGGAGTCGGGGCGGGAACGGAGCCGGCTCCTGTCGCTCGTCCCACCGGTCCACGTGGCCCTCTTGTCCACGCGCTGCATCTGCGAGTCGCTCGGCGATGCCCTCGCCCGCGTGAGCCCTGCCAGCCACGCGATCACGTTCATCACCGGACCCTCGCGCACCTCCGACATCGAGCTGACCATCGTAACGGGAGTGCACGGTCCGCAGGCGGTCCACGTGCTCCTCTTGGAGGAGGAATGACAATGATGAGGAAGGCGCCCGTCATGCTGTTCGCCGCCCTGTTCGCGTACGGCTGCGGCGGCTCCGGCTCGCGGCAACGTGGCGCGGCCGGCGCCGAGCGGCCGCTCACGATCGCGGTGATCCCCAAAGGAACGACACACGAGTTCTGGAAGAGCATCCACGCCGGGGCCATCCAGGCGGCGCGCGAGCTTTCGGCCCAGCCGGGGTCGGCTCCGGTCAGGATCATCTGGAAGGGGCCGCTCCGCGAAGACGACAGGGAGCAGCAGATCCAGGTGGTGGAGGGCTTTCTCAGCCAGGGCGTGCAAGGGATCGTGCTCGCCCCGCTCGACAACCGCGCGCTGGTGCGCCCGGTCGAAGAGGCCCGGCGCGCCGGGGTCGCCACGGTGATCATCGATTCCGGGCTCGAGTCGGACGCCATGGTCAGCTTCGTGGCCACCGACAATCGCAAGGGCGGGGAGCTGGGCGCGCACCGACTCGGCGAGCTGTTGGGCGGCCGGGGCAAGGTCCTGCTGCTGCGATACGCCGAGGGATCGGCCAGCACGACCGAGCGGGAGCTCGGATTTCTCCAGGAGCTCGGCTCCCGATACCCGGCGATCCACGTCGTGTCGGGCGACCAGTATGCCGGACCCACGCGGGAGACGGCCAAGCGCGCCGCGGAGAACCTGCTCAACCGCTACGGCGGCGACCTGCAGGGCATCTTCACGCCCAACGAATCCTCGACGATTGGGATGCTGCTCGCACTCCAGGATATCGGCCTGGCGGGCAAGGTCAGGTTCGTCGGCTTCGACGCCAGCGCGATCCTGATCGATGCGATCCGGGCCCGCCAGCTCGACGGCGTCGTGGTCCAGAACCCGATGCGCATGGGGTATCTCGGCGTGAAGACGATGGCCGAACATCTGCGGGGCAGGCCGGTCGAGCCGCGCATCGACACGGGCGTCATGCTCGTCACGCCGGCGAATCTCGATTCGGCCGCCACGCAGGCGCTCGTCAACCCGCCGATCGCGCGCTATCTCACGGAGCAATGAGCGTGGGAGCGGCGCGCGGCGTGCTCCACATCCGCGACCTCGGGAAGCGGTTCGGCCCGACGGTGGCGCTGGACGGAGTGGACCTGGAGCTCCGGGCCGGGGAGGTGCACGCGCTGATCGGCGAGAACGGCGCCGGCAAGAGCACGCTGATGAGCATCGTCGCCGGCGCGGTGCGTCCCGATCGCGGGGAGATGCAGCTCGACGGCCGGCCGTACGCCCCAGCCTCTCCGCTCGATGCCCGGCGGGAGGGCGTGGCCCTCATCCACCAGGAGCTCTCGCTGTGCCCGCATCTCTCCGTGGCGGAGAACCTGCTGCTCGGCGCCGAGCCGGCGCGCTGGGGCTGGCTCGATGCACCGGCGGCGCGGCGGCGGGCGCTCGCCCTGCTGGAGAACTTCGCGCACCCGGAGCTCCGCCCCGACGCGCGGGTGGGTGAGCTGCCGCTGGCGGCGCGGCAGGTAGTCGAGATCTGCCGCGCCCTGGCGGCCGACGCCCGCGTCCTCCTGATGGACGAGCCGACGAGCAGCTTGCAGCGCGAGGATGTGGATCGGCTGTTCGCGCTGATCCGGCGCCTGGCCGCGCAGGGGATCGCCGTGATCTACATCAGCCATTTCCTCGAGGAAGTGCGGGAGATCGCCGGACGATACACGATCCTGCGCGACGGCCGGACCGTGGACTCGGGGCCGATCGCGGGGACGGGCACCGGCCACCTGATCGCGCAGATGGTGGGGCGCCCTGTCGCGGGGCTCTTTCCCAAGCGCGCACCGGCGCAGGACGGAGAAGTAATCCTCGCCGTGCACGATGTCGCCGCTCCGCCGGCGCTCAAAGAGGCAAGCTTCGAGCTGCGACGCGGCGAAATCCTCGGGCTGGCCGGGCTCGCGGGGTCGGGGCGGACCGAGCTGGTGCGCGTGCTGTTCGGGCTCGCGCCGGCGTCCTCCGGACGGATCACGCTGCGCGGCCGGACGCTCGCCGCCGCGGGGGCGAGCCCGGCGCAGCGTCTCGGCCAGGGGTTCGGGTACTTGAGCGAGGACCGCACGCGGGAGGGACTCACGCTGCCGCTCTCGGTGGCCGACAACCTCTCCGCGACCCGGCTGTCCGCCTGCTCGAGGCCGTGGGGATGGCTCGACCTCGGGCGGCAAGGCGCGGTGGCGAGGGCGTGGATCGAGGCGCTCGGCATTCGGGCGGCCACGCCGCTCGAGCCGGTGCGCGCGCTCTCCGGCGGGAATCAGCAAAAGGTGGCGATCGGCAGGCTACTGCACCAGGACGCGGAGGTGCTCCTCCTGGACGAGCCGACGCGGGGGATCGACGTCGGAAGCCGGGCGCAGATCTACGAGACCATCGCGCACGCTGCCGCGCAGGGGAAAGCGGTGCTGCTCGTGAGTTCTTACATCCCCGAGCTGTTTGGGCTGTGCCACCGGCTGGCGGTCATGAGCCGGGGTCGGCTCTCCGCGGCGCGTCCTATCGAGCACTGGACGGCGGAAGCCGTGCTGGCGGCGGCGATCGGGGAAGCAGCCCCGTAACGATCAGCCCCGGGGTCAGCCGCGCCTCGATGCGGCGGTTCGCCACCTCGCTGCTTGACGCCGATCCGCCGCCGAGGCAGGGTTTTCCGGACATGCCGCGTGCCTCGGGACTCGCTCCGGCCGTGCGACGCACGGTCGCCCCCGCCATCTGGGCGCTCTCCGCCTATCGGGGCACGGCCCTGCTGCTCGCGGTCACGGCGGCGGTCGGGCTCGCCGCCGTGCTGCCCGTGACCTCGCTCGCGACGTGGGGTGCGGGCCGGTTCGCGACGCGCCTCGACCTCGCGCCGCTCTCCGGCGGGGACCTGGGGATGGGGTGGAGCGCCCTCGCCTCGAGCCCGACGGCCACGCGACACGCGGCGCTCCTCGTCCTCGTTCGGCTGCTCCTGGGCGTCGCGACGGGCGTGCTAGCCGTGGCGGAACTCACCGTCGTCTCTCTCTCGGCCGCTCGCGCAGCGGCGCGCGCACCCGAGGTGCGCGTGCGGCGTGCCGTCGGCGCCTCCCGGCGAGAGGTGCTCGGCGCGGCGCTGCT
>Ga0137367_10002512_pt1 | contig 14693 bp, 12 predicted proteins | sample SagtaG_14_FD_104939 | JGI IMG/M metagenome (GOLD analysis project Ga0137367, IMG submission 104939) | Vadose zone soil microbial communities from Sagehorn Ranch, Mendocino, California, USA - Sage1_L_80_16 metaG | ecosystem: Environmental > Terrestrial > Soil > Vadose zone | place: USA... | reverse complement strand
TATCGAAATTGTCCGTATTGGTTCGCGTGTGCCGGTCTTTATGCCGATGCGCGTCACACAGGAACTGTGCGACATGCTTGCCCGGTTCCACCCGCTTTGGCTCAATATCCACGTTAACCACTCGAACGAGATTTCACTGGAACTGGAGCAAGCCTGCGACCGTCTTACTAGAGCAGGGATTCCGCTCGGTAACCAGTCTGTGCTGCTGGCGGGCGTGAACGATAACGTTCACATCCAGCGCAAACTCGTACAGGATTTGGTCCGTATCCGCGTGCGCCCCTATTACCTCTACCAGTGTGACCTCGTCGAAGGCGCGGGACATTTCCGTACGCCTGTTGCAAAAGGCATTGAAATCATGGAAGGTTTGCGCGGTCACACCTCGGGCTATGCCGTCCCACAATACATCGTGGACGCGCCAGGTGGCGGCGGAAAAATTCCCGTCATGCCCAATTACCTGCTGAGTATGTCCGATCACAAAGTCATCCTGCGAAACTATGAAGGCTATGTCACCTCGTACGAAGAGCCGACCGATTATCTCCCCAGCGACGCGGCAAAGTTCAAAGGCGAGAAGCGTCCCGAGCCCGGTCAGACCGGGGTTCATGGCTTGCTTGAAGGCGACCAGATGTTCATCAAGCCCGAAGGATTCGACGAACTCCATGACCGACATGGCATCCAGCATCGCCTCAAGGATGAGAAGAAATGGCAGCCCTTAGGGATCGGGGACGGCTTACCAAAATAACACTAGCTTTAAGGAAACGAAGGAGAATGGCATGAAACAATCTACAAAACGAATCCTCTTCACCGCTCTGACAGTTATTTTCCTGTTGGCGGCGTGCGCGCCCGCACAGGTCACAACACCCAATCCTGTTGATATTGCCAATCAGGTCGCGACATCCGTCGCGTTGACCGTCGCATCTCAGAATCTGGATACGGCGGAAGCCGCTTCCGCGATCACTGATACTCCAGTTCCAACTGCGACTGAGGCTGTCCTCGATACACCAACAGCCATTCTGCCCACAGCAACTCCGTTTGTCCTTGTTCCACCGACAACAGTTCCTGCAGGAGGCGGTGGCGGTGCCGTTGCCACAAGTACAGGGTACTCATGTGACATCATCCATCAGCGACCGTTTGATAACACAATTTTCAAGCCCAATGAAAAGTTCGATGTCAAGTGGACCATCTTAAACACAGGTACAAAAACCATGCGTGCCGGACTGGATCTCAAATACAATAGTGGCGCGCAAATGATCGGAGTCACCACCGTTGAACTTCCTCAAATCGACCCAGGGGATCAATATGCATTGGATTTTGATGGGGTTGCTCCATCGAAGGAAGGCACATATATAATGACCTATATTGTCGAAGGCGGTTTGTGCTATCCATATGTTGCAATCAAGGTCGAAAAATAACGGATAACTTGCATCCTGAGCCTGTTCGGATGTGGAAGAGGAAAAAATGTCAACACGAAACATAAAGTTCCTGTTCTGGTTTGCGATCCTGGCGCTGGTCATGGCGTGCGTGCCATCACTTGCCACACCTTTTCCCACGGCTAACCCTAACCAAGTGAACCAGTTTATCGCACTAACAGCAAACGCAGCAGCCACGCAAACCGCGGCAGCTTTACCTTCATCCACACCTACGGCGACGGTCACACCGACACCACGTAATACGGAAACAGCCACGCTGACATTTACATCCACGGTGATCTTCATCCTTTCTTCACCTACCAAGGTTCTTCCTCCAACTCTGGTGATCATTGGCGGAGGAGGAAGTGGAGGCGGAGGCAGCAGTGGAGGTGGCAGCAGTTCTGCCAATTATGCCTGTCAGGTCGTCAGCGTAAGCCCTTCGAATGGCTCATCCTTCAAATCACGTGATGATTTTGACACCACCTGGCGAGTCAAAAATACGGGCCAAAAGAATTGGGATCGCAACAGCGTAGACTTTATCTACCTAAGCGGCGCTAAAATTCATAAAATTGCTGGATATGATCTAAGCAACAGTGTAAGTACAGGTTCGACGATCGATCTCTCTGTCGATATGGTAGCGCCGAAAGATTCAGGAACCTATACAACCACATGGACCTTGAGTGTTGGTAGCAAAGACTTCTGTAATATGTCGTTGACAATTGTTGTCAGCTAAGAGCTAACATTATCCTCGATAAAAAGAGCGGCGACCAAGTGGTCGCCGCTCTTTTTGAAAGCTAGGAAACAGGAGGTAGATCCTGCGGTTGCATTGCTTCAGGTTTCTTGCGTAAGGTGAAGAATCCAACTGCTATAGGGATCAGTATAAACAGGAATGAGGCGCACAACAGCGCAAAGCCAATCGCTGGCGGAAAAGTCTGTGGCGCAGTCACTCCGTTGCTGGTTACCTCGAATGGAGTTCCTCTGGCGATAAGCGCGCCAAAGATACAACTCATTAAGCCCATGCATCCGCAAATGAAGGCGGTGATAGCGGTCGCGACGATCCCAAGAGTTCTGTTTTGCATTTTCGCTGCTCCTTGAAAATTTGGTTGGATGATTAACTTCTCAACTTTGCGCCGACTTCATATTCCAGACGCTTCACGATTTTAGTACGGATCGCGGCAGCTTCCGCGTCTGTCATCGTTTTGTCAGACTGATACGTGAGGCTATACGCCAGAGACTTTTTCCCAGCGCCGATTTTTTCATCGCGATAGACATCGAACAAGCGGACATTACTTACGGTCTTTCCGCCTGTTTGCTTGATGAGGTTTGCGACACGCTCTGCTGGCACTGACTCGTCAACGATCACGGCAATATCTTCGAGGACAGGTGGCACATCTGGGACAGGGACAATGCCATACGTTGGATTCATCTTACGCAACGTATCTAAATCGAACTCCGCTACAACGACAGGAGCATCGCCAAACTCATATTTTTCCTTCGTCAATGGATGCAATTCGCCAAGTACTCCTACTACTTGCCCACCGACTTTGATCTCCGCGGCTTTGCCTGGGTGTAAATATGTCGCGCTGAGCGGAGCCGTAGGCGAAGTCGAAGCGTCTGGCACAGTGTAGGAAACGTTTGTATAACGAAGCTCGCTCAAGAGGAGTTCGATCCGTCCTTTCATGTCGAAGAAGTCCAGCGGCGAGGAATCCTTCACGTCCCAGGCGGTCGCGTTGCGGAGTCCGGTCATCACGATGGCGAGTTTCCGTGGCTCGTTCGGTAAATCGTTTTTGACTGGCAGGAAGATGGAGCCAATCTCGAACATGGAAATAGCTTCGGCGCGTGCATTCTTCTCTGCAGATTCCAAAACAGACGCGAGCAAACTTCTGCGCATCACACGCCGTTCCGGCGCAGTTGGATTCGCAAGTGTCACATACTCTTTATAGGAAACAAGACGACTCTCCCGCTCAGGGGAAGTGATACGATAATTGACAACTTCCTGCAACTCAAGACTGACCAGAATATCGCGGACATGTTCTTCCCATTCGTGAACGGGATTGCCGACCTGTGGCGGGAGTGCATCTGCCAGGCGCGTTTCGGGAATGCGATCATAGCCATAACTGCGCGCAACCTCTTCGATCACATCGGCAACGCCAACGATTCCTTCGCCAATATCCAGACGGTGTGGTGGCGCCTTTGCCTGGACAAGATCATTCGCAACATCAACAGTGCAATCAAATTCAAGACGCGTCAGCAGTTCGGCGATTTCCTGCCCGGTGAGATCGATGCCGATCAAACGTTTTACATCCTTCGGCGTAACTGTGATTGTTGGATCATTCGGCTTGAGCGGATATTCATCCACGAGCTCAGGCGCGACCTTGCCACCGGACCATTTTGCCATCAGTTGCAGCCCACGTCTCACACCTTGTTCTGCTAAAGCAGGGTGAACGCCGCGCGAGAAACGGAACGACGCTTCGGAGGGAAGATTATGCTGTTTCGCCGTTTTGCGGATGTTGATGAAATTCCACGCCGCACCTTCCAGCAAGATGTTGGCAGTACTCACACCTCGTACGCTGGCTTTTCCGCGTTGCATCTCATCAGATTCCACCTTCGGACTGGTGGCATCGAGTACTTCTTTTGAAGCGTTATAGACTTCACTTTCCGCGCCGCCCATCACACCTGCCAGTGATAACGCACCCTTTTCATCGCAAACCAAAACATTCGATGAAGTGAGTCTGCGTTTATTGCCATCTAGTGTGGTGAGCTGTTCGCCTTCCTTTGCGGAGCGCGTAATGATTTTGACATGCGCTTCGTCTGCGCTACCACTCCGCTCAGCGCGAGAAATCAACACATCGTAGTCGAACGCATGCAGTGGTTCACCGAGATCGATCATGGCATAGTTGGTCGCATCCACAATGTTATTGATGGGGCGAATACCAGCCAATCTTAAGCGCCGCTGGATTTGATATGGACTGGGCTTGATCTCTACATCACGGATTAATCCCAGCACAAAGCGCGGGTTGAGTTCAGGTTCGGTGATCTCAATGGATACAAGTTCTTCTACAGATTGTCCTTCTGTATCGAACTCAATGGTCGGCTTCTTGAGCGGTCGACCCGTCAGTGCAGAAAGTTCCCGTGCGACGCCGATGACATTCGCATTGCGAGCCATGTTCGGCAGAATACCAATATCGAGAACTGCATCACCCATATAATCGACAAGCGGCATGCCAACAGGAGCATCTTCATCGAGAATGATGATGCCTTCATGTTCTTCGGAGATGCCAAGTTCTTTTTCTGAGGCGACCATCGAATAGGAATCTACACCGCGAATCTTTGCACGCTTGAGAGTCGTGAGTACAAGCCCATCCGCGTGACCATCGTAAAGAGTTGTTCCCTCTTTGGCATACGCGACTTTGATCGGCTTGGGAAGTTTGCCCGTGCCTTTCAAATGGAAGATATTCGGCGCACCCGTCAGCACAACTTGGGACTGCTGACCATCGTACAAATCGAGCAGAGTCAATCGATCAGCATTAGGATGCGGATTCACTTCGCGGATTTCTGCTACAACAATCTTCTCGCGATCCCAGCCAATACCACTGGTTTTGAACTCGTGGCGTTCGCCATCTTTATAGGTTGGCATCGGCAAACCCGCATATTTGATCTCATCCACTTCGAGCCCGGCAAGAGTCAGCTTGCGGGCAATCTCTTCGATGGATAGACCATCAAGGTCAATATAATCTTTTAGCCAAGAAATAGGTAGCTTCATAGTTGTTTTCGATCCTTTCACCACAAAGGGTCACGAAGGAGCACTAAGGAATACCTTTGTGACACTTTGTGCCCTTTGTGGTAAATCGGTTTTAGAATTGTTCGAGGAAACGCAAATCGTTTCCCCAGAAATATCGAATATCGTCAATTTTGTAACGCAGCATCAGCTGACGTTCGGGTCCCATACCCCAAGCGAAACCCGAATAACGCGCCGGATCGTAGCCGCCGTTCTGCAATACCACCGGATGCACCATGCCGCAGCCAAGGATCTCCAGCCAGCCTGAATTCTTACAGACCTGACATCCCTTGCCACCACAGACAAAACATTCCACATCCATTTCCGCCGATGGCTCAGTGAATGGGAAGTACGAGGCGCGAAAACGAGTCCGCACGTTCTGACCGAACATTCGTCGCGCGAAATCGATCAGCGTTCCCTTCAGGTCGGCGAAGGTGATATTCTCCCCCACCACGAGTCCTTCCACTTGATTGAATTGAATTTCCGAACGTGCCGTGATCTGCTCATAGCGGAAGCACATCCCGGGCAACGCAATTCGAATCGACGGCGGATTCGCTGGATTCATCGCCGCGAACTCGTGCATCGCGTGGATTTGTCCGGGCGAGGTATGTGTGCGTAACACAATTGGATTATCGCCGCGCTCTCCCGCCTCAACGAAGAATGTATCCTGCATATCGCGCGCCGGGTGATTCGGCGGGAAGTTCAATAATTGGAAGTTGATCTCATCCGTTTCCACTTCGCGCGAGGTATACACCTGAAAACCCATATCGGCGAGGATATCCAACACACGGCGCAATTGCTGTGTCGACGGGTGTAATCTTCCCATGTGGATTTCGCGCCCTGGCAGAGTTACATCGAGTTGTTCTTCTTCAAGCGATTTCGCCAGCGCCGCAGCTTTGATTGCTTCCGCGCGTTCCGTTAAGGCGGCTTCCAGCGCCACCTTGACACGGTTCGCCGCCGCGCCGACAGCGGGTCGCTCTTCCTTGGAAAGTTTCCCCAACTCAGAAAAGACCATCATTAGCGGCGAACTGCGTCCAACATTTGCGACGCGCCATGCTTCCAGCGCGGCTTGAGTGTGGATCGCGTTTAATGATTCCAGCGCGGTCTTTTCGATCTCATTCAATTTATCGAGCATTCATGCCTCCATAATTTGACCATGGACGATGGACAGTTGACCACACCGTACTTGCGTTCGGCGCAAGTGTGGTCTATCGTCTACAGTCTATTGTCCAAATAACAAAAAAAACCTCCCGTCCCATTGTGGACGGGAGGCGCTTTAGCGTCCCGTGGTACCACCCAAATTCATCGTCCTGAGCGAAGTCGAAGGACAATGCACTTTGTGCTGACTGACATCAGCCTCCCTCGTAACGCTGGGATTGCGGTTTGGACTACAAAGCGTGGCACCTGACACGCTCTTCACCTTCACGGCTCAAGAGGGAACTTCAACTGATTTCGGTCGAGCGCAGCTTTCAGCATCTTTGCTGCACTTCTCTGGCGGCTTCTGCCAGTCTACTTTCCTCTGTCACAGCCTTTGAATTGATTGATGTAATTATCTGCGAAAATGGAATGATGTCAAGGTTTGGGGAGTGCGTGAGCAAACGCGGCGGGTAAAAGCTCGGCGCGAAGCGAACACATCCTATTTAACGGCTTACCCCGCCATCGCAGGCGGGGCAGCCAAAGACCAACTCAGAGGGAGGAGAGAGTTTGTATACTAAGCAGACTTTTGGTCTACTAAGTTTTAGAAGGGACGGTAATTCGGATTCGTGCCACTCCATGCACAGGATGGTTTATTGATTCCATTGCACTCCAGTGCATTCGAACAACGGTGGGCGATGACACGGGGCTTCTGTTCAGGCAGATACTCAGAAGGAAGTACAACTTGAGTTTCCAAAGCGATCTCGTGTCCGACATGCTCACAATAACAGAGCTTGCTTACATACCACTTTTTCTCAGCCATGTGACGCCTCCAAATTACTGCGTCATTGTATGACAAACAAAAGACGCCTGCCAGTGACAGGCGTCACATATCTAGATGACAATCCGCCTATTATGGATAATACTTGGTGGAATTACTTTTTGGCGAGGCGATAAACGCCACCATTATCACTCACGAGATAAACTTCGCCGTTTTCATCCTGCCCAAAGGATGTGATGGTGAAATCTGTATCGAACAACTGCTGTTTCTGCCAGCCGCTATCAGAACGGATGAGTCCCCAGATGAGTCCCGTACAATAATCGCCGTAGAGGTAAATCCCATTCCATTCGGGCATGGAGCCACGATAGACATAACCACCCGTGACGGAGCAACCGCCCTCCTGATGGCTGTATTCGGCAACGGGTTCCGTTAAATCTGGCGATGTACTGCCGTTGTAATCATGCGCACCTTCACGCAAGTTCCAACCGAAATTTGTCCCACCGGGCGAACCTTTAGGGAGATAATCAATCTCTTCCCAAGTGTTCTGACCTACATCGCCAATATACAGATCGCCTGTTAATTTATCGAATGATAAGCGCCAGGGATTGCGCAGACCATATGTCCAAACTTCATTCCCAAAGGGATTATCGGATGGTATTGCGTACGGCTCAGCAGAGTCAACATCGAGGCGAAGAATCTTGCCTAGCAGAACCTTCGCGTTTTGCGCGTTGTTATACGGATCACCTTGTGACCCGCCATCGCCGAGACCTGCATATAAGTACCCATCGGGTCCAAAGGCAAGCACACCGCCATTGTGGTTTGCAAATGGCTGGTCCACGCCCAATAATTTCACTTCACTGTTGGGGTCGGCAACGTTTGGATCGCTTGAAACCTGATAGCGCGCGATGACAGTATCGCCGTTATTATCTGTGTAGTTGACGAAGAAACGTCCGTTCTGTGTATATCGTGGATGAAAAGCTAGTCCCAGCAATCCTTGTTCATTTCCGCTACTTCCGACTCGATTTGAAATGTCAAGGAATGGCTGGTCGGGCACTTGTCCGTTTTGAAGAATACGAATACGCCCAACTTTTTCCAGGATAAACAAACGCCCCGAGCCATCCGCTTGCAGGTTCAGAGGACGCGTTAAACCCGATGCAATCATTTGCCATTGATATGTATTCGGATCAGGAAAAGTTCCTGCATTGGGAGGTGTATCTGTAGCAGGGATATTTGTTGGAACTTGAGTATCAGGAATCGTTGTCGGTGGAAGTGATGTTTGTGTAAGGGGAGCAACTGTCGGCGTAGAAGGAGGCGATGTGGGCGTATCCAATCCGCTGCACGCTGCAACGAACAATACGAGTAAAAATATTAATCGTCTCATAGATCATTTATTATTTTTCATTTATATCTGTAGCATCCGCGTCTACGACATCTCCCGAGTTATCTTCCAGATTGCTTCCAAGGTCTTGCATGTGCTCATGCACAACGTCCTGCGGGCAAAGCTCAACAAAAAGAGTCGAACCAATCCAGAGCACCGCTGCATCGTCCAGCGCATCGATGCCTGGAATTCCCATAATAAGGTCAATCGGTGAGATCAGATACGCAAGCGCGCCAACCGGAATGAGTTTGACCCAGGGACTGACCCTTCGGTCACCCATCAATCGCATAATGAGTTTCAGTCGACTAACAAAGTTGCGCAACATACCTCCTTCTGGAGGTACTACGATTCTACGAGATTTTTTATCAGACATGTTTGTCTCCATAGTACTTACACAGTGCCGCATAATTATCTAAACTTAACGTTTGAATTTTAACCTGCAAAAGCATTCGAAAAGTTTAGTTATTTATGAGACAAGCGGTAGGTGAATTTAACAATAAAGTGAACCCGGCGAGTTTCAACACATTATAAGACACATATCAACGAATACAGTTGTAGGCTCCTCACATCATATACGAAATTAATCTTTAGAAGTGGCAAAGTAGAACAAATTGATGGTTTTCGCCAATTCTTGTTTTGGAAAGGGTAAAATCTGAGCATGCCTTACCTGATTGACGGACATAATTTGATTCCAAAGCTTGGACTGCGTCTGGATTCAATGGATGATGAAATGGAACTGGTATCAATTCTTCAGGAGTTTCATCGCTCGAGCCGCAAGGAGGTGGAGGTCTATTTCGATGGAGCGCCAGCGCCTCACGCGGGGACCCGAAAGTTAGGCGCGATTACTGCACATTTCGTTCGCCTGGGAACGACCGCCGACAATGCCATCCGCGACCGATTGAAGAGACTTGGCAAAGGCGCGAAGAATTGGACAGTTGTCTCTTCGGATCGACAGGTGCAGGCAGAAGCAAATGCCGCCCGCGCAGAAGTGATCTCATCTGATTCCTTCGCGATAACTTTGAAACAAGCGCGGAGTTCTGCTCCAAAATCAAGTGGAGATCGCAAACTGTCACACGATGAAGTGGAAGAATGGATGAGGATATTCCAAAAGGGGAAACCGAAATAGTATTCCGTATAACGTCATTACTCATTTCAATCTCTGGAGATTGCTCACCTGCACTGCACCAAACGCAGTGCGGTGCAAGTGTCGTCACACCGTCCTGACGTATGATGTCAGGAAAGACTCGCAACCCCGCCGAAAGCAGGCGGGGCAATGACAGACAGTCATAGTACGAATGTATCAGGCACAGAAATGTTTCTCTGTAGCAATTCCTGTACTTTTGATATGGACATTTCTGGTAAAGTATTGTATATTAAATTCGACACCTGCCCTCCCCTTTATAGGTATTTAGGTGTCTGACCGCCGTCGGCGATCAGCATGTCCCCCCCATGCTGACGAGGCGGCGGTTTCTTTTACCCGCTCCGTCACTGCGTGACACATCCCCCAAATTCAAAAATCGAATTTGGGGGATGGTTTTGATAAAGATATAATCGACCTATGAAAACAGTTTATACATTTGTTCCTTCGCTGAATCATATATATCCCGATCATCCCGAGCGACCCGCGCGCTTGGACATTTTGCGGCCGCGGCTCAACTCATTTGACGCAGAATTCCTTGAAACAAAGCCTGCCACGCGCGAAGAGATTGCGTATGTTCATCAGCCTAAATTGTTTTCAGCGATTGAAAAAGTTTGTCACGAACAAGCGCCAGCGATTATTGATTATGCTCCCACGTACGTAACCACGTCGTCTTTTGACGATGCTTTGCTCGCAGCAGGCGGAGTCATTAGCTGTGTAGGAGCGGCAATGAACGGGGAGGCGAAGAACGCATTTGCCATCGTACGCCCGCCGGGGCATCACGCTGAGCCTGATCGAGCAATGGGATTTTGTATCTTTAACAATATCGCGATCGGAGCCAGGTATGCAATCGAACAAGGCATGCAACAAGTCATGGTCATCGACTACGATGCTCATCACGGCAATGGGACACAAGCCGCGTTCCTGAACGATGAGCGCCTGGCGTTTGTGTCTACGCATCAATGGGGAATTTATCCCGGTACCGGTTGGATCGATGATGCGCCTCATGCAAAGAAGAGAATCGTCAATGTACCCTTACCTGCCTACGCAGGCGATCACGTCTATGAGCAGATCGCAGATAGAATCTTTCTCCCGTTTGTCCAATCGTTCAAGCCGCAGATGATTCTTATTTCCGTAGGTTTCGATGCCCATTGGAGTGATCCCATCACCACGCTTGGACTCTCCACGGCGGGATATTTGATGCTGGCTAAAAAAGTGATTTCGCTGGCGGAGGAATATTGTGACGGCAAGATCGTCTTTGTCCTTGAAGGTGGTTATGACCCGATGAACGTCGCTAACGGGACGGAAGCGGTCTTTATCGCGGCAACAGGCAAAGGGGAGTCGGAAGCGAAAGATCCAAATCCAAATAAGGAACCAGATTGCGAATCCCGAATTGAAGAAATTCGCAAGTGGCACGGGTTTTGATGCACGGCAGAATTACAAATACGTAAGCGGAATCACTATTCAGAAGTCCTCTTTTATAATTCTGCGCATGAAACGGAGCATTCATTATGGAGCGCAGACGAACGCTTGGATATATTCAAAATGAGTGGACTTGTCCGAACTGCGGCACGCGCAACAAGGGTGGGACAAAGACTTGTGGAAATTGCGGCGCGCCCCAGCCCGAGAATGTGCAATTCGAACTTCCCTCTGAACAAAAATTTGTACACGATGAAGAGCAGATCAAAGCCGCGCAGGCAGGCGCGGACATTCACTGTCCGTTCTGTGGCACGCGCAACCCGGCGACTGCCAGGACCTGCTCGCAGTGCGGAGGAGACTTAACAGAAGCCAAAGCCCGCGAGGCAGGACGTGTAATGCAAGCGCCTCACGCGCAGCCGACAGTGATCAAGTGTGGCAATTGCGGAGTCGAAAACCCGGGCAGTAATTCCGTCTGCTCGAATTGTGGATCACCGTTACCCAAAATGGGCGCGCCACAAGCAGCAGTTCCATATGTTATGCCACCTCATCCCGTTGCACGGACGAACCTTGGCAAGCCCAAGAAGAAAACCAACTGGATTTTGATTGGTGGCATTTTGGCTTTCCTCGCAATCTGTTGCGTTGGGATTGCAGTCTTATTCTTATTCCCCACCAAATCCGTTCAGGCAACCGTGACAGATATTCATTGGCAAACTTCCGTACCCGTGGAGGAAATCCGCTCCGTGGACTACAACAATGAGCGCGGCAATCCACCTTCTGATGCTTATAACGTATCCTGCCACGATGAGAGCCAGGACGTCTGCGAAAATAAAACCGTTGACAAAGGCAACGGCTATTCGGAAGTCGTGGAAGAATGTCACACAGAGACCGAGCAATATTGCTCGTACACTCTTGACGAATGGAAGACCCTCCAAACCTATACACTCAACGGCGATGACCTGCAACCTATTTACGATAGCCCCAATGTTTCCAGCGATCAGCGGCTTGGGGGTGAATCAGAGAACTTAACGGTCAGCTTCTCCACGAACAAGGGTGAACAGAAAACATATTCACCTGGTACCATATCTGAATTCCAACAGTACTCCGTTGGCAGCACATGGACGTTGAAAATGAATGCCGTGGGCGGAGTGGTGAGCGTAACCCCGTAAATTACTGAGCGGACAGTTCAACTGTCCGCTCGAGTTTTACCGGTAGATAAATCGTAGAAGGAGCATGAGATGATGGATACAAATTCAGAATGGGGAGAACGATTCGTCAAACTTGCGTTGGCAATCGACGAGCATTTGCCTGGCTATGTGGACGCTTACTTCGGTCCCGAAGAATGGATAGCGCAGATAAAACAAGACGGGAAAATGCCACTTTCAGATCTGGCAAATTGGACTGACCAATTGGCAACAGATATTTCACGTGCAAATGATATCGATGTACAACGCAGGGATTATCTTGCCCGCCATCTGACAGCTATGCAAATGAGCTTGCGCCTTCTTTCTGGAGAGAAGGTTTCACTGGCAGATGAGGTGGAGGCACTCTATGATCTCCGTCCCGACTGGATGGTTGAATCAAACTTCGAAGAGGCGTACAAACTATTGAATGACGTTCTCCCCGCTGGAGAGTCACTCCAGGAACGCATGCTCACCTGGGAACGATCACTCGAAATCCCAATCGAAAAAGCAAAAGAACTCCTTCCCATGATAATCAGCAAACTGCATACGCTCACGCGCAAAAAGTTTGACCTGCCTGAGGAAGATGACTTTACCGTAGAGTTCGTTTCGGACCGACCCTGGATGGCATATAACTGGTATTTGGGTAATTCCAAATCCCGGATCGAGATCAACACAGACCTGCCCGCGCGAATATCCGAGTTACCCGTTTTAATCGCACATGAAGCGTACCCAGGTCATCATACAGAGCTTGCTATTAAGGAGGTAAAACTCGTCAAAGGATTGAAATACTACGAGTTCACTGTCAGCCTGCTGAATGCTCCTTCTGCAGTGATGGCAGAAGGAATTGCTACGAGTGCCTTGAAGACTATACTCCCGGATGATGAACTCGAGCAATGGTTTCGTGAAGAAATACTCCCAGCCGCGGGGTTGTCTCATATTGACCCGAAACGCATCCTTGCCATAAGCAACGCCGAGGACAAAATCAGCGGAATATATGGAAATGCAGCATTTATGTTACATGACCAACATAAGAGTGACGATGAAATTAGTCAATATCTGCAAAGATATGGCATCCTGACCGAACAACGGGCAAGGCATATCATCAAATTCATTTCCAACCCGCTTGACCGTTCCTATATTTTCACCTATCACATCGGACATGACCTGTTGGAGGAATTGTTTCAACATGGGAATCGCGATCATTATTTCAAGAGACTCATCGAAGAGCCGGTTACGCCCAGCCTGATAAGACAATGGATTCAGAACGAGAGTGGGTTGAATTAAAAACAAGAGAGTGGTTCATGAAAACCAGTCTCTTGTTTTTGTAGGGCGAACGTCCGTATAATCAGGTTATGCAAAAAACGATAGCAATCATCGGTGGTGGACCCGCAGGCTTGATGGCAGCCGAAGTGATCGGTGCACACGATGTGAAAGTGGATGTCTATGATTCCATGCCATCCCTCGGACGCAAATTTTTAATGGCAGGCAAGAGCGGATTGAACGTCACCCACTCGGAACCCATCGAGCGGTTTGTTTCGCGCTATGGAAAACGCCGCGCCCAGATCGAACCGATGCTCAAACAATTTGGACCGGATCAGTTACGTCAATGGGCGCGTGATTTAGGAATCGAAACGTTTGTGGGAACTTCGGGACGCGTCTTTCCCGTGGGGATGAAAGCGAGTCCGTTATTGAGGGCTTGGCTCAAGCGACTCAACGATTCAGGCGTGACCTTTCATCTGCGTCACAAATGGAAGGGATTCCTTACGCCTGAACTTGCTCTAGCCGCCGTTCGCGTAGCATCCCTGTGGGACCCCGGCGGCGAAAACCGTGACATGATCGGATTGAAATTTGAAACACTGGATGGAGAGCAAGAAGTAAAAGCTGATGCAGTCGTAGTAGCTCTCGGCGGCGGAAGCTGGGCACGGCTTGGCTCGGACGGCGCGTGGATACCCGCGCTAAAACAGGCTGGAGCGCAGGTCGAACCGTTGCGTCCCTCGAATTGCGGATTTGATGTGAATTGGAGTTTATATTTTCGTGAACGGTTCGAAGGACATCCAATCAAACCTGTTGTTTTATCGTTTGATTCATTTCACCAGCAGGGAGAATTTATCGTCACGAAAGAAGGTGTGGAAGGGAGCTTGATCTACGCTGCTTCATCTTTGTTGCGCGATGAGATCGATGCAAAAGGGAGTGCAGTGATGATGCTTGATCTTGCGCCAGATCGATCACATGAATGGCTGGTGGAAAGGTTGTCAAGGTCGCGCGGTTCACGCAGTATGGCAAGTCATCTTGAGAAAAGCGTGAACATCAAGGGCGTGAAAGCGGGGTTGTTGCGTGAGTTCGTATCAAAAGAAGATTTCTCGCATTTACAACCACTCGCCCACTATATCAAGAATTTGCCGATTCCCTTAATTGCCGCACGTCCGTTGGATGAAGCGATCAGCAGCGCGGGTGGTGTGCGGTTTGAATCACTGGATG
>Ga0137367_10002508_pt1 | contig 14710 bp, 15 predicted proteins | sample SagtaG_14_FD_104939 | JGI IMG/M metagenome (GOLD analysis project Ga0137367, IMG submission 104939) | Vadose zone soil microbial communities from Sagehorn Ranch, Mendocino, California, USA - Sage1_L_80_16 metaG | ecosystem: Environmental > Terrestrial > Soil > Vadose zone | place: USA... | reverse complement strand
CTGCCAAGCCACGCAACACGTCCAGCGACATCAGGCGGTCTTCTTTGACTCCGGCAAAGGAACTCGCGGGTGGCGCAAACGTAGCCGTTGCAGATTTCATCTCGATATTTACTCCAGACGGACAGCTAACGATACACGAGAGGCTCTTGTACTAAGTAATGCAGAAAATGGTGACAGATCGAGTGCAAGAATCCATGCGATGAGAACTGATTCCTTTGCGACCTCTGCGGCTGTTCTCGCGATCTTCGCAGTTAAAAGCTTCTAACCGCAAAGCGCGCCAAGGTTTCGCAAAGATCCGCACAACTGGGAGACGACGGCTAACATGCTAGAATCGAAAATCCGCACGGCGATCTTGTTAGGCTCAGGACAGTTTCTTGCAAACCAAGCAGATTCCAGACACGTTGCCTAAGCCGCAATTAGAAGGGCGCAGCGACATGCGCGCCGACGTGATCGTCATTGGCAGCGGTCCCACAGGACTGGCGTGCACGATCGAGGCACAAAAGGCGGGGTTCAGGGTTATTTGCATTGACAAAGGCTGCCTGGTCAATTCCATCTTCAACTATCCGGCAAACATGATTTTCTTTACTACGCCGGAATTGCTGGAGATCGGTGACATCCCGTTCACCACCGCGAACCCGAAACCCAATCGTCTGGAGGCGCTCGAGTACTACAGAAAGGTCACTGAGCACTACGCACTCGACGTGCGCCAGTACCAGATGGTGGAAACGGTGGCTGGAGAGGACAACAACTTTCATGTCACAACCTGCGACCGGCTGGGGCAGGTGTACGACTATCAGTGCCGGAAGGTGGTTGTCGCGACCGGATATTACGATCGCGCCAATCTGATGAATGTTCCCGGGGAGGATCTTCCCAAGGTCTTTCACTACTACCGCGAGCCGCATCCATACTTCGATAATGATGTCCTCGTGATCGGGGGGAAGAATTCTGCGGCAATATCAGCGCTCGATCTGTGGCGGCATGGCGCGCGTGTCACGCTGGTGCATCGCGCGCCGAAGATGCACACGCACGTGAAGTATTGGATCCTGCCCGACATAGAGAACCGCATCAAGAACGGCGAGATTGGCGCCTACTTCCGCAGCAGCGTGAAGGAAATCGAAGCCGGACAGGTCACGCTGGAGACGCCGGAGGGTGAGGTTACGATCAAGAATGATTTTGTTTTTGCTCTCACCGGGTATCATCCGGACTATGAGTTCCTGCGGTCGATGGGGATTGAATTGTCTTCGGAGCAGTGCCGCCCGGTGTGCGATCCGGTAACGCTGGAGAGCAATGTGGCCGGTGTTTATGTGGCCGGCGTGATTGTGGCGGGATCGAGGACGAACGAGATTTTCATCGAGAACGGCCGTTTTCACGGCCAGCAGATTGCGTCTCACCTGAAGTACAAGCTGTCGGCGACTGCCTGATTTTGGACCGAATATTTGAGTGTGCGTGAGAACTCTGCCGTCCCTCCGGGACTGTAATCATTTTGTCCACCTTACCCAGCGCTTCCGCGCTGGGCTAAGCTGGTTCGCCCCTGCGGGGCTCGATTCCTGATAGTCGCATTCCACTGCGGTGGACGAAGGCCAAGTTCTCACGCACACCCTATTCGCCCTCGTTTCGAACGATTGAACCAATCTGCGGCCTAACAAGGTTCCTGTAGTCTTCTGACTTCATGGCGAGGGAGAAACTTCTGTCGCCGGCATTGAAGACAATCTGTTCATTTTCAAACAGAGAAGGGTCGGCAATCACTTCCAGGTTGAAGAGATTGCCGAAGGGAGGAACCGCTCCCGCCTGCACTCCAGCTGTGAGTTGTGCGATTTCCTGCTCGGTGGCGAATCGGATGTCCTTGGCGCCGAAGAGCGTTTTTACTTTTGCGTTGTCGAAACGCAGGTCGGCAGGGAAGACCAGCATGGCAAATCTTTTGTCAGACTCGGAACGCTTTACTCTCACGATCATTGCTTTCGCGCCCTGATGAAGCGTGTAGCCAGGTCTGGTTCTGGATGCTTCTTCGCTGGTCCTAACCGGCTCGTGTTCAAAAGTTTCCATCCAGCAGTTGTTTGCCTTTAACAAACCGACGATTTGCGAGACGACAGGGTGATAGCCCATGGCCGGAGGAAGGAATTCCGAATTCCAATGATATCCGCTCTGCCAGGAAGCGAGCGCACGATTTCTTCGATTTGTCTAGCGAGCAGAAAAGCAAAACCCCGGGATTGCTCCCGGGGCAAGGCAGAAAGAGGGGAGTTAACGGGTTACAAGTTAAGCCGGCGACGAACCAGACCAGCAATACCCACTAGCCCGGTGCCAAGCAGGCCGAGTGTTCCTGGCTCAGGCACGGCCGGAGGTGGGGTCCCAGAACCAGTTCCGATGAATGTCGTCAGTGAGCACCCCCCGGAATTATTCAGCACACAGAGGTGTAAGCCCGCGGATGTAATGTTGGCGGCAGTTGCGTTGGTGATAAGGAACGTCAGCGTTTGCGGGAACGTCGCCTGTCCGCCACTGGTAGTGAAGCAGAACTGGAACGAGCCCAACTGACCCTGCCCGTTGCAAGCTGAGGCAGACACACCGCTGAGAGAAAAGGTCGTTAGTGCGCTGGTGTTGGTCAGACCACCGTCAAATCCAAACGTTGGGCCTTGAAGAGCGATGGCAAAGCCGGAGGACATGGTAATGCTCGCCATGACATCGGAGCCACTCTGTGTCAGTGTGACCTGACCTACGGTTTGGCCGTTGTAAACGAAGTCTAAGGTGGTAGCAGATGCCGCAGGTGCTAAGGCCAGACAGCCCACGACCGCCAAAATAAGAACTGAGAGTTTCAAGCTGGTAATTCGCACGACGAATCCCCCTCTGGGAGCTGAGTTGATACTACAGTAACGCATTACTATTGGCACGACAGGTGCCATTCTCAGTGGAAAATGAATGGAATCTAAGGTTTTGACAATAAACGGGTTATGTACGATTGAGGAGCACTGGCGTTTGCCCGGGGTCAAAGAAGTGCAATCTCCTGCACATTATGTGCTGCTGGTTCGGTAATCGACGTGGCCGGAAGGGCTGCAAACTACTGATAAATCACCTAGATCGCCTAACACGAAAGATGTAGAAGGCAACTAAGATTGTAGCTTGTCGACTTTAGCCGCCACGATGAAGTCGCTCTCGGTGAGGCCGTCGATTTTGTGGGTCCACGTTGTGATTTCGACCCTTCCCCAGGTTAGCAGGATGTCAGGATGGTGCCCCTGTTCTTCTGCGACTGCGCCGACGCGGTTCACAAAAGCGAGGGCCTGTTTAAAGTCCGGGAACGTGAACGCCCTCGTGATGTGGTGCTCGTTTACGACCTTCCAGTGAGCCCATTCGGGCAGTTGCTTGTGTACCTCAGCGAGTTCTTTGCCCTTAAGGGGTGGAACGCCGCCGCGGCAGGGAACACAGGTTCGGGAGGAAAGTTCAGACATGGCAACCTCTGGCAGTCAGCAGTCAGCACTTGGCATTTAGCACTTGGCAGTTACCCAATATCGATTTGTTTTAGCCAATTGCTAGTGGAATCCTAATGATGCAGATTCTTCCGAGGAAGAAGCTTGGCGAATCTGAGACTAAGCAATTTGCCTATGGGGCGCCTGACGATCGCTGGCCAAATGCTAAATGCTAAATGCTAAGTGCCAATTGCCAATTGCTCTTCCCTTCAGAACGGGATGTCTTCGTCGCTGATCGGCGTTGACATTGCCGGAGTCGCTTCGTGCTCGGGCGTACGCTGGTCGAAGGTGTTGCCGCCCGAAGCCGCCCCGCGTGAAAATCCACCGCCGGACTCTCCTCCGCTTTCGCCACGTCCGCCGAGTAGGACGAGGTCATTCACAATGATCTCAGTCATGTACTTCTTCTGGTTGGTCTGCTTGTCCTCCCACGAATGCGTGCGCAGGCTGCCTTCGATGTAAACCTTGTTGCCCCTCTTCAAGTACTCGCCGGCAATTTCGGCGGTTCGCGCCCACGCAGTAATGTTGTGCCACTCGGTGCGGTCCTGCCACTGGCCGTCTTTGTCTTTGAACCGTTCATTGGTAGCCAGCGTGAACTTCGCGACCGGGGTTCCTGAGGGCGTGTATTTCACTTCCGGATCTTTGCCAAGATTGCCAAGAAGAATGACCTTGTTGACGCTTTTTCCTGCCATGAGAGCGCTCCTTGCGACAGCACTGGGAGATTGTCGTTGTTAGATTGGGACAATATATCAGCTTTCATCGGGTGAGGCAGGGTGAATCGGCGAATCGCGTTCCGGTTTGGGAAACGCAAACAGCTTCAACCACGAAGGACACGAAGGAACACGAAGGAAAGCGGGGAAGCATTCACCATAGAGGGCACGGAGGTGCACAGTGGAACGCCACAGAGGATTGAATTGCGCTGGGGCACGGCTCTGTGATTTTCCTCTTGGAAGGGGTGCGTGCTTAAAGGTTCCTGTATTTTCGCGGGTTCGCCTTCGTGAAACTTCGTGTCCTTCGTGGTTCAAGATTTTGCGGCTTTGATTTCTGCAAACGTCATTTCTGTCGCTGGGCTGCCGGTCTGCCTTTTCCAGGCAAAGAACAGGCCGCCATAGGTGTCCGTCAGGTAGTCGGCGCGGTTGATGCCGAGGTCATGGGCCATCTTGTCAATCCATGCCGGCGGGCCTTCAATTTCTCCAAAGTTGCCGATGGGGGTTTCATCAATGACGACGTGTCCCTGGTCGCCTTTCCATTCAGCGCGAAACTTCTCGTAGCGAAACACTGGTTCGAACTGAAGGGCGTGCAAGATCGCTTCCGCCTTGGCGCCATCTTCAACGCGGGTTTCGGTTTCAACGCGGACTTTGTGGGGTCCGGAACTGTTGGAGCTTTTCGCCTTGTGGGTCAGGACCCAGGACTCGCCATACTTGCGAATGCGAAGGATGTCTCCCCGGGCGCGAAGCGGCCGGCCGGGAAGATCGAAGAGGACGTTCATCTCGTGAGTGCGGGGAGTGATCTGTTCGAGTCCAAGCTCCCGCAGCTTCGAAGCCAGTGCGCTGAGGTCTCCGATCCGGAACTTGATCTCGGTCTCGTTGGATGAGGACATGGGGTGAGTATAAAAGCTGATGGCACTTAGCACCTGGCCAGGGGCACTTGGCACGTAGCACTTGGCACTTAGCAGTTGGCCATTCATAAGTGGAGAGTTGGCTGCGCATCGAGTCTTCACCAGCGTGCGAGCGTCTTCATCAACTCTCGATCGGCCAAATGCCAAGTGCTAAATGCCAGTTGCTAATTGCCGCTTCAACTAAACGTCGGCAGCTTCACCAGATCATCTTTCGGGACAGATTCAAGAGGATGTCCGGCCTTACGCCATGCGGCTAGTCCGCCCGCAATCACAAAGGAGTGGAACCCTGCTTGCCTGAGCAGCAGCGCCACACGGGCGCTGGTGGCTTCGCGCGCTCAAGTGCAATAGACATAAATGTCTTTGTCCTTGGGAATGGCTTTGAGTTCTTCGTTGAGGTGATTGGGTTCGATGCGGATAGATCCGGCGATGCGGTCAGCTCCCGAATCGTAGTATCCGTGGCTTCGCACGTCCATGAGGATGACGTCTTCTTGGGTCGAATCGGCGATGCGCTGTGCCAGTTCTGCGACGGTGATGCGCGGCACGACGTCGGAAATCTTGTAACGGTGATACTGAATGATCCTATACACAAGGTAGATGGCAATCGCGGCAATGACTATTCCCGCGAATACATGACCGGCGCTGTACACGCCGTCGGTGATCCTGAAAACAAAATCGCGGGAAAGGTAGCCGAGGGTGGCGTAAGCGAGTACATACAGGGACGCTCCGATTCCATCGAGCTGCAAAAACATCGCAGGCTGCATCTTCATGCTACCCGCAAGGGGCGGGGCCATGGTGTTCACGCCGGGGATGAACTTGGCGAAGATCAGAGTCAGCTTGCCGCGTTTGTAGAACGACTCGGCAGATCGAAGAATGCACGTCTCTGGGTTCATCGAGACGCGGCACAGGAATGCAAGCAGGGCCCAGCCGGTGTAGCGGCCCAGGACAAAAAGGAGAATGTCTCCGAGCAACATGGCGACGAGCGCGGTGACCAGAACGGCTGGCATGTTGAGCACATGGGCAGCGCTCGCGGCACCGGCGGCAACCAATGCCAATGCGGCAGGAGCGGGAAAGCCGCTGGCTTCCGCAAAGACGATCAGGAACACCAGCAGGTAGCCGTGGTGCGAAACGTTGCTGAGCAGGTTGTGCATGGCTCAAATCCAGATTACATGAAAAAAGGCGGCCGATGCCGCCCTGAACACTAGCATTCTGTCTCCGACTACATGGATGGGGGCTTCTCGCTCATAGGTTTCAACATCTTCACCTTCATCACGTGAATGCTGTTCTTATCGGCATAGACGTGCGCGCTCAACTGCACGTGATGTCCTTCGTGGCCTTTTAAGGTTTCCGGGTTCATGACCTCCCATGACTTCTGGTCGGCGTCGCTGACGAAAGTGACTTTGTCTCCTTCGGCCTTCACAGTGCCTTTCAGGGTCATGAGGGGGGCCTTGGCCATGCCTGCCTTGCCCGTATCGCAGCTTTTCATGGTGCCCTGGGCAAGTGCGACGGTAGTGCAGGCCAAGCACATTGACATCACAAGCATCAGTAGCTTCTTCATTGAATTTCTCCTTCACTCGGTTGTGCTGAGATGAACTTCTGCTCCAAGTACGAAGCAGCCGGTGATTTGGATGTGGGAACGGGTCGAAGCGTTACCAGCTTACTTTTCGCGGGCGACGACGAACTCAGGGGCCCAGAGCAGGGCTCGCTTGATTTCAGTGTCAGGGAAGGTGCAGATGGCTTTGCGCGCGGATTCGGCATACTGCATCGCCGCAGCCGTCGCGTATTCGACCGAACCGTAGCGCGAGAGGATATCGAGAATGTCAGCGTGGCTCACGCCGTTGAAGGCGCGCTGTTCGACCACGGTGGCGATTTTCTTGCGTTCCGCCGGCGTGCAGCGTTCGAGTGCATGGATTACGGCCATTGTGACTTTGCCTTCGCGCAGGTCGCTGGCGACGGGCTTGCCGAGCACTTTTTCGGAGGCGGTGAGATCGAGCACATCGTCCACAATTTGGAATGCCATGCCCAGGTCACGGCCGTATCGGGCAACTTGATCTTCCTGTTCCGGAGTGGCGCCGCCGAGGATCGCGCCCATCCGCATGCAGACAGAAAACAGGCATGCGGTCTTGCGGAAGATCAGGTCGAAATGCTCGTCGAGGTTGATGAGCTTGCCGAGTTCTTCCATCTGAAGCAGTTCGCCTTCGACCATCTGTTGAGTGAGATCGATGAGCGCGTCGAGGATGCGGAAGTTGCGCTCCTGCACCGCGACTTTAAAGGCCTGCATGTAGAGCCAGTCGCCGGCAAGTACGCATTTGGAATTGCCCCACTGTGTGTTGGCCGCCGGGCGTCCGCGGCGAGTTTTGGCTTCGTCAATGATGTCGTCATGAACAAGAGTTGCGGTGTGGATGATTTCTACCACTGCGCCAAGCTTCACCGCTCCCCGACCTTCATAGTTGAAGAGCTTGGATGAGAGCAGGAGCAGCGCCGGGCGAATGCGCTTGCCGCCACCGCCGCGCAGGTATTCGCCGATCTCAGTGATGGCGGTGACGCCGGAGACGGTGTCGCGGCCGAACTCGCGCTCAATGGCGGCGAGGTCGTCGCGGAGAAGCTCGAAAACTTCGGCTCCGTTGATGGAGATACCGTTCGTGATGGAGGATGTGGTCAATGCAAAACCTTTTTCACCACAGAGCCACAGAGACACAGAACAAGCAAAGGCGAATATTTTTCTTTCTGGTTGATCTTTTTATCGGTTTCTCTGTGGCTCTATGCCTCTGTGGTGAATATTAGGTTGATCTGTAATTCGTAAACCGCATGTCGATTCCGAAATCCTGTTGGCGTAGCAGCAAGCAAAGGCGAATGCTTTTCTTTCTGGTTGATCTTTTTTATCGGTTTCTCTGTGGCTCTGTGCCTCTGTGGTGAATATTAATTTGATCTGTAATTTGTAAACTGCATATCGATTCCGAAATCCTGTTGGCGCAGCAGCAAGCAAAGGCGAATGCTTTTCTTTCTGGTTGATCTTTTTATCGGTTTCTCTGTGGCTCTGTGCCTCTGTGGTGAATATTAATTTGATCTGTAATTTGTGAACTGCATATCGATTCCGAAATCCTGTTGGCGCAGCATCGCGATGATCTCCTGCAGGGAGTCGCGGTCCTTGCCGCTGACACGCACCAGATCGCCCTGGATCGAGGCTTGAACTTTTTTCTTTGAATTCTTGACTAGCTGGACAATGGCTTTGGCCTTTTCCATCGGGATGCCCTGCTGCAGGGTGATCTTCTGCTTTGCGGTCGCGCCGAGGGCGGACTCGATTGGGGCGTAGGTGAGGCCCTTGAGAGAGATGCCGCGCTTGACCAGCTTGGCTTGCAGAATGTCGTTAATGGCTTTCAGTTTGTACTCGTCGATCGAGTGCAGGATGATGGCGTCCTTGCCTTCGAGGGCGATACTCGACTTCGAGTCCTTGAGATCGAAGCGGGTAGTGATTTCCTTCATCGCCTGCTGGATGGCATTCGAGACCTCCTGCAGGTCGATTTTGCTGACAATGTCGAATGTGTTCTCTGGCATGACTGAATAGATTAGCGTAGTTTGACGGGGTTTGGGGGACGATCAGCTCCCGAAATAGAACCTTTTCACCACAGAGACACCGAGTCACAGAGAAAGGTTAAGGCAGCAAAACCCGGACTTTAAGGCCCAATTCTTGGGTAAACTATCGGACTCGTCGGGTGATGCCTTGAGTCAGGACAGGGACGTTGAAGTTGATCAGCAAACCGACAGGTTTGCCGGCCAGTTTCAGGTAGGTCAGTAGCTGGGCTTGATGGATGGGGAGAATTCGCTCGACTGCTTTTATTTCAACGACGACCTCGTCTCGTACGATCAGATCAATCTGGTATCCGCAATCGAGTGGAAGGCCTTTGTAGATGACAGACACAGCCTCCTAAAGTCCAGTTCCATGAGATGAAGCTCATGACACAGACATTCCTCATACGTGGATTCGAGAAGTCCGGGGCCGAGGTGACGATGAACCTCGATTGCGGCCGCAATAATCGGACTGGTCCGGGAATCGCGATAGCGGTCTTTGTCGGCTGATGCGACTGCGGCAAGGGTTGCCATTCCGGAGTTCTAACACGCCGGTTGAGGCGGGAGACAGGAAAATCAGGCTCGACGGCTGGTAAAGGTTCCAGTTTGGGAAAAACCTTGGTTCACCACAGAGCACAGAGCCACAGAGAAAACGAAAAAAAGAAAAGAACAAAAAGAGGAGCACAAAAAGAGGAGCAGAAAAAGAAGAAGCTTTTGCTTCCTCTGTGGCTCTGTGCTCTGTGGTGAACCAAGGTTTTTAGCCGGGAAGGGAAAAGAAGCGGCAGAAGGTTTTTGTTGGTTCGGCTCCGATTTCGAAAAAAGAAAAGAACAAAAAGAGGAGCACAAAAAGAGGAGCACAAAAAGAAAAAGCGTTTGCTTCCTCTGTGGCTCTGTGTCTCTGTGGTGAACCAAGGTTTTTAGCCGGGAAGGGAAAAGAAGCGGCAGAAGGTTTTTGTTGGTTCGGCTCCGATTTCGAAAAAGAAAAGAACAAAAAGAGGAGCACAAAAAGAAAAAGCTTTTGCTTCCCCCTGTGGCCCTGTGTCTCTGTGGTGAACCAAGGTTTTAGCCGGGAAGGGGAAAGAAGCGGCAGAAGGTTTTTGTTGTTTCGGCTCCGATTTCTTCTACGCTCACGCCTTTGAGTTCAGCTAATTGGCGGGCGACTTCCTTTACGTACGCAGGCTCGTTGCGTTTGCCACGATGGGGAACTGGAGCCAGGAAAGGTGCGTCGGTTTCGATCAGCATACGGTCGAGGGGGACTTCTTTGGCCGAGTCGCGGATTTGCTGCGCTTTGGGGAAGGTCACGTTTCCGGCAAACGAGATCATGAACCCCATGTCCAGAGCGCGTTTCGCGTGAGGCCAGGTGCTGGTGAAGCAGTGAAGAATGCCGCCCAGTCCTGACGGTTTCCAGTGCTGTTCGATCAGCGCGAGGCAATCTTCCCAGGCGTTTTCGCTGTTGTCCGATGGCCGACAGTGGATGACGATGGGCAGCTTCGCGGCACCCGCGAGTTCCATCTGGCGAATGAAGACGGCTTTCTGAACGTCTCGTGGCGAATGGTCGTAATAGTAGTCGAGGCCGATCTCTCCCCAGGCGATCACTTTCGGACGGCGCGCCAGTTGCTCGAGTTCGGCAAAATCGGAATCTTTGGCAAGCTGCGCTTCGTGAGGATGAATGCCGACGCTGGCGTAAATGAACTCGTGCTGTTCGGCAATCTTGACAGCGCAATCAAGCGTGCCGGGGCCGTCGCCAGTGCCGATGCAAAGGATGTTGGCTACGCCGGCTTCCCGGGCGCGAACGATGACCTGCTCGCGATCAGATTCAAAGCGCGGGCCGTCGAGATGGCAGTGGGAGTCGGTGAACATGGGTTCACCGTAGCGTATCAGCAAGCTGCAATGAGGTGCTCACCACCGGTTTGGTCGCACGTCAAATTTGCATGCGTATCTTACTCTCGATTCTCTTGCTGACGGTGATGCCGCAAGTCCATGTTCACGCACAGCAAATTTCAACTGCAGACGTCATTCGCATTCGCGAGTTCTACCGCTTCGCATCACTGGTCCAGGACAAGATATGGCCCGAGTGGAGCCGAGTGCCGGCGCCGTTGCTCCTGGTCACAGATCAAGGCGAGTTCTTGACCCATCATCCTGCGCCGCCGGGCAATTTTAGAAAGCTCAGCGATGATTTCTATTCGCGGGAGCGCACGTTCTCGACGCATCTCCTGGCCACATTTCCTGCGTTCGGGCCCCCCTCGGTGATCGTGATCGGTGAGCCGGAAAGCACTTCTGCCAAAACGAGCACCCCCTGGCTGATCACGGTCATGCACGAGCACTTTCACCAACTGCAGAATGCGCAGCCGGAATACTACGAAGGAGTGGAAAATCTGGGTCTCACTCATGGCGACAAAACAGGAATGTGGATGTTGAATTATCCCTTTCCATATGTTGAACAGAGAGTCAATAAGGGTTTTGATCGGGTTCGCAATCTCCTGCTGGAGACTCTGGCTCAACCTGATCCCCAAAAATTTGCCAGGCTCGCCGCGCAGTATTCGGCCGCGCGCAAACAGTTCTTCGCGCAGCTTTCGGCGGATGACCACAAATACCTCGCATTTCAACTCTGGCAGGAAGGCATAGCTCGGTACACGCAAATTAAGTGCGCGGAAGCGGCTGCTGATTTTCAGCCGAGCGTGGAATACGCAGCACTGCGGGATTTTCAACCCTTCGCAGAGTATGCGAAAACAGCGAGACCGGACACGCTCGACGAGTTGCGCAAACTGGACATCAGCAAGTCGAAACGCGAGGTTGTGTATTCGTGGGGAGCAGCGGAAGGATTTTTGCTGGATCGTTTAACTGATAGATGGCTGGATGGATATTTATGTCATCCTTTTTCGCTGGATTCGTTTTTTGATCGATGAGCTAAGACGATGGGCTATGCTAGCTACGGGCAATGGCTCCGAAGTTATCGTATTTCTTAGAATTACTTCAGCCTCGCGCCTACCGGCACATCTTCCAAAAAGCTTGCCAGGACGGGCTTTCCACCTTCGAGCGAAGCGGCGAGGAGCATGCCATTGGATTCCAGTCCGCGCATCTTTCGCGGAGCAAGATTAGCGACGATCACGATCTTGCGTCCGATCAGAGTCTCAGGCGCGTAGGCTTCGGCGATTCCGGCAAGGATCTGGCGGGTTTCGGTGCCGAGATCCACTTCAAGACGCAGCAGCTTGTCAGCGCCCTTCACTTTTTCTGCGACCTTGATCTGCGCGACGCGGAGCTCTACTTTCGCAAAATCGTCGATCGTGATCTTGCCGTCGGGAGTAGTCGCCGGTGCAGTCGGCTTATTGAGTGCTGCCGATCCTTGTGATGCGACTGGAGTTGCGCCGGGCGAGGGCGCTGCGCGCTCCACAGTCTTGTCTGAGCTTGTGGCTTGCGTCGCGGGCGGAGCCCCTGTCGCTGCCCCTTCGGCTGCCGGAGCGCGTCCCTTCTCCTCCATCTGCTGCATCCTTTCAATGGCGCTCTTGTCCTGGCGAGGGAATACCGGCTCAACTTTGCCGAGCTTCGTTCCGAGGGGGAGTTGTCCCCACTTCAAATCAGTAAGGGAAAACTTCGTGACATCTCGCAGGCCAAGCTGCGCCCATATCTTCGCTGTAGCCTCTGGCATCACGGGATGCGCGAGCGCGGTCACAATCCGCAATGCTTCCGCCGAGGTGTACAGCACGGTCGCCAAACGCGCGCGGCTGTTTTCGTCATGCTTCTCGGCCAGCGCCCACGGCTCGTTTTCGACGATGTACTTGTCAACCGCCGCAATCAGCGCCCATGCCATTTCCAACGCGCGAGAGAATTGGTGCTTCTCAAAGAGCTCATCAAACTCTTTAATCGTATGCTTCGCCAGGGCGGCAATAAGATCTTCTTCCGCGGTGTGCGCGGCGGTGTGCGACGGATATGGCACCTCGCCTTTAAAGTATCGGGTGATCATCGCCAACGTGCGGCTGGCAAGATTGCCGAGGCCGTTTGCGAGATCAGAATTGTAGCGCTGCACGAGGGCGTCGAAGGAGAATGAGCCGTCGTGGCCGAACACGACTTCGCGCAACAGGAAATAGCGGAGGGCATCGGCGCCGAGTACGTCGAGTATCGTCTCCGTGCGCACGATGTTGCCGCGCGACTTCGACATCTTGTTTTCTTCAAATAAGAGCCAGCCGTGCGCAACAATCGACTTCGGCAGCGGCAAGCGGGCCGCCATCAGAAACGCCGGCCAATAGACGCAATGGAAGCGCACGATTTCCTTGCCGATCATGTGAACGTCGGCGGGCCAGAACTTCTTGAACTTCGCGTCATCGCCCGAGCCATATCCGAGCGCAGTAATGTAATTGGCCAGTGCATCGAGCCAGACGTAGATCACGTGCTTGGGATCGTCCGGGACCGGGATGCCCCAGGAAAGAGTCGACCGGCTGATGGAGACATCGCGGAGTCCGGAGCGCACGAACGCAATCACTTCGTTGCGGCGCGTCTCCGGACGAATGAAGTCGAGCTGCGACATATAGAGATCGAGCAGCGGCTCGGCGAACGCAGAAAGCTTGAAAAAGTAATTCTCTTCTTTGACAGTTTCAGTGGGGCGCCCGCACTCGGGGCAGGGCGCGCCGGGCCCGACGCCGTCAACGTAAAGCTCGTCAAAGACGCAATACTGGCCGGTATAGCTGCCCTTATAGATGTATCCGTTGTCACGTATGCGGCGCCATAGCTCCTGCATGCCGTGCTTATGGCGGTCGGAGGTGGTGCGGATGTAGTCGTCGTAGGTGATGCCCATCCGGTCCCACAAGCCGCGGAATTCTGCGGAAACTTCGTCGGTGAGTTGTTGCGGGGCTTTACCCGCGGCTTCGGCGGCGCGCTGGATCTTCTGTCCGTGCTCGTCGGTGCCGGTGAGGAACCAAGTGTCAAATCCCATGGCGCGCTGGCGACGTGCAATCGTGTCGCACGCGATAGTCGTGTACGCGTGCCCGATGTGCGGACGGGCGTTGACGTAGTAAATCGGGGTCGTGATGTAAAACTTTTTCATGAAAAATCGTCGTTGGTCGTTTGTCGTCAGTCGTTGGCAAAATCGCCGCAAACTCAGTTCCAAGTAGCAATCAACCACTAAGGACACGAAGGTACACGAAGTAAATTCTTGTCTTGTTTCCTTCGTGTTACTTCGTGTCCTTGGTGGTCAATGATTCTTGGCGGTCAGCTGCAAGAACGCCTGCACGGCTTCCTGCATGACCTGCTTCAATGGTACACGGTGCTCGGTGGCGATGCGGCGGCAGTCCTCGTATTCGGGCGCGTAGCTGGATACGGTGCCGTTCATGCTGGCGACCTTAATCCGGATTTCGCCGAAACGCGTGTTGACCCGCCTCCACTCACGCGCGAGCACATGGCGCCGCTCTTCTCGGCGTCGCACGCCGAGGGTAGTGGTTTCGGCAAAGACAATTTTCTCAAGATCGTCGACATGTTCCGGTTTCGTCAGCACGGTCAATAACGTTCCAGGGCGGTTCTTCTTCATTTGTACCGGAGTTCCGAAGACGTCGAGCGCGCCAGCCTCCAGCAACTTCTCCATAACGTAGCCGAAGACCTGCGGGCTTAGGTCATCGAGGTTAACTTCGAGAACGGTGACGATGTCCTGCTGAAGTGATGCGGATTGGCCCTCCTGCGATGCAGCGGCGATTTCCCCGACCACCAGGCGCAACACATTTGGATATCCTGCCAGATCGCGGTTGCCAGCGCCGTAGCCAGTCTGTTCAAGCTTCATCTGGGGAAATGAGTCGAAGCGCCTCGCCAGCGTCGTTGCGATAGCGGCGCCCGTGGGGGTTACCAGTTCCTTCTGAATTCCGCTAGAGTACACGGGTGCGCCCTTCAGCAATTCAACTGTCGCTGGCGCGGGGACCGGGAATGTGCCATGGGCACAAGCCACACTTCCGCCGCCAACGTTCAACGGCGAACAGATGAATTCATCCACTCCGAGCGCCTCTGCGCCGACCGCAGCGCAGACGATATCAACAATCGCATCCACTGCACCGACTTCGTGAAAGTGAATCTTTTCGACGGGCACGTTGTGAATCTT
>Ga0137367_10002493_pt1 | contig 14757 bp, 7 predicted proteins | sample SagtaG_14_FD_104939 | JGI IMG/M metagenome (GOLD analysis project Ga0137367, IMG submission 104939) | Vadose zone soil microbial communities from Sagehorn Ranch, Mendocino, California, USA - Sage1_L_80_16 metaG | ecosystem: Environmental > Terrestrial > Soil > Vadose zone | place: USA... | reverse complement strand
CGGGATGAAAATGGACGCTCATGGACGCGGCGGATTATCGTGGGCCCGATATCCGCGTCAATCCGCCGCGTCCGTGAGTATCCGTTACAGCGGCGTTGTTTCTGACAGGGACGTTTTTTATAAGTCGCGCGATAATTCGAAGATAAACATGGAGATAAGCAAAGATGCCAAATGTATTTGACCGCAAAGCTGAAACCAGCACGGGGACCCCGGTTCCCAACGCCGGCGCCGACAACCATGTCACCACTAACGGCAGCGCGGCGAACTGGGGCTCAATTACGAGCGAAAGTTTTCTGTCCGGGCCGGAACCCGGACAGGAACAGGTCTTGATCAAGGTAGGTAATCAGACAGCCAAAGTTTCGGAAGGGAACCGCCTGGAAGAGATTCAAAAGAAACTCTCGTTCCGCGTTTGCAGCGGCGACCCTGAGGATGTGCTCCAGTTTGATCAAAATCGTAAGACGACAGTGAATCTGAACGACACCTTGACGGTCATAGAGAATCAATATGTGACGGTCAAACAGGATCAGAATGTGGGTGTCGAAAATAATCAGACGGTGATTGTAAAAGAATTGCGCAAGATCGGCGCCAAAGAAATCAACGAGTCAGCCCTGGAGAAAATCCACATCAAGGCGGGAACAGAGCTAATCTTGGAGGGGCCGGCCGGGCAGATCATCAAGATTGACAGCACGGGCATCACGATTCAGGGCGTGATGGTCAAGATCAATTGAAGAGGTAGGGCGGACTTTGACCAGAGCTTCAATCTGGGCAACGCGCTGTTGCCGCAGAACAGGTTTGCCGACGCCCTGGTCTATTTCAACGCGACGGAGCAGCTCGCCCGATCTTCAAAACAGGCGCAACAACAGATACAGGCTCTGGAACAGATGGGGGTGGCCAATTACCGCAATTGATGGCTACTTTATCCAATTGGGAATGGCCAGATGCCGCCGGAAAAGATTGAAAAAACAGATTTGATGCCGGACGTGACCCATTCACGTCACGGGTTTCATCACACCGTTGACTCGGCGCTCCTGACATTGTTGCGTCTGGGCGTCGGGACCGATCGCATAACAATCAGAAAAGCGGGGCGCGGGTGGAGGCGCTCTCGCGTCATCGAACAGCAGCCCGCCGCGGGCGCGCCTCTCACGCGGGAGGTGGTGGTTGAGCTGACCGTCGAAGGCGACAGCATGTTTCACCACCTGCCGGTCGGGATGCGCGAGGCGTCGCGTGAGGGCGAGGTCGGGACGCGCGAACTGATCTCGATCTTCGACGACGCGGTCGAGAAGGCGTCCGTTTATATGCGGCTGGGCGGCCTGTTCTTCGACGTGCGACCCGAAAATCCAGGCGGCTGCGCGCGATGGATAAGGTTATTCGGCGTCGAGCCGGAAGACTGGCCGAAAGAGAGATGGTATAAACTGGCGATCCTCTTGCCCTGCTTGCGTTATTTAACCGGGCGCGAATCGGGTCTGCGGCTGGCGATGCGAACGCTGCTCGACCTTGAAATCGCGTCCATCGCATGGCGCCCGCGCCGCACGTTGATGGACGTGTCGGACCGCTCGCTGCTAGCCTCGGCGATGAGCCGTCTGGGGGTAGACTTGATCGTCGGCGACGGGATCGATGACGAGGCGCTGATGGAGATTACGCTGCGGGCGGAGACGCTCGAAAAGTTTCGCCGTCACCAGGCGGACGAAGGTCAAAAACGGATTAACCAGGTGATGCGCTTGGTCGCGCCCTATCATTGGGTATATCGATTCAAATGGTTGATAGGCGACGTCTCGCGCGCGCCGCGTCTCGGAAGAGAGATTGAAAATGCGGTGTTGGGCGTCAACAGCCACCTGGGAAGCTTATAAATTCTATGAATGGCAAAGATATAGATCTCGGCTCCGTCAACTGGGCGCAGGGAATGCTGCTCACGCCGGAGCATTTTCTGAGGCAGGAAAAATATTTCGATTCTGCGTTGTTGTGGGCGATTCACTTTGCTATGGACGGGTACGGGCTGGTCGGGTCGGGGGGCCGGGCCGAGCCGGCTGACCGCGGGACCGCCAGGCACGATCCGGTCATCAACGTCGACGATGACGGCGAGGCGGTCAAGGTCTCGGTCAGCCAGTGTCGCGGCATCAGCCCGTCGGGCGACATCATCGAAATCTCCCCGTCGAACGTGATCAACGGCTCGTTTCCGAAATCGCAGGTCGAAGGTTATCAGGAACTCGGCGTCTACATCGTCTGCGAGCCGCACGACAAGGTCGTCGAAGACGGCTACGACGACCCGGCCAACCCGCAGATCAAATCCACGCGGCGACAGCGTTATCGCTTGAAGTTGGACGTGACGGCGGCCGAGGCGGCGCACAGCCTGATGATCAGCCGGTTGCGCAAGGCCGAGGGCGGCCTGCGTTACGAACGCGCGCCCGGCTTCATCCCGGTCTGTACGACGCTCATCGGTCACAGCGAGCTGAAGCGCGCGTGGGAGCGGCTGCGCGATCAGACGATCTCGCTCAGCGAGCGCTACCTGCAATTGCACAAGGCGATCGTCGAATACATCGCGATCGCGGCCGGAAGCTATATCCCGACCGGGGCGGATAACGAGGTGTTGGAATTTGTCGGGCGGATGGTGACGACGCTCGAATCGAGTGTTTACGACGCGCTCGACCCGCTGCAATCGCCGCGACAATTTTTGCAGAAGCTCTATCGCGTGGTCCGCAGCGCCTCCGTCTATCTCGATCTCAGCCCCCCGACGCGCGAATACTTTCGCGAGCTGGTCGCCCTGGGCCTGACCGAATTCGGCTACATGCTCGAACAAGAGCAGCAGGCGCTGCTGGCCAATCGGGAGCTGACGATACACGACAACCTGGGTGATGACGTGAATCGCATAGAGCAGGCGTTTCAAAGGTTGCGGCGGCTGGAAGAGGCGCTGGAGGGCAAATATCTCGATTATCGCGTGAGCACGGCGCTGGAAGCCCTCCCATTCTTCTTCGACCGCCGTACCGAGGACCCGGCGCTTTATGAAAGTCAGGCGAGGCCGGCGCGTCCGCAGGCTTACGGCGATGACCTCTCGTTCGTCTTCGCGCCGCTGAGGCTGGACGGCCGCCAGAACTTCCGCGTGGTCTTGATCCGTGAAAACGACGCGCAATACGACGTGGGCCAAAACATCGCCACGATTGTGCAGATCAATCAAGGGACAGGGCAGGGGCATGAGCCGATCTATCCGAAGGCCAGGTGTGAATTGTACGATCAGCGCAACTTCGCGGTCGATTTCAGGCTCCCGCCCGAAATACATACGATCTCCGATGTTCGCGTGACCGTCAATTCGGCCTATCGCATTCGCAGTTGCCTGCTCTACAGGCGGCGCCTCATTACGCCCGGATCCTCGCGCGTCATAAATCCGATCCCTCCCCCGCCCGAACCACCCCCGCTCTCGCCGAAGTTGGCGCCCGCTCCCCCTGAACCACGCCCGACCGGCAGAATATCCGATCCATGGCCGCCGGAAGAAAAGACGGACGAACAGCCGCGAACGGTTGATCCGAATCAGTCGAAGAGACGCAGGCGGCTTGAATAAAGAGACAGATGGGCGTCGATCTAACTCAGAGATGAGCTCAGAGGGTGTTCAATCATGAGCCTACTATCTGATCCGAATATCTTTGACAAACTTTTCGTAGCGCGCAGCAAACATCTCCAATTTGCGTTTGGCGCGGTCTATGTCTTCGGCCGATTCAGTAGGGATCGCTCAACGGCAGACGCCGCTATGACCGCGGCGTTCTGGCGATGCGCATGAATGATCGCTATTTCCAGATCATGGTGTGCCGGGTATATAGAAGCGGATTGGCGGATAGGCGATTCGTTATGATGAAATGGGCGCCAAATCAATCAGATATTATGGTGGTTTTGGAACATCCTCTGATATCCAACTACTTTGTGGGGCGGGGCTGAATGAAACTAAAGCATTCCTTGCAAACATTCTTTCTTCGCCAGCAACTTCCGCATTGAATCGTATTGGGCTGTGTGAGGAGAACGGCGATTTTGAAGGGTTTTCCGTCAGAGGGCGCCTGGATGTTTATCGATCATACTACTTCGAAGAATGAGTAAGCAGAATGATTACATCGCAATACCATTTGAGGCCTGTTTTGCTTGGGGCGGAGGTGAGGGCAAGGTAGTTAGAGCGTCTAAGGATTTATGGCGATTAGCAATCTCGTGTACGTTGTGGGGCGATTTGTTTAATCGCCCTGTTTGTGGCTTTGTCAGACTAAGAAACATGCGCGAGTAAACAACTCGCGCCCGGAGTCCCGTACACGTAATTGCTAACCGATCTAAATCGAGCTACGCAAGATCAGTACAGTACCGCGCGCGTAAGCAAGCGGCCGACCGATGGGTCCGCCGCGCGGCAGTCGCGCGCGGTACTGTACCGGCGCCCCAATGTTACTTGGCCCGATTTAGATTGGTTTGCAATTGCGTGTACGGGAAAGTGGCGCGATCTTCGGTACGGTACGGGGAGCGTGAGCGACCTGAGCATCGGTCAATTGGCCTATTGACCGATGCTCAGGTCGCTCACGCTCCCCGTACCGTACCGCCTGCTGTCCTGTACACGCAATTGCAAACCGCCATAGGGAACCCAGATGAGAGTCGATGCTACCTTAAGAGATTGAGAAGGTAAAATTTATGGAACTGGACAAGCTTTCGCTAGAATTCGAACGCGCGCTGGAAGACGCGAGGCATTTTGCCGAACGGCGCGGCGAGGCGTTCATCTCTCCCATTCATCTGCTTCACGTCATACTCGACACGGGCGGCGCCCTCGCGGCTATGGCTGACAAGCAGAACCTGAACCGCGCGCATGCGCTAGATCTGCTCCTCGCCAAGGCATCGGAAGAACGCGCCGTAAAGTTGGCGCCCGGAAAACGTCCGGTCGCCGGCAAGGCGTTGCGCGATCTGATCGATCTCGCGTTCGAGGTCGCCGAGCGGCGAAACTCCGAACTTGTCGAGCCGGCTGACTTTCTGACCGCCGCGTTGGAGGGCGGCGAGGAGGGTCTGCGCTCGATGTTGCGCGATGCGGGAATGCAGGCCGAGGCGGTGAAGAAGGCGGCGCAGGCGAAGAGTAGTGCGGGGGAGGTGTTGGGGAAGAGGTCGGATCCGGCCTCGCTGCTTGAACGCTTCGGCCGCGATTTGTGCGAACTCGCGCGGCAGGGGAAGTTCATGCCCGTCATCGGGCGCGACGAGGAGATCCGCTTCGTCATTCAGACGCTGCTCAGAAAAACGAAGAACAACCCCGTCCTGGTCGGCGATCCGGGCGTCGGAAAATCGGCGATAGTAGAAGGCCTCGCCCAGCGCATCGTCGCGGGCGACGTCCCCGATTCGCTAAAAGCGTGCCGGTTATACGCGCTCGATCTGACGCTTCTGGTCGCGGGCGCCAAGTATCGCGGCGAATTCGAGGAGCGGATCAAGGGCGTGGTCGATGAAGTGACTGCCCGGCAGGGCGAGATCATCCTCTTTCTCGATGAATTGCACACGCTGGTCGGCGCGGGCGGCAACGCCGGCGGCCTCGACGCGGCTAACATTTTGAAACCGGCGCTCGCCCGCGGCGAGCTGCGCTGCATCGGCGCGACGACCTACGACGAATACCGCGAACGCATCGAGAAGGACGGCGCGCTGGCCCGGCGCTTCGAACGCGTGATCGTTGAAGAGCCGGACGACGAGACGGCGCTCGCCATCCTGCGCGGCGTGCGTCCGTATTACGAGGCTCATCACTCCGTGGGGCTTCCGGACGAGAGTCTGGGACTGACGGTCAAACTCTCGCGCCGCTACCTGCGCGACCGCTTCCTGCCGGACAAGGCGATCGACGTGATCGACGAGGCCACCTCCCGCATCCGGATGCAGTTGGAGTCGAAGCCGAACGCGATCGATGAACTCGAACGGAGGTTCATCAGGCTCCAGGGCGAGATCGAGGCTCTGCGTAAGGATGACGCCGCGAGCGCCCGATTGAAGGAAGCCGAAGCCGCTGAGGCGCAGGCGAAGCTCGATGAGATGAAAGGGCGGTGGCGGCGGGAGCGCGACGCGAATGCGAACCTGCAGAAGACCAAGCAGGCGATCGAAGAACAACGCCTCGCGCTCGAAGCCGCCGAAGCGCGCGGAGAGATCGCGCGCGCGGCGGAGATCCGCTACGGCAGCCTGAAATACCTCGAACAACAACTCGCGGACATCGAGCACGAGGTCGCCGAGATCGGGCGCGACGGCGGGCTGGTACCGCAGGAGGTCGGCAAAGAGGAGATCGCGGAAGTCGTCGCCCGCCGCGCCCGCATTCCAGTGGCGCGATTGTTCGAGTCCGAACGCGAGCGCATGATAAAACTCGAAGAGCGCATCGGAGGCCGCGTCTTCGGTCAGCCGCAGGCCATAGACCTGGTCGCGAGCGCGGCCCGGCAGATGCGCGCCGACCTGCGCCGCACGAGGCGTCCCGCGTCGTTCCTCTTCGTCGGCCCGACCGGCGTCGGCAAGACTGAAATGACCAAGGCCCTGGCCGAAGCCCTGTTCGACGATGAAGACAGCCTGATCCGGGTCGATATGGCCGAATACAAAGACAGCAGCTCGGTCGCGGGCCTCATCGGCTCTCGCCCCGGGCTGGTCGGTTCGGACGAGGGAGGGTTCCTGACCGAACGCGTGCGGCGGCAGCCATACTCCGTCGTGCTTTTCGACGAGGTGGAGAAAGGCGCGAACGAGGTGCATGACCTTCTTCTCGGCGTGCTCGGCGAGGGACGTTTGACCGACGCCAAGGGTCGCTTCTGCGACTTTTCGAGCGCGATGGTCGTCTGCACTTCGAACCTGGGCGTGCGCGAAGCCAACGATCTGACTGACGATCCGAAGAAGAAGTCCGAGATCATCATCGAGGTAGTCAAGGCCCGTCTCAGGCCCGAGCTTTACAACCGGTTCGACGAGGTCATCTGTTTCAATTCGCTCGACGAAGCGGCGCTGGAACAGATCGTCGCGCGGAACTTAAATGACCTGCGCGCGAAATTGGTCGAAGAACACGGGGTCGAACTCGAAGTCGAGCCCGGGGCCATGAGCTTTCTCGCCAAGAAAGCCTACGACCCGATTTACGGCGCGCGTCCGGTCGAACGCACGCTGCAGCGGATGGCTCTGGCGCCGATCGCGAAGATGTTGATCGCGGAAGAGGCGCAGCGGGGGCAGAAGATAATGATTTCGTATTCGGAGTCCGAGGGCTTGGGCATCCGGCCTGTTTAAAGTTGGCGCAGTACCGCGCGCGTAGAGTGGGACAGACTTTAGTCTGTCCGTAGTGTGAAGTGAGGGCGGACAGACTAAAGTCTGTCCCACTCTACGCGCGCGGTACTGTACCAATGTCCCAATCTCACAAGCTTCGATTTAGATCGGTTAGCAAATGCGTGTAGGGGACTCCGGGCGCGAGTTGTTTACTCGCGCATGTTCCTGATCGGACTCCTGATCGGACAAAGCCACAAACAGGGCGATTAAACAAATCGCCCCACACCGTACACGCATTTGCTAACCGCCATAATGCGCGCTTAATGGAACAAGGATGACACGAATTGCTCTGTTACTTTGTTTTTGCCTGTGGCTCATGTTCGCTTTGACTGCGAGTGGCGGTAGCCCGACCGTGAGGGAGGGCGTGGTCATCGAGTCCACGCCCTCCCTCACGGTCGGGGCGCAGTCCCCCGCTCAACCGGCCAAGGATCAAAAGCAGGAGGGCGGAAGCGTCGTCGAGAAAGATGATTTGCCCGTTATCCTCGCCTTCACCCTTCTGGTGGAGTGTTGTTTGCCGAACGGCACACGCCTGACTTCTGGCTTCCGCACAGCCAACGATCAGCTCGCCGTCATTCGTCATTACGCGCAGGTCGAAGGTATACAATTCCCGGCGAACATGCGGGTGGATAAGCCGGAGACTTGGCGGCTCACCCTGGCAAAATTGCGTGAGCGCGGATACATCATCGCCGATCCTGATAAGACGCCTCATTCGAGCGACGACCTGATCGTCTTCGACCTGGCCGGGGCAGATCAGAACGCGATCGAAGCCGCTGTCCGAAGGGCGGAGAGAGATAAGGGATTAGTGAAGATCGAGCGGATTATCCGGGAAGGCCCGAGGCAGGCGGTACACGTCGAACTGGCATTGACTCAGCGCGGGCTGCAGGAGCTCAACCTGCGCCGCGGCGCCTCCACCTCGGAGGCGCCGCCGAGTAACAGTGAGGGTAAGAAAGCAGGATTGCGGAACCTGCAAGATCTACATGATCGGGCGAAGGATAACCCGGCCAGACAGATTGATCTCGACTACCTGATGATAGATTTTCTCGATCCGGCCGACTTTGCCGACCGGGCGAGACTGAAGGATGAGATCAAGACGCACGAACAGGAATTGGACAAGATCAAGCAGGACGCCACCAAGAAGGTAATCTACGACAAGATCAACGACGCAGAGCGCAATGACCAACTGGAAGAGGCGTTGCAGATAGCGAGAAAAGGTTCCAGCCAGTTCCCGGAGCTTCAAGGGCTGACTTCCAAATTCGAGGCGATGGTGAAGATCAACTTCGCGAAAGAGATCTTCTTAACGCGAAATTGTGAGGAGGCGGAAACGGCCAGGGAGTCGCTCGCCCAGGCGCGCCAAATAGATTCGTCGAATCAACTGGCGGCGCGGCTTGAAAAAGAGATAAACTCGTGGGCATCGAAGTGTTCCTCCCGCGCTTATTTTTGGATCGCTTTCGCCATCCTGGCCCTAGCCGCGGCGCTCGTCGCCCTCTATTTTTTCTTTCGTCCAGGGCAGTGGGAGTTGAAATGCGTTGACGGCCCCTGCAAAGGCGAGGCTTTTTCGCTCGACGCGCCGGAAATTCTCATCGGCGCCGTTGAAGGCGAGGCGGACATCGTTATTAACGACCGCAAGCGGCTCATCTCGCGAAGGCATTGCCTGATCTGGCGGGAGAAGCGCGATTTCTACATCATAGACGAGAGCGCCAATGGAACGTTCGTGAATGGACAGCCGGTGTCGAAAGAGAGCGGTCAATTGCTGCGAAACAAGAACGAGATATCACTGGCGGGGGCGGCCACGTTGATCTTTCAGCGGTCCGCCGGCGGTGGGCGAAAGGCGGAGTAATGGCTATACGTGACCCCCTTGGTTTAATCGGAGAAAAGCTGAACCGGTACCGGATCGAGGAGTTTGCCGGGCGGGGAGGGATGAGTGTCGTCTACCGCGCGCGGCACGAGATCGGCGAGTACGTTGTGGCCGTGAAAGTCCTCGATCCCGAGTTGGCCGGCGACCCGAAGATGGTCAGCTCTTTTCTGGCCGAAGCCAGAAACACCGCCGCGCTGAGACACCCTTCGATCATTCGCATCAACGACGTCGATCAAACGGAAGAGGGTTGGGCTTATCTGGTCATGGAGTGGCTCGACGGGCGCACGCTCTATGACGAACTGAGAAGGCATGGCCCGCTCCCCATCGAGCGGGCGTCGAGATTGCTCGATCAAATCTGCGCCGCCGTCGAGTATGCCCATAGCAAAAACGTCATTCACCGCGACCTGAAGCCGGGCAACATCATGCTGGTAGCAGACGAGCATGGCGAGCCTGATGGAGAGGCGATCCGCATTCTGGATTTCGGCATCGCCAAGGTTCTCGACGCGACCCTCGGAATAAACACTCAGGCCGCCGGAACCTATTACTACACATCGCCGGAACAGCTCACGAGGGGCGCGGCCATAGACCGCCGCGCCGACATCTACAGCCTCGGCGTCGTCCTCTATCAAATGCTGATCGGCAAGATGCCCTTCGAAGCCGATTCAATGCCGGAGATGATCAGGCTCCACTGCGAGGCTTCGCCCAGGCCGTTGCGCGAAGTCAACCCAGCGATACCGCAGGCCGTCGAGGACGTGGTCCTCAAGGCCCTCGCTAAAAAACCGGCGGGCCGCCACCAGTCAGCGACCGAACTCGCGCGCGCCTTCCGGAATGCGGCCAACATCCACCCGGCCACGCTGATCGTAGAATGCATTGACGCGACCGATCAATCACGGCTTGCCGGCGCTTCCGTCTACCTCAACGGAAAGTTCGCCGGGAACACCGCCGCCGGAGGCGAATTGAGATTAGAGCAGTTGACCCCAAGAGAATACCGGATCGAGGTCGAGTCCGCACATTACCGGAGTTCGCAAAAGTCATTTAGGCTCGAACCGCAGGAAGAACTCGTCGTCGCAATCAAACTCGAGCGGGAGCTTCGAGGGAGTTTGGAGCTCAAGCTCAACGTGGCGGGCGCCAGGGTCGAGCTTGACGGGAAGGAAATCGGGGTGACGGACCCCAACGGGCGGTTCGCCTCCGATTCGGTAGAGGCGGGCCGGCGCCGCGTCAGGCTCACTCACCCCAAGCATCTGCCGGTCAAGGTCGAGGTCGAGGTCGAGGCCTGGCGGCGGGCCAGTCTCGATCTCAGCCTTGAACCCAGGCTCGGTTTTGAATGGCGCAGAATCATTACGCCGGCGCCAGTGACTATATTTCTGTCGGTCATCTTTTTGTCGCTTATCGGCTATGGAGCTTATCGAAAATGGATAAATCCGCCGCCGACGCCGCCGTCGTCGCCTACGCCGACCGTAGAGGTAAGTCCCAAGACGGATGCGACGACAAACGGTCCAACAAATAGTCCGGCGCCGGAAACGACGCTGTCGCCGTCGCCGTCGCCGTCTTCCACTGCCGTTGTCCCCACGGTTACCCCTCCGGCTGACCATGCGTCATTCGATGAATTAATGACCAAGGCCGCTCGATCGCGAAAGGCGGGGCGTCATCAGGAAGCGGTTAACTATTACAAGCAAGCCCTGACTCTGCGTCGAGAGGACGGCAAGGCTCTAGTCGGGTTGATGGACGCTTATCACGCTCTCGGCGAATATTTTCTAAAACGGGGACAGTATAAGAGCGCGGCCGACGCCTTTCAGCAGGTTTTGGACATCAGGCCGAATGACGTCCCGGCCAGTCTCAGGCTCGGGGACGCATATTCCGGCATTCCGGAGAATTACGATAAGGCGATCGAACAATATAACCGGGCGATCACCCTCGGATTCGATAATTCCGTGGTCTATGTGAAACTGGGAAATGTTTATCTCAGCAAGGCCAACTACCAGGCGGCCGCCAGTCAATGCGCCGAGGCGATCAAGCGTGATATAAAATACCGGGAGGCGTATTCGTGCGCTCACAAGGCATTCCTCGCCCAGCCGCGCGGCGATGATAAGGCCAAGGATTTTTACCGGAGACTGATCGATGCGAATCCGCAGAACGAGCTGGCGATCTATCATCTGGGGTTGATTTATGTGGCTCAAAGGCGTAGGAATGACGCCATCTCCCAATACAACAAGCTGCAGGCCCTGAGATCAGATTGGGCTGAGAAGTTAAGAGCCGAGATTGCAAGGATCTACTAGAAATGGCGACCTCACAATTGAGACGCGACCCATATAAACTCGTCGGCGCCAAGCTGGAACGGTACGAGATTCAAGAACTGATCGGGATCGGCGGTATGGGCGCCGTCTATCGCGCGCAGCACGAGATTACCAAGGCTAAGGTCGCGATCAAGGTGCTGAGGCCGGACCTGACCATCAGTAATGAAGAAGGGGTGGGATTCTTCTTCGAGGAGGCCGCCAAGACGGTCTCGCTCCAACATCCTATGATCGTTAAGGTCCTCAGCGCCGATTACACGCCCGACGGTTCGGCGTATATGGTGATGGAATGGCTCGACGGGCGCACGCTCGAACAGGAGATGAAAGAGCGCGGCGTGTTCCAGCTTCAGCGCGTGATCGTCCTCCTGGAGCAGATCGCCGAGGCGATCGCCTACGCTCACAAGAAAAGGATCATCCACCGCGACCTGAAACCGAGCAACATCATGCTCGTCCGGGAGGAAAGCGGGGAAGAGAGCATCCGCGTCCTCGACTTCGGCATCGCCAAGGTGCTCAGCACGACCATCGGAATCGGGACCAACACGCGCGTCGCGGGGACGTCGTATTACATCTCGCCGGAACAGACCATCGCTCAGAGCCCGATCGACCAGAGCGCGGACATTTACAGCCTCGGCGTCATTCTCTATCAAATGCTGACCGGTCAGGTCCCATTCGAAGCCGATACCGAGGGGCAGGTGATGGACATGCACCGTTCGATCCTGCCCCGCCCGCTGCGTGAGATCCGCCCGGACATACCCCAGGCGATCGAGGACGTCGTTTTGAAGGCGCTTTCCAAAAGGCCGCTCGATCGCTTCCAGACGGCGACCGATTTTGCGCGCGCCTTTCGGCAGGCGGCCAACGTCACTTTGAGCGAGCTTGTCGCGCAATGCGTCGACGCCACAAGCGGCGCGGCCATTTCGCAGGCCGAGGTTTATCTGAACGGCAGATATGAGGGGCGAACCGGCGCCGCCGGGTGGTGGCGCAAGGGAGATATGACGCCGCGCCAGTATCTGATCGAGGTTGAATCGCCTCGTTATGTTCGCTTTAACCGCTCTGTAGACCTCCAGCCCAATGAGGAGTTGACCGTCGTCGCCAAGCTCGAACGCAAACAAATAGGCGAATTGATAGTTTCATGCGATACGCCGGACGCCGGCGTCGAGATCGCCGGGAGGCTCGTCGGGAAAACCGATCAGAACGGCAGATTCTATCTCCAATCAGTTGAGGCCGGTTCATATACTGTCAGGGTCTCGCATCCCCAATATCTTCCCGCCGAAACTACCGTAACGGTCGAGGTCTGGAAACAGGCCTACGCCCCATTTCAATTGGAGATACGCCCACGGCGCGATCTGCTGGGACCTGTGAAGCGGACAACAGGATTGCTGGTGAGGCGGACAACAGAGTTGCTGGCAAAACGAAGGAGAGTTTCGGCGTCTTCTTCGGCCTCAATTGATATTGCCGATGTTCAGGTTGTTGAGTTGGCGAAACGAAGAAGAGTCTCGGCGTCTTCTTCGATGTCTTCAATTAAGAGGTTCTTTGCGGGATGGGGCGCACGTGCCTTGCAGAGAATCAGCCTGTGGGTCTATGGGGGAGTGGCGGCGGCGATTTTAGTTATCACAATTGTTACCCTGGCGGCCAAGTGGATGTCAGAGAGGTCTGAAAAGAAGGAGGGTTCCCCCTCTTCTGAGCCGGCTCCTTTGGTCGCCCCTGCCCCGCCGCCGCCGGCCCCGCCGGAAGGAATGATCTACATTCCCGGCGGAACTTTTCAGATGGGTTACAACATGGCTAACGGAGATCTTCAGTCCGGGCCTCCGCACCAGGCGACTGTCGAGCCGTTCTTCATCGATAAATTCGAAGTTACGATTGAGGCATACCTGAAGAATCAATATTTAACGAGGCAAACGGGGCAAACGGGGCAAACGGGAGAAACTAAATTGCCAATGGTGAATGTGACCTGGCGCGAGGCTGACAGTTACTGCAGGTCTCAGGGCAAACGCCTGCCGACCGAGGAGGAGTGGGAGTTCGCCGCGCGCGGCACAGACGGGAGGATATACCCCTGGGGAAACGTCTTCGAACGCGGCAGGGCCAACGCTGCGCACCCCTCCGGCGACTTCTCTCCTGTCGGGAGTTTTCCCGACGGAAACAGCCCGTTCGGCGTATCCGACATGTCAGGCAACGCTATGGAGTGGACTGACAGCGATTTCAGGGTTTATGAGGGGAGCCGCTATCGGCCATCGGGATGCAGTAAGCCTTGCAAAGTGATTCGTGGTGGAGCATATTTCGATCGAGAGCAAGACGCGACAGCTGTGTTCCGCAGGGAATATGAGCCATCCATATTGAGCCGGAGAAGAAACGCGTATGCTGTGTTAGGTTTTCGTTGCGCAAAAGAGATAACAAGATGATTTTTTCACGCCTCCTGAGAAGATTCTTCCTGTTGCTGTTGTTTGCGCTTGTCTCCGTATCCCCCGATATCGCCAACGCGCAATGCCCTGGAGGCAAGCCTCCGAACAGAGATGGGAAATGCGGAAAACCGCAAGAAAAATCGAAGCCCAATAACGGCGCCAATACCGCAAAATCGCCGAGGAGTAAAGACGCCAATACCTGCTCGATAAACGTTCGTGTGATTAAACAGGGCGGGGATCCGGTGGCGGCTGTAAATGTGGCGCTTGATGATTCGAACCAGAGCGCCGGTTTTACGGATGCGACCGGCTCATATAAGTTTACAAAGCTTCCCTGCAAACGTAAGTATAAAGTCACTCCCGCTCATTCGGGGTTCACTTTCAATCTTGCGTCAATCACCATCGCTAAACTGAGGAAAAATGATTCGGCCGTTTTTATTGCGGCCGCGCGCAATACTTCCGCTTCCAATAAAGGGTCTCGGAAAGAACCTCGCCCCTGCAACCCGGCGCCGAAAACGCTTCCCAGGATTAAGTTCGACGAGCCCGTGCCCGGCAAGCTAAGCCCGCAAACTTCCGGGTGTGACGATCGCACAAAAAGGTATTTTCAGGCGTACCAACTCGAAGGCGCCTTCGGAGGCGACGTCGTTCAATTCGATCTGCAATCAGCCGGGGCCGACGGGGCGGACGGGCAGTCATCGGACCTTTTCGTTCAGGTCATCGATCAAACCGGAAATGAGATCGCGCCGGACGGCGAATCGGACAGCCCCCCCAGTCGACAGGTCGTCCTTCCAACTCCCGGCGACTACACCCTGCGGGTCATCAGCAAATCAGACAAATCGGGCGATTATCGCCTGAGCGTGATTCGCAAAGGACTGACTGACGAAGGCTACCGCGGGCAGTTGGAGCGCGCTTATGCCGCCATCGCCGAGCCTGACAGGCCGACCTTCTACAGCTCGCTGAATTT